>Ga0209577_10001163_pt1 | contig 26227 bp, 25 predicted proteins | sample GraSoiAngelo_109_FD_185874 | JGI IMG/M metagenome (GOLD analysis project Ga0209577, IMG submission 185874) | Grasslands soil microbial communities from the Angelo Coastal Reserve, California, USA - 14_0903_12_20cm (SPAdes) (version 2) | ecosystem: Environmental > Terrestrial > Soil > Grasslands...
GCATCGACATCCGAGAGATCTACCAACGCCACCGGCAGATCCTCGGGGCTCCCATGGGCAACCTGACAGATTTCCAGACCGTCATGGGGCTGGTCTTCCGCGGGGAACTCACCCCGGTCATCCACACGGTTCTGCCGCTATCCGAGATTCGTGAGGCGCACCGGTTGTTTGAGGCCCGGGAGCATTTCGGGAAGGTGGTGCTCGTTCCGTAAGGCCTCCGCGGTGGCCCTGGACCGGGGTCAGGCGGACCGGCGGATGTGGAGGATCGTAATCGCCCCGATAATGGTGGCGATGCCAAACGCGCGCAGGGGGGTCATGGCATCCCCCAGCAGCAGGACGCTCAGGGCCACCGTGACCACGGGCTCGAGGGTTCCGAGCATCGCCGCCCGCACCGCGGGCATTGCTCTCAGTCCCGAGAGCAGCAGGATCGGCGCGATGAGATTGGCCAGGAGGGAGACCCCGAGGACCGCGGCGTATGCGGGGACCGGCATCGCCAGCGTCAGCTGTCCTGCGGCCAGCGCGGCGGCCCAGTACATGGCCGCGGAGATCGGCCCCAGGATGGCCATCGCGGTGATCGGGAGCACGTCCCGTACGATCCGCCGAGCCGCGACCATGTAGATGGCGGATGTCAGCGTGGCAACGGCGATCATGACGAGCCCGAGTCCCTGAGCGGCGGCGGGGGTCTGCCCCGCGACCAGCAACGCCCCGGCGATGACGCCGGCGAGCAGGCCCAATTCATCGGGCCGGACGCGTTCCCCCAAGAACCACCAGCCCATCCAGGCGACGTGGATCGGATAGGTGTAGGAGAGGACCGAGGCCGACGAGGCCGGAAGATAGGCCAGGGCCTGAAAGTACGCAAACACCTGGACCGGGATCAGCGTCGAGCCCATCACGATCAGGGGGACCAGCGATGAGCGGGGCGGTTGGAATGGGGTGCGGGTCGCGATCAGGCCGGCCCAAAGGCAGGCCGCGGCGAACGTGGACCGGAGCGCCAGGAGGGTCAGGGGGGTGACCCCAAACCCGTACACCATCTTGGCGATGATGGGTGAGATCCCGTAGAAGACGGCCGAGATCAGGATGAACAGCGACGGCATGAACTCATTTTACACATTTGTGATGAACGGACGGATATACTAACGGACGGACACGAACGCCGCACGGCAACCCGTTCAAGGAGGGATCCTCATGCAGAAAGTTCTCAGGTGGGCGCTTGGACCCGCGGTCGTGGTCGCCCTCGCGTTGTCCATTCAGGGAACGTCCGCGCAGGAGATGGGCATGAAGATCGAGCTCAAGACCGCGATCACGCACGCGGGGTTCGCGTCGAAGTACGATTCGTTGGCCGAGGTGACGCTGCACCTGCATCACGTCGTCAACTGCCTGGTCGGCCCTGACGACAAGCTGTTCGATAAGGCGGCCGGAAACCCGTGTCAGGGACAGGGCAAAGGCGTCCTGCCGGAGATCAAAGCGTCGATGGGGACCGACCAGGAGTACAACGTGGCATGGTGGCTGGCCCATCTCGGCGACGAGGCCATTTCAATGAAGAACCTGGCTCAGGCCAAGGCGGCCGCGCACATCATCGAAGTGCAGCTGACCAGCATGTCGAAGATGTAGCCCGGCTCAAATCAGCCTCGCCGGGGTGGACGCCAGAGGCGTCCACCCCTTGCCTTTGTCCCGGGACGTCCGCCCGCTAAAAACAGGGCCAGACGGCCCTCGGCGCCCGCGCCGGGCGGGCCTGCGTCTAGGCTCTCTGCAAGTCGGGCAAAACTGCAGATGAGGGGGATCGGGTCCCCAGGCCATGGTCACCGGCCGGGATCCGGCACCCGTGTGTCAATGCAAAGGAGGTTGCGGAACTGACGCCTCAGGCCGCGCAAAGGGTTCCGGCGGACCGGATCATCGTCATCGAAGGCCCCTTTCAGTCCGAACAGGGGCGCGATGACCTTTGGGCCCAGGCGACGATCGAGGTCGGAGGACGCCAATACCGCGTGGCGGCGGTGATCCCGGGCGTGTCCGATTTCCACCACTTCTTCGGGATGACCGAGGAAGAACGCGAAGAAGCGCGAGGATGGTTCGCCCTCCTTGATCTTGCCCGCTGCTCGGTCGAGGCCTTTGCACAAACCTCCGGCGAGTATTTGCCGGAGGTCAATATCCGCATTCCCCCCGCGCCGCCGTCTCAGCGCTGGATGATAGATGGCGTCATAAAATTCGTCCGCGATCAGCTTCGAGAGTATGTGCTCGAGTGGGACGGTTCCAGTTGGGTGGCCCAACCGGCTGGGGGTCAGACCAAGGCGGCAATGCCTCTGCGGACTAAGGCGGCGGTGCCTCTGCGGACCCAGGCGGCGGTGCCTCTGCGGTCCAAGCCGGCAGCGCCCCCGGTGGAAGAACCGGCGGCCCCCCCGCAGGACGAACCAGCGGCTTCCCCAGAGGAGGAGCTGGCAGCATCTTCGGAGGAGGAGCCGGAAGCGCCCCCCGAGGAGGAGCTGGAAGCGGCCCCAGAGGAGGAGCTGGCAGCATCTTCGGAGGAGGAGCCGGAAGCGGCGCCCGAGGAGGAGCCGGAAGCGGCGCCCGAGGAGGAGCTGGAAGCGGCCCCCGAGGAAGAGCCGGAAGCGGCCCCCGAGGAAGAGCCGGAAGCGGCCCCCGAGGAAGAGCCGGAAGCGGCCCCGGCGTACGAGTTGGAAGTGGCTTCGGAGGAAGAGCCGGAACCGGCTCCGGAGGACGAACCAGCGGCGACTGAGGAGGTTGAACAAGTAACGCCTCCGAGGACTCCGCCGACGCCGGCCCCTCAGGTCAAGCCGGCATCGTTTCCGCAATTTAATCCGGAAGCAGTCCCGAAGGTCAAACGGCTGACACCGCGGCAGGCGAAACCGGCGGGGCCCCCGTGGGCTCAACCGGCGGCCCCTGCGAAGCCGGTCACGCCGCCACAGACAAGACCGGCCGCGCCCTCGTGGGCCAAGCCGGCGGCCCCCGTGAAGCCGGTCACGCCGCCACAGACAAGACCGGCCGCGCCCTCATGGGCCAAGCCGGCGGCCCCTGCGAAGCCGGTCACGCCGCCACTCACAAAACCGGCAGCCCCATCGTGGGCCAAGCCGGCGGCACCCTCGCAGGCCAAACCGGTCACGGTCCGTCGGTTCAAAGCCGTGGCGCCCCCGCCGGTCAAGCGGGGAACACAGCCGCAGACAAAACCGGCAGCGCCCTCGTGGGCCAAGCCTGGGGTATCCCCGCAGGCCAAGCCGGTAACGGCGCCACAGCCGAAACCGGCGGCACCCCTGCAGGCCAAGCCGGTGGCCCCGCCACGGACAAAACCGGCAGCGCCCTCGTGGGCCAAGCCGGTAACGACGCCACAGCCGAAGCCGGCGGCACCCCCGCAGGCCAAGCCGGTGGCCCCGCCACCGCCGAAGCCGGCAGGGCCCGCGCCGGCCAAGCCGGCAGCGCCATCACAGTCGAAACCGGAGGAGCGCCGCCACGACAAACCCGGCAGGTCTCGCCAGGCGGAACCAGGGGCGCCTCCGTGGCTTAGGCGCGTAGAGCAGCTCCGGACCAAGTCGGCAGCGCCCGCGGAAGGTGAGCCTAAAGCGCGGCCTCAGGTTAAACCGGCGCCACCGGCGAAATCGGCGGCATCCCAGCAGGCCCACAAGGCAGGCTCTGAGCCGCAGAAGGATGTTCAGCCTCAGCCGGGTGGGTCCGGAAGGCGGGCCACGGACCGCGAAAGACGTGTAAGTCTTGTCCGCCCGAACGCGGCCGCCGCGCGCCCCATGAAGATCCTTTACGATGGGAAAAATGATCTGCGGTCGAAAGCAGCTCGAAAAGCGCAGGAGAAGAGCGGTGTGAAGAAGTTCCTGGAGTGGATAAAGCGAGTCTAATCGGGCCTAAATAAACTGGCGGCTGACCTCGTCGAGCCGCTTGAGCACCTCGTCAGGAATCTTGACATTCAGGGCGCCCAGGTTCTCCTCGAGTTGAGCCACCGACGTCGCCCCTGCGATGGCGCTCGCGATCGCGGGCTGCCGGATCAGCCAGGCCAGCGAAAGTTGCGATGGCGTGCAGTGGAGCTCGCCCGCGAGGGCGGCGACCTCTTCCGCCAGCCTGAGGCTCTGTTCGTTGAGCCGGCGCGCAAAGTGGGGCTGGGTTACCGCGCGCGATCCCTTGGGAGGTTCCTGTCCCCGGCGGTATTTGCCCGTCAAAATGCCTCCGGCCAAGGGGAAGAAGGCGATGAGGCCGATCCCCTGATCAAGGCAGAGCGGGACCAGTTCCCGCTCGACGGCGCGGTCGGCGAGTGAGTAGCTGGGCTGGACGGATTCGAAGCGGACGAACCCGCGGCGGTCGCTCACCCAGAGGGCCTTGCAGAGCTGCCAGGCCGCGTAGTTGGACGCTCCGATATACCGCACCTTTCCCGTCCGTACCATGTCGTCCAGGGTTCGCGCCGTTTCCTCGGGCGGCGTCTCGGGATCCCAGGTATGGATTTGGTAGAGGTCGAGGTAGTCGGTCTGCAGGCGGCGCAGGCTTCCTTCGAGTTCCCGCATGAGGTGAAGGCGTGACGACCCCGCGTCGTATGGGCCTTCGCCGATCTTCAACCCGGCCTTGGTCGCGATCAGGGCCTGGTGGCGCCGCCCCCGCAGTCCCTCGCCGATGATCGTCTCCGATGCGGTCGCGGTATAGATATTCGCCGTGTCGATCAAGGTGATCCCGGCGTCGAGCGCCCGATGCAGGATGGCGATCGAAGCGTCGCGGTCGGCGCGTCCCCCAAACGCGTTGGTGCCGAGCCCGATCGAAGACACCCTGATGCCGGTGCGCCCAAGCGGCAGAAACTCCATCCCAGGTCCTCCAGATCTAGCTCTGCCGGTTCAGGGATTTCGCTCCAAAGGACCTGCGCAGCGCCCTGCCGGAAGGCTTCTGGATCGCCTGTATGTACCGGTCCCAGGGGTAAGGCCCCGGATGGACGGCGACCTGCGGCTGCAGCGAGTCCATCTTGGTCTGTTTGGCGACCCGCGTGCTCCCCGTCTGCCTTCGCTCTCTTCGCATGAAGATCACTCCCTAGAGGTCTCTTAAGATGTAAGCTTCTACCGGTGAGATTCGGTTCCGGTTTCTTGGAAGGTAGGCCTCTAGCGTAACACACATTTCGATCTTATGCCGGACCGGCCTCTCGGGTGTTTGCCGCAGCAGTCGTTGCTTTATGGCCCAAAATGTGTCATACTAGATGAACATCAGTACGTTGCGCCGCCGGTTGGCAAGACCGGATAACAGCGGGGTTTGAAGGGCAAGGAGGGGGGATGCAGCCCCCCATTTTTCTTGTCGACACAAACATGAGGGTAGAGGAATGGGTGTGGAACTGTGCAAGGCCTGCGGAAGCCCGAAGCCTTCGGTGGCCGCCGTGCAAGGGGACGACTTCTGCTCAACGCGGTGCGCGCGAATTTATTACGGCACGCTGACGGCTCGCCCGGCGCGTGGGGTTACCGGGGCGCGGCCCGCGTCACTCCGCAGGCCTTCTCGGAGGCTGCCTCCTGCCTCTCTCAACGGGAGTCGAAAAACCGTAACGGCAAGGCGCGGCGTCTAGACGAGTTCTCGCAGCCTGGGGCAACCGGTCCGAAGATCGTCCGGGGAACCGGACCGAGCAATAAGGCCGCGTGTGACTGGGGAATGATCCCGCGGTAGAAGGGTCCGCGTCGGGGCCATCCCGGGGTGCGGCCAGAACGCGACGGTGACCCCAAGGAGCACCAGCCCGATCCCCACCAGAGCCGGCATCGCGCGATGCCGCGGGCCTAACTTCTCCAGAGCGATCACCGCAGATACCGTTGCCATCCAGCGAAGATCCATGACGCCGAGCGCGAGCAGCGCCAGCATGAGCCCCGCGCAGCATCCCATGCAGTCGGCTCCATGCGCCAGCCCCATGCGGAATGCCCCTGTGCGCCCATCGCGCCAGTGCAGAGCCAGGTACTCAAGCGGCCCCCGGCAGCGGGTCAGGCATGCCCGCTTCAGAGGCGTGAACTGGTACAGCCCCGCAACGATCACCAGGGCGCCGGTCAGCGCCGCCAGGCGTCCGCTCAGCCCGGCCGTGGAGGCGAGTACGGCGCCCACCCCCACATAGCCCGCATAGGCGAGCGCGCCGAATGCCTCCCAGACCGCCAAGTAGCCGGCCACGAAGAGCGGTACAGAGCCTTGCCTCCGCGTTCTGACGACGGCCGCATAGACGAGGACGACGGGCCAGTTGGACGGGAACATCATCGCGGCCATCATCACGATCCAGATCAGCAGGAAGAGCGCCGCGCTCGTGAAGCCGAGCCGCCCGCCCATCCCGAGGCTCATCGGCACGCCGGCCATCGTCAGGCGGTCCCCGGCGGCAGTCTGCCAGACGGTCGCCGCCCATGCCAGGACCGTCAGCACGGCCAGCCCACCGAGAATCGACAGGGCTGCGACCCGGTCGGGACTCGAGCGTATGGGCGGAACTGCCGCCATCGAGACCTCCTGCTCCGGGTCCGCGCGGCCTGCGTCAACTCCTGCTGTTGCTCAGCGCACCCCAGGTGGCCACGCAGAACGGTACCACGTACGTCAGCGGGATCTGCCAGATCAGCGACGCCCTCAGATCGCCCGTCAGCAGAGCTGCGCCCTGGTTGATCGTCACCAGGATCGTTCCCACAACCAGCCCCGTCAGCGCCGACCGTCGCAGCATCGGCCGGCAGCGGATTGCGCAGGACAGGCACCGCACCTGCCCGTCGAGCACGAACCGCGATGTCTCAACGAGCGACCGATGACAGGAGGCACAGACTGCGCTCGCCGGCGAGGCCTCAGGCAACGAATCCCTGGTTGGTGTGTTCGCCATGGGGCGGAGTAAAATGAACGCACACGGGTCTTGGCGGCCCTGGTTTGATTCTCCTCCCGTCCGCGGTAGGAAGATCGCAGAGGCGCCTCGCATATCCCAGCAGAATGCCTGAACTCCCGTTCATTACGGTGCTTGCCGAGAACCTGCGGCCGCTGGTCGAGGGCCGCGTGATCGAAGACGTGCTCGTCCGGGGCGCGTCGGTCCTCAAGACGTTTGACCCGCCGGTCACCGGCCTGATCGGCCGCCAGATCACCGGGATCGAGCGCCGGGGGAAGCTCCTGGTGTTTCGCCTCACCGGCGGAGTGGTCGTGGTCATCCACCTCCGGCGCAACGGGCGTCTTCAAGTCTTGCCCAGAACGAAGGGGCGGACGGCGAAGGATCTGGCGATCGCCTTCGCGTTTGCCGACGGAACCGACCTGCGGATGGTCGAGTTAGGCCCCAAGAAGGCGGCTTCGGTCTGGCTGTTTCCCGCGGGGCGCGAGGGGGCCGGCGAGCCGCTGGCATCGCTTGGGATGGAGCCGCTCTCGCCGCAGTTCTCGCGCGAGGCGCTGGCCGCCATGCTGCGGGAGGAACGCACGCAGATCAAACGCTTTTTGACCCTGCAGCGTTACGTTGTCGGAATCGGCAACACGTTCGCCGACGAGATTCTCTGGGAGGCCCGGGTGTCTCCACAGGCGATGACCACCACGCTCGCCGGCGACGAGGTCGCCCGGCTCCATGATGCGATCACGGCGACCCTGGAGGGGGCGATCGCGTCGCACCGGAAGGAGTACGACGGTTCCCTCCCCATGCGGGAGCCGCTTCACCTCCTGCGGGTCCACCGGCACGGCAAGGAGCCGTGCCCGCGGTGCGGGACACCGATTGCGGTCATCTACTATGAAGACCGGGAGACGTACTACTGCCCCACCTGCCAGGCCGGCGGGAAGGTCTACGCGGACCGGCGGCGATCGAGGCTCCTCCGGTGAAGGGAGGATGGGAGTGCTGAGACGAGCGGCCTCTTGCGTGATTAGCCGCGGCGGCGCGGCGCTCATTGCGGCGGCCGCGATCGGGATCGGCGCCGGTGATCTGCGCGGGGCCGGTGTCTACGGCGGAGCGGCCGTCCGTGCCTCTCCCGCTTCGCCCCTGCGCGCGCAGGGGGAGGTGTCGCCCTTTCGAGAGTATCGCGTGCCGCCTGGATCCCACCCGCACGACGTCGCCCCGGCGCCCGACGGGACGGTCTGGTACACGGCGCAGACCGCGGGTGAACTCGGACGGCTCGACCCGGCGACCGGCGGCATCCGCCGTGTCAAACTGGGGGAGGGGGCCGCGCCGCACGGCGTCATCGTGGGTCCGGACGGGGCGCCGTGGGTCACCGACGGCGGCCTGAACGCCATCGTCAGGGTCGCCCCCATGACTGGCGAGATCCGGCGGTTTTCGCTGCCGGCGGCGCGCGATGCCGCCAACCTCAACACCGAGGCGTTCGACCGCCGGGGGATCTTGTGGTTCACGGGGCAGAGCGGCGTCTACGGGAGAGTGACGCCGGCCACGGGGCGCGTTGAGGTCTGGGAGGCTCCGCGCGGGCCAGGCGCGTACGGGATGGCCGCAACGCCGGAGGGTGTGATCTACTTCGCGTCCCTCGCCGGGAGCTACATCGCCCGCCTCGATCCCGGAACCGGCGCCGCTGCGGTGCTGCAGCCGCCCACCGCTCATCAAGGGGCGCGCCGGATCTGGTCGGACTCGCGGGGACGCCTCTGGGTGAGCGAGTGGAACGCCGGCAACCTGGCGCGCCTCGATCCGTCCACGAACCGGTGGCGGGAATGGCGCCTGCCCGGCGCCCAGCCTCAGCCGTACGCGGTCTACGTGGACGGCCGGGACGCGGTCTGGCTGAGCGATTGGGGGTCCAACGCGCTGGTGCGGTTCGACCCGGCGCGGGAGCATTTCGACGTCTTCCCATTTCCGACGGTTTCGGCCGGTGTCCGCCAGTTGAACGGCCGCCCCGGCGAAGTGTGGGGCGCCGAGTCCGGGGTGGACAAACTGATGGTCTGGAGGCAGCCGTGAGACGCGGCCGGTCCGCGGGCGATTTGCCGCCGGAGAGCGAGATGCTGCGGCGGGAGATCCTCCAGCTCCTCGACGATACGATGGGCCGCAGGAACTGGGCTCACTCGGGGCTGACCGCGGCGCTCAGAGGGCTGCGGCCGGAGGAGGCGATCTGGGAGCCGGCCGCCGGGCACTCGGTCTGGGAGCAGATCAATCATATCGCCCATTGGAAGCGGTACATTGTGCGGCGGGTGCAGGGGACGTCCTCCGGTACAAACCAGGCGTGGCCTGCGGCGGGGCGGACGCCCGCGGAGCTGCGGAAGGCGATCGCGGGGCTGGAGGCTCTGCATGACGATCTGCGCAGGGCCGTGATGCGTCTCAGCGCCGGCGAGCTCACGCGGAAGCGCCGCCGGTACAGCCACGCGCAGCTGCTGTTGGGAGGGGCCGCGCACGAATCGTCCCACATCGGGCAGATCTTCCAGACCCGAAAGCTCTACCGCCTTCGACGGGCCGGCTCACCCTAGGGCGCGGCCCCCCCAGGGGGCGCTACTGCGCAACCTTCAACGTGGCGATCATCCCGGCCTGGCGGTGGCCCGGGAACGTGCAGACGATCGTATAGGTCCCCGGCGCCACGGTCCCCTTGACCTCCGCGCTTGCGCCGGGCTCGATCACGGCGATTTCGGCGACCTTCTTCTGGGCCGCGTCCTGGAGGACGAAGTTGTGCTCGATCGACCCTTCGTTCCTGACGACGAACGTGACTTCTCCCGCTCCCGCCGCCGCCTCCGGCGGCTCGTACAGGAACTCCTTCGCGACGAGCGTCACCGCCTTCTGGGCGGCGACTCCCGGCCGTGTCATCGGCGCCGCTCCCCCGAGGGCGAGCATCACAGCGGCGCCGGCGGCCAGGCGGACGGTTGAAGGCCCGGCGATCAAGTCACGCTGACCGGGTGGCTGACGATCCCGCCGTAGAGATACCCCTGCTCGTTGAACGGGACTTTCAAGGGCTGGGTGTTGCCGCGATCGTCGGTGGCCCGCGCGATGAGCCCGTAACGGCCCGGCGTGGCGTTCCACGCGAGATCCCAGCGCACCCAGGCCTGGGCGATGTTTGGCTCCCTCAGGTTCGCCGGCTGCCACGTCTTGCCGCTGTTGAGGCTGACGACCACCTTGGTAATCTTGCCCTGCCCCGACCAGGACCGGCCGCGGAGGAGGCGCCGGCCGGCGCTCACCTCGCCGTCCCAGACGAGCTCGAAGGCGCTCTTGACGACCTGGGAGGTCAGCCGCGGTCCCTTGGACGGCGGGTCGGGGTCGTAGTCGGGGCCGATCAGGATGTAGTTATCTGTGTTCCAGGGCGAGAACAGCGCCTCGTCGGACACCTCGATCCGTCCCACCCACTTGGTGTTGGCCACCCCGACCCACCCGGGCACCAGCATGCGCAGGGGGAACCCGTGATCCGGCGGCAGGATCTGCCCGTTCATCGCATAGACCAGCAGGGTGTCGTCGGCGATCGCCTTGGAGATCGGCATCGGCCGGCGCACCTTGAGCTCGTCGACGCCCTCGGGCATCACATCGCGGGCCGTGCGCTGGAGGCCGCAGCGGTCCAGGACCTCGCGGAGCGGCACGCCCGTCCACTCGGCGACGCCGATGGCGCCGAGGTGCCACTGGCCGCCCTGCGCCCGTTTGCCGTACGCGGCTTCGAAGAAGCTCCGGCCGTTGCCGGCGCACTCGACGAAGCGCATCACCGACACCGAGGGCAGCCCGAGGATGTCATCGTACGTGAACTCCTGAGGATGCGCGACCCCGGAGCCCTCCACACGCAGCCGCCAGGCAGCCTGGTCCACACGAGCGGTGCGGCTGTGGTCCCGGACGAAGAACAGCTCGTTGGGGACCTCGTAGCCGCGGTTGTACATGACCTCCCAGCGCATCTCCTTGTTGCTGCCGAAGTCGTTGAACCATTCCGGGGGGGTTGGTTTGACCACGAGATCTGTCGCCGGGGCTGCCCGGACCGTCCGGCCGCGGGCGGGCTGCCCGAGCCCCGCCGCCGCCGCGCCCGCCGCTCCCGCGCCGGCCGCCAGCAGCCCGAACAGGCGCCTGCGGGAGACACCCATGGCTTTCGCCCGTGCCCACAGCCATTCGTCGGCTCTGGCCTGTGCGTAGACGCGCTCATCCCGGAAATCCTCGCGCATGCGTCGACACCGTCCTTCGTGGGATCGTCTCCGAGGTGTACCGCCGATCTACATGCCCAATTCTGCGCCGCGTGCGGCCATCCTCTCGCGGGCCGCCCGGGCCTTCACTGGGGCGTCGCCGGCGGACGCTTCTCCCGCGCGCGCCGCGGCCCCGGCACATCCTTCTCCCCCGAGTCGATCGAGGCGCTCTGGGTTCGCCCGGCATTGCGGGCCGCCGCGGTCACTGCGGCGCCGATCACGGTGTAGCGCGGCTCGAAGAACGACCGGATCACCTCGAGGTTGCCGTAGGAGTCCGGCAGCGCTTCCTCGCCATCCCGGACCTCGAAGACGGTGAAGCGGGCGGGCGCTCCGGGCGCGGCCTGCCCCCAGTCCTCGAGCCCGAGAAAGCGGGCCGGCGCCACCGAGACCCGCTCCACGACATCGTCGGCCGACATGCCGACGGTGATCATCTTGCTCATGGTGGTGGGGAGGTCCCAGACGGGCCCGTTCACATTGCCATTGTGCAGGTCGGTGCTGATTGTGGCCGGCAGCAGGCCCCGTTCGATCGCGAAGCGGGCCGTGGAATAGTGGAAGCTGCCCTGGCCGTGCCCGGTATCGAGAATGAGCCCCGCGGCCGCCATGGTCTGCATCCGCCGGAACACCGGCTCGTGCCGGTTGAGGGCCGTCGTGATCTTGCCGGTGAAGCAGTGCGTGACCACATCGCCCGGGTCCAGGATGTCGAGGATCTCGTCGAGCGTCGGCGGCGCCTCGCCGATGTGGACCACGAGCGGGAGATGGACGGCCTGGGCGAGGGCCTTGGCGACCCGCACGGGGGTCATCCCCCACTCGCGAACCACCTGGCTGCTGGCCCGCACCTTGATCCCTCGGATCAGATCGCGGTTCGCCTCGACGCAGGCGGCGGTGCGGTCCGGGTCCAGGACCGGATCGCCGATCAACTCGCTGACGCGGTTGGCCGCGACGAGACCGATCGTGCTGATGTTCAGGAACGCGAGGATGGGAAACGGCGAGGGCTCGATGATGAACTCGCGGAGGCCGTGGAAGTTGGCCTCCCCCGCGCTGCCGCAGTCGACCGCGAGGCCGACCCCGGTGGCCGGGCCGACCAGTTCGGGTCTCAGGGAGAGCCACGTCCCCCCGTAGTAGCAGTGCACGTGCAGGTCGATCCAGGCGGGCGACACCCACGCGCCTTTGAGGTCGATGACCGTGTCGAACCCCTGCCGGCCGTCGACGCGGGCCGGCTCGACCACCCGGCCGTCGCCGTCGATCCCGATGTCGACCGGCGAATTGTGGGCGAGTCCTCCCAAGTTGAACGCCCTGCCGTTGCGGAGCAGCACCGTGCCCACGAGCGTTCCTCCTTCCGCGTCCCGATCGTCCTCGCAGTCCGGCCCCACGCCGCGCGGCGCGGGCTCCCGGTCACGCGTGCCGGAGCCGGGGATCCAGGAAGTCCCTCAGTCCGTCGCCGAGCAGGTTGAGGGCGAGCACGCTCAGGATGATGGCCATCCCGGGGAAGATGCTGATCCAGGCCGCCTGCCGCAGATAGACCTGTCCGGCGCTGATGATCCCGCCCCAGGTCGGGATCGTGGGCGGCACGCCGACCCCCAGAAAGCTGAGCGCGGCCTCTCCCAGCATCGCATACGCGGTGATGAAGGTCGCCTGGACGATCACCGGGGATGCGCAGTTGATGAGCACGTGCCGGGCCAGGATCCGCGCGCCCGAAGCGCCCACCGCCCGCGCCGCCTCCACGTACTCCTGCCGGACGACGACGAGCACGGCGGCCCGGACGACCCGGGCGATGCGCGGGGTGTAGACGAACCCCAGCGACAGGATCACATTGCGGACGCTCGGTCCGAGCGACGCCATCAGCCCGATCGCCAGCAGAACGTCCGGAAACGCCATGATGCCGTCCATGATGCGCATCAGGACCCGGTCGGCCCGCGGGCTCGCCCCGGATGCCAGCCCCACCACGATCCCGGCGCCGGTGGCGAGGAGCGTGACGAGGGCGCCGACCAGCAGCGACAGCCGCGCGCCGTACAGCGTGCGGCTCAGGATATCCCGTCCGAACTCGTCCGTTCCAAAGGGGTGCGCCCGCCCCGGCCCCAGCAGCCGGTCGGGGACGTTGAGGGCCACCGGATCGTAGGGGGTGAGCAGCGGGGCCGCCGCCGCGCCCGCGACGGCGGCGAAGATCAGGGCCGCGCCGACCCCGGTGATCCGGCGCCGGCGCACCATCCGCCAGAAGAGGCCGCCGGCTCCCGGCCGGGCGCCGCGGACGATGCGTCGGAAGGCCGGCGTCTCCTGGGCCATGGGCGCGTCAGTACTTCACCCGGGGGTCGATGAGGAAGTAGAGCAGATCGACCAGGAGATTGATCAGCACGTAGAGGGTCGCCACCATCAGGATGACCCCCTGGATCACCGGATAGTCGCGGCGCAGCACGGACGAGACCACCAGCTGGCCGATCCCGGGGAGGCTGAAGACGGTCTCGGTGACCACGGCCCCGCCCATCAGGGCCGCGAAGGTGAGCCCGACCACGGTGAGGATCGGTACCAGCGCGTTCCGCAGCGCGTGGTGGAAGATCACGGTCCGTTCGCCCACCCCCTTGGCCCGCGCGGTCCGGATGTAGTCGTTGGCGACCACGTCCAGGAGGCTGCTGCGGGTGAAGCGGATGATCAGCGAACTGTTGGGCAGGCCCAGCGCCAGCGCGGGCAGGAGCAGGTAGCGGAGGCTCACCCCCAGGCCCTCGGCCGGCGCCCGGTACCCCGAAGACGGGAGCCACCCCAGGTTCACGGCGAACAGCACGATGAGGGAGAGGCCGAGCCAGAAGCTCGGCACCGCGGCCCCGAGCATCGCCAGGGCCAGGCTGCCCTGGTCAAGCCAGGAATTGCGGAAGATCGCGGAGATCACCCCCGCCGGAATCCCGATGAGCAGCGCGACGGAGATCGCCATCAGCGAGAGCATGATGGTGGGGGTGGAGTGCTGCAGGATGTCCCCGGTGACCGGGACATGCTGGAAGAACGAGAGGCCCAGGTCGCCGCGGAGGGCGCGGCCCAGCCAGAGGACAAACTGCGCGACCAGCGGCCGGTCCAACCCCAGCGCGTGCCGGAGGGTCTGCACCTGTTCAGGGGTGGCGTCCTGTCCGAGGAGCACACGCGCCGGATCGCCGGGCGTGAGATGGATCAGCAGGAACACCACCACCGCGACGACGAGCAGGACCGGGACCAGCGCCAGCAGGCGCCCGGTCAGATACGGCAGCACGGCCTACGGCATGCGCTATTTCACGGCCGGGAGGTTCCAGACGATCAGCCAGTACGACGGGCGGAATCCCTCGAGCGCCTTGGAGGCCAGCACCACGCCGTAGAACTCTCCCGGCCGCACCAGCGGAGCCTGCGTGTACAGGAGGGCCTGGAGCCTGGGCCAGAAGCGGATGCGCGCCGCCGGATCGGCGGTCTGATTGAACTCATCGAACAACTTGTTCTTTTCGGGGCTATCCCACCAGCCGGGGTACGCCGAGTTGAAGACGGTGATCAGGGCCGGGTCCGGCACGAACCCGTGGGAGGTCGTGAAGAGGTCGTAGTCGGCGGGCTTGGCCCGGTGATCGAGGACGCCCGCCCACTCCAATACCTGCATGTCCACCTTGAACCCGACATGCTGGAGCTGCGCGGCCGCGACGACCGTGCTCTTGAACATGTAATCGTACTGCTGGGTCGTCAGCCAGCGGACCGGCTCCCCGGTGTACCCGCCTTCCTGCATCAACTGTTTGGCGCGGGCCGCGTCGTGCAGGTTGTACATCTCGGAGCCGGCCGTCGTGTACCAGGGCGTGCCCTGCGGGTAGATGCTGGGACCCAGCGAGTACAGCTCGGGGTTCCCGAATGTGGCCTTCATGATGGGCTGCATGTCCAGGGCGACCTCGACCGCCTGGCGGAGCTTTTCATTGGTCATGATCCCCTGTTTCTTATTGATGAAGAAGGTCAGAAACGTGCCGGGCTTGATGAGCCCGGGGGTGACGCGGGGATCCTTGGCGAGCTGGGCGTACGCGTCCTGGTTGATCCCGTCGGCGAGATCGTAGTCGCCGCTCTGCACCCCGGCAATGCGGGTGGCGACCTGGGAGACCGGATAGAAAAACACCTCGTCCGCCAGCGCCTCGCGCCTGCCCGCATACCCGTTTGGCGCCTCCGGCCGCGCCGCGTAGTTGTCGAAGCGGACGAGCTTCACGTGGCGGTCGGGGATCCACTCGGCGAACTTGTACGGGCCCGTGCCGATGTACTGCTTGAGCGGCCCGCTGCCGGTCGAGTCGACGACCTCCTTGGGCATGATCGCCGCGGCGCCGTTCGGGAGGGCGATGAACGAGAGCAGCGGGGCGAACGGTTCTTTCAGCTTCAACGCGACCGTGTACTTGTCCACGGCCGTGGTGGACTCCACCTTTTTGTAGACGGAGGCGCCCCGAGGGCTCACCTTCCCCCAGCGCTCGAGGGAGGCGACCACGTCGTCGGCGGTCATCTCCTTGCCGTTGTGGAACGGCACGTTCTTGCGCAGCGCGAACGTGTAGGTGCGGCCGTCCGGGCTCCGGGCGTACGACTCGGCGAGGAGCGGCTCGATCCGCCAGCCGGCGTCGAAGGTGAAGAGCTCCTCGAAGATCGGCAGCGTGATGATCGACGTGAGATCCGCGGTCGTCGCCACCGTATCCAGGGTGAGCGGTTCGCCGATCTCGGCCACGCGCAGGGCCCCTCCGCGCCGGGGGGCGGCGGAGGTCGAGAAGACGAGACTCCCGGCCAGAGCGGCGACGACCGGCAGGATGAGCGCAGACTCCAGCACCTTGCGCGACCGCATCAGTCGATTCCTCCCATCTCCTCTTTCGTAAAGGCGGGCATCGTCAGCGACCGGACGGCCCCCCGTAGCGCCACGGAGATCGCCATCGTCCTCCCCCTTGAAATACACGCGAGCTCCGCACCCGGGATCGATCGGAGCTCGAGGTGCCCTCTCGGCACGGAGGGCGGCAGCCACAAGTGAAGTCGCGCGATGCTTGGGCGTGATGGTTCGGGGGCCTTGGAAGCCGTTCCTGCCCAGGGTAAGGCCGATCGAACCGAGGAGTAGACCAAAGGTAACAGGAATAGGCTTCGGGACCAGAGAATGCCGACGCCCAGGATCTTCGATGCGCGGATTTCGGGTGGGCCTCGACATTGGCGGCACCTTCACGGATTTCGTCCTCCTCAACGACACGACCGGGGAGATTCGCCTCCACAAGGTCCTGACCACGACGCCGGACCCGGCGGAGGGAGCGCTTCGGGGGCTCGTCGAGCTGTGCCGGCTCGCCGGCGTGGACGTGGGCGACCTCTCGACCCTGGTGCACGGGACCACCCTGGTGACCAATGCGATCATCGAGCGCACCGGCGCGCCCACCGCGCTGCTGACGACCAGGGGCTTCCGCGATATCCTCGAGATGGGCAAAGAGCAGCGGTACGACATCTACGACCTCTTCCTGCGGTTCCCGCCGCCGCTGGTCCCCCGCCGCTGGCGGGTCGAGATCGACGAGCGGATCAGCCGCGACGGCGAGGTGCTCACCCCGCTCGATCGGGGACAGGTGCGGGCCGCCGCCCGGCGGCTGGCGGCGCAGGGTGTGGCGTCGCTGGCCGTCTCGCTGCTGCATGCCTACAAGAACCCGGCGCACGAGCAGGCGGCGCTGGCGGCCGTTCGGGAAGCCGTCCCGGAGTTGAGCGTCTCGCTGAGTAGCGACGTGGTCCCGGAGATCCGGGAATGGGAGCGAACCTGTACGACCGTCTGCAACGCCTACGTGCAGCCGCTGGTCGACCGCTACCTCGGCCGGCTCGAGGCGGCGCTCGGGGAGCGGGGGTTTGCCGGCCGGTTCTACCTGATGCAGTCCTCGGGCGGGACCGCCACCCCCGACACGGCCCGCCGGTTCCCGATCCGGCTCCTCGAATCGGGGCCGGCTGGCGGCGCGCTCGTGACCGCCTTCTTCGCCGAGCGGCTGGGGCGGAGGGATCTCGCCGCCTTCGACATGGGCGGGACGACCGCCAAGATGTGCCTGGTGAGGGACGGCCGGCCGGAGATCGCGCCGATGATCGAGGCGGCGCGCGTGCACCGGTTCAAGCGCGGGTCGGGCCTCCCGGTGAAGGCCCCCGTCGTGGACATGATGGAGATCGGGGCCGGCGGCGGATCGGTGGCGTGGATCGACCGGCTGGGGCTGCTGAAGGTCGGGCCGCACAGCGCCGGGGCGTCTCCGGGACCCGCCTGTTACGGGCTCGGCGGAGCAGAACCCACGGTGACCGATGCCTGCCTGGTGCTCGGCTACTTCGATCCCGAGTACTTCCTCGGCGGGACGATGCCGCTCCACCGCCGGGCCGCCGAGGAGGCCCTGGAGCAGGTGGGCGCCCGGGCCGGGCTCGACCGGGTCGCCGCGGCCTGGGGGATCCACCAGATCGTGTCCGAGAACATGGCCGCCGCGGCGCGCGTGTACATGATCGAGCGCGGCCAGGACCCGCGCCGCTACGCGATGCTCGCCTTCGGCGGCGCGGGACCGGCCCACGCGTCGCGGGTGGCCCGCATCCTCCGCCTCCGCGAGTTCATCGTGCCGCCGGCCTCCGGGGCCGCGTCCGCGCTGGGATTCCTCGTCACGCCGATCAGCTTCGACTTCGTGCACTCGCTCCCCGGCCCACTGGAGTCGCTGGACTGGGACGCGGTGGACGCGCTGTACCGGGCGATGGAAGGGCGGGGGCGGGCCATGCTGACCGATGCCGGCGTGGACCCGGCGGAGGTGTTGTCCGTCCGGCGGGCCGAGATGCGCCTCGCCGGCCAGTTCCACGACATCGCGGTGCCGGTGCCGGACGGGCGCCTGGGGGCGCAGGCGGCTCCCGGGCTCGCCGAGCGGTTCGAGTCGGAGTACCGCCGGCTCTACGGGATCTATTTGCCCGGCCGGCAGATCCAGGTGCTGAACTGGCGCGTGCTCGTCACCGGCCCCAGTCCGGGCGTGCGCCTGGCCGCCGCGTCCGTCGATCGCGGCGCCTGCGCGGTGCACGCGCTGCGGGGCCGCCGCCCCGCGTACTTCCCCGAGACCGAGGGGTTCGCCGAGGTGCCGGTGTACGACCGGTACCGGCTCCGCCCGGGGGCGCGGCTGACCGGGCCGGCCATCGTGGAGGAGCGGGAGGCGACGACGGTCGTCGGCCCCGGGGACGCGCTGGAAGTCGATGCGCACCACAATCTCGTCGTCGCGGTGAGCCAGGCGTGAGCGCGGCCTTCGACCCGGTGTCGCTCGGGATCATGTGGAGCCGCCTGATCAACATCGCGGAGGAGTGCTGGATCACGATCTGGCGGACGGCGTTCAGCCTGATCATCGGCGAGGCGCAGGACTTCGGCTGCGAGCTGTTTGATCCCGACGCCCACTCCATCGCGCACTCGCCGCGCTCGATGCCGGTCTTCAACCTGACCCTGCCGCTGGCGGTGCGCCGGCTGCTGACCGTGTTCCCGCGCGACACCCTCCGGCCCGGGGACGTCCTCGTCACGAACGATCCGTGGATCTGCGCCGGCCACCTCTACGACCTGGCGGCGGTCACCCCCGTGTTCCGGCGGGGCGCGCTCGTGGGGCTCGTGGGGTCGATCGCGCACTGCTCCGACATCGGCGGCACCCGCGACTCGATGAGCGCCCGCGAGATCTACGAGGAGGGCCTGCAGATCCCGCCGCTCAAGCTCTACCGCGGCGGCGCGCTGAACGAGGACCTCGCGGCGATGATCCGGGCCAACGTGCGGCTGGGCGAGATGGTGCTCGGCGACATCCAGGCCCAGGTGTCCAGCAACCAGGTGGGCGCCGACCGGCTCGTCGCCTTCATGGACGAATACGATCTCGCGTCGATGGCCCCGCTCGCGCACGTCGTGCAGGAGCGCGCGGAGCGCGCGATGCGCGAGGCGATCCGCGCCCTGCCGGAAGGGACCTATCGGAGCGAGGTGGAGTTCGACGGGCTGGGAGAGCCGCTGACCCTCCCCTGCGCCGTCACCATCCACGGCGACGAGATGACGGTGGACTGGACGGGCGCCCCCCCGCAGCTGCCGCGGGGGGGCATCAACTGCACCTACCACTATACGGCCGCCCACACGACCTACGTGCTGAAATCCATCCTCACGCCGGAGATCCCGTCGAACGCCGGCTGCTTCCGCCCGCTGCACGTCACGGCGCCGGAAGGCTCGGTGCTCAGCTGCCGCTACCCGGCGTCCGTGAACCAGCGGACCCAGACGGGCTGGTACTGTGGCCCGGCGGTGTTCAAAGCGCTGGCGCCGGTGCTGCCCGACCGGGTGCAGGCGTTCACGGGGCTGCCGATGGGCATGGGCGCCTATGGGGTCGACGCCGGCGGCCGCGTGTACAACGATCACCTCTTCCAGGGCGGCGGCCAGGGCGCCGGCGCACACGGCGATGGGGTCTCGGCCCTCCTCTACCCCACCTCGGCCGGAAACGTCTCCGTGGAGATGTTCGAGAGCCGCACACCCCTCGTGGTGGAGTGCAAGGAGTTCCGGCCCGACTCCGGCGGCGCCGGCCGGCATCGCGGCGGCCTGGGCCAGCGCATTCGGGTCCGCAAGCTGAGCGACGACGGCCGTGCCGCGCTCGTGGACCTGCATCCCCACGGCATGCTCACGGCACCGTCCGGACTGTTCGGCGGCGCGGCGGGCTCGCGCGCGCGGGCGTACGTCACGGACGGCGACAAGGTCCTGGAGGGCGGGGCGATGGTCAGCCTGGCCGAGCTCCGCCGTCGCGACCAGCGCGCCACGATCGAGATCGCGGGCGGGAGCGGGTACGGTCCCCCGATCGAGCGCCCCCTCGAGCGTGTCCAAGCCGATCTCGACGAAGGCTACGTGACCCCCAAGGGTGCCGAGGTGTACGGCATCGCGGTCGGACCGGACGGCCGCGCGAGGAGGATCTGATGGCGGATCTGGAAGCCCTGAAGCGGCGTCAGCAGCAGACCTGGGCGGCCGGGGATTTCTCGATGATCGCGACCCAACAGCTGCTCGTGGGCGAGCTCCTCTGCGAGGCGGTGGACGTGCACCCCGGACAGCGCGTGCTCGATATTGCCACCGGCAGCGGGAACACCGCGCTCGCCGCCGCCCGCCGCGGCGGGACGGTAACCGGCATCGACTTCGTTCCCGCGCTCCTCGAGCGGGGACGAGAGCGCGCCGCCGCCGAGCGCCTGACGATCGATTTTCAAGTCGGGGACGCCGAGGCCCTGGGGTTTCCCGATGCCTCGTTCGACGCCGTCTTGTCCACGTTCGGCGCGATGTTCGCGCCCGATCAGGAGCGAACGGCCCGGGAGATCCTCCGGGTGTGCCGGCCCGGGGGGAAGATCGGCCTGGCGACCTGGCCGCCCGACAGCCTGATCGGCGAGCTGTTCCGCACCGTCGCCCGCTTCGTGCCCCTTCCGGCGGGCGCCAGGCCGCCGGTGCTCTGGGGCACCGAGGATCGCCTGCGCGAGCTCTTCGGCGACGCGGTGGCATCGCTCCGGGCGGCCAGGCGCCGCATCGTCTTCCGCCACCGCTCGGTCGAAAGCTGGGTGCAATTTAGCCGGAAGTTCTTCGGCCCGACGATCAAAGCGTTCGAAAGCCTGGATCCCTCCGGGCAGGAGACCCTCTCGCGCGAGATGATGGATCTGATGCGCCGGGGGAACCGTTCCGGGGACGCGACCCTGGTGGCGCCGAGCGAGTACCTGGAGGTGGTGGCCGTACGGGTCTAGGGCGCCTGAACGAAACACGCTACGCGCAGCAAACAGCCGGCGGGCCCCAACTGATCCGGCTTTCCCCTCGAATGAATAACACGGACTGACTAGCCCAGCGGAGTTGCCAAGAACCATGCTTCGGAAGGAGTGACACCCCCCGAAGCTGCGCTCATAGTTATCAGTGGGTAGATCGGATCGGATTCTACAAAATTCATTAGCGAGAGTGAGGGAGATCGCGCATGGGGCGTTTCAAGTCGTTGTGCATTTTGGCCGCCGCGGGTCTGCTGTTTGGGATCTTCGGCGTGTCCACCGCTTCGGCCACGTTGATTGGCACAATTGCGACGAACCCGGGTGACACCGTGCCTGTTCCGCTTGTCCCACCCCAGGCACCGGGGACCCTGCTCGCCTCGACCAGCGTGCCTTTTGTCGACACACTGGGGACCGATTCCGGCACGCTGGTCTCGGCCGTCTATCGGGAAACGGGCGGGACGCTGGACTTTTACTATCAGGTATCGAACAGCCTGACCGCGCCGAACTGCGGTGGGGCAGGGCAGCCCGCGTGTGACCCGATCTCGCGTATGACGGACACCAGCTTCACGGGCTTCGCGACGTCACTCGGTTTCCGCACCGATGGAGGCACCTTTGGCCCATTTGTCGGTGGGACCGTCGCGCCCATCTTGGGGGACCGTAGCGCCGCCGGCAATGTCGTTGGGTTCGACTTCTCCCCGCCGGTTGCCGCCAAGATCCAGCCCGGAGAGTCCTCAGACGTTCTCGTCATCAGCACGGACGCCACGAATTTCACCACAGGCAACGCGTCCGTGATCAACGGCGGCACGATGACGGTCGCTTCGTTTGAGCCGGCGGCCGTGCCGGAACCGGGGTCGATGCTGCTGCTCAGCACCGGCATGCTGGGCATGTTTGGCATGCGGCGCTTCCGCCGCTAGTCCGGCCTCGCGCCGAAGCCGTCCATAACGTTCACTCACGAAACCTGGGGCCCGGCCGCTCGGCCGGGCCCCGACCTCTTTCGCCCCGGAGCCTACCAGAACAGGCGCGTCAGCGCGCCGATGGCGGGGTCGAGGGTGCGGGTCCCTGTGATGACGTCATCCAGCGGAGTCGTGACGATCGCGGTCCCCCGCAGGGCGACCATGACGCCCGTCCGGCCGGCGGCGAGCTCGTCGACGGCGGCGACCCCGAACCGCGTCGCCAGGATGCGGTCGAACGCCGAGGGCGACCCGCCGCGCTGCACGTGACCGAGCACGGCGGCGCGCGTCTCGACCTCCAGCCGCCGCTCGATCTCGCGGGCGAGGACGGCGCCGATGCCTCCCAGGCGCGCGTGGCCAAACGCATCCACCGGGGCGTCCTGGACGGTCTTCGTCCCGCCGTCCTTGGGGACGGCGCCTTCCGCGACCACGACGATGCTGAACCGCCGTCCGGTGGCCTGGCGCCGGCGGAGCGCGGCGCAGACCTCATCGATATCGAACGGGGCCTCGGGAACGAGGACGGCGTCCGCCCCACCGGCCAGCCCGCCGGCCGCCGCCACCCACCCGGCATCGCGTCCCATCACCTCCACGACCATGATGCGGTGGTGAGACTCGGTAGTGGAGTGCAGGCGGTCCACCGCGTCCATGACCGCGTTGACGGCGGTGTCGAATCCGATGGTGACGTCGGTGCCGCGCACGTCATTGTCCATCGTCTTGGGGATGCCGACGACCGCGACCCCCTGATGGCTGAGGTGGCACGCCGCCCCCAGCGTGTCGTCGCCGCCGATGGCGACGACGGCATCGATGGCGCGGCGGGCGAGCGTCGCTTTGATGCGGGCGATCCCATCCGCATCGCGCAGCGGGTTGGTCCGGGACGTGCCCAGGATCGTGCCGCCCTTCGGCAGGATCCCGGAGATGGCGTCGCGCGAGAGCGGGACCGTGTCGTCGGCCATGAGCCCCCGCCAGCCGTCCCGCACGCCGATGACCTCCAGCCCCTTCTCCCCGGCCCGCCTGACCACGGCCCGGATGGCGGCATTGAGGCCCGGCACATCTCCACCGCCTGTGAGCACCGCGATCCGCTTCACCGGTCGTCCCCCTCTGTCAGCGGCTGAACAGGCCGGTCAACACGGCGGTGGCCAGGATGTGGCCCTGGAGCGCGCGCCTGACCAGGCCGGGGGTCGCCGCAAAGGGCACGGGTAGCTGCGCGACATCGAGCGCGTAGAGGGTGAACACGTAATGGTGCACCGGCCCGGGCGACGGACACGGCCCACCGTACCCGATCCGGCGGAAATCGTTGACGCTCTGCCTGCCTCCGCGCTGCCCCCCGATCCGGAGGATCGGCCCTACGCCCGACGGAAGGCCCTTCCACGCGGCGGGGAGATCGTAGACCGCCCAGTGCACAAAATTTCCGCCGGGCACGTCTGGGTCCGCGACGAGCAGCGCGTAGGACCGCGTCGCGGCCGGTGTCCCCGTCCACCTGAGGGGCGGGGAGAGGTCGGCGCCGGCGCAGGTGTGGGCGTCCGGAATCCGGGCACCGTTCGCGAAGGCCGCGCTGGAGAGGGTGAACGCCGCCGCTCCCGGCGCGGGCGGCGGCGCGGCCGTGAGTCCCAGGATGCACGCGGCGATCAGCACCGCGCTCCGGACGGCTGGGGCGGCGGCCCGAGGGCGCATCACCGTGCCCCCTTCCGCCGGTCGGGCAGGATCGGGGTCTCGAGCACCCCCAGCCGGGTGATCGCGACGCGCACCGTGTCGCCGTCGCGCAGCCAGCGAGGGGGCTTCCGGGCAAACCCCACCCCGCTTGGGGTCCCGGTGGCGATGAGATCTCCCGGCTCCAGGGTCAGCGCCTGGGAGACGTACGCGATCAGGTGGGCGACGGAGAAGATCATGGTCCCGGTGTGCGCTTCCTGCATCCGCTCGCCGCTCACGTCCACGGTGAGCGTGAGCGCCTGCGGGTCCGGGACCTCGTCCCGTGTGACCAGCGCGGGACCGAGCGGCCCGCTCCGGTCGAAGTTTTTGCCGATCATCCACTGCGTCGTCCGGCGCTGGTAGTCCCGGATGGAAATGTCATTGAAGATGGTATAGCCGGCCACGTGATCGAGCGCGCGAGATTCCGGGATGTCACGCCCGCTCAAGCCGATGACCGCGGCCAGCTCACCCTCGAAGTCGACCTGGGGGCTGACATGGGGCAGGATGAACGGCGCGCCCGGGGCGAGGAGGCTGTGCGGGAACCGGCCAAAGAAGATCGGCAGCTCCGGAGGCTCCGAGCCGCCCTCCCGCGCGTGCTCGGCATAGTTGCGCCCGACGCAGAGGATCTTCGGCGGCGACGGCACGGGCGGCAGCCGCTCGATGTCGCTCGGCGCCCAGAGCACCCCCTCCCGGTGGAGACGGGCCGTCTCGCGGGGGTCGCGGAGCGCTTCCTGCATGCGCGCGGTGACGTCCCTGGCCGCGGCCATCGCGTCGCTGCCTCCGGCAAGGAAGGCCGTCATCGCCGGCGGGAGCAGGGCCCACGCCTGGGCGGCCGCCCGCGACGCGCCGCGGGCCACGAAGTGCGCCCTCGCGGCGCGGTTGAGGTCGATGATCCACTCCCCCGCCTCGACCCCCAGTCTCGTCTGGCCGCGTGCCGCAAATGTCAGGAGCCGCATAGCATCACCTCCAGGAGACGTATTGGCGCTCGCCGGAAGCGGCCCCTCTCGGGCGGGTGTGACCGCGCGGCGTGAACCGCGGGATGCGGCCGCGCGGGGGCCAAGGGGCGGCCCGGGCGGTCTCGGGGGATGCCGTGCGCGGGTTCGCTTGACAGCACGAGCCCCCGCCCGTATGCTCTTAACCATAATGGCTATCAATAAGGACTCTATTCAGACGGCACCCGCCCCGGCGGTCCGCGCCGGGGGATCGTCCCGGGATCCCTGGGCCGACCTCCGCCGCCGCCTCGCCGGCCTCGGGGGCCGGCTGACCCCGCAGCGCATGGCGATCTACGAGGCGGTGGTGGGGCGGACCACGCACCCGAGCGTGGCGGCGGTCCACGAGGAGGTCCGCCGGCGCTTTCCCGGGATCAGCGCGGCGACCGTGTACACCACGCTCGACCTGCTCGCCCGGCTGGGGTTGGTGCAGGAAGTGAGCGGCCCGGTCCGCCGCTACGACGGTCAGGCCGGTGTGCACGTCAACCTGGTCTGCGGTGGGTGCGGTCAGGTCATCGACGTGTCAGACGCGGAACTCGAGGCGCTGCAGCGGCGGGCGGCGGCCCGCGCGGGATTCCACGTGTCCGCCGTGAGATTCGAGCTGCACGGCCTCTGCCCCCGCTGCCGGCGGGCGCGACATCACAGACAGCACAAGGGAGGACGCTGATGCCGGTTCCCGAAGGGCTCCGGGCGCAGGTCATGGCAGCGGGCCGCCAGGTGGCCGGTGACCTCGCGGGGAGCCACGAGGCACAGGGATCGGGGTACCTGCTCAAGGTGGTGCAGCCGGCGCTGCTGGGGCTGATGGACGGATCGATCTCCACCCTGGCGCCGCTGTTCGCCAGCGCGTTTGCGACGCGCAATCCGCACACTGCGTTTCTGATCGGCGCGGCCGCCGCGCTGGGCGCCGGGATCAGCATGGGCTTCGCGGAGGCGCTCTCCGACACCGGGAAGCTCACCGGCCGCGGGCACCCCGCGGTCCGGGGGACGATCACCGGGGTGGCGACGCTGATCGGCGGCCTGATGCACGCGCTGCCGTTCCTGATCCCGCATTTGCAGCTCGCGCTCGTGGTCGCCTACTTCGTCGTGGGCATCGAGCTGGTGACGATCGCCTTCATCCGCAACCGGTACTTCGCCATGAGCTTCTGGCTTTCGTTCCTCCAGGTCATCGTGGGCGGGATGCTCGTGTTCCTCGCCGGGGTGCTGATCGGTAATTCGTAGGCAGGGAATTTCGGCGGTCCGGATGGAACTCTTCCGGCGTATCCCCGCTCGAGGAGCGTGCGATGACCGCCACTTCCCTCAAGGAACGGCTCCAGCGCGGCGAGCCGGTGCTCGGCACGATCATGCCGCTGCCGTCGCCGGAGGTCGCGGAGATCGCCGGGCTCGCCGGATATGATTTCCTCCTGCTGGACATGGAACACGGTCCGGTCACCCCTCACGTCCTGGAAGGCCTCGTGCGCGCCTGCCGCGCGGTCAATGTGCCGGCGCTGGCGCGCGTGCCGGAGGACCATCCGAAGACGATCCTGCGGGCCCTCGACGTGGGCTGCGTGGGGGTGATGGTCCCGCAGATCGAGTCGCCGCAGCAGGCGGCCGCCGCGGTCGCGGCCACGAAGTACGCCCCGGCCGGCACGCGGTCCCTCGCGGGGGCGACCGCGGCCGCATGGTGGGGGAAGGTGCCGCTCCCAGACCACGTCAAGGCCAGCAACGCCGCCACAATCAGCGTGCTCCAGATCGAGACCCGGCGAGGCCTCGAGGCCGTCGAGGCGATCGCCCGGACCCCCGGCGTGGACGTGCTGTTCGTCGGACCGTCCGACCTCTCCCAGAGCCTGGGGCACACCGGAGCGGTGTCTCATCCGGATGTCCAGGCGGCGA
>Ga0209577_10001164_pt1 | contig 26224 bp, 21 predicted proteins | sample GraSoiAngelo_109_FD_185874 | JGI IMG/M metagenome (GOLD analysis project Ga0209577, IMG submission 185874) | Grasslands soil microbial communities from the Angelo Coastal Reserve, California, USA - 14_0903_12_20cm (SPAdes) (version 2) | ecosystem: Environmental > Terrestrial > Soil > Grasslands...
GTGATCGCCTTGCAGCGCGGGCCGTTCAGCCGTCCATGCTCCTGTAGGAAGCCGCGGTCCGACTCGATCTCATACAGCGCATAGAGGTCGCACACCAGGGAGAGCGCGGCGCGGCACTGCTCGTCCTCGCAGGCCTCGATCGCGCTCACGAACGCCTCGAGCAGAATCCGCTCCACGTGCGCGCGCGCCGCGTTGACGGCGTGGTTCTGGACGGCACGGAACACCTCGAACGCGTCGTAGCCGTCGTCCAGACCACGCTTGAAGCGCCGCGCGGCCGAGGTCGTGATGTGCCCCTCCCGCCAGCGGAACAGGTCGAGCTGCGAATCGCGGTCGAGGAGGTCGCCGTCCTCGTCGCCACCGGGCACGGCGTCGGCGAGCACCTGAACGATCTTCCTCGCCGACAGCCGCTCGGCGATCGTCTCCACCGCCTGACCGGCGACGTAGCGGACCATCTCGGGGGGGTCGAACTCGGAGAACTGATCCTTGTAATCGGTGAGCACGCCCTTGGCGACGAGCATCATCAGCACGGTGTTGTCGCCCTCGAGCCGGTTCTCGCTCATGTAGCCGGCTCCGCCGCAGCATTCGCGGCACGTCTGGATCGTTTCGGTGGCGTGCCAGCTCGCCGTCGCCTTCAACCCGGCCGCCAGCGACTCGAGCTCCCGGCGCTCCCGCTCCGGTGGGTCGTCGGCCCGGAAGGAGCGGTCGAATGCATCCGCCAGCTCCGCCTGGGCGAAGTGCAGCGCGTACGTCTTGGCCAGCAGCGGCATCAGGCGGCGCTGGTGGGCCCGGTAGTCGAGGATCACCACCTCGTCGTCGCCGGAGGGCCCGAACTGGTGGCGGCGCAGGCCGTGGCGCACCGCGATCGTGAGCGCCTTCTTGGCGGCGGTGACCGACGCCCCCGAGATGCACACCCGCCCCTGGACCAGATTGCCGATCATGGTGAAGAACCGGCGGTTGGGGTTCTCGATCGGGCTCGCGTAACGCCCGTCGGGGGTGACCTCGCCGTAGCGGTCAAGGAGCGCCTCACGCGGGACGCGCATCTCCTCGAACCAGATGCGGCCGTTGTCGACCCCGTTGAGCCCCATCTTCTCGCCGTCGTCCTCGATCCTGATGCCGTCGAGCACGCGCCCGTGGTCATCCCGCAGCGGCACGACGAGCGCATGGACGCCGTGCTGCTCGCCGTCCACGATCAGCTGCGCGAACACCACCGCCACCCGCCCGTGGCAGGCGGCGTTGCCGATGTACTCCTTGCGCGCGTCGTCGCCCGGCGTGTCGACCACGAACTCGCCGGACTCCGGGTCGTACGTCGCCGTCGTCTGGAGCTGCTGGACGTCCGACCCGTGCGCGGCCTCGGTCATCGCGAAGCATCCGGGCAGCTCGAGCGTCGCGGTGGCCTTCAGGTAGCGCTCGTGGTGCTCGCGTGTGCCGAGCTGGTGCACCGCACCGCCCCAGAGGCCGAATTGCACGCCGAACTTCACCAGCAGCGACAGGTCGCCCAGGGCGAGCGTCTCGAACGATGCGATGTTCGCCCCGGGATCGCCGTAGCCGCCGAACTCCTCCGGGAAGCCGGGCGCCGTCAATCCCTCGTTCGCGAGCGTCTTGGCCCAGTCCATCACGAGCTCCCTGTACTCCGGCGTCGAGATCTCGGTCGGGGGAGTGAACTCGGGGCGCAGCAGGACCTCGCGGACCTGATTTCGCACCTCCGCGTAGGGTCCGTCGAGGACCCGCTGGAGGGTTCGCGGGTCGAACCCGGTCGTCTGAGGCTCGACTGCGGTCACCAGCGTTAGAGATACCCGCGCGCGCGGCTATGGATGCAGATGAAAGAAGTGGCGGATGTGGCGGAAGAATCGGCCGAACCGGTTGTGGCCGCGCGCGGCGAACCCGGTGGCTCCGAGCAGGACGGCGATCACCCCGACGATTGCCAGCAGCACCGCCAGCGTATGCGGCCACCGGCGCTCGAGGAACCGCCGCCCGGAAGACAGCAAGCGCTCCGAGCGTGGGCCCGCGAACGTCACGACGACGGCGATCCCGATCAGCGGCAGCACGAAGCACAAGTTGAACACGAACAGCAGGAACAGCTGGCGCAGAGCACCGAGGTTGGAGGCCAGGATCGCGGCGATCGCAGCGAAGTAAGGGAACGCGGTCGGCAGCTCGACCGCGCTGATCGTCGCGCCGAGCAGCACGCTGGAGGAGCGCTTCGGATTGGCCGCGGGGAGGCCGCGGGCGCACAAACGCTCCCGGTTGCGCCACAGGAGACCGGCCGAGATCAGCAGCGCCGCGCCCGCGGCCACCTCCACGGCATACAGCACGGTCCGGGGCAGGTGAGGGACGAGGGATCGCAGCAACTCGCCGGGCCCGATGGCGATCAGCGCCCCGCCGAGGAAGTACACGGCGAACACCGAGAGCGTGAACTCGATGACGCTGCCGCGGGCCTTGTCACCCGCCGCGAGGTACAGGGCGGGGCCGATCGTCGTCGGATTGAGCGAATCTGCGATCCCGATCGAGATGACCAGGCCGAGCACGCGCACCATGGCGGGCATTCTTCCCGCCCCGAGGGCCCAAGGCCAACTTAGGCGAAGTGCAACTCCTCGGCGTCCTGGTCGCCGAGCGGTACTTGGCAGGTCGGACACCACCAGCGTGCCTCGAGTTCGGTTCCGCAGACGGCATGCCGCGGACCGGCCTCGCCTGAGACGTTTCTCGCGCCCCAGCCCGCGAGCAGCCGGAGGACGCCTATCAGCTCACGGCCGGCCGAGGTCAGCTCGTAGACGAATCGGGGCGGGCGCTCGGAGTAAGGCCGCGCGAGAACCAGCGCATCGCGCTCGAGCGCTCGGAGCCGCTGGCTGAGCACATTGGGAGCGATTCCCGGGACCTCCTGCTGGAGCTCGCCGAACCGCTTCGGACCGTCGAGCAGGGTGGCGATCAGCAACAGCGTCCAGCGATCGCCGACGGCGTCGAGCGCCGACGCGAGCGCAGAGAGGGGAGCGTCCATGCCCTTCATGATATGATACTTACTTGCAAGTTGCAAGTAACTAGTCTTACTAGGAGTCTCATATGGCCGTTTCATTGCTCTCCGAAATCGAATCGTCCGTCCAGACGGCGGTCGAGCGAACGGGGCCGGCTGTCGTCGGGATCGGCCGCGGATGGGGCCGCGGCTCGGGCGTCGTGCTCGGAGCCGGCCGGGTCCTGACAAGCGCACACAACCTCCGTCACGACGAGACGACCGTCACCTTCGGCGACGGCCGCCAGGCGAGCGGCCGGGTGCTCGGGTCCGATCCCGATCTCGACCTCGCGGTGCTCGATGTGGACACTGGGGATGCGCCCGCGGCGGACTGGCCCGAAGAGGCCGATCCCGTGCCTGCCGGCCGCGCGGTGCTGGCGCTGGCCAACCCCGGGGGCCGCGGACTGCGGGTCACGCCCGGGTTCGTGGCCTCTACGGCCCGCAGCTTCCGAGGACGGCGCGGGAGGCGGATTTCCGGCGCGATCGAGCACACCGCTCCGCTGCCGCGAGGCTCGGCCGGCGGGCCGCTGGTCGACGTTGAGGGCCGACTGCTCGGGATCAACGCGGTGCGTGTCGATCCGGGCCTGATCCTCGCCCTGCCCGCGGACGCGGCGGTGCGGGAACGGGTAGACGCGCTCGGGCGCGGCGAGCGACCGAAGACGGCACGGCTCGGAGTGGCGATCGCGCCGCCGCGAGTGGCGGGCCGGATGCGTCGCGCCGTCGGCCTTCCCGAGCAGGAGGGGCTCCTGGTCCGGGCGGTCGAGCGAGACAGCGCCGCCGAGCGGGCCGGGGTCGAGCGTGGAGACCTGATCGTCGCGGCCGGGGGCACTCCGATCGACGGCGTCGACCGTCTGTACGAGGCGCTCGACGCGGCGCGCGCGGGAGGCACGCTCGAGCTCAAAATCGTCCGCGGCACCGACGAGCGCGACGTCATCGTCGAGCTCTAGGAGGCGGGCGATGACGACGATCGAGCACGACGGGGCCGCTACCGGAAACGAGCCCGCGACCGAGGCCGACGCGCTCGACGCCTACTCGCGCGTGGTGGTGGACGTCGCCGAACGGCTGGCGCCGTCGGTGGCCAACCTGCGAGTGGTTCGCAGGAACCGCCGCTGGTCCGTACCGGCCGGCGCCGGGAGCGCCGTGGCCCTGACGCCCGACGGGTTCCTGCTGACCTCTGCCCACGTGGTCTCGGGTCCCGGGCGCGGTGGCCGCGCGGCGTTCGTCGACGGCCGCGAGCTGAGCTTCGAGGTGATCGGAGCCGACCGTTTGTCCGACCTGGCGGTGCTCCGCGCCGACGGGGGCGAGCTCGCGCCGGCGGTGCTGGGCGACGCGGAGGAGCTGCGCGTGGGACAGCTCGTTGTGGCGATCGGCAACCCCAACGGGTTCGCCGGCTCCGTCACGGCGGGCGTAGTCTCGGCGCTCGGGCGGTCCCTGCCGGCGAGATCGGGGCGGACTGTCCGGTTCATCGACAACGTGATCCAGACCGACGCCGCCCTGAACCCGGGCAACTCGGGCGGGGCGCTGGTCGACAGCCGCGGCAGAGTCGTCGGGATCAACACAGCCGTCGCGGGGGTGGGCCTCGGCCTGGCGGTGCCGATCAACGCCACGACCCGGCAGATCATCGGCGCGCTCATGCACGACGGGCGGGTGCGCCGCGCGTACATCGGGATCGCCGGAGGGCCGCGGCCGCTGCCCCCGCAGGCGCGAATCAAGCTCGGCCGAAACGCCGGGGTCGAGGTGGTCGAAGTCGCCGAAGGAAGCCCGGCCCAGCGAGCCGGCCTGCGACCCGAGGACCTGATCGTCGAGCTTGGCGGCAGTCCGGTGGAGCGAGCCGGCGAGGTCCAGCGGCTGATGGGCGAGGCGGCGATCGGCAGGCCGCTGACCGCGCGCGTGCTTCGCGGCGAGCGCTGGTTCGACCTCGAGCTACGCCCGGTCGAGCTCGCCGAGTAACCATCCGGCCTCGATCGACTAGCTAAACTGGCCCGCGGCGCCCGGTGGCGTAGACGGTTGTGCCTGCTCTCGGTCGCCTCGAACCCTGATCACCCCATACGGGAAGCACGAAGATGGCCCGTGGAGATGTCCGGATCGCCGTAACCCTCGCGTGCGAGGAGTGCAAGCGCCGGAACTACCAGACGAATAAGAGCAAGCGCAACGATCCCGAGCGACTTCAGCTGCGCAAGTACTGCCGCTGGTGCCGGTGCCACACCGCGCATCGCGAGACGCGCTGAGCCCAGGAGCGCCGGGTGGCTCGCAACCGCAAACGTGCCAAGGAGCGACGCGCGCGCCGGCCACAGCCCGTGGCGAGCAGCAGGCGCGGCGCCGGGCGCACCGAGGTGCCTCCGGCGCCCGCTGCGGAGCCCGTAGACGGCGCAGCGGCCGAGGTCGAGCCCACCGAGATCGCGCCGATCGAGCGGGGTGAGCCGGCTTCGATAGAACCGGCCGAGGCAAGCGAGACCGAGCGCATCGATCCTCACCAGGCCGTGCCGGGTCCCGTCGAGGATGTCGACGGAGCTCCCAGCCCGCTCGCCCACTCCGCCCCGGACGTCGAGCTCGCGGACGCGCAGATCGCAGCCGGCAGCTCGTACGTCGCCGACGAGGAGTTCGAGCGGGAGGAGGAGGTTGTCGAGGAGGAGCTCGAGGAGCAGGCCGAGGAGCAACGCGAGCGGGCGCTGCCCGCGGCGCCCGGCGAGCGCCCGAATCTCTTCCCCCGGCTGGCCGGGTTCCTCCAGGGCAGCTGGCGGGAGCTTCAGCGAGTACAGTGGCCCGACCGCCGTCAGGTGGCACAGGCGACCGGAGTCGTGATCGGGTTTGTGATCGTCGCGGGAATCTTCCTCGGGCTATCCGATCTGGTCGCCCAGAAGCTGGTCAACTACATACTGAAGTAGCGCTTCTACGCTTGAGCCAAGCTGGACGCGCAGCAATATCTTGAAACGTGGGCCCGGAAGGCCTGCGGAGGACTAACGAATGTTTCGCTGGTACGTCGTCAACACATATTCAGGCCACGAGAACAAGGTCAAGCAGAACCTCGAGCACCGCGTGGTGTCGCTCGGGCAGCAGAACGCTGTCCGGCAGATCGTGGTCCCCACCGAGTCCGTCTCCGAGATGAAGGACAACCAGAAGGTGACCGTCGAGAAGCGGACCATGCCCGGCTACGTGCTCGTGAACATGGACCTCTCAGACGACTCGTGGAGCCTCGTCAAGGGGACTCCGGGGGTCACCGGGTTCGTCGGTGCCTCGAATGAGCCCGTACCGCTCACCCAAGACGAGGTCAACCGCCTGCTCCATCGTGAGCAGGAGGTCCGCCCGCGCAGTCGCGCGCAGTTCTCGATCGGCGAGTCCGTCAAGGTCATCTCCGGTCCGCTGTCGGACTTCTCCGGCGAGATCTCGGAGGTCAACGAGGACGCCCAGCGCCTCAAGGTGCTGGTGTCGATCTTCGGCCGGGAGACACCGGTCGAGGTCGGCTTCGACCAGGTGAAGAAGATCTAGGCTTTCGCGGTATGGCGAAGAAGGTCCTCACCCAGATCAAGCTTCAGGCCCCTGCGGCTCAGGCCAGCCCGGCACCGCCCGTCGGCCCGGCGCTGGGGCAGCACGGCGTCAACATCATGGAGTTCGTCAAGGCGTTCAACGCCCAGACCCAGTCGGACGCGGGGACGGTCATCCCGGTCGTCATCACGGTGTACGAGGATCGCTCGTTCACGTTCGAGACCAAGAGCCCGCCGGCGGCGGTGTTGATCAAACAGGCGCTCTCGCTCGAGAAGGGCGCTGCGGAGCCCTACCGCGAGAAGGTCGGCACGATCACGCAGGACCAGCTCCGCCAGATCGCCGAGCGCAAGATGAAGGACCTGAACGCGGGCGACGTCGACGCGGCGGCGAAGATCATCGCCGGCACCGCTCGTTCGATGGGTGTGGAGGTCGTCTAGTGGCTCACCGCGGCAAGCAGCGGGAGGATGCGCTGAAGCGGCTGGACCGCGAGCGCGAGTACTCGCCCGCCGAGGCGATCTCGCTGCTCAAGGAGCTGGCCCACGCGAAGTTCAACGAGTCCGTCGAGCTCCACGTCCGCACCGGCCTCAACGTCCGTCACGCCGACGAGCAGCTGCGCGGGACGATCGCGCTGCCGAACGGGCTCGGAAAGGACGTCAAGATCGCGGTGTTCGCGCAGGGCGACAAGGCCCGCGAGGCCGAGGAGGCCGGCGCCGACGTGGTCGGCGCCGAGGACCTCGCGCAGCGGGTACAGGACGGCTTCGACGACTTCGACGTGGCGATCGCCACCCCGGACCTGATGCCGGTCGTGGGCCGGCTCGGCCGGATCCTCGGGCCGGCCGGGAAGATGCCCAACCCGAAGGTCGGGACGGTGACGATGGACGTGGCCAAGGCCGTGGAGGAGTCGAAGGCCGGCAAGGTCGAGTACCGCACCGATCGCAACGCGATCGTCCATCTGGTGATCGGCAAGCGCGACTTCGACGAGCGCCGTCTGCTCGAGAACTATGCCGCCGTGATCGACGAGCTGATCCGGGCGAAGCCGTCGGCAGCCAAGGGCCGCTACCTCCGCTCCATCACGATTACGACCACGATGGGCCCCGGGGTGAAGGTGGACCCGTCCCGCACCCGCGACATCGTCGAGGAGCCGGTGCCCGCGTAGACTGAGTAAGTGAAAGACAGTTCTGCCCTAGACCTTCGGCGGCGCCTCGGGGCGCAGAAGACCGGAGCAGGCGGAGCATCGAGATGAGCCGCCGCTCGACTTCGACGCCCGCCTGAAAGCGGGCGTTATTCGTTGGAGAGCGATGAATCGAGACCAGAAAGCAGCAGTCGTGGAGGAGCTCGCGGAGGAGATCCGCGGCGCCGAGGCGATCTTCGTCGTCGACTACCGGGGGATCTCGGTGTCGGATGCCGCCGAGCTCCGGTCGCGCCTGCGGGAGGCCGGAACCCGCTTCCGCGTGGTCAAGAACTCGCTGACCGAGCGGGCCACGGACAAGGCCGGGACCGAGTCGCTCAGGGAGCTGCTCGAGGGGCCGACCGCGCTCGCGTTCGTGGGTGGGGACGCGGCACTCGCCGCCAAGGCGCTGAACGATCGGGCCCGGGCGCTGGGGACGCTCGAGTTCAAGGGCGGGCTCATGAACGGCGCCCCGCTGAGTGCCGAGGAGATTCGGTCGATCGCGCGACTCCCCGCTCGCGAAGTGCTTCACAGCCAGCTGGTCGGGACGATCGCGGCGCCGCTGACCGGACTGGTACGGACCCTGAACGCGCTGATCGCCGGCGTCGCGGTCCAGCTTCAGCAGATCGCCGAGCAAGGGCTGGTTGGGGCGGACTCGGCGCCTGCGCCTGAAGCAGAGGAACAACCTGAAACTGAAGCCTCCGAAGGTGAGGCGGACGAACCCAAGGAGGAAGCATGACCACCACCCAAGAGTGGATCGACGAGCTCAAGAGCATCTCGGTGCTCGAGCTGTCGGAGCGCATCAAGGCGCTCGAGGAGACGTTCGGGGTCTCCGCGACCGCGGTTGCCGCCGCGGCTCCCGCCGCCGGAGCGGGCCCTGGTGCCGACGGCGCCGGCGAGGCCGAGGAGGCGAGCACGGTCGACGTGATCCTGACCGGCCCGGGAGACAAGAAGATCCAGGTGATCAAGGTTGTCCGGGCGGCAACGGGCCTGGGCCTCAAGGAGGCCAAGGCGCTCGTCGACGAGGCCCCCAAGCCCGTCAAGGAGGGGCTCGAGCGCGACGAGGCCGAGAAGCTCAAGGCCGAGCTCGAGGAAGCCGGAGGCGAGGTCGAACTGAAGTAGGTGGGGGCGCGCCGCGCCCCTCGCGCCGTGCCCCTCGCGCCGGGCCCCGCCGTGCCCCTCGCGCGGCGGACGAACGTCACATTCGCCGCGGCCGGCCTCGCGCGTGTGACGTTCGGGTCGCTCAGAGCGGACGAATGTCACTTCGGCGGCGAGCCGGCGGGCGCGTATGACGTTTTGCCGCCGGGGCCTCCGGCTCCGCGCGTCCTCGCCCCCGCGCGTCCTCGTCCCCGCGCGTCCCCCGCAGGCCCCGAACCCCGACCGCCCAGGCTTGTCACTCGCCCGATAACCCCCTACACTGCCCCGGTCAGCCTATAGCCGTAGCCGCCCCTCGAGACGAGGCCGCGCCACATACGTGGCCTTTGCGGGCGGGGTCCGTGAGAGCTGAACAGTCCTGCACAGGGCATCGATGCCGTGTGCTATCTTTGGTGGTCGCGCTTCGTGCGAGTTGCTTGACCCGGTAGGCGGGGCGAGTTGAGCTCGCGGAGGCGCGGTCTCTGCCTCCCTCTCGACCGCCCGAGGAGTCGCCGTCTTGGCAACCAGTCACGCCCCCAGGACGCGCCGGAGTTTCGCGCGTCTGAACAAGGTTCTCGATGTCCCCAACCTGATTGACATACAGCGCAGGTCCTTCGAATGGCTCACCGACGCCAAGAAGGGTGGCCTGCGCGAGACGATCGACGATGTCTCGCCGATCGAGGACTACACCGGCAACCTCGCCGTCCAGTTCGGCGAGCTTCAGTTCGACGAGCCGGTGGCAAGTCTCGAGCAGTGCCGTGAGAAGGATCTGACCTACGCGCGCCCGCTCACTATCACAGTCTCGTTCATCAACCGCGAGACCGGAGAGATCCGGGAGCAGTCGGTGTTCATGGGCGACTTCCCGTGGATGACCGATCGCGGCACGTTCATCATCAACGGAACCGAGCGCGTCGTCGTCACGCAGCTGGTCCGGTCCCCGGGCGCGTACGTGATGGAGCCCAAGGACCGGGAGAAGCAGGTGTTCGTGGCCAACCTGATGCCCGCGCGAGGGTCCTGGCTCGAGCTCGAGATCGACAAGAAGGGGCGGGTGTACGTCCGCATCGACCGCAAGCGCAAGCTGCCGGTAACCGTGTTGCTGCGGGCGATGGGGTACGTCTCCGAGGAAGAGATCGTCAAGCTTTTCGACAACTCGCTGTACGTCCGCAACACGCTCGACGCGGACCCCGAGATGGTGCGCAGCGAGGAGGGCTCGCTGATCGAGCTGTTCAAGAAGCAGCGGCCGGGCGAGCCGCCCTCGATCGACGCCGCCAAGGCGCTCCTGCACCAGCTGTTCTTCGATCCCAAGCGCTACGACCTGACCAGGGTCGGCCGCTACAAGCTCAACTCGCGGCTCGGCCTCGACGTCGACCTCGAGACCCGCACCCTGACCCACGACGACATCATCGCCCTGGTCAAGGAGCTCGTGACCCTGCCCCGGCTGCTCGGCATGCCCGAGAACCCCGAGGAGGAGATCAAGGACTTCGCCGCCGAGGCGATCGTCCTCCCGCGCGAGCCGATCGAGGATCACCTCGACGAGTACGAGCACTTCGGCAACCGTCGCCTGCGCACCGTCGGTGAGCTGATCCAGGAGGCGTTCCGGATCGGCCTGTACCGGATGGAGCGGGTCGTGCGCGAGCGCCTCACCACCGAGGACGCCGACACGATCACACCCCAGACGATCGTCAACATCCGGCCCGTGGTGGCCGCGCTGAAGGAGTTCTTCGGCTCCAGCCAGCTGTCTCAGTTCATGGACCAGACGAACAGCCTCGCGGGCCTCAGGCACCGCAGGAGGCTTTCAGCCCTGGGCGCCGGCGGCCTGACCCGCGAGCGCGCGCCGATCGAGGTGCGCGACGTCCACCCGACCCACTACGGCCGCATGTGCCCGATCGAGACCCCGGAGGGTCCGAACATCGGCCTGATCGGCTCGCTGTCCTCCTACGCGGAGATCTCCGAGCACGGGTTCGTGACGACGCCGTACCGCGTGGTCAAGAACGGCAAGGTGACCGACGACATCGTGCACCTCGACGCCACTCAGGAAGAGGAGCGGCTGATCGCCCAGGCCAACACGCCCGTCGACTCGGGCGGCAAGATCACGGCCAAGGAGGTCGTCTGCCGGACCCAGGCCGGGCACTACGTGACCGCGGCCCCCAAGGACGTCGACCTGATCGACGTCTCGCCGGAGCAGATCTGGTCGGTCACCACCGCGATGATCCCTTTCCTCGAGCACGACGACGCCAACCGGGCGCTGATGGGCTCGAACATGCAGGCGCAGGCGGTACCGCTCCTGGTCACCGATGCTCCGCTGGTCGGCACCGGCATGGAGCGCCGGGCGGCGATCGACACCGGAGACCTGGTGATCGCCGATCACCCCGGCACGGTGTCGTATGTCGACTCCGAGCAGATCGTCGTCGACCGCCGGTCCGGCGGCCAGGACGAGTATCCGCTGCAGAAGTTCATGCGCTCCAACCAGGGCACGCTGATCCATCAGAAGCCGATGGTGAGCGTCGGCGAGACCGTCAAGCAGGGCGACGTGCTGGCGGACGGCGCCTCGACCAACCAGGGTGAGATGGCGCTCGGCAAGAACCTGCTGGTCGCCTTCATGTCCTGGGAGGGCTACAACTTCGAGGACGCGATCATCCTGTCCAAGCGGCTCGTGTCCGACGACGAGCTCACCTCGATCCACATCGAGGAGTACGAGATCGACGCCCGCACCACGAAGCTCGGCGACGAGGAGATCACCCGCGACATCCCGAACCGCTCGGAGGAGTCGCTGCGCAATCTCGACGACCGCGGGATCGTCCGGATCGGCGCCGAGGTCGCCTCGGGCGATCTGCTCGTCGGCAAGGTCACGCCCAAGGGCGAGACCGAGCTGACCGCCGAGGAGAAGCTGATCCGCGCGATCTTCAAGGAGAAGGCGCGCGAGGTCCGCGACACCTCGCTGAAGGTGCCGCACGGCGAGGGCGGCGTCGTGATCGACGTCAAGACCTTCAGCCGTGACGAGGGCGACGACCTGCCGCCCGGCGTCAACGAGCTGGTGCGGGTGTTCGTGGCCAAGAAGCGCAAGATCGCCGAGGGCGACAAGCTCGCGGGGCGTCACGGCAACAAGGGCGTGATCTCGAAGATCGTCGACGTCGAGGACATGCCGTTCATGGAGGACGGCACGCCGGTCGACGTGATCCTCAACCCGCTCGGCGTGCCGAGCCGGATGAACCTGGGGCAGATCCTCGAGACCCACCTGGGCTGGGTCGCGGCCAACGGCTGGTACGACGACGGCTCGGAGGCCTACAAGTCGGCCCATCGCGGCGCGCACAACGGCAACGGCGCGAAGGTCTACGTGGCCTCGCCGGTGTTCGACGGGGCGACGGTCTCCGACGTCGACACCGCGCTCGTGCAGTGGCAGGACGAGCACAAGGGCTCGATCAAGATGGACGTCAACAAGCGCCGGCGCGCCGGCGAGCAGGCGTCTGGGAAGGTCAGGCTGTTCAACGGCCGCTCCGGCGAGCCGTTCGAGGAGCAGGTGACCGTGGGGCACATGTACATCCTCAAGCTCCTGCACCTGGTCGACGACAAGATCCACGCCCGCTCGACCGGTCCGTACTCGCTCGTCACCCAGCAGCCGCTGGGCGGCAAGGCGCAGTTCGGTGGTCAGCGATTCGGCGAGATGGAGGTGTGGGCGCTCGAGGCCTACGGCGCGGCGTACACGCTCCAGGAGATGCTCACGATCAAGTCCGACGACACGGTCGGGCGCGTGAAGGCCTACGAGGCGATCGTCAAGGGCGAGAACATCGCCGAGCCGTCGATCCCGGAGTCCTTCAAGGTCCTGCTCAAGGAGATGCAGTCGCTGGCGCTCGACGTCAACGTCGTCTCCGAGGAGGGCGAGCGCGCCGAGATGCGCGAGGAGGACGACGACCTGCTGCGGGCCGCCGAGGAGCTCGGCATCGACCTGAGCGGCGTGCGGGCCACCGACGGCGCCGCCGCCGACGAGTCGACCGAGCACGAGGGCGAGACCGTGGAGGCCTCCGAGGAGGAGGTCGAGGTCGAGGACCCGGATCTCGAGCCCGGCGAGGAGCTCGAGGCCGTGGACCTCGCGGCGGACGGTGACCCCATGATCGACGAAGAGGTCCCGGCCGGCGAGGCCGAGGGCGTACTTGAAGAAGACGAGGCGTAAGGAACTAAATGATCGACATCAACAACTTCGACGCAATCGAAATCGGCCTGGCCTCGTCCAAGCAGATCCGCTCTTGGAGCTCGGGCGAGGTCACCAAGCCTGAGACGATCAACTACCGGACGCTGAAGCCCGAGAAGGACGGGCTGTTCTGCGAGCGCATCTTCGGTCCGACCAAGGACTGGGAGTGCTACTGCGGCAAGTACAAGCGCGTCCGCTACAAGGGCATCGTGTGCGAGCGCTGCGGGGTGGAGGTGACCCGTTCGAAGGTGCGCCGCGAGCGGATGGGCCACATCGACCTGGCGGCTCCGGTCTCGCACATCTGGTTCTTCAAGGGCGTCCCCAGCCGGATCGGCTACCTGCTCGACATGGCGCCGAAGGAGCTCGAGAAGGTCCTGTACTTCGCCGCCTCGGTGGTGACGTGGGTCGACGACGAGGCCCGGGCCAAGGACGTCGACTCGCTCGAGAAGGAAGTGGGCAAGGTGCTCGACGCCTACGTGGCCGAGAAGGAGGAGCGGATCCTCGAGCTCAAGGAGTCGCTGGCACGCCGCGAGCAGTACCTGGAGTCGGGCAAGACCTCCCGAGACTTCTCAGACGAAGACCACCTGTGGGTCGAGTCGCTCGGCGTCAACATCTCGAAGGTCTCCGACGACGAGCGCGAGAAGCTGCTCAAGGAGCTGCGCAAGAGCTTCCAGGCCGATATCGACGACACCGAGGCCTACATCGAGGACGCCGCCGAGCGGCTGCGCCAGGTGTGGGAGCTGTTCAAGACGATGGGCCCCAAGGACATCGTCAACGACGAGACGATGTTCCGCGAGCTCAAGGACCGCTTCGGCTCCCCGTACGGGTTCGGCGAGTACTTCCGCGGCGGGATGGGCGCCGAGTCCGTCCGCGACCTGCTTCAGCAGGTCGATCTGGACGCGGAGGCCGACGACCTGCAGGAGCAGGTCAAGACGGCCAAGGGTCAGAAGCAGGCCCGTGCGGTCAAGCGGCTGAAGGTCGTCTCGGCGTTCATCAACTCGGGCAACAAGCCGGAGATGATGATCCTCGAGGCGGTGCCGGTGATCCCGCCGGAGCTGCGGCCGATGGTGCAGCTGGACGGCGGCCGGTTCGCGACCTCGGACCTCAACGACCTCTACCGCCGGGTGATCAACCGCAACAACCGGCTGAAGCGACTGCTCGACCTCGGCGCTCCCGAGATCATCGTCAACAACGAGAAGCGGATGCTCCAGGAGGCGGTCGACGCGCTGTTCGACAACGGCCGCCGCGGCCGGCCCGTCACCGGCCCGGGCAACCGCCCGCTGAAGTCGCTCAGCGACATGCTCAAGGGCAAGCAGGGCCGCTTCCGCCAGAACCTGCTCGGTAAGCGCGTGGACTACTCCGGTCGCTCGGTGATCGTCGCCGGGCCGTCGCTGAAGCTCCACCAGGCGGGGCTGCCCAAGCTGATGGCGCTCGAGCTGTTCAAGCCGTTCATCATGGCGCGGCTGGTCGAGCGCAAGTCCGCCCAGAACATCAAGGCGGCCAAGAAGATGGTCGACTCGATGATCCCCGAGGTCTGGGACGTGCTTGAGGAGGTCATTCACGAGCACCCGGTGCTCCTCAATCGCGCGCCGACGCTCCACCGCCTGGGAATCCAGGCCTTCGAGCCGGTGCTGGTCGAGGGCAAGGCGATCCAGGTCCATCCGCTCGTCTGTCACGCGTTCAACGCGGACTTCGACGGCGACCAGATGGCGGTCCACCTGCCGCTGTCCGCCGAGGCGCAGGCCGAGGCGCGGATCCTGATGCTGTCCTCCAACAACATCCTGTCGCCCGCGCACGGGGCGCCACTGGCCACGCCGACGCAGGACATGGTGCTGGGCGCGTACTACCTGACCTACGGTCCGGACGCGGCCGATCTGGAGAAGATCGACCCGGCCACTCACGACCCACGGCCGCACGTGTACCGCACCGCGCAGGAGGCGGAGTGGTCATACGAGCACGGCGTGGTCAAGCTGCACGACCTGGCCGAGTACCGGCCGCTGGGCCGGGAGGGCGGCCACGTCCTCACCACGGTCGGGCGGATCATCTACAACGACAAGATCGAGCGGGCGCTCGCGCAGGCGCTGGGCGGTGACTGGGATCCCGACACCTACGAGTTCATCAACCGCTCGATGAAGAAGAAGGACACCACCAAGCTGGTCGACGATCTCGTTCAGGCTCATGGCGCCTCGACGATCTCGCTGGTCCTTGACGCGTTCAAGGACATCGGCTTCCACTACGCCACCCAGGCGGGAGTCACGATCTCCAAGAACGACGTTCAGACCCCGCCGACCAAGGCGGACATCCTCGCTCGCTACGAGTCGCGGCTTCAGACGATCGAGGCCCAGTACGACATCGGGGAGATCACCCAGGAGGAGCGCCACGAGGCGGTCACCAGGCTATGGGACCAGGCCACCAACGAGGTCGGCCAGGCGCTCAACGACCACCTCGACGAGCTGAACCCGATCTTCATGATGGCCAACTCGGGTGCCCGCGGGTCGTTCTCGCAGATCCGCCAGCTGGCGGGGATGCGCGGATTGATGGCCAATCCGAAGGGGGAGATCATCGAGCGTCCCATCCGGTCCAACTTCATGGAGGGCCTCACGGTGCTCGAGTACTTCATCTCGACTCACGGTGCCCGCAAGGGCCTCGCGGACACGGCGCTGCGGACGGCGGACTCGGGCTATCTGACCCGCCGGCTCGTGGATGTCGCGCAGGACGTGATCATCCGCCAGGAGGACTGCGGCACCAAGGGGTTCATCGAGATGCCCGTCTCGAAGCTCGAGGTCGACCCCGACTCGCGGAAGCTCCGGCCCACGGGTGAGCCCAACGACAACCTGATCGGCCGGATCGCGGCCAAGGAGGTCAAGACCAAGCGCGGACGCGTGATCGTTAAGAAGGGCCAGGAGATCGATCGCGCCGAGCTGGCCGACCTGGTCGAGGCGTGGCACGAGGACACCAGCAAGGGACAGGTGATCGCCGTCCCCGTCCGTTCGGTGCTTAAGTGCGAGGCGCCGACCGGGGTCTGCCAGTCCTGCTACGGGCGCTCGCTCGCCTCGGGCAAGCTCGCGGACATCGGCGACGCGGTGGGAATCATCGCCGCCCAGTCGATCGGCGAACCGGGCACGCAGCTGACGATGCGCACGTTCCACACCGGCGGCGTCGCCGGCGCCGACATCACGCACGGCCTGCCGCGGGTGGTGGAGCTGTTCGAGGCCCGCAAGCCGAAGGGCCTGGCCAAGATCGCCGAGGTCGGCGGCAAGGTCTCGATCGAGGACTCCGATAAGTCGATCACGGTCGTGATCACCGATCAGGGCGGCGAGGAGCATCGCCACACCTTCCCGCGCCGCACCCGCCTGTTCGTGGACCAGGGCCAGAAGATCGAGCCTGGCACGCAGCTCAACGAGGGCTCGCTGTACCCGCACGAGCTGCTGGCGATCCGCGGCCGGACGGAGACTGAGCTGTACCTCGTCCGCGAGGTCCAGGAGGTCTACAAGTCCCAGGGCGTCGACATCAACGACAAGCACATCGAGCTGATCGTGCGCCAGATGATGAAGAAGGTCCGGGTCGACCAGAAGGGCGATACCGACCTGCTCCCCGGCCAGTTCGTAGACCGGTACGAGTACGCCAAGATCAACCAGGTGGTGATAGACAAGAAGGGCGAGGCCGCCCAGGCGGAGGAGATCATCCTCGGGATCACCAAGGCCTCGCTGAACACGGACTCGTTCCTCTCGGCGGCCTCCTTCCAGGAGACCACCAAGGTGCTCACGGATGCGGCGCTCGAGGGCAAGACCGACCGTCTGAACGGGCTCAAGGAGAACGTCATCATCGGCAAGCTGATTCCGGCCGCCACGGGACTCAAGCGCTACCGCCGGATCGAGATCGAGCCGACCGAGCCGCTCCCGCGTGGAATCGACGAGGCCGGCCTGCTCGACCACGACGAGCTCGCGGCCGAGCTGGGACTGAACGACTCAGAGTCGCTCACCGGCTTCCCGTCCGGCGGGATCGAGGCCGACCTCAGCGATCTCGAGCACCTCGGCAACGGCGACTCTGGCCTCGGCTTCGCCGAGGAGCTTGCCGAGCTCGACGTCCCGGACGAGGGCGACGGCTCGTCCAAGGGCTAAGCAGTTGCTTGGCGCCGGGTCGCCCCGCCCCCGGGCGGGGCGACCCGGGCGTCTTCTCCGCGCGCCGTGACGGGGCGCGGCCGCATCGTGGGATACGGCTCCGCGGCGGCACTGATCGTGGCAGGCGGGTTGCTGGCGGCGCTGACCAGCGGGACCCTCGGGCAGGTGCTTGGGCTCGTGGCGCTCGGTCTCGGCCTGGTGCTGGTCACGAGCCTGGTGTTCTTCGAGGTCGGGCTGAGCGAGGACCGGGAACGGGAGGAGCGAGAGCGTGAGGCCTCCGAACGCGCCGCGCGGGAGGGGTCGCAGCGTCGTCGTCCCCGCCGTCCGCGGCCTCGCCTTCCCCGGACGCGCGGTCAACGCCGGCGCCTGGGCTGACGGCGGAGCGTTCTCCGGGGCGGTGGCGCCCTCGGGCTCAGCCGTTCCTGAACGCCCAGTAGCCGGGCTTCGGACGTCCGGAGGCGTAGAGCAGGCCGCCCGTGCTCCCCTCGCCGTCATGGACGTGGATCCAGCCGAGCGCATAGATGAAGGTTGAGCGGCGGACGATCCGCCAGGCGTCGTGGATCCAGCCGGCCGCGACTCGAGGCTTCACCCAGAAGGGGAATTCGGCCTCGGCCGGCGACGTCGGAATCGTCCACTCCGACAGGAACAGCGGGGCGGGCGTAGCGGGTGCCGTCATCAGCCACGACCATTTCGCTCACGAGCGTGGCGGCCCGCGATCGCCTATGCGCGAAATGGTCGCCCTGGCAGCCATTTCGCGTATCAGCGTGAAGGCCGGCGGCCGCTTTGGAGCGAAATGGTCGTGCCCGATCGTGGTGACGCCGGCCGAACCACCCCACCGCACACACCGTCCTCAACCGCAGCCGCCAACTGAACCCCTACCCACCGCCGCGGAATCACGCGACCCTAGTGGCTGTGCTCGCCGCCGAGCGACTCGATCCAATCCCAGCTCCTGCCGCACAGCAGCCGGGCACGGCTCGGGTGCACGTAGGTGATCGGACGATTCCTCGCAGCGGGTGCGATCTCGAGTGGCCCGGAGGGAAAGAACGGCCCCGCGGACCCGGGGCCGCCGCTCCCGGGGTAGAGCGCGGCATCGCCGTAGGAGAGCGTCACCCGGTGGGCCCCGGTGCCGAGCTTGATATCCCCGAGCGGGGTCCATTCCCCCGCCTCGTTCAGCTGCTCGTGTGAGGACGCGGTGCGGACCCCATCCACATCGACGTCGAGCCGGCGGAAGAAAGAACCACCGAGCCACACCCGGTAGCGGCCCGGATCCGTGATCGTGAACGATCTCCGTGTCGCGCCGACGGGAAGCGGCGAGGGTACGGACATCACCCGAGGGCTCCTGCCCGATGCTGCGGCGAGCAGGCCATCGCGAGGCGTCGAGCGGGCCAGCCGCACGACCGCGTCGCAGCTCGGCACCGCGACCGGGTCCAGTGAGTTGCCGAGCGGCAGCGACGCCAGCACCGGGCGCCGTGGGTTCAGGGGGCGCTGCCAGACCTCGTACCACTTCCCTGCGGAGGCGAGCCGGTACGGCTCGGGAGGCCGGCTCGCAGCGGGCGACGTGCGGATCACGATCGTCCTGTAGACGAGCAGCCCGCCCAGTTGGAACTGGTCGAGATCGGCGTATCCGGCCTTGGGCACGAGCTGGCCGCCCTGCAGGGGGATCGTCCGCCGACGCAGCTCCGACGGGCTTTCGGAGTCCATGCGGCGTAAGAAGTGGCGCACGCCGTAGGGCTGATACTCGTTGAGCAGCGTCGGCCCCTGGCGGGCGAACTCGTCGCCGATGTGCTGAAGCTCGCGAAACTGGGCGTACGGCGCGAGCGTGACGTGGTGGTAGGCGGCGGCGTTCGACCACAGCACGCCGACGCAGACCGCCACACCGGCTATCACCCCAGTCGGCCTGGTTACGACCGCGTCGGCGAACCGCCTCCGCCTGCCTCGGGGACGGACAGCGGGTCGGTGCTCGACCAGCAGGACGGCGCCGACGAGGCTCGCGAACAGGACCGCCGGGGAAGCTATGGCAATCGCCTTGCCCTGAACCCACGGCGATCCCCTGGCCGAAACGAGGCCAATTCCAACCAACCCGCTGATGAGATACAGCCAGGGCATCCAGGACCGCCGCCGCCATGCAACCAGCAGTGCGACCAGGCCCGTACCGATCGCCAGTCCGATCAGCGTGTAGGTGAGCATCGACGCCTCGGGTGGAGCGATCCTGAAGTCGCCGGCCGGCCAGATGCCGAACACCTGGAATCCGCTCAGGGGCGCCACCAGGTTGCCGAGCTCCCCCCCGGTGAGCGCTCGGTTGGCGTGCACGAAGTTCTCGCCACCTCGAACCAGCCCCACCGCCAGCAGCGCCGCCAGTGCCACCAGCCCGGCCAGCTGAAGCCGGGTTGCGGACCGCAACCAAGTCCAGAGCGCGAACAGCCCGATCGCGGTCAGCACGACAGGGAGCCAGACCGCCCCGCCGAAGGCGAGCACCGAGAGCATCCCGAAGCAGGCAACCGCCAGCGGGATGAAGCTGCGGAGCCGAGCGTGCCGATCCACCACCGGCGCGGCACAGGCCACGATCAGCGGGAGCATCGCCGCGGCCGCGATCTCCTTGATCCCGCCCCACAGCGAGTAGCCGTATATCAGAGCCGCCTGGGCCGCGATGAACACGGCGAGAGCGCGCAGTCGTGGCGAACGCACGAGCCCGCCGGCCAGGGGCCACAGCGACAGCGCCAGCATCGAGCCGAGCAGCGCAAGGTATGGCTGGAACGTCCAAGCCAGGTCCTGTCCGACGAGCTCGTGCCCGATCCCCCACGGAAGCAGCGCGCCGACCGGCTCGCCCCCGTTCAGGTACGCGCTCAGCGTCGCCTCGTAGGTCGAGGGAGCAAGGCCGCCGAGGCTGTGCCCGTGAGCGAGGACGCGATCGAGCATGGCCATCCACGTCGAGGTGTCGTCGAGCTTGACGTAGCCGGTAAACGTCGGGTCGCCCGTCGCGAGCACGGGCGCCAGATAGACGACATACACCCCGGCCGCGGCTAAGAGCGGCCAGCGGCCGAAGCGCGAGCGCAGGCGCCCTGGCCGCCCCACGACGAACCCGATCAGCGCCAGCACCAGGACCACCGGCGTGGTGAGTGGGGCGGTAGCACTGAGCTTCGTCGTCAGCTCCGCAACATCGATCACCAGGGCGAGACCGACCGGTAGCGTGAGGGGCTCGGACAGCTCCAGGCCCGACACGCGCTCGACCAGCAGGCCGCAGCCGAGCGACAGGATCACGAGGACGGCCGGGAAGGCCAGCCAGCAGGCGAGCTGGGACATGCCGCGACAGATTGCCCGATCGCAGACCCGGACCACCGCGCCGACGAAGGAGACCGGCCGACGCTACGCTTCAGCCCATGTCCGGCGCCGGGATCCAAGGCTCCGTGGCGGTCGTGACGGGGGCCTCAGGCAACCTGGGACCGGTCTGGATCAAGGCCTTGGCAGACGCAGGGGCAGTAGTGGTGGGCATCGATCTCGAACAGACTCAGGTGGAGGGAGCGGTGACAGTCGAAGCGGGCGACGTTCGGGACGCCGCGGCGATCGACGCGATCGCGGAGCGAGTCGCCTCCGAGCACGGAGAGCCGGGGATCCTGGTGAACAGCGCCGGGATCGATCAACCTCCGGGGCCCGGTAGCGGCGGCGGGGTGGAGGACATCCCGATCGGTGAGTTTCGGAAGGTCCTCGACGTCAACGTGGCCGGAACGTTCAACGTCACCAGGTCGATCGGCTCGCGCATGGCGCGCGGGGGTGGCGGCTCGATCGTGAATATCGGGTCGCTGTACGCCGGCATCGCCCCGGTGCCGAGCTTCTACGACCATCTCGTTCCCGCCTTCCTCAAGCCTCCCGCCTATGGCGCATCGAAGGCCGCCGTGGTCAACCTGACCCGCTATTTCGCGCGGCTCTGGGGGCCGGCCGGAGTGCGTGTCAACACCCTTTCCCCCGGAGGCGTGGCGGGAGGTCAAGATCCCGAGTTCGTGCGCAAGTTCTCCGCACGCGTTCCGCTCGGGCGGCTGGCCGACCCGGAAGAGCTCGCGGGACCGCTCCTGTTCCTGGCCTCTGAGCAGTCCCGGTACGTGACCGGACAGGAGCTACTCGTAGACGGAGGTTTCACAGCATGAACACGACGACGCTCACGACCACCCTCACGAATCTCGTCGACGGCGAAGCCAGACCGGCTGCGAGCGGCGACACGCTCGAGAAGCTCTCGCCGGTGACGGGCGAGGTGATCAGCCTGCTCCCGCGGTCCGTCGCGATCGACGTGCAGGCGGCGGTGGAGGCCGCACGCCGGGCGCAGCCGGCGTGGGCTGCGCGTACCGCCGTCGAGCGGGGGACAATCCTGCGCCGCGTGGCGGCGCTGCTCGAGCGCGACGCCGAGCGGGTCGCGAGCATCGTGGCGGCCGAGACGGGGAAGTCGCCCCGCGAGGCGCTCGGGGAGACCGGCGGCGCGATCGAGATGGGCTATTTCGTCGCCGGCGAGGGGCGGCGCCTGTACGGCAAGGTGATGCCGAGCGCGGTGCCGCACCGCCACGCGATGATCACCCGTCAGCCGGTGGGCGTCGCGGGTCTCATCATCGCCGCCAACACGCCGATCGCCAACGTGGCCTGGAAGGTGTTCCCGGCGCTGATGTGCGGTAACGCCGCAATTCTCAAAGCTTCCGAGGACACGCCTGAGACGGCGAACGCGTTCGCTGAGCTCGCCACCGAGGCCGGGGTTCCGCCGGGCGTCCTCAACGTCGTTCACGGGCTGGGCGAGGAGGCTGGTGTGCCCCTCGTCGAGTCGCGCGACGTGGACCTGGTGTCGTTCACCGGCTCGACCGCGGTCGGTAGGTACATAGCGCGAGTGGCAGGGGAGCGGCTGGCCAAAGTGTGCCTGGAGCTGGGCGGGAAGAACCCACTTGTGGTCTGTGACGACGCAGATCTAGAGGGAGCGGCCAAGACCGCTGCCCTGTCCGCGTTCTCCAACGCCGGACAACGGTGCGCAGCGGGCAGCAGAATCATCGTTTTCGACGCCGTGTACGACGAGTTCCGCGATCTGCTCGTCTCCAGTACGGCCGCGCTGCGCGTGGGGCCCGCCGACGAGGACGACTTCGGCCCGGTCATCAACGAGCGCCAGATGCACGCCATGCTCCGATCTGTCGAGCGCGCCGTGGCCGACGGGGCCACGCTGCTCCACGGCGGTGCGCGCATCGGGGATCAGGGATGCTTCGTGGCCCCCACGCTCATAGAGGCTGCCGACGATGGCGCCGAGATCACGCGGACCGAGCTGTTCGGTCCGATCGCGACCCTCCATCGGGTGCCTGACTTCGACGCCGCCGTCGAGATGGCGAACGCGTCGCCGTACGGCCTGACCGCGGCGCTGTGGACGGGCTCGGTCCATCGAGGCCAGGAATTCATCGCCCGGATCCGGTCGGGGGTGGCGTCGGTCAACGGCCCCACCTACGGGTCTGAGCCGCACTGGCCCTTCGGCGGCCTCCGCGACTCGGGAACCGGCTGGCGGGAGGCCGGCACCGAGGCGCTCGACGTGTACTCCGAGCTGAAGACCGTCCACGTCACCCACGACCCCGCGCGGGTGTGACCTCGTCTCGAAAGCCAAGCGCCGTCGCTCTGATCCCCGCTCGCGCGGGCTCCACTCGCCTGCCCGGCAAGAACGTCCGGACGCTGAAGGGTCATCCGCTGATCGCGTACACGATCGCGGCGGCGCGCGCGGCGGGGGTGTACGACGCCGTCGTCGTGTCGACCGAGTCACCGGAGATCGCCAGGATCGCCGTCCACTACGGAGCGGAGGTTCCAAGCCTCCGGCCGGCCGCGATGGCGTCGTCGACCTCTCCGGACATCGAATGGGTGGTTCACGTCCTGCGGGAGCTCGAGCACGCGGGACGCACCTTCGAGGTGTGGGCGCTCCTGCGCCCCACCTCCCCGCTTCGGTCGAGCGCTTCGATCGCCCGGGCGTTCACCGAGTTAGTCGCTCACGGCGAGCAGGCCGACTCGATGCGCGCCATCCAGCCCGTTCGCCAGCACCCGGGCAAGATGTGGCTGCTCGAGGGCGAGTACATCGTCCCGCTGTTGCCCCAGCCGGACGACGGTATCCCGATGCACTCGCGGCAGTACCAGGATCTTCCCACGGTGTACGCGCAGGACTCCTCGCTGGAGGTCAGCTGGGTGCGGGTCGCGCTGTCAGGCGGCGGGCTGACCGGAACGCGGGTGCTCCCCTGGTGGCCGCCCGGCCTCGAAGGGCTGTCGATCGACTACCCGGACGACTGGGAGCGGCTCGAGCGGCTAGTGGACTCGGGCGAGGCGGCGCTGCCTGAGATCGACCGGGACCCGGCGGGCGATCCGGTAGCGAGATGAGCGCGCCGCAGGTGGTCCTCCTCTGGGACCTCGACGGGACCTTGCTGAGCACCGGGCGCGCCGGCGTCTTCGCGCTCGAGGAGGCGGCACGGGTGGTACTCGGCCGAGACGTGGACCTGCAGGAGATGCACACGTCGGGACTGACGGACGCTCAGATCGCCGAGCTGATCCTCGACGGTGATCCTGACGCCGCGTCGAACGTCGCCCGTTTTCTCGAGCTCTACGGAGCGGCGCTTCCGCGGCACCTCCCACGCCGCAAGGGCCGCGTGATGCCGGGCGTGCGCCACCTGCTCGAGGATCTGGCCAAAGATGAGCGCGTGCTGAGCCTGCTGCTCACCGGGAACATCGAGGCCGGCGCGCACGCGAAGCTCAGTCACTACGGGCTGGCCGAGCTGATCTGGGAGGGGGGGTTCTGCCGCGGCCCGGGCGAGCGGGCCGTGATCGCGCAGGCCGCGCTCGCGGAAGCTGAGCGGCGGATGGGCGCCCCGCCCGATACGAGCCGCACGTTCGTGATCGGCGACACCCCGCGGGACGTGGAGTGCGCTCGGTCGCTGGGCCTGCGGAGCATCGCCGTCGCGACGGGTGAATACGGGACTGACGAGCTCGCGAGCAGCGGCGCCTGGCGCGTGTTCGAGCGGCTGCCCGGCCCGGATGACTTCCGGACCCTCGTCGGTCTGCCCGGACCGCTCCGGGACCGGGGCAAGGCCAACCGGCACAGCCCGCTGCGCTAGGCTCGCTGGCGTCATGTCTCTGCGGCGTTCGGCTGGTTACAGTCCGAGCCCTAGGGCGAGGGGATCGGGAAGGAGCGGAGGCGAGGTTGGGCAGATGGGTACATGCAGTAGGGCAACGTCGTGCACCGGTGGATCATGAGCGTCGCTGCGCTTCCTGACCGCCCGCTCCGGTTGCTGTTCGTCACTCTCGGTCACGTGGAGAGTGACTTCTACGGGCGCGTCGGTCAAACGCTCCGCCAGGCAGGCCACGACGTCGCGCACGTGACTTACTCGAGGCACGCCGCGCGACGCCTGGCGCGGAAGGGTCAGACCGCCTGGTGCCTGCCGGACCGGATGCTCGATCTCGGTGACAACGTCCCCATCACGCGCGAGGTCGAGCGGATCTCGGGCGAGTACGACGTGCCCACGTTCCGAGACATCTATCGAACCGACTTTGTGTGCGACGGACGCGATGAGTCCTGGTGCGTGGAACGGACGGTAAGACACATGCTCGCGATGGAGCAGATCTTCGACGAATGGCGCCCGGACGTCGTGCTGCCAGAGGTTGGAAACGAAACGCTGCGTATCGCCTCGCACCTCGTCGGCGTCGCGCGCGGAGTACCCGTTCTGTTCCTCTTCTTCACGATCTTCCCGCACCCGCTGCGCATCTACGTGGATACGATGCACGCCCCGATCGCCGGTCCGGGGACGCTCGGGCCGCTGGGCGCCGAGCGCCAAGCGGAGGTCGAGGCGTTCATCGCCGAGTTCACCCGAAGGCGGACGCCGATCCGCGAGCCGCGGGAGTCCAGGGTCACGCTCTACCGCCTCCGGATATTCGTGCGTCACCTGGTGGTCAAGGCGATCTGGGACCATGACAACGAATACCTGAGCCCGTTCCGTTGGCTTGCAGGTCGCGTCCGTGAGCGCTTTCGCGCTGTCTTGTTACGCCGCTACTACAGCGATGCGCTCCCCGACCGTCCATTCGTCTACTTCCCCTTGCACGTGACGGACGACTACAAGATCAAGCGCGTCATCCCCCACTGCGCGGACCAAGCATCTCTGGTCGAGCAGGTCGCGGGGGCCCTTCCAGACGGCTGGGACGTGGTCACCAAGGAGCATCCGATGTCCATCGGACGCACGCCCCAGTCCTTGCTCAAGCGACTGACCCGGATGCGCAATGTCCGTGTCGTTCCGCCGATGTACAACTCGCACGACCTAATCGAGAGCTCACGCGCTGTCGTGGTCATCAGCTCGACGGTGGGTCTGGAGGCGCTGCTCTACGACAAGCCCGTCCTCACCTTGGGCGCTCCGTTCTACAGCGGCTTCGGGATCACGTTGGACATCGATTCCTTCGCGGAAATCCGGACCGCTGTGCCGGCAGTGCTCGACTTCAAGCCCGATCACATGCGCATCCTGCAGTTCCTGTCCGCGGCAATGGAGCGCTGCTATCCTGGCGCGCCGGTGCTGGTCGATCGCAGTGACGCCAACGCCGCCATGGTTGCGGAATCGGTGGCCCGGGCGGCACGATCGGCGTTACGCAAGCGCGGCAGGTCCTCGGCGGCTGTCCTCGCTCCTAGACGCACCGATCTGCGGGCCACGGACCCAAGGTGACGGAAGATCGAGCAAGGGAAGCGACCGTCCGGACGCATTCGGGTCCAAGCGCGCGAGCTGTGCCCACAGCTGACCGAGGACGCGCGGTGGAAACGCATCAAGCCGCGCGACGCTTGAACCGGCGGGGCAGGCGGCGCCTGCGGAATCTCGTCGCGCACTGGCATCGCATCGCCACGGACGAGCGGCTCAGGTCGGCGGCGGTCACGTACGGCCGCCTCGATTACCCGCGCGCGGAGATCCACTTACGGCTCAGCTCGCGGCAGGAGTTCCACCGCCTCAGCTCCTGCCGTAAGGAGCCGTGGACCGTCCGCTGGATCGAGCAGCACCTCCAGCCGGGCGAAGTGCTCTACGACATCGGGGCCAACATCGGCGCATACACGCTTGTAGCGGCCGTCGCGGTTCCCGAGGCCCGGGTGGTGTCGTTCGAGCCCGGACCTGCGAACT
>Ga0209577_10001166_pt1 | contig 26220 bp, 23 predicted proteins | sample GraSoiAngelo_109_FD_185874 | JGI IMG/M metagenome (GOLD analysis project Ga0209577, IMG submission 185874) | Grasslands soil microbial communities from the Angelo Coastal Reserve, California, USA - 14_0903_12_20cm (SPAdes) (version 2) | ecosystem: Environmental > Terrestrial > Soil > Grasslands...
GCCACGTTTTCGAACGCCATGGATGTGGGTAATCCGAATAATTTTCCGCGATTGCTCGATTTGTGCCGCAATCGCCTCGAATACCTGCAGAAGGAAATCTGGGGCCACGGTGCGACGGACGAAGAAACGCTTGCCGCGATGAAGATGCTCCGCGATAAGTTTGGCTACATCACCGATCCGCACACGGCCGTTGGGGTGCTTGGGTGGGAAGCTTACAAGAGCCAACATCCTGAGCCCGCCCAGGGCTTGGTGCTGGCGACAGCACATCCCGCGAAATTTGCCGATGTCGTGGTGAAGGCTATCGGCACGGCGCCGCCGCTGCCGGATCGGCTTGCCGCTTACTTGAAGCGTCACAAGCTTTCGCTACCCATTTCGAGTTCCTACCACGAATTCAAACAGTTTCTTCTCGCCCCATAAACAATGAAGAAGTCCATTAGCAATCCAGCGGCGACCAGAGTGTGACGAATCGCTAGTTCTTGCGGAGGCGGTCGAGCACGAGAAAGAGGAACACGGCGACCAGCGCGTTGACCAGGGCCGCGACGACGAGGTGCATGTTAAACCACGGCTCCGGCTGCGCCAGGAGAATGCGCCGCGTGAGATCGATCAGGCCTTGATGCGCCACGAAGAAAGCGGCGGTGAGAGCGAAGCGCGCGGCGGGATGCTCCGTGTCCAGCCGCGCGCCGATGGAGGAAGCGAGATACCCGATGATGGTTTTCGCAATGCCGTAAAGCCCCAGCGGAACCGCAGGACCGCTGAGGCTGTCCTGCAGAAGACCCATGACCATGCCCAGGAGAAGTCCGGTGGAAGGATTGCGCCGGCTGAGGCCGAAATAAATGGTCACCAGCAAAGGCAAGTCCAGGACCGCGGTCTTGGCAAAATGAATCGGGAACGATGCTTGGATTACCAGCGCCAACAGCGTGACGATGATAATCGCACCGGCGCGAAACTTGTGAACTTCGATGTGCGATTCGCCGCGGATATCAAACGCCTCGTTCATCGTTTTGCCGCCCGAGGCGGATTCGCTTTGCCGGGCGTGGACGGCTGAGCATCCCCAGTATTTTCTTCATTTTTCATCTCCAGAGGACGAAGTGACAAAAGAACCAGCACCTCTTCCAGACGCTCGAGATTTGCGGCCGGTTTGATGCGAATCTGCTTGAACGGATTGCCGGACTTGATTTCTGCGACGTTGCCAACCGGAAGATCGCGCGGGAAGATGCGGTCCATGCCGCTGGTAATGACACGTTCTCCGAGATTGACCGCGTCGTCGTTCGGGACGTATTTCATGACCAGCAGGGGCTCACCCTGCCCCCCCACGGGGCTCTGGACGCGGGAATCGGCCAGCATCGCGCCGACTCCGCTTTCCTTGTCGGTCAGTAGAAGTACCTGCGACGCATTCGGATAGGCTTCGATGACTTTGCCAACCACGCCATCCGGAGTGATGACTCCCATGTTTTTCCGAATTCCGTCGCGCTCGCCGCGATCTAGTTGAATGGTCAGGCTAGCGGTTCCCGCGCCCGTACCAATCACCCTCGCGCCGATCATGGGGACGTCCGCATGCGATTGCCGGAAATTCAGCAATATCGCCAGGCGGTCGGCTTCCGCGGCTTTGCCCTGAAGCTGGGTGATTTGCAGTTTCAGGGCATCGTTCTCACGGCGAATCTGCTCGCTTTCCTTCGTTGTGTTTTGCAGCGCAAAGTAGTGGCGCCAGATGTCGCGAATCCAGCCAAAGCCGTAGGAGCCGGCACGCTCAAAGGGAGAAACAGCGCCAACTGTCCAGACCCGAATGAGGCGTCCCTCCGAGTCGCGCTTGACCTGCACGGCCAGCATAAGCACCTGCAGCGCGATGACTCCTGCAAGCAGGACCAGCGATTTGTGGCGCGAGGGGATGGCAACCATTTGGCGATCTTCTCTTCGTATTTGCTGGAGCGCCGGTGACTAGTGACCGGTGACTAGTGACTGGTGGCTCGTGTTGTCAGTGATCAGGCGTCAGTGTTCAATTCCAACGAACTGCCGCGAATCGTCCGGCCATTCGCGTACCTCAGGAACCAGAAACCCAGCCCAAAGTTCAAAAACTGAAAACTAAAAACCGTTTTCCTAGTCGATGCAAACCTGGCGCAGCAATTTGAAGTCGCTCAGCATTTTTCCTGTGCCGAGCACCACCGACGCCAGCGGATCATCGGCGATGGACACCGGCAAGCCGGTCTCCTCGCGAATCCGCTTGTCGAGATTTTTCAGCAGCGCGCCGCCGCCCGTCAGCACGATGCCGCGGTCGCTGATGTCGGCGGAAAGCTCGGGTGGGGTGCGCTCGAGGGCTACCCGCACGGCGTTGAGAATGGTTGCGACACATTCGCTCAAAGCTTCGCGAATTTCGCTGTCGTCGATGGTCACCGTCCGCGGCACGCCTTCAATGAGGTTGCGGCCCTTCACTTCCATGGTAAGCGGTTTTTCCAGCGGGTATCCGGAGCCAATCTCCATCTTGATCTGCTCCGCCGTGCGTTCGCCAACGAGCAGGTTGTATTTGCGCTTCAGATACTGCATGACCGCTTCGTCCATCTCGTTGCCCGCTACGCGCACGGACCGCGAATAGACGATCCCGCTCATGGAGATGACCGCGATGTCCGTAGTGCCGCCGCCGATGTCCACCACCATGTTGCCGGAGGGTTCTTCAATTGGCAGTCCGGCGCCAATCGCAGCGGCCATGGCCTGTTCGACAAGAAAAACTTCGCTGGCGCGCGCGCGATACGCAGAGTCTTGGACGGCGCGCTTTTCCACCGGCGTGATTTCGCTCGGCACGCCAATGACGATTCGCGGATGCACCAACACGCGGCGATTGTGCGCCTTCTGAATGAAATAGGTCAGCATCTTTTCGGTGACCTTGAAATCGGCGATGACCCCGTCCTTCATCGGCTTGATGGCGACGACGTTGCCGGGCGTGCGGCCGAGCATTTCTTTTGCTTCGCGGCCCACGGCCACCACTTCTCCACTGGATTTGTTGATGGCCACAATCGAAGGTTCGTTGACGACGATGCCTTTGCTGTGCGCGAACACCAGCGTGTTCGCGGTGCCCAGATCGATGGCGAGATCGGAAGAAAACAGACTGAACACCGACCTCATGTTGTAACCGTTTTTATTCATCCCTACATCTCCCCTGCGGAGAAAGACTCTCCGCCGTCCGGCCGACAATAGCGCTGACCTCACCGCGGCCAGGCTTGCGAACTATTGTCTCCGGACACCACGACCAGCGCAAAGGCGCTTGGGTCTTTCTTCGGATCTCTTACTTCGGAACCACGATGGACACCTGTTTCATCGCCGTCCCTCCCCGGCGATTCGATCCGATAATCGAAATCGTGTGTTGTCCCGCTTCGAGCGGCTCGGTGAAGTGCCGGAAAGCTCCATCGGGTGCGACGTTCGGCACGGATTGACCGTTCACGATCAGTGCCGCCCCCGGTTCCGTATGTCCCAAGATCTCCGCCACGTGTCCATGCAACTGGGTTGCCTCAATCTCGAGCAGCATCTCCTGCGTCTTGCCCAGCGCCACGAGCGTAAACTTGAAAATTTCGCTGACTTCACTCGTCTGTTTCTTTCCATCCGTCGCCGTGACGCTCCAGAAGTAGTCGCCGGGATCGAGCCCGCTGATTTCCACGGCCGTTCCCCGAACCGGCGCTTCCTTCACGGTTTTTGTAAACATCGCGGTGGTGCTGATCCGCAGCGTATAGGATACGGCATCCTGAACGGGCTTCCACTCGAATCGAATCGGCGAGATCCTTGGGTTTTCCGCGATGATCGGCGCGAGGTTCAACGGCGCGACGAGATCGGGAGGCCCCAACACGTTTGATTTCTGAATTGGCCCGCCACTGGGAATCGTGATTTTCTCCCGCGGCGCCAGGTCGATCCTTTCTGCGCCACGCTGCACCTGCGCACTGCCGGCTGAAACTACGATCTCGCTTTCCTTCTTCTCCGGGTCATTTTTCACCGCCATGCGGCTGTTCGATCGCAATTGCGCCTTGGCGTCCTCGGTGCTGACCGCAGCTCTAGAATCCGGTGACCGGAAGTTCGGTGTTACCAGATCGACCTGTCCTGTGTTGATGCGCACGGCCACGCTGGTCGGTTTGTTGCTTTCCGTGGAATTTTCCTCGACGGTCACCAGCGTATCGGGCTTCACGGTGTAAATCGTGCCGTCAGCAAATGTGATGCGCGCGTTAGCCTCCGAGCCCGTTTGCACCAGATCGCCTTTGTCAAGCACGGTACGATAATCGGCTTCCACCCATTGCACCGAACTTACCTTTTTCACTTGGACTTTGCCGTCGAGATTGACGAACTTGGCGTGCCTTTGATCGGCGGACCCCGATTCGTTTTCGGGATCATTCACTTTTTCAGTGAGTTTCTTGATGATCGCCTGATATAAGTCCGGTTTGGTCAGGCAAAGCCCGGCGGAAATAATCGTCAGGGCCAATAGCACGTAACCGATGACCGTCTTGTAGGTAACTGCTTTCCAATACACTTCAACGCGCGGCGCCCTCTGGTGGGGCTGAGGGAATTTCGGATCGATAGGCGCTTGTGTGGTCACGGTTAATTGTGCTGCGAAAGCTCCAACTTCCCAATTTAGCACAGCAGTTTCCGCGTGGATGAATTGCGGAGTCGCGCGTAGTCAAATTGCAAATAGCACAGCGCACCCGGCCCAACCGCGCTTCGCCTGTCCCTTGGTGCAGGTCTCTGGAGCAAACTTGTTGTTGCTCTTTTGTCCGAATGAAAAAGCGCTGCTGGTCCACCCCGGCCGGCACTGCGACGTCGAAGAAACCCACCGTCATTTCGTCGTAGGTCTGTTTGCCCCAGCGCACTTCTGCCTCCGCATCCGGATTATGCGGATTCCCCTTCGAATTGTCGTACCACCCTACTGCTTGCAGTTCCGCTCCCGCCCATAGGAGTCGCGGCTCCGCCAGCCGATAGCTCATCTGCCAGCGGAAGTGATAGTTGACGCGCAGCAGCGGCTCGATTTCATGATCCGGCTTGCCGTCGCCGTTCACTTTTTTGCGAATCAGGCTGTATTCGAATCGCTTTCTACGCAGGTGCAAGTGGGGGAAAAACTGAGCAGCGAGGCGTCATTGGGAAGCGTGCCGCGCACCTCGACCCGGTAGTCCGGCGGTATCACACTAGTGGTCGTTCGCGAGTTGCAGCGTCAGCACGCGCGGCTCGGGCGTGAGTTTCAAGAAAATCAGTCCGACGCCTGATTGATCGGAAGCGGCGCGGGGATTGGCGGGGTAGTGCATCTGAAAAACAAGGTCGGAGCCTGAATTTCGCCATTTTTTCGGACCGCGCATTCGGCGAGCTGCCCGGCGCGTAGACGAGTAGGACGTCGCTGTCCGTCCCGTGAGCGCCGCGGCGATCTTCTGGATCGGTCAGCGTCGAAGCAGGGAAGGGAACACCAACAGACGCGTGCCGCAGCCAATTCGAATCCCGCGGGCGAACATACACAACGGCGTGATGCACGCGCGAACGCAGCGCCGACAGAACTTCCGCCATTTGCACCCAGCGATCTTCCTTGAAATTTGTGGGAATAATTTCATAGGCGTACTCCTGTTGCCGCCCGCAGGAAGCGCCACCGCCGGTGGCATCTTCAAGACCAAATCCGCCTTGGGATACTCCAGCTTTCCACCCAGTGCCGTGACGGCGGCGCATCCTTTGTTTCTCCGGCCGGCGATTTCGCTTTGGCCCACGCGGCCACGGTCTCGATCTCCCCTGGCTTCAGCGAAGGATCATTCGAAAACTTTCCCACGTTCGAATCAGCGAACCACGGCGGCATGGATTTTTCCTGCCCGAGCGGCGGATCGCGCCGGCGAATGGCCTGGTCTGTTCGTACCTTTCAAACGGCATCGGGGCAATGCCCCAGTGCGGTGGCAACCTTGGCAGTGCTGCTTGAGGATCGGCAGCACATCGCAAAGGTCGGTGCATTCCTCGTGGGAGCTTCTTGCCGAAACGATCCGCGCGGCCCCAAAAGAAGAGATGGGAGCACGCCACCCAGAATTAGGAACACACCAGGCTTTTAGTTGGCGAGAATGGGCATGCGGTTTGCAAAATAGTAGACTCGAAGAAACGCGCCACTGCAGACGGAGACCGCGCATCGTGGATGGCATCGCCGGACCGGGGCGGGGGAATGCCTAAAGACTGATTCTCCAGGAATCCACTCACCGGGAGGGCAAAGACGATTGTATTTGAGGCTAATGCCTATATCCCCTATAATCTTGAGTTTGTCTACTGACGCGGGAGATGCATCGGATGGCTGGAGCAAAAGATAAGAGCAAGCTCGGGTATCGCATCCTTCTGGGGGCCGTCGTCCTGGTCCTGGGAGGCAGCATGCTGCTTTACCTCGTTCCTCAGTCGCCGGTCAGCGGCGAGATCTCCACCGATACCGTCGCCAAGATCGGGGATGAGTCGGTTAGCGTCGAGGACGTGCGCCAGCAACTCAACCAGATCGAGCAGCGCAATCAGAACATGAAGCCCCTCGAGGCCCTCTACGCCCAGCAGATCCTGAAGCAGCTTGTATTTGAAAAGGAGCTTGAATATGAGGCCAAGCGTCTGGGAATTGCCGTGTCCGATCAGGAGCGGGCCAACCGCATTCGCCAATTCGTTCCGACCGCATTTAATGGCGGCACGTTTGTCGGCATGGACCGCTATGCGGCCGAAGTCCAGGCGCGCTTCCAACTGACCGTGCCGGCGTTCGAAGAACTGATCCGTCAGGGTTTGCTCGAGGAAAAATTCCGCAAGCTGGTAACCGACGGGATCAGCGTGGGGCCCGCGGAACTTCAGGATGAGTTCCGCTACAAGAATGAAAAGGTCAAGCTGGACTACGCGCTGATCAAGCCGGAAGACCTGGAGAGCAAGATTTCGCCTGATGAGGCAGAGATCCGCGCGGCTTACGAAAAAAACAAGTCGAAATATCAGGTCCCCGAACGGCGGGTGGCAGGTTACGCGCTTGTGGACGTAAATCAGTTCCGCCAGAACGTCCATGTTTCCGATGACATGCTCAAGGTGCAATATCAGGCCAACATTCAGCAGTATCAGGTGCCGAACCGCGTGCATGTCGAGCACATTCTCTTTATGACCGGCGGAAAGACGGACGCCGAAGTCGAGGAGATCAGGAAGAAAGCCGAAGACGTTCTAAAACAAGCCAAGAAGGGCGGAAAGTTCGAAGACCTGGCGAAAAAATACTCCGAGGATGCGGCCAAGGACAAGGGGGGCGATATTGGCTGGATCGGCCAGGGACAGGCGTTACCCGAATACGAAAAGGCGGCCTTCAGCCTGCCCGTGGGTTCCACCTCCGACTTGATCCGCACGCAAATTGGCATCTACATCATCAAGGTGTTGGAAAAAGAGACCGCTCACACCAAGCCGTTCGATGAAGTGAAGGAATCGCTGCGCATGCCGATCTTGCTCTCCGAAGCGGATAAGCTGGCTAGCGACACGGCGGACCAGTTGTCCGCGGCAATCCGCCACTCCAACAAAATCTCTCTGGACGATCTGGCGAAACAATATCACCTCACCGTGGGCGAAACGCGGCCCATCAGCTCGACAGACCCCTTGTTGGAGCTCGCGAATTCTCAGGAAGCGAAGAACGCGATCTTCCTTTTGCGGATCGGGGAGCTGAACCCGCCGGTTCGAACCGATCGCGGCTACGTTGTTCTGTCCGTGAAGTCGATCCAGCCGGCACACCAGGGTTCCGTCGAAGAGGTCCGCGACCGTGTCATTGCCGATCTCAAGCGCGAAAAGTCCGCCGAGATGGCGAAGGGCAAAGCGGTGGAACTAGCCAGGCGCGTCAAGGCGAATGAGAAATTCGATGCCGCAGCCCGAGCTCTCGGCCTGGAGCCGAAAACGAGCGATCCCATTGCGCACGATGGGTCCATCGCGGGCGCGGCGAGCGGAAAACAGGTTGGCGCAGCGTTCAATCTGAAGGCTGGCGACGTGGCTGCCCCTTTGAGCCTGGGACAGAACTGGCTGGTCTATCGCGTGGCCGAAAAAACAGAAGTCAACCCGGCCGATTTCGACAAACAAAAGAAACAGTTGACCGAAGAACTCCTCCAATCCAAGCGGAGCCTTGCGTTTGAAGCCTTCCGGACGGCCTTGGACACCCGCTTGAAGCAGGAAGGCAAACTGAAGCTGATGCCCGAGAAATTGAAGGGCTTCGGCACTCTTGGCTAGTCTAAGCAACACAAAATAAGCGGTTTATAGATTTTAAACGGTGTGCTTGTCTTTCTTCGTGCGTCCCGATACCCTATTGGTGTCCTCCAGGGAAACCGAATTCTACCCGAAATGCCTTTATTTGGTGCAACTTGGGTTTCAAGTGCTAGCACCGAGAATTCGGAGCAGAAGCAATGATGGCCACTGGAGCGCCAAGATCGGTGATACGAACATGTCAGCCCGCACTTCCGCCGCTCGCAACGACTACCGCTGCACCATGGAACGAAACCAGTCGGGGAAATACTGCGTACGCGTCCAGGTCCACTACCCCAGGCATGCCTGGACCCTGGGCATCTTCTTTCTGGCCTCATCTTTCGATCGCGCCATGAAAAAGCTCCAAGAGGCTCTGGGTTTCCTCCAGCGTCAGGAAGAGAAGCTCTGGTTTTGGGGTGTGGATCGCGCCGAAGACATCGGTTTTTCAGCCGAGTTTCTGAAAGAAGTGGGGTTGCGGCTGGACCGCCGCACAGAATTCCCCCGAAAAGCTACCAACCTGTCTTTGACTCCGGAGCGCGAAGTGCCTGCCTTCGTCCTGGGACCGATGCGCCGGGGCCTAGCCGAATCCGTAGAAATGACGCGCGAATTGTCTCGGAGCGCGGTCGCCGGCGACTGATCCTAAGTCTCTTATTTTGAACCGTTTCTCTGCCCAGAAGCACCTTTCCCGTTCGGTCTGGAGTCCGCCGTCTTCCTCGGCACCGCTGGCATGGCTTCGCGGATCAGCAGCGGGAACCGCGGGAAGGAAAAGCTTGCCGCCACGTCGTCAATCACGTTCACTTGGCACAGGTATAGGCCTGGCTGCAAAGCCTCGAGCGGCAAATCCATCTGGAAAATGACCGCCTTGCGGTCTGGAGCCGTCACTTCGTTCGCCACCACCGTCTTTGATTCGTAAATCTTTGTAGCGCCTTGCAAAAACTCGATGCTCGTGAAAACTCGGATGCTGTCCTTTGCTGGCTTGGCCACCGCGGCATCCTTGGCTGTCCGGTTCTGGCCATTGGCCCCCGCGGGTGCCGGATTCTTCTCCTTTGCCGCATCGTACACTTCATACTGCAAATAGAGATGCTGGTCGGGCGCGAAGACATGGGTAATGTTCGGAACAAGTTCCATCTGGTCCCGAACGAGTGGATTCGCTCCGTTTTTCTTGTTTGTGACGGGAGCGCGCAGGCTGCTCAGTACCACCGAACTCATTTTCAGCGGCGTCTTGCGAAGGTCGGGGATGTGCACGTCCGTCTCGAAAGAGCCCATCCGGCCTGACTGATTCTCGCGGACAACAAATTTCAGGTGGTAGCTGCCCGGAGCCAGTACGAAGCCCGTGTTGTACTGCACGTTCTTCCGGCGGACCTGCTGCGTGCTCTCGACCGCCAGCTTCACGGTGTCGCGCAATTGCCCAACACGCAGCTTGCCGCCTCCGAGAGCTTCGCCGATGATGTCGATCGTCGCGTTATCCTTCTCTTTCTCCGTTACGAATGGTATCTGCGAGCCGGGAATCACGAGCGATACCGCGAGATAGTAGTGGCTGTCATCCTGCCGGAAATACGCGGCTCCCGCGTACAGTGGCACGTCGACCCGCGGCAGTTGCGCGTCCAGTTCGTCTTCGAGCTGCTGCTCGCGGTCGGCGCGGTTCAAGTGCTCGAAATCTCGCCCAGCGTAGTAGCCAGAGCGAAAATCCAGCTTCAGGTCAACGCGGTTGACCTGCACTTTCAACCGGCGAAATCTTCCGTCCTTCAGCGGATTCTTGCTGGTGAAGCCCAGAACGTAATACGCTGAACTATCCTTCTGAACTTGGGAAAATACGCTGCTGAAATCATTGGAATCGAAAAACGCCTTGCCGCCCGTGTCCGACGAAAGCGTCGCGAGCGTTTCCTGCGAAGCGGCATTCCCACTCAGATCGTTCAGCACGGACTGGCCCGAATAAGCCGACTGCCCGTGCAAGCTGGCCGATTGCGCCTCTCCTCCCGGCGGGAACGCCTGCAGGCCCCGGATATCCACGGAATAGATCGATACGTTCGCTTTCACCGCCGCCGCGGTTGTGGCGCGCAGCGCCGACTGGTTGTCCGCGCCTGTCTGGCTGATTCCGTTGCTAAAATAGATGAGGCTTTTTTTCTGCGGGAGTTTGCCGAGAGCCTGCATCAGCGACTCCAGAGCCAGCAGCTTGCGGTCCGCGCTGAAGGTGTTGAAATCCGTATCGTCCACCGAGAAGGCTCCGCTTGTCTCCGCGGCGCCTTCCGCGCTTCCCGAGCTGCCGTTTTCGAAACCCTGACCTTGTCCGGAATTGTACGCGGTTAGCGCCGCGAGCAATTTGGTCTTGTTGTCCGTGAAATCCAGGTCCACGCGCATGTTCGTGGCCAGCGACACTAGCGCCATCAAATCGGCGGGCTGCATCTTTGCATCAACGAATTTCTTCGCGGCATCGATAGAGCGGTCAATCTGCTCCGGTTCCATGGCCGAAAAATCGAAAAAGAGCAAAATCAATCGCCGGTCGCGCGCGTCCAACGACGGCGCCGCTTGCTTGCCGGAACGCAGCAGCGTTCCTCCTGCAACGCCCGACACGGTCGCTTCCAAAGTGCTGGCGGTCGGCAGTTCGTCTACATTCTCGAAATCGAAAGTGGAAATCTCCTGCTTCTTCCCATCCTCAAGGAGCTTGAAGTCTCCTTTTTTTAAGTCGCGAACGAGGTTCCCTTTCTTGTCGTGCGCGACCACATTCACCAGGACGAGTTCGCTCGTAACCTGAATGCGCGCCTCACTCATTCCGGCTTGTCCGCTCTGCTGGGCCATCACTGGCATGGCCACTTGTAATAGCAGCCCCGCGGCGGTGAAGATCGAAGATATTTTTCTCGGAAGCCGCATATTCATTTCCTTCAGAACCGGAAGCGCGCGTGCATTGTCACGCGGCGCATGCCGCCCGTCCCCGTGACCTCCCCGTATGTAAATGAATTCACTACCGTATTAATGGAAGTAAAGTGCGCGGTATTAAACACATTGATTGTGGAGATGCGCAGCTCAAGCGCGCGGGATTCTTTGATGGTGATCGTCTTGTTGAGCGACATGTTCAAAGAAACCTGTCCCGGTCCCTCGATAATATTTCGCCCGGCATCGCCAAAGCGGGAGCTATGGGGATTCCTACAAGTGGCGCTCGGTGCGCAAAACCCAGCGGTATTGAACCATTTGAGCGTGGTTGGGTCGCTTATGGAAATCGATTGCCCGGCGACGACGTTGGCGCGAAGCGACCCACTCACACCTCGGCCGATGTCCAGCCCTCCCCCCAGCACCCGCGGTGTGAAGTACAGCCCGGAACCAACCGTTGCGTCACCGCTCCACTGCCATCCCCCCAGAATGTGGCTCCATGCACCCTTGGGATCAAACCGCCGGTTTTCGCCGAATGGCAGATCCACAATCCAGTTTCCCGTGAATTTGTGCCGCTGATCGAAGCTGGAAAGCCCGCGGTCCGCGGAGATATCAAAGGGATCTTGGGCCACAACGCTTCCCCCGCCTCCGATCGATGACGCGTCATCGATGGACTTTGAAAACACATACTGCGTGCTCAGCCCCAGCCCTTTCGCCATGCGCTTGCGCACGCGCACGGAGCCCGCATGCAAGATCGAATTTCCCTCCGAAGATTCGTAACTAAATGGCTGGCCGCCGGGGACCACCAGCGCGCGCTCCGTATCCAGCCGCGTTCCTTTCGCCCCGTTGTAACCGGCGTTCATCACCACGCCACCAGGAAACTCCCTCTGTATATCAAGATTCCAGATCTGCACGTAGCCGAGGCGATAGTTTGGGTTGACGGCGAAGTTATTGGTCACCGTGCTTCCGGCACTGGGGAATCCAGCGGTGATCGTCAACCGGCTAGTGCTAATGAGACCGTTGACATCCGTGGTGTTCGTCGCGGTGTCAGCAAAGGGCGGTTGAAACGCGAAGTTCTGGATCATGGTGCCGTATTGCGCCAAGTTGTAGTTGATTCCATAGCCCGTCCTCACCACCGTTTGCTTATGTGGTTTCCAGGCAATCCCGATGCGCGGCGCGAAATTGTTGCGGTCCGGCCGGACGAGCGACGGCGGAAATATTCCATTGAAGGGCCCGGCATGGCCGGGCAGCACACGCGCGGCAGCTGCAAAACCTGGCTCCACGTCCAGATTGGCGATGTGATTGTTTGCCTCGGTATAAGGTCCGTTGTATTCGTAACGCAGCCCCAAATGGAACGACAAATTCGAACGGAATCTCCAATCGTCCTGCGCGAAGAAATCCAATGCGTTGGCGCGGAAGTTGTAGGAATTTGCGCCGGACTGGAGCGAGGTTTGTTGCGGGAAACCCAGCAGGAAGTCCGCAAAATCGAAACCCGTGTCGGCTACCGGCTGCGTGCTTCCGGTGGTGTATTGGGATGTCGCAAATCCGGTAAAAACAAAACGGCCCTCCGCATTTCTTGCCGAGCGGAAACTCTGCAAAATGCGGCGGTAGTCTCCGCCGAAACGCCAATTGTGTTTTCCGCGATTCCAGGAAACGGTGTCGGAGATGGAGTAAGTCTGGTCCAGGTCGCGCCGCGCTGTCGGATCGTTCAGCCCTCCAAACGACGTGAAGCTGATTCCTGGCAAGCCCCAGTCGAACGGATCGTTCGAAATCCCGGTAATTCCCGCGCCCCCGGTTCCTGCCACGTCCGTCGCGTTGCTATACAGGTTTGCCGTAAAAACGTGATTATGATTGTAGTTCATGCGAAACATGTTGCTCTCGCGCCCTTTGCTGTACACCCAACCTACGCTGGCGTTCAGCCCTTGTGTTCCCGTGCTTCCGGCGAGGGAAGGGAATGGATTCACCAGGTTGTTCGAATTGCGCGACCAGTTCAGTCCGAAATTGATGTTGTTCTGCGCTCGCCGTCTTCCTCCTCCTCCGCCGCCTCCGCCCGCACCTATAAAGAAGGGGCCGGAGCCCGATCCAATGGCCGGCCCAAAGTTGTGAATCAGCCGCAGGCTTACCGCGTCCGAATTGCTCTGGGCCGAAGTGACGTAATGAAAATTCTGTCCCGAAGCGGTAGCCGTAATGTTCGGCAACGGGATGTAGGGGAGCAGCGCGGTCGCGGCGGGGCTGATCAACGAAGCATCGATTGCGTTCGAAACACCGTTGAATTGATATTGCTGTCCTGTCTGGGGATTGAAGATTTGAACGGCTTTGCCGTCATTGTAGGTCGCCCCAGTAAAATTGCCGCCGCGCTCATCCTGTGTCGGCACGGTCGAAAAGGCATCGTACGGATTGCTCCCGCGCGACCCGTTCCATCCGCCGAAAAAGAACCACTTGTTTCCGCCGTTGAAAATCTTCGGAATGTTTAGCGGTCCGCCAACGTTCACGCCGAAGCGCGCCTGGTTGTAATTTGCTTTCGGTGATTCAATTCCTGTCAGCGAATACGGTCTCGCATCCAGTCCGGAAGTATCGTCGGAGAAAGAGAGCACACCATGTGGCTGATTGATGTTAAAACCTTTCGGCATCCTGCCAAGGACGATCGCCCCGCCGCCGGTGCCGGGGCCCCCGCCACCCCCGAAGCCACCACCGCCTTCGCGTTGCACGCGATCGCGAAATTCCTGAACCCGTTGTTGCAGATCCTCTTCGCTACCGCCGCCAAAGTCCTGCGTCCGTCCCGGTGCGCCGCTGATGCTCACCGACTCCGTCGGTCCCTCCGCCCCCGCGCCATTGAGGGGCAGGCTCGAAAGATCGCTGTTGCCCTGGCCCCCGTCCAGCCCGCCCGCTCCGCCCAAGCCGGAAGTTCCACCGGCAAGAGAAGAAAGGGTGTTGTTCATCGCCAGGCTTTGAAAACCTCGGCCTGCCGCGGCAATTGTCGCGTTGTTGCTGTTTGACTGTTCCTGTTGGCGAGAAGCCAGAATCAGTTCGGCATCCACTTTTGCGGATGGATTTTCCGGATTCAGCACCACTTCCTCGGTGAAAGCAGCGAATCCCATAAACTCCACGCGTACCACGTATCTCCCGCGGGTCAAGCCTGACAATCCGAATTTGCCTTCGGAGTTCGTCGCCGTCGAGTATTTTTTCCCCGTCAAGGTATTGGCCGCCGTAACCGTTACACCCGGCAGCGGAGTTTTTCCGCTTCGTGCCGAACCACTGATTTCATATGTTGGAACTGCGGCGGGAACAGTCGCGGACTGCGGCGTCGGTACCGGAGAGGACAGAGGATCCTGCGCACCCAGGCTTGACACAAAAAAAAGCGCGACGAAGTGGAGTATGAGGATGCCCCGAGCAATCGACTTCAAATCTTGGCCTCCCCCAGGTGAACTATTGCTGCGGTTTTGGTGCGGTCGCAGGCTTACTTCCGGCTGACGCGCTCCCGGCAGAACCCATTCCGCTCATCTTTCGCATCTCCTCCATCTGCTTCCATTGCTCGTCAGAGAAGACCATTACATTTTTCGGAACGAACGCATTATTCTCCACAGCTCCGCGCACCACTACGTGATCGCCGGGCTGGACGTCCGCCATCGTAATGCCTTCACGCCCTCTGCGGAGCGAAGTCTCCTCGTTCAGCTCCAGGGTTTGCGTGACGTTGTCCGGGCGCAGCACTGTGAGCTTCGGCGCGTCGACGGATTTCACTTCACCCACGACGAAGTCCTTTCCCAATTCGCCGAACCCTCGGCCACCGATGAGGCCGCCGCGCGTACCGCCGATCATCTGTGCGGTCACGCGGTGATCCGCATTCTCCTCCCCGCGCACGAATACCATGTCGCCGACCTTGAAATCTTCTAGCTTGGCGCTTTGCCGGTCCTTGCGGTATTCCGTCTTATCCGTAATCTTCACTGCCACCGTTGCGCCGTCCGGCTTGGCCAATTCCAACGAGCCTTTGTTGATCGCGGTGATCTTTCCAAACAACGGCTGGCCCCGGCCCTCATTTGGTCCAGGTCTTTGGCCTGCCGCTGGAGGCGCCCCTTGTTCCTGGCCCGCTGTGGCAGGCGGGGGCGCTTGCGCTCGACCAACCGTTGCCGCAAGCAGTAACAGCAAACTTAAGCGCAAGAGTTGTTTCCTGTCGATTATCATGCCGTTCGCCATAGCAAACCCTCTCATCCTTAATGACGTAAGCCCAAGCTTCAAAGTAACGCCACGCAACCTCTCCGGCCAGCGATAATTCCTCCCTTTCCTAGTTTCCTCAAAAACGACACTAAAGTTCCCGCACGAACTCGCTGCAAACACCGACTTGCGCAAAACACAACCGAATCCAATGGTTTTTCTTCTTTCTTGGCTTTCCACCTGCTCTCCCACCGAGGAAGACCGCGCCTGAAAGCCGCCTGCCGCCCGCTCAACGCCCTAGATTCGAATGTGCCCCGCAGTCGCTTCAGCCGCCGGAGGCGGAGGGATAACTCAAGATGAAAAGCGCGAAAATTCCGAATATTGCTTTGCTCGCTGCCGGTAAGGTAACCGCTTGCGCACAAACGGCGCAACAGACCGCTGATCAGGGGTGACTCGAGCACCGCCAAGGAGACAGGAAAGAAGAATGCCGATCGCTCGGCAACCCTAACGCTCATTTTTCGCGCAGGATGACTTCCCCATGACCCACGGGCTGGTCATTCAGCCACAAGCGGTACTTGTACGTGGCCGCTTTGCTTCCAGGGCGCGGCGGGCCGCTGAGCAGGCGCATGCCCGCCGGCGCCTGAAAAACGTTCGACGAAAACGGACACCGGTTGACATCGAATTCGACGCGCAAATTGCCCGCGTCGGAGATCCACGAGACCTGGTCGTCTTCATCGATCACGACGACTTGCGGGATAAGTCCAACGAGTACAGGGCGTTCAGCCATTTTTCTGGGTGACCCCGATGCCTTTCCGGGGTCGATGCTCCTGATTCTATCGGTGCACAGGGACGATAGCATAATCCCTGGAAAGAATTCTTATGAGCCTGCTCGCAGCGCCGGCGAGGCCCAAGTTAGTGAAACTTAATCTGTGATGTTTCACAACCAACCTGTACCCTCGGGCATCCATACGATACGGATGTAACCTGTACTTCGCTGCGCTTGACCGTTCTTCCGCGCAACCGTACACTGAAATTGTTGATTCGTGGCGCGAAGTTCCGGCTGGACCTCTGCGCTCGCGGAAAGATGCACTAAGAAGCGTCTCAACCTGGACGCGGAGGATTTTGCCGGATGGCTTCAGCTTCTCGCTATTTGTCTATACCGCTACCGAACGGCTCGCGGATTTCCGTTCTTCTTTCTTTGCCTTTTGCGCTCATTCACATCGCCTCGCTGCTGATTTTCTTCATGCCGTTTCACTGGTACTATCTGGTGGCATGCCTCGGCCTGCTGGTCGTGAGGATGTTCTTTGTCACGGCGGGCTATCACCGCTATTTTTCACACCGCTCGTTTAAAACCAGTCGGGTGTTCCAGTTTGTAATCGCTTTCATGGCTATGACCTCTTCGCAGAAGGGCGTGCTCTGGTGGGCGGCGCATCACCGCCACCATCACCGGCATTCGGACCAGGAGCTGGATTTGCATTCGCCGACGCTTTTCGGATTCTTCTGGTCGCACGTTGGCTGGATCATCTCTGATAAATACAACGACACACGGATCGAATATATCGCCGACTTCGCAAAGTTTCCCGAGCTGCGCTGGCTGAACAAGTACCACCTGGTGCCGCCCGCCGCGCTCGCCGTCGTGCTGTGGCTGATCGGCGGATGGCCGTTGTTCATCTGGGGCTTCTGCCTGAGCACCGTGCTGCTGTGGCACGACACCTTCACAATCAATTCGCTCTCGCATCTTTTCGGTTCGCGCCGCTACCAGACCACCGACACCAGCCGCAACAACTGGCTCCTCGCCCTGCTCACGCTCGGTGAGGGCTGGCACAACAACCATCATCACTTTATGGCTTCGGCGCGCCAGGGCTTCTTCTGGTGGGAGATTGACATCACTTATTACACGCTGAAGGTCATGTCCTGGTTCGGGATCGTCTGGGACCTCCGCAAAGTGCCCGTGCATCTGCTCACCCAAGACCGGCTCGCGGCCTAAAACAGAACCATCTAAGATTTGGGGGACCGGTATTCCTGCCGGTGCAATCTCTTTTTGCTGACTGAAGCCCGAACAGCCACTTTCTTCGGGGAGTTCTCTAGAAGCAAGGGAGATCCCCTCGGTGTCCTTTAAGGGTGCATGCCATTCTGCAAGATCTAAAGTGGCTGTATTTTCAGTGAGTCGGGAACGCTGCCCCGTATCTATAATGAGGCCTATGGTCATGGAGCGCGACAAGATAGTGACCGACCTCTACAACCTCGTTTCAACCGCGAAGGACCGGGTTGCCGCTCTTCGAGGCAGCGCTGAACTTCTCAGGAGTACCGGGAGCTATCGCTGGGTCGGACTTTATGAAGCGGACCGTGCCGCGGGCACAGTGACGAACATGGTCTGGGCTGGGCCGGGTGCGCCTGAGTATCCGACGTTTCCCATCACCAAGGGGCTGACTGGCGCTGCCATTTCCTCCCGGAAAACAGTGAATGTCGGGGAGGTCACGGCCGATCCACGGTATCTCACGGCCTTTGGAACGACGAGGTCGGAGATCGTTGTTCCCGTGTTCGACTGGGCAGGCGAGAATGTGGTTGGCACGATTGACGTTGAAAGTGAAAAGCCAAATGCATTTGGTGAAGACGTTGTGGCTCTTCTCGAAGCCTGCTCCATTGTAATCCGGCCGCTTTGGCCCCGCTGATTTCGACATTCTAGTTGAGCCCTACGGGCCGCGCATCTTCTCTCCGCGATATACTTTCGCGCATGCCTTTCGGCAATGGGTTTAACAGAATTATTTCATGCTGCGTTTTTTGCGCCGCTTCCTGCGGGACGACAGTGGCCCAATCCACTCATTACTCTGTAAAGCTGGTGCCGGATTTCGAGCGCCAACTCTTCTATGGTGACGAGACTATCGAATTTCAAGCCGATGCGGGTGAAGTCCAGTGGCAGAAGCAGGCCGGCTTGCACGTCGCCAGCGCGAGCGTTGCTGATGGAGAGGTGACCGTGGGCGAACAAGCAGTGCGCGTCCGCTTGCGTTCGGGCGGCAGGCACCGTTTGAAGTTGAAATACACGGCGGCTGCGGGGCGAGGCGTCCAATGGTTTGCGGACAACGCCGGGCTGGCTACGGCATTTTACTGCGAGTCGTGGATGGTCTGTGGCAATTCACCTGGCCAGCGCGCCACGCTTCAACTCGAGATTGCCGTTCTTTTCAGGCCGCTGACCCACGGTGCGAGTGGATTCCGGGCCGTGGGACCCGGGCGCAGGGACAAGGAGTGGCGCGACCGAGATGCCGATCACTTTGTTTTTGAGCAGAGCGCTCCGGTGCAAACGTATTTGTTCAGCTTTGCCGTTGCACGGCTTGCCGTTGCGGTCGATGGCATCTTTTCGATTTACGCGCAGAGAACGGATGCAAGTAAGGCGGCGTTCGCCAAGACTGCCGATGCCTATGCGTTTCTGCGCGCCGCGGCTTCGGTCGATCCGATGAACTCCGACTACACGCAGGCGTTTTTGCCGGGGCCCAGCATGGGACAAGAGGCCGCGGGCATGGCGCTTATGTCCCAGGAGGACCTTGCCAATCTCGTCGCCAACGATGACGTGCAGTTGATGGCTCATGAATTGGCGCATCAATGGTGGGGCGTGACGGTGGGGATTCGCTCGTGGTCCGACTTCTGGCTAAACGAAGGGTTTGCCGAGTTCATGGCTGATGCCTATATCGAAAAACACCAGGGGCGCGCAGCGTACGACAAGCAAATCGCGGAATTGCAAGATCGCATGAACAAATTGCGCGAAGCCGGGAAGGATCGCCCGCTGCATTGGGAAAAGTGGAAGGACGCACAGGAGGCTCTGGGGCAAATCCCATACGTGAAGGGAGCGTTGTTCCTGGACCGTCTGAGGACGGAGCTGGGCGAGGAGATTTTCTGGAGGGGAATTGGTTTGTACACCTCCGCCAACGCGCGCCGGCTTGTGGACTCCAGAGATTTCGAGCGGGCCATGGAAAAGACGAGCGGCCGCGACCTGCGGGCGCTATTCGATGAAGAGGTCTATCGCTGAAATTAGGCTGGTTAGGTTGCCGGCTTCAAGCGTCCATCTTTCTTTCAAGCTTTGGGTTAACACTTCCGGGCCGCTTGGCGTCTTGGCTGCATGTAAACGGAACACCAAACGCCGACGGCGTCAGGAAGGCCAGCCATGCCACAAAAACTATTGTTCTTACTGCTCTACGTTTTGCTCGTCTGCAGCTTTGCCATGTCCTCCCATTCCTTGGGCGGCGAGGCCCGCCCTGTCTACTCCAGTCTTACGGCGCACGAATGGGGCACCTTTACCTCGATCGCTGGCAGGGATGGCAGTGCCGTCGAATGGTCGCCGCTTACGGCCTCCACGGACCTTCCCGCGTTCGTCGAACACTTTCCTAATCCCGGTTTCAAACTCGGGCTGCGTGGCACGGTACGGATGGAAACGCCGGTCCTCTACTTTTATAGCTCAAAAGAAGAGACCATATCGGTCAGCGTGGCTTTCGCCAAAGGTGTGATCACGGAGTGGTATCCGCACGCCAACCGCGTCGAGCCTGCTGCAAACCTTCATAACCCGATTCTCCAGCAAGCAAGCGCCAGCGGAAATATCGCTTGGGATTCGGTCACGCTTGCGCCAAATGGGAGACCGGATTTCCCGCGCGAAGACCGGAACAATCACTATTTCACAGCGCGGATGACTTCTTCGACGCCCGTCCGAGTGAAGACCCCAGCCGGTGAGCAGCAGGAAAAATTTCTCTTCTATCGCGGCGTTTCTGCGTTTTCCGTCCCGCTTTCCGCGATGTTGGACACGGAAGGCAAGGTGCGGATCAAGAATAATGGCGATCAGGAGGTCCCAACAACCATTCTCTTCGAGCGGCGCGGCGAGAAAGTGGGCTACCGGATCGGAGGTTCGCTCCAGAATGAAGCGATTCTAGATGCGCCGGAGCTGACCGCTACAATCGATGACCTGGGCCGGGATCTGGAAGGAATCCTGGTTGCCCAAGGTCTCTATCAGGACGAAGCCCGCGCTATGGTCGAAACCTGGCGGAGCTCCTGGTTTGAGGAAGGCAGCCGTCTCCTGTATATCGTTCCCGCGGCGTTCGTGAACGAAGTCCTGTCACTTTCGATCAATCCCGCGCCGGCGCAAACCGTGCGAGTGTTTGTGGGCCGGCTAGAACTCGTCACACCGGCAACGGCGCAAGCAATCCAGAAGGCGTTTGCCGTTCGCGATGCTGCGAGTTTGAAAACGTACGACCGGTTCCTGGAACCGATTCTCAGAACGATGATCAAAAGGGAAACGAATCCGGAGCAAGCGCGCCGATTCCAGGACTACCTGAATTCCGTTTACCATCGGATGGTGGCGCAGAACCTGGGCCGAAACTAACTGGCCTTGTGCTCACTCTGCTCGACTCGCCAGGGATGACAGGCGCCGCGTCAGCAACCTCTGCTACTTGCCGGTCAGACTTAAGATGACTGGCAACGCACAGCCATTGTCCGTGCTTCTTGATCCAGGTGTCGGCTTACATCAGACCGAATTCGCGGGCGTGTTTGGCACAGAGAAAGAGATTCAGGTAGGGGTTCTGGCCGAAATTCCAGTCCGACCATCGATGCGCCCAGTCCGGCCTTCTGAAATCGCAAGCGTAATCGCCAAGGACTTCCACGGAGCGCAATTCGCTCCTTTGATTACGCCCATAAAAGATGAACTCAGCGCGGCATTCCGTCCCGGTGGAGGCTCCCTCGGAGGCGTCCTTCTTTTTTTGTTCCTGCCGTTTCATTTTACTGCCGGTCTTGAGAGGAAATAGAGCAAGGCAAGAGCCACAGAGAGGAGTACCGCGCCGGCTATGACACTGTCAGAGGCTGCCGCGCTCCGCCGTGCCATGGAGTCGTAGAGAATGAAAATTCCGACTGAGATCAACGCTACGGTAAGCAGAATCGCGAAACCCCTGAATATCCTCATGTAAGGAACTTCCCGCCCTCCCGCGGTGTATCGGTGTATGCACAAGCCTTCGTGCTCCGCCGCACGAAGGGCCCGGGACATGTCAAGCGGCTAACTTGCCGACGCCGCAAAACTGCGGTGCGCCACGTTTGCGGTTTCAAAGGTAATTAGTTCCGGCCGGACATAGGGTTTCTTCATGATTTCGCCACAGGAGCATCGCGGGTTGGAGCCGCCTTGCGCGTGGCTTGATGTACTCACTAGAATTTCGCTCCTGCATTCCTGATTCTGACAACGCCACTGCTCTCCCTTTCGGATATCCACAGTGATTCGTCCTCCTTTGCGAGTTATTGTCTGGCACTGTCGGGTGATGCTCTTTCCGCTCCTGGAACCATGAACTAGGAGCAAATTGCGGGGCTGGCGTTGGATGCGTGAAGCGTTTACGTCCGTGGCTGTTTGCATCCATGATTTGAGTATTCGTTTGGGAGGAGCGTTGCAGGGTCGGAAATTGCGGCCCGCTTGGGATTGCAACCGCTAAAGCGCGGTCCGCAAAAAGCAATTGGACATTGCGGATTTGCCGCAGAGGCGCAGGAATGTTCCTGGAAATGGTTCTAAATGTTTAAATATTTACTAAAGATATACTATAGGAAAAGTTTCCGCGGGGAGTGCAAGACGGCAAATCCGCGATATACGGGCTAAAACGACGCAATCGCAAATCCTGGCGGGCGCTACTGGGAGAGTGCTATTGCGGGCGCGGCCTCTCGATGTTGCAGTTTCAGGAACGTTGCAGTTTGCATTTTATTTCTCCCGCTGCAGTTCTTCGCGATTCTTTTTCGATCCCGCACATTGAGTTCGTCGGTAATACCTTACTGCTTAAGCTATGGTTGGGATACCAACCAGATATCTGCTGGCTGCGCGACTTTCTGGTTTCCCTCATAGGCTCGCTAGGGGCCACGAATGGGGCGTCACGATCCAAGCCTCCATCGTCCCTACTCTCTTCAAGGAGATACAAATGACGAAACTGCGAATCCCAGGCGCACTTTATATGTTCGTTCTGTCCGCTGCCGTGGCCGTTTTTTCGGGGGTGGTACCGGTTCCGCTTTTGAACGCGGGAAAGCACCATCGGCCCGCCATTCAGTCCAACGGCGTGGTCACCTTGACCGCCGATGGAACGGACCCAGTGCCGCGGCCAAAACCACCGGTAGCTTCCTAGAAAGAAACTCTTAAGGAAGGAGAGGAAGGGGAGGGCCGCCTGCGTCCTTCCCCTCCCTCATGCTAGGATTGGCTCGGCGGGATCTACCTGGGTCCGCGCTGGAGGATAATGCTCGGGCAAGCCATTTGGTGGAGCGGCATTGCACTCGAAGCCTTACTTCTGATTCGAGGGCTCCGAGGCAAGCTGTTGTCTCGTTATCCCGTTTTCTATTCTTATATACTCTTCGTCTGGTTGCAGTCCCTCCTACGCTTTTCTGTCGATCGGTGGCGTCCGCAGCTTTATTCGTCCGTTTACTGGATCACGGAATGGTTGGGAATTTTGGTCGGATGCGGTGTGGTCTTCGAGATTTGCCGCGTGGGGCTGGCCGCCTACAGCGGGACGGCGCGAATGGCTCGCAATCTGCTCGCCTTGGTGTTCGTCCTGGCGTTTACGAAAGCGATCGTGGAGACGTGGAATGACCCCCATTGGTGGCTGATAGCCACGGCCATGGATCTGGAGCACGCTTTACGGGCAGTGCAGTCCCTTGCGATCGTTGCGCTGGTCGTGCTGTTTTTGTTTTATTCGATACCCTTCGGAAGAAATCTCAGGGGCGTTCTGCTGGGCTATGGCCTGTTTATTGCCGAGAGTATCATTTGGTTAACATTTGTTTCGGCCGGCGGAGAGAAGTTTCGCGAATTCTGGTTGTACGTCCACCCCGCTTTCTATTTCATTGTTCTCGGGATCTGGGCCTTGCACCTGTGGTCCTATGCTCCGAATCCTCAGCCAAAAAGAGCGGTGCGCCTGGAAGAGCAATACCAAAGAATGGCAGCGGCGACGAGCCGGCAATTGCGAGAGGGACGCGGCTACCTGGCGAAGTTGGTGCGCCCGTGATAGGAACCTCTAGCGCACTAATCGGCGCCGTCGTGCTTCTCGTAGTGATACTCGTGTGGATCAGAGCGGACTTGAGATCGCGGCATCTGCCATCCGTTCTGGACCAGTGGCTGCCTGACCAGGGCGAGGCCGCGGAGGTATGTCCGCCCGAATTTGTCTCACAAATCTTTTCCGGCCAAGACCTTCGATTCATTTCGCGATTGGAATCGCCCGACCTGAAAAGACACTTCCTCCGAGAACGCCGCGCCGTGGCGCTCCTTTGGGTCCAGCAGACTTCGGCTGCCATCCGCCGAATCATGCGGCGCCATTTGGAGGCCAGCCGCCTGAGTGCAGATATCGAATTCGCGACGGAGGCCAGGATATTCCTCCAATACACGCAGCTCAGGCTGATTTGCTGCCTTCTAATTCTCTTGATTGAGTTGGCAGGCCCACAGAGGCTGCACGGAATGGCTTTGTATACGGACCGTCTTACTCAGCGTATTGGCGATGTTCTGAGAGAGTTCGCATCCGGAGCTCGATTGCGCGAAATGGACGGGGCGTGATCTTCCTCAGCCCAATCGCGTCTGCGGCCAATGGAGCCGGGTGAAAGTATGGGCGCCACGGTCAGACTCGTCCCGGTACAAGAGGCCTACGAGGATCTCCTGAACCGCACACTTTCCAGGATTTCCTGCAATCTTGGCCGCCTGATCTATCTAGCCTCGACTCGCGATTACAACACGGGAAACTATTATCACGAGGGACTTGCCAGCCGCTTCAGCCCGGAGGTTGCACGCAAAGCGCTGGAGATCGCCCACCAGCAGGCCTTTTATAAGGTGTCCGCTTTTTCACTGGAAGACTTAGCCAGTGACCTTGAGGCTTATCTGCGATCTTCCCGGGAGAATCCTCAGCAGTTTCTGCGCGCATGGCAGAAGCTGGAGCCGTACCGCGTGGCGATTCCTACGGAAGCGAATCTTACGGTCGCGCGGCTCTTTGCGTCCAACCTCAGACTCGCCTTGGCAATTTTGCGTTTCCGTCAGGAGCGGAGTCACTAGCGTCGCCGAGTTTCATGGCCACAGCCGTCACCTGCCCGACGATCTCGGCGTCGATACCATACTTGAATTTTCGCGCATTGCAGGGTGACAAGGGATGAGGAAGCAGCAGAAGCTGGTCATCCAGAAGGTCACACCAAGAGCAAGCATAGCCGTCGCGCAACTCCACGAAATAGATGGGGCGGTCGAATTCGGTTCGCCGGCGAAGAGGTTGCACTTTACGAACGCGTGAATCGATCTGCACGAAGGAACCTGGGCGCAGCAGCGGATAGAGCGTGTAATCCTCGAGGCCGACATAGCCATATTGGCTGTGCCGGATGTCCAGGTGCTGGATCAAGGCTATGGGTACTTCTCCCCAAAGTTCCACCATGCGCGAGAGCAGATTGGTGTTGTCCAGATCGAAGGATCTGTCAAACCGAATGGGAAAAGAAACCGTTCGGTCCGTGTCGTAGACTTCCAGCGTAGTCAGGTGTGTGTGTGGCAGCGGGGTTGCAAGCTGATGGAACCCCAACTTCTGCAGGTCAAGCCCATAGAGACGCAGCAGGTCGGTGAACTTCATCCGGTAGATCGCGCTCAAACTGTACAGCTTGAAAATACTCGGGACGGAGTCTGAATTCTCGATTTGCGTAAGCCACGCGTTGGAGATTTGGAATTCCGGGTTGCCCTGCGCTTCCGCAATGCGCTGGCTGAATTCCGCCACATCGCGCGTAGTTATGCCCAGCCGCGAGCGCAGATCCTTTAGCTGTTCGTTGGGCGGTAGTGCTGTCACAGCCTTGTTATCTTACCGCAAGTGGACGGGGAAAATAGCTGAGCGGCTTCGATTTTGGTCAGCTCATGGACAAGAATTGCCCCTACTGCCGATCAGACTTAGCTGACTGGCAATACACAGCCATTGTCCCTCCTTCTTGATCCAGGTGTCGGTGAACCGGCCTTGATGCGAAAACGGTTTCTCTTTCTCGGTCCCCTTCTCGCGAGTCGCGCCCGTGACCACCACGGTATCCCCATAGCGGTGCAGCTTCATGTCATCGGAAACTTCTACCGTGAGCTGGGTGGACTTGTCCCGGATGGACGCCAGGAATTGGCTCTTAGACATCACTGTTCCATCGTAATCGGTGAGCACAAAATCACGGTCCAGTATTTTTCCCATCGCGTCCGCGTCATGATTGATCTGCATCTGATTCCAGAGGTTTTCCAGCGCAATGATTTTCGTTTCGTCGCCTTGGGCCCTGGAAATGTCTTGCGCAACGGGCCAGGAGGCGAGCGCAAGCAACAGAGTTAGAGGTCGTAACATCACCATAGGCTCCTTTGGGACTGTTGTTCCTCCTGAGCATGGCACGAATCAAACTGTTTGTAGCTGCGGAAATTCCGAATCTGCCCGTTTCAGATAGGAGCCTCAGGCGAGCGGCCCAGCCAAATTGTCGGTTGCGTGGGTCTGGGGATTGCGCGAAAATTAGAGTTCCCGCCGCGGCAGGAAAAGTCCTCGAGAACACATGCGCGGGCGGTTCGTGATTCGAAAACGAGAATCAAGCGCAAGAATAAAGAAGGGCAAAACGTCATGACACAACACGTTGGCGAGCTTAATCCTCCGGTTCGGTTGATGTTGACCCCCGGACCGTCTTCGATCGATCCGCGCGTCTATCGCGCAATGGCCACGCCTCTGGTGGGGCACATGGACCCGTGGTTCAGGGGATGCATGGACGAGACGCAAATACTGATGCGGCAGATTTTTCAGACGGAAAACCGGATCACCATGCCGCTTTCGGCCTCGGGATCGGGCGGGATTGAAGCGTCGGTGCTGAATGCGCTGGAAGAGGGCGATGAGGGCATCGTGGCGGTTAACGGTGTTTTTTCTGAGCGCATGTACGAGATTGCGACGCGGGCGTCGTCGAAAGTCATAAAAGTGGAGGCGCCGTATGGAAAGCCCGTGGATGCGGAAGATGTGCGCCGTGCCGGCAAGGGCAAGAAGATCAACATCATCG
>Ga0209577_10001167_pt1 | contig 26215 bp, 30 predicted proteins | sample GraSoiAngelo_109_FD_185874 | JGI IMG/M metagenome (GOLD analysis project Ga0209577, IMG submission 185874) | Grasslands soil microbial communities from the Angelo Coastal Reserve, California, USA - 14_0903_12_20cm (SPAdes) (version 2) | ecosystem: Environmental > Terrestrial > Soil > Grasslands...
ACAGGCACCACCGCAGTAGAACGAGGGAGAGTGAAACCGAACTGGGAACCGGTGGGGAGATTTGGCTGGAAAAACCGCCGCGTACGTTGATGTACTTGAGGGATCAACGGGATTAATCTTATAAGCGCGGGTTCGCCCACACCTGTCTGGACGATGAGGGTAATCCTACCACTCAGAAGCGAGCGGAACTCATGTTCCGGCGGATTGGGGGCCGGCAAACTTGAGGCTTGCTTGGCGCCCTCCGATGGAATCTGATCACCCCGTACGATGAGGGACTTCATCGCTCAGAAACGTGAGCATTAACCCAATCGCAACGAAGCTGGCGACCACGAACTTCAAGGGTCTCTTCAGGAAGGGCGGCGCATTCCGCAATAGGCCTCGCAAGAGCCCGATCAACACGAGTGCCGCAAAGCCGTAGCACTGGTGTGTTGAGCAACCATTCTTGAGGCGGTTGCGTCACTCAATCACCGATCGACTGGCACGAAGGCTAGAATTGCGTCCCGCGCGCCATCCCCTTCACAGCACACTTTAGCCCATTTGGGGGGTTCGGGACAGGACGTTGGAAGAGTAGAGTGCCGGAATGACTTAGGCGCCCAAAACCTAACCCGCAGGCGAAGCCGGAAGGTGCGACTGTCACCTCAGGGAACATTCGTTTTCGTGCATATCAACTGTAAGCGTTAGAGCGAAATCCTCGTTTCTGCAATGGTGATTCTAGTGACTTCGAACCCCGCAGTGCAGCCAGGCAAGAGTAGCCCTGCCCAGGCGCCATTTGCGCCGATTGCTGTCGGCGGGCCAGCACTGCGACCGCCCCGCAACCAGCGAAGGTAGTTCGTAGTTCGCAATGTGCCTGCCAGCGGTGGCCGACGTCGGCGGTATGGAAGACGCGAAGGAGCAAATCCGCCAGCTGGTGCAGGGTATTTAAAGGCGGGAGAGTATGAGCGCTACGGAGTGCTGCGAAACGGGATTTGTTGTATGGCCCACATGGAACCGGCAAGACTTTTTTTGGCTAGAGCTGCCACGGGCGAATTTGGACGTAACTTCGAATACGTTTCGGCTCCGCAATTGCTCAACCGCTGGATTGGTGGGGACCGCCGAGAACAACCACGGGGTGTTCGCGGAGGCTGCTTCCGGGGCGCCCGTACTTTTTCTTATCGACGAAATCGATTCGCTTGGGGCTGGGCGGCAAGACGCCGTCAGTGATCCGGGCGGCGCCGGCCGGGAGTTCAATAACATGACCATGGGCCGATGAGCGCCATCGACAACCGCACAATGCGCCGATTTGTCCTGATGGCGGCCACAAACCGATTGGACGGCCTCCATGAGGCGTTGATCCGGGAAGGCAGATTTGACGTTCAGCTGGCCGCATGAAGATTCTGGAAGCGCAGCTGAGCAAGATGCCCTGGAAGCGGTTTGACTTGCAGGAGTTTGCGCACCGAGTGTCAGGAGCGAGCGCGGACAAGCTGCGCGCAGGAGTAGATCAAGCACCAGGTTACGCGCGGACGGATAACCGGAGAATTGAGGCCGAAGACCTGCGCCGCGTTCTGAACGGAGACGGCGACAAGGACCGACCCCAACTCGAACGCGTGGAATGGGATGAAGTAATTGTCTCTAAATCGGTCAAACAAGATCTGAAGTCGCTGGTGCATCTACTGGAAGACCCGGAACGCACTGCGCGTTGGGTCTGGAAATCCCAAGTAGGACTGTTATTGGTCGGCCCACCAGGAACGGGGAAGACCTTAATTTGCACGCCTGACCGCAAGCCAGACCAAACGTAGCTTTTACCCGCTCACGGCGGCCAACGTTCTGGAAGGCGTAACGGGGATTCCGTCAAGCCCCGCGCAAAAGAACATAGTCCGGCAATTATCTTTCTCGATGAAATGGAACGACTGTCGCCGGCAAACAACCGCTATCTGGCTCAGCATGATATTCAGCTGGTAGAGCAGTTCCTTACGGAAATCAGTGGCTTGCAGTCGGAAAACAATGTCTTTCTGGTGGGCGCCGATCCCCCGCGCTCTCCGGGGCGGTCGGTTCTCGGATAAGATTCAGATCCAGCCTCCTGATTCCGAGCAATGAACCCAACTGCTAAGCCTCTATCTCAAAGGTGCTCGCCTGGAGGCGGGATTGACAATCGCGTATATGGCACGACGTCTGAACGGTATGTCGCCCGCCGATCTCCAGGCGATGTCGACGGCTGCAAAGCGGATGGCTTTCAATCGACTGAATATTGGCGATCAACTACCGCCCCTGAACTGGTCCGATTTTGAAATGGCCATCGAACGTGTCCGCGGGACAATGATTCCTGACAGCACTGACTTCCGCTAACAGCCACCCCGATCTTCGTGCTTGTTGCTCTCTTCGCTCCCCTGCGTCCCGGTCCTTTTAACCAAATTGGTCCATGTTTGACAACATTTCGTTTCCAGCTTACTTTCCCTCCGCGTCGATCGCCTGGCAACGCCTATTTTTGGCGGTGCGAAAGCCGATCGGGACGTCTCGGAGAAAGGAGAATACCGCGGGAAATGAAATTCCGGGCAGATCACACATGGAAAAAACCTCTGATCATACTCGCGATCATGCTGCTTGCCATTGAAGAGTTCATGGCGGCACAAAACCTTGGATCGGTACCGGCGACCAACGTGGCCGTACAAGGAGAAACCGCCGCACAACCGGAAGGCGCCTTTTTGAACTTCATCAACTGGATCGGCAACGTAATCGCGCCGGTCGGGGCTGGTGGCGCAGTCGTGGGCGCCATCGTCTCCTGGCTGACCGGTCGGGGCTTTGGTCGGTGGGTGTTCGCAGCCGCAGCCCTCTTGGCTGTCTCGGGGGTAACCAGACTCATCGAGTTCTGGATCACGAACGGAACAGGGGGTGTTACGTAACCGCCTGTCCGCACCGCGGGTCGCAACTGTGCAGGCAGCCCGCAACGCAGGGCTCCAAGCAGCCGTACTACGGTTTTTCGCAGTGAGGAAAATCCCAAGCGTGGGGATTACAACGGATGGCAACTTCGCAACTGTTGAACGACATTATTTCCGTCCTACTGCTGCTGGCTCCTTCGGCGGCGTTGCTGTCGCTGGTAGTGGCCGGCGTCAGTCTGCGCCGCGAAGGAAATATGACGTTCGCTATCGGAGGGGGGTTCACGAAGTGGATGTTCTGGGCAGTCGTCTTCTTAACTCTTCAGCCACTCTTGAGCTGGTTCGCTTCGTTTGGCGTGGCTGTACCACTGCCTTCGGGCTCTCCCGGAGGCATTGCTACTGGGTGGCTGGCCAATTTTCAAACAGACGTCACGCAATTTGTAACCAATTTCGTCGTGCAGCGCATGGTGCCTACCTTAGCCGCGTTCTTTGTACTAAGAGCTGTTCTGGACGCTGCCTCCGGTCAACATCCGCTGCCGTCCATCCTGGCCGCGATGTTTTTGCTGGGCACCGAGACCACTTACAGCCTGCTCCAGAGCTACAACACCGGTACTCGATACGCCACGGTCGATGTCTTGGAGAGCCTCTGGAACCACTTGGTGGGGACGATCATGCCCATCACCGCTGTACTCACGCTGGTGGGTGCGATCTTGAATTTCGCCACAAGAAAACCGTTTTTGCGTCTGGTTGCCGTGTCTCTGGCGCTGCTTACCGTCTCAGCCATTTGGAAGCTTGTGAATTCGATGATGTAGGTGTGTGAGTGAATCTGGCAAACATGTCTTTTGATCACGGCATACTGCATCTGGCGGATTGGGTCGGCAATGTGATCATGCCAACCCTCGCCGCAGCTTTCATCATTATCGCCATTTTGCAATTCTCGAAAGCGCAGGAATTTGCGCACAGTATGTATGGCGCACTCGCGTGCCTGATGGTGTCCGGCTTGACGCGAGCCTTTGAGACCTTCGCTTCGCAGGCAGCTTGGAACAATCCTGATCTGTACTGGCTCTCGATCGTGACTCTGATCAATTGGGTCGCGAATGTGATCCTGCCCGTGTACGCCGCGTCCCAGGTGGCCGCCATGGCACTACGACTGGGAGTTTTCTCACTCGTACATCCCACCAGCGGCTGGCTTCGGCATTTTGTTACAGCTGCTCTATGCCTGATGGTTTCGGGGCTGCTTCGTCTGGCTGAGTTTTTCGTCGCTCAGGGGGTTGGAGGGCTTCGTTAGGAGACAAAAATGGCACTCGATATCACACCGATCTACCGAAACTTGCGGACCAGGGTCACATTCTTTGGGCTCGAAGCGGAAGACCTCTTCGCCATCCTGGCAGTCGCAGTCGTGATGAACATCTTCGGCCGGTTTTTGAACCGTGAGATGTTCGGCCTGCCCATGAACATGGTGCTCGAGTATTTCGTGCCCATCGTGAGTGTGCCGGCGTTGATGCTCTTCAAGTACGGCAAACAGCGCGGTTACCTGCTGGACTGGGTGCTGTTCCACACTAAACCACATGTCTATTCGGCACTCGAGCGAGACCGGGAGCTGGGTCGCGAATACGTCAAGGACTGAGGAATCAACCGATGGCGCTGATGGCGCTAAAGATGGAACAGTACCAGAGGTCATTGGCTCAGCCGCCATTGTGCGAGCAGCTGAAGGTTCGGGACCTCACCGACAACTTGCTGATCCAGCTCAACGGGTCTTTCGTTGCCGGCTACCGCGTGAGCGGCATTTGCTCCTACTACGCAAGTGATGATGACCGAAACCGGACCAAGCTCCTGCTCGAAGCCCTGATTCGTTCGTTACCGGAACGCTCCATGCGATTGCAGGCGCGACTTGAGATTGCCGAAGGTGTCGGCGATCTGATCGCACGCTACAACCGCGAACAGCACAGTCTTAATACCGTCCTGCAGGCACTCGACCGTGAACAATCCGAGGCGTGGCGGAAGAGGAACGCCGAGGGCTATTACCTCGAGCACTCGTTGCACTTCTACTTCATCTGGGATCCGCGTACCTATCACCAGTCGCCCGATTTCGAGTGGAAGAAGAAAATGCGCGGTACCAGCTTCAGCATGTCGGCCACAAAGTGCATGGAGCGCAGCCGGCGCGAGCATGAGGACTTGGTCGCCGAGTTCAACAGCCTAATGTCCGGAGTGGAAGCCACAATGCAGGCGACCGGCATGAAGAGCGAACGCATGACCCATAACGACCTCTTCCTTGAGGTCAAACGATCACTCAATCCGCTGCGTAACGATGTCCTGCCGTATCGTCCGCCCGAGGCGTCTCTGGTTTACGAGAGTGCGCGGAGTCAGATGGCTAACGTCAATATTGAGGACGAGCTCGATGATTACCTCAAGGTTGGCGGCCTGCTGTACTCGTTCATTAGCCTGAAAGACCTGCCCGACGCCACCTTCCCAGGCGTATTGCGCGAGCTGGTGGTGATGGAGTTCCCCATCATCATTAACGCGGAAGTCGTGCTTCCCGATCAGGCAAAGGCCGTAAAGCAGTACAAGAGCCGGCTACGTAAGATGACGGCGGCACAGAAGGACATCCATGGCGGCTTCCGCCTCAACGTGGATGCCCAAGTCGCGGAGCATCAGCTCATCAGGGTTCTGCAGGAGTTGATTTCGAGCTCGCTGAAATCCTGCCAATTCAGCCTGACCATTGCGGTTCGCACCTCGCGTCCAGCCCGGAATCGATTTGAGGCGGAAGAAGCGGAACGAATTCTGGCGGATCGTCGGCAACGCGTGTTGCATGCCATCGCCCGCATGAACGGCGCACGCGGCATCCCCGAGAACTTGGCGCAGAAGCGCTTATTTTTTTCGAGTCTGCCAGGCCTGGGTGAGATCAACAAGCGCGAGACGGAGGTACTGACGCTCCATGCGGCCGACTTGCTACCCCTGGAAATGCCCTGGAGAGGGACACCGAATTCACCGCTGATGCTATTCGAGACTCCCTATCGGCAGCTCATGCCGTTCTCGCCGTTCGATCCCGGTCTCGGCGACGCCAACATGTTGATCATGGCCAAGAGCGGCGGAGGAAAGACTTTTCTCGCGCAACTCAAGCTCTTGATGATGGCGCGCGCACGGCCACTGGTCTCGATCCTGGAGCGCGGCGACTCGTACGAACCGCTCATTGAACTCGTGGGCGGGCGGGTGATCCATGTTGACCTGGACGGCCGAGAAGCCCTGAACCCCTGGGATTTGCCTGAAGGCGAAACGGCTCCCAGCAACGAAAAGACGGCGTTCCTGAAGAACCTGACCCGGCACATGCTGGGCGACAGCAACGGCTCCGACACTTCGCTGTTGGACAACGTGCTGACCGATGCGATCACGCGCGTCTATAAGCGCTGCTCGATCCGCTATTCGAATCCGGTTCCGACCTTCAACGACCTGCGCGAAGAGCTGGCGAACTGGCGGGACGCCGAGAAGATGCAACGCACGATCGATGAGGCACACCTCGCGGCCATCAAGTTGCGTTCGTGGACTGAAGGCGGAATCTACGCCCAGCTGTTCGATCGCCCCACGACCATGCGCCTCGACAGCGATTGGCTCTTCTTCAACGTCGAAGGCCTCAGCTCCGATCCCCGGCTTGAGACGGCCATGAGTATGTTGATCGCAACCACGATGGGTGCACGGGCCGCCGGGAAGACCGGGCGAGCGAGCATCCAGGTGCTCGACGAATGCTGGTTCCTGCTGGATTCCCCCGCGCTGGCCCCAGAAGTAGTGCAGCTGTATCGTACCGCTCGCAAGCGCAACTCCAGCGTTTGGGGGATCAGTCAGACGGTCGAAGACTTCGTTGGCACGGAGTTCCAGCCCAGGATTCACGGGCCCGGCATTTTGAAGAACGCAAGCACGAAGATCATCGGCCAGCAGCCCGGGGACGTGACGCCCCTGGTCAACCACCTGAACTTGAATCCGGTGGCGGTCAACGAGGTGAAGGGATTTGGCGCGCCGCGAAAGGGACGAAGTGCGGAGGCTCTGATGGTGATCGGGGAGAAGGCTGAGACCACTCAGACCATTCGGATTGTGCCCACGCCGCTGTCCTATTGGGTGTGCACCACCTTCCCGCGCGACCGGAGATACCGGGCGTGGTTTCTGAAGAAGCATGCGGATCGACCGTTGCTGGCGAGTTACCAGGATTTGGCCAAGAGGTTTCCCCAAGGATTGGCAGATGTCGCGCCTCTTCCGGAGGAGATCTCCGGTGCCGTGAATGGCGTCACAATCAATGAGCCAGAAATCGAAACCAGGGAAGCGAGTCGAAGGTAGCCACAAGAAGTCTCGGCGATGTGAGCAGGAGAAGGGGTATGCAGATTGTCGCCTACGTAGTTTTCTTTGCAGTATTCGTCTGGCTAGTAGCCAGGGTCAAGAGCCGCAGGAAGTTCATTGCGGTGACGCTTACCGGAGTGATGGTGATGACTCTGGTAGGAGTGCCGCAACCCGCAGACGCGCAATCCGGCATCCTCAGCGGGATTCAGGCTATCCTCAGCGCGATCAACGGCATGATCCAGACCGCATTGACGTCGATCAACATGTCTAGGACTGCGGTAAACAACCTGCAGCAAATTGTCGCCTGGCCGCAGGGGTTGATCAATCAAGCCAAGGCGCAAGTCACGCAGATGATTGGGCAGTACCGCACTCGGATGAGCAATCTCTTTCATGTGAATCTCAACAGCGCCACTCTGCCCAACCCACAAGCATTCGAAGCCGTTATCCAAGATCACAAGGTAAGCAACTTCTCCAGTTTGACCAGGGCATTTGGTAACACCTATGGGCTGATTCCAGTTTCAACCGCCGCGAACCCGACAGATCGTGCCATGTCAGATATGGATGACGCAATGGCCCTCGACAACCTAAAGATGCTAAAGGCGAGCGATCAAGCGACCGACCTAGAAGTTCAATCTGCAGACTTAATCGAGAACGCCGCCAGTCAAGCCGCCCCGGGTTCGGCGCCGTTTCTTACAGCTATAGCGGTTATCTCCGGCATTCACAGTCAGGCGCTGACACAAAAGATGCTGGCGGCTGAGTTGCGTCAGGAGGCGGTACGTCTGGCACATTGCAACACGCTGCACAAAGAAAATGCCACCAACACGACGCAATTGCGCGGCCTGCTCGTCAATCTGTTGCAGCACCAGTGAGCAGAAAGGCAGGAACCCATGAACGAGATTTCAGAGCTACTTCGGAGCGTGAAAGATTGGCTGTTCACCCACAAACTGCGCGCGGCAACTCTCGCCCTGATTCTCGTACTCACGGTGCCCTGGCCGGCAAAGGCTCAGTTCGGCCTTGACCCTTGTTGCGCCTTGCTGGCCGCGGGCTTGGCGAGCGTCCAGTCAGCACTAACTAGTGTGACCGGAGGCGGACTCAACCAGATCCTCGGCGTAGACAAAGCCATGCAGCAGTTTCAGCAGACTGTGGTCTGGCCCCAGGCTCTGATCAATGAGGCGAAGAGCCTGGTCGGCCTACTGCAAGGAAACTTCAATCAGATTCAGAAGCTGATGAAGTTGCCCCTCAGCAGCGCGAGCTTGCCTGCCTCGCAACGGTTGGAGCAGGTGCTCCTGTCCCACAACCCCAATCAGATTGCCCAAACGTCTGGCGCATACACCGCCCTTTATGGTTCTGTCCCAGCACCGACCGCGGCTTCACCGCAGGTGCTGAATATGGTGGACATGACGGATGCCGCCGCCCAGGTGGCCATGAAACGGGCAATCGAAATCGATGCCCTGGCGGACCTGGAACTTCAAGCAGCCAACCGGCTCAATCAGAGTATTCAGAACGCGGCTCCCGGAAGTGCACCCATCATCGAGGCACAGGCGGATGCGTGGTTGATCCGGGCGAACGCCTACACGCAGGCCGCCACCGCCGACCTGATACGCTTGCGGTCAATCGACCTCGCAAACGCCAGCGCCGACATCAAGGTGGGGGCAACCAACACCACGAACTTGCGTCAGGCTTTGACCAACTTGCTGCAGCACCAGTAAGTGAGGATGAGGGGAAGTCGCCATGCCCAGTTTTTATTTTGAGCAACTGCTCGAAACCGGATTGAACGGAATAGATCAGCAAGGGATTACGGCGGCAGTGCTCGAGATCGCCGGTGTCATCCTGATCCTCAGTTTGTTGTGGGCGGTCTATGAAGCCTACACGAGCGGCGGCGATGTGCGGCTACTGGGGGTGGCCGCTGTCAAGTATTTGGTCCTGGGATTGGTGTTCCTCAATTACCAAAGCGCTTTTCGTGCGGTCAACGGCATGTTCAATGGCGTTGCCGACGGTATTTACAACCTTTCCGGTGGTCTGGACGTGATTCAGCATTGGAATAACTCTGTTTCGCAAATCTGGCAGAATAACCCTAACTGGTTTTCGGCTCTCTGGAGTTGGGTTACTGGTGGTGCGTCGGCCATCGTCGCTGGGCTGATAACGCTTGTTGGGTATCTGCTTCTCCCTTTCACCTACACGCTCTTCACCCTCTTTTATGCACTATACGGAGCAATTTTGTATGTGGTCGGTCCGTTTGTTTTGGCGCTCATACCTTCGCGTGGCCTGGGCCAGCTGGGGAGATCTTTCTTCGTGAACATGATGATCTTTCAGTGCTGGGGCTTGCTGTACGCAATTCTGCAATCGCTGATGTCGGCGCTCGAGATCACCGATCCGACGCGGTTCAGCGGGTCTTTTCTGCAAGCGTTTGTGGGCTCCAGTCAAGTGATAGTGATGAGCGTAGCAAGTGTGCTGCTGTCGATCATGATCGCCCTGATTCCCTTTATCGCCAGCCGCATCGTTCGCGGGGACATCGGCGGCACGCTCATGACAGTAATTAGCGGAGCGGTAACGGCGGGCGCCGTGGCATCAGGGTTGGCATTCGCTGGCGGAGAGGGTCTGGCTGCAGGACGAATGCTTGCCCCAGAAGGACCACCGCCTCCGCCTTTCGGAGGGCCAGGTGGTGTCAGCCAGAATGCAAGTTCTGCCAGTCAAGGCTCCGTTGTTGGCCAAGCACAGAATGCTGGCAACGGAGGCTCTGCGATTGGGGGATCTAGGCCGCCAGCGCCTCTTAACTCCGATGTGGGCAATGGCGGAGCAGGTGCAAGTTCCATCGCAGGAAGTCAGAATTCTTCCGCAGGCGGAGACTCTTCTTCCTCTTCAACTGATACCACGGATTCTTCAACCCCGACAGGAGGGAATCGCCGTCCGCGTTGCGAAATGCCAAGGCCGGCCTAGTGTTTTCCTAGAACGGCGGCGGTTGGTAAGAATCGGCCACGTAGGGCGCCCGCAAGCGTTCTTCGAGCCGTGAGAGTGGCGCCACCTACGGCGCTACAAACTGGACCGACGGCAATCGGGCCGCACGGCTCGCGGCTTGGCCGGCCGGGCACGTGGTTGGCAGCACGAAGCAGTTCATTGGAATGGTTAAAGAACAATGAGAACCGAAAACCTGCAGAAGGAAATACCGGAGATTGCCCGCTACACGAGATATTACGAGTACGATGGCATGTTGCGCGCCTATGCCAATCGCGCCATGTTCCTGGCGATCCTTTTTGGCGTGATTGCGTTCGCCTCCATGGGATTTGCTATTTATGTTCGCACTCAACCGCCGACGGTCATCCGTGTCGACAAAGACGGAAATGCAGCGGTCGTAGGTGGAGGACGACAGAATCGAGTTTCGCAACTGGAACTGACCGTCGCGACGCAAGCAGCGAGCCCCGATCGAAACTCCTCTGAAGGGGTCGCACCGACGGATCTGGAAGGCAAAGCCGCCGTGCGGCGCTTCCTTGACCACTACCTTTCCTATACCCCAGATTCCGCCCCGCGGAACCTGGCCGAATCGCTGAACATGATGACCGTCAACCTGCGGACGTTCAGCATGAACAAGCTGCGGGACGATGACACGGTCGGAAAGATCCAACAGGATCACATCATCTCAGATCTCCGGATCCGCTCCATTGAGCGGACGAAGAGCGGCGCCTGGGATTATGTGGTCTTCGGGGTCAAGGAAGTGCACAGGGTAAAGAACGGGGCGGAGGTCACGGATCGTATCGTCGGCCAATATAACATTAGGCTCGTTGAAGAGCGGCGGAGCGAATTCAATCCCAGTGGCCTACTCGTAGCCGAGTACTCCGAAAAGCAAATGGTGGGTGAGCGCGACAACGGGCTCGAACAGAGGAGCGAATTGGAGAAATAGAAGCGGGTGAAAGCATGCGAGCAGTGCCATCGCCCGCGGCAATCTTTTGAATTCAAGGTAGCAGCGGTCACCTTCCGAACGGCCGCAGATCAGGAGTCGAGGATGACTGCCAGCACAGCAAACACGGTTCCGGCAGCAGCAAGTACGACCAAGACCGACGGTGGCGCCGAGAAACCAGCAACGCGCACGCGATGCGCTCGCATGAATGGATGAGGAAAACAGCGATTGTGCGCGCTATCTCCTCGCCAAAGCAAATGGCAACAGAGACACCCCGGTATTAGACCGCGAAATGGCAACCGAGGGCGAAGCGCTGATCGAAGCTTTGCGCTTGGGTGTGAGGTCTTACACCATCCAGGGACTCGCGCCATCCCAGATTTTGCCAGCTGAAGGCCGCAACTGAAGAAGGAAGCCGTTTACGATAGATAAGAACATGTGTCAATTCGGATTTTGATATCTGCGATCTGGAGATTGGGCATGAATACAGCCATTTCTGCAAGGCAAAAAGCAGCCCTCGAGCGACTCATAAAGATCGCACAGGCCGACACTGGGCAGGGCCGGATGGCAGCTGAGTTCTTACTGAGTTGGTGGAATGCTTCGAACTGCGGCGGTTTCGATTTGACGACGTTGTGGGGAGTGGATACAGAAATCGCTGCCGACATGATAACGGTGTTCGCTCTAGTAGTGAGCTGCCATCGTTACCCGGACGATCTTGGCTATGGCGAGGAATTCCGACAAATCGTCCGCGCCTGGCGTCCGGCATTGAGAACACGGCAAGCGTTGGCCGAGGACTAATTTTCATAGCACTGGTTTCGTTCACCGACGAGGTTGGTCTGTAATGGCCGATCCGCAGGCTGATTGCGGATGAGTGCTGGTCCGGTCCTTTTCTGAGTCTGCCCGAAGCGCAACGCGGCGTTTTAGAGGGGACAAAGACGGAAACGGCATACAGCGTCCCCTTTTCTAATGTGGAAACAGACAGAAAGGGGAACAGGCGCCCACCCAGAACTCAAGCAAGACGTCTCGGCAGGTTGGTTGTGATCTCGGGCAGAACCTGAAGCAGGGTTGAGAAAGCCCACAGACAATTGGGGTAGCTCTTTGTCAACCCGCTGGCTTGGCTCTTCGCAACAAGCGAGAGTGCAGGCGCAGGCATGATCGCGCATAACCCAAACAGGTTCAGGAGATCTTCAAAGACCTGCTGAACCAAACCTTAAGCTTCAGGAAGGATGGATCACGATGAAATGCAAATGGGTAACACTAACCTTGATCGCGATCGCGACCGTGCCTCTTGCGGGTCAGAAGATACACATCGAAATCGGCGACCGAAGCCGGATCGTACATCTCGAGACCGCGCTGAACCATTTGACCGTAATCGAAGTGAACGAACCGGTCACGATGGTTGCCGCTGGCAGCCCCTCGTTCAAAGTCGAGTGGAAAGAAAACAAGGTGTTTGTTCAGCCGACAGAAGCAGAAGTCGCCACCAACCTGTTCATTTGGACTGCATCACAGCGGCTGAACTATGAACTGGAGCCCGCCGGGGCAGTCGAGAGGATGGACTTCGCTATCGACGAGACGCCTCACATCACGCAGTCGCAGGTAATGGCACCTCTACCCCCGGTGGCACCGTCCCCAGCTGATGTCTTACTCGCCGGGAAGCCGGTGAGGATGGAAGCTTCGAAACATGCGAAGAAGCCGGTTGAAGTTCTCGTCCGCGATCTCTACGAAAGTGATGGCAAGTTGTTCATTCGCTACGCGCTCAGGAACCAGGGGAACCATCCTTACGCTGTCGACACGCCTCGAGTGTACGCGCTGGATGGCGCCCATTACCCGCGATCGCTGTACGGTCTCGTGAACGTACAACTTGAGGAACAAGAAGCGACGCGCTTGACGGCTAGGAAGGAGGTCCCGATACCGGTGGTAGAGGGAGAACTCAAAACTTCGCGCATTGAGCCTGGCCAGGAAACAGTGGGCGTCGTGGGTTTGCGCCTACCCTCAAGCACAGTACCAACAGTGCTTCGATTGCAATTCCCAAACGACGGGGGAGGGGAGATTGCGGCGTACTTGGTGCGATGACATGCCAAAGACGGTCACAGCACGCGAGGTCTACGCGATATTGCAGGGGGGACTGCGCAGCAGGGTGGAGCTTGGACTATGCAAAGCAGTCGCTGACGGCGTACTCGAGTCACAAAACCCCTTCGAGCCCGCTGCCGCGCGCCGGCCCCGGAAGTGGTTCGTTCTGACCTGTGTAGTGACTGGAGCGACTGTAGGTTGTTTCCTGTATTTCAACGTGTAGCAGTACCAGTAGTGTAGCAATTGGCAGAATCGCTGAATTAGTCAAAGGTTTCAGACGCCCACGCCGAATTGCAGGTGATCGTGTGCTAGCCAAGTTCGAAACATTCGCTTTGTTCTCAGCAGTGATGGTCGTGATCGTCCTCGAGGGAGGCTGTCTCTACTGGTCGTGGATGCAGGGGCAGTTTCGATCCACAACGCTAAGCTCCTCGGTCTTGATAAGAGATTTCACCAATCTGCTCGGACATTGGACCGGCGTGGCGCTCCCGGGGCTGATAGCGGTGTTACTCGTGCTACTGTACCGCCTGGTTCGGATGATCAAGACTGCCCACTGCTGGGACAGCACTGTGTTACTCCACAACCGTCATGCCCGCTTGCGGTTTTGGTGCTGGGTCATGGCTCTGGCTCGACTGCAGAGATTGGGAATGTATTTGGGTGGAATTGGAACACTGCCATGATGGAAGGTTCTGCACGCGACCACCGAACGCACCCTCCCATCCTGGAGAGCAGGGAGATCATGGTAGCCCTACTTATTATATCGTCTGCTTGGTTCATCTGGTATTTAGCATGGGAGCGATACTATCTCTCAAAGAGGCAAGTTGCTGAGTTGGCCACGTACTTTGCTATTGCACTTACCACCCTTCTTGGGACTTCTCGCCTTATCATTACGCGCAGATCCCGCCGGGAACGTGAATGGCCTCACCCACCCCTGGTTATTTCCCGAAAGCGCGACGAGCGCTTCACGCGACGTGGATGGGATCAGGACTCAGTGATTCTTGGTTACGACATCCACGGCCAGCCCTGGTATTGGCCCGACCGAGTCAGAGTGATGCACGGCATCATCTTGGGGATGACGGCAAGCGGAAAAACTACTTTACTCAAGAACATCATTACCCAGGATCTCGCCCGGGTGGTTGGCACGCCGGAACATCCTCACCGGATCCCGATGGTCATCTTTGATGGCAAGGGAGACCTGGAGTTCTTCTACGACATCCTTCCGCATGTGCACAGGGCCGGGAGGCTGCACCAGTTGCGGGTATTGAATCCGGCACGACCGGGCATTTCTGTGCAATACAACCCTTTCTTCTGCAACGACGAAGACTACATGGCTGTGGTAAACATGGTCTTCGGCTCGTTCAACTTGCATGATGAGTTTCTCGCCAAACACCAACTTAACTACCTAGCAGACATCGTCCGCGTACTCGTGTACACGGGCTTCAAGTTCAACTTCTATGACGTACTCGTCATGGCGATTGACGACCAAGTATTGCGCGAGCAGGTCGGGAAGGTGCGCAAGCGACTGGAACTCGACGCGTCCATCCCCACTCAGCGGCGCCTGAACGTCGAGATGTCCGTCAAGAACCTGCTGCAATCGCTTCGGGATCGCGAACGCGTACAGAAGATCCAGGGTTTGCTGAACGAGTGCATGACCTTTCTCGACGACGAACTGAGTGTCATCACCGGGCCATACGAGGAGCTCCTCTCCATTGACGAAGTGATTGAGCAAGAACTGATCCTGTTTGTGTCGCTGAACGTCAACAAGAACACGGAACCGGTCCGCGCACTGGGCAAGATGTTGCTACAAAACCTGCAACTGGTTGTGGGCAAACGCTACGAGAGCGAAGAGCAACGCCACCGCGGAGACCGGCCACTATTCAGCGTGGTTCTGGACGAGTTCGCACCGTTTGGTTATCGGAACTTTGCGCAGATCCTGCAAACCGCGCGTGGTACCAGCACGGCGTTTCTGTTCTCTATGCAGAGTCTGTCCCCGCTCATGCAAGTTGGCCGCGGATTCAAGGAAGATGTCACCTCCGCTCCGAACACCACCATGACCTTACGCACCAGGGACGAGGAGACCGCGCGTTATTTCCTGCGTGCGTCTGCTGAACACACTGTTACCCGCCGCAGCTTGTCGATGCAACGCTGGAGGTTGTTTGGTTACGAGAAATATCAACAGACGGACCGGGCTGTCGAGAGCGAAGATCGCGAGACACGCGCGTTAGATGAGCACATCAAGAACCTGCCGAAGGGACAGATGGAGGTTCTGATGACAGACGATACACGCGGAACCCTGCACACACTGCTACATGTCCGTCCACCTGCCGACGTCAGCGTGCCGGGATTTGAGCCCGAGTTGTATCCCCGGCTGCGTCATTCCCGGGAGCAGTCGACGGGTGCCAACCTGCGGTTCAAGACTCCCGAATTCGCATCGGCCGTCCGCTTCACCAGGCGCGCAGCCGGAGGTTGGGCAGCATGAAATCGGGATGCCGTGTGTTTGTGCTTGCAGCGCTCTCGTTGGCACTGGTGGCCGGTACTTCTGCGCAACAACAAAGACAATTGCCAGCACAGCAGAAACCCCGAGTCCACAGGGAAGTGCAACCGCAGGCGCACACTCGCCCTTACCCAGGGCGTGACACTTGGTACGAGTTCCTGCTTAAGCAATTCAACCCCGTCAACCTAGACTATGGCGCCTCGATCGAACAACGTCGTCAAGCCTTCCTGGAGGCACGTGTCAGGAACCCGTATTTTGGATACAGCCTGTTCGCGACTCTGGCATTGTGTCTGATGACTGCGGTCTGCACGAAGATGTGGATTGACCACCGGCGCGCATTGTGGGCGACGGCCGAGTGGATGGCGGATGTGTACAACCACGACTTGTATTCGCGGGAGGCGGCCAGAGAGGCGATTCAGCGCTACAACGACCACATCGAGCGCTGTAATCGGGTAATTGAGGCTGGCGAGTCCGGGCACTCGACATTGGGTGCCGGTGCAGCCGAGGCTGAGACTCTGCGCGCCGAGTTGCAACGGGTGGGCGATGAACTCACAGCAGCAAAGCGAGAAAACGAGATCATTCAGGAACAGCTGCGAACCAAAAGTGCATTGGTGGCGCAGATGTCTCTACGGCTCGACGGGCTTGGAAAGAAGAGCAGCGGGAACGCAGATGCCACGCAAGGGACGGATCTCCGCGAAGCTAATCCCGATCTGTTGAAACACATCAATGGCCTGGAGCAACAGTTGTACGCAGAACGTCAGGCGCTCGAACAGCAGCTTGTGTTTTGGCCTTTCCAGCGGCACGGCTCTGCACACTCGAATACACGATGAACCGCGCGAGACGGGTAATTAGGATCGAGCCCGGAAACGCCATTGAAGCGCAGGTGGCCAACGATCCGTAGCCGCGTTCGCAGGTGTCTATTTCACCAGGACACCAAGTAGTGTTGTATTAGACCGAATACGCCAGGTGCCGTCCGCGTGTCTCGCCCTTTGGGAGCGATGACGGCAAATGCTGCCTAGTCCTGTAACAGCCACTCGTATCAGAACGTACGCCAAAATTGGAGGGACTACGATGCCATTGCCGCCAAAATGCAAGCAGAACGCCAGGTCAATCAGTTCCTATACCTGACGACAAATGAGCAGCTACATAGTAAAGCTTGTATCGTGGTAGTTCCGAAAAATGGACGTGCGAGTCGACTTCGGCCTAGTTGCGGATTGTCACAGACAATTGCTGGAGATGGAAGCCTTTAGCTTTTAGTTGGAGGGCGATGGGGTTATCGCCGGCTGACAACTCTCCTCATCGAGGGTCCAACGAAGCCCCCGGTCCTACCGCGACAAAGAGGCTTTCGCTTTGAACGCCCATTGACCGCTCTTTGATGGTTCTTAGCTCACTCTTTGATCACGAATGAGTCCTTCGGTTACATCGGAACCGGCTTGGCGACAACAAGGTACGAATTTAGTATCCCCGAATTCTTGAGGTTTTGTGCCGCTCCGGCATCGCACTCGGTTGTTAATCGTTCAGTCTATGGCGGAATGCGAAAGTAGTGAATTCTTGGAACAGGAGGACTCCACCTGTTTGCGGCGGGCTGCTGTGCAAGGGTTGACTCTCGTTACTTATGACCGAAGGACCATTCCGCCGCCGCTCAAAACCTGGGCGGAGGAAGGGCGAGACCATGGTGGAGTGATTTTTGTCGACGACAAGATCATCTTGCCGGCCGACATAGGTGCCTAGCTTAGTTTTTCATGCTTCGGGCACAACGAATATGGAAACGTCTAGGCAGCGGCCTAGATCCGTTTCAGGAGAGCTAGTACGAGCTCTGACCAGTCTCTTCCACGAAAGTGGCAAATGGGACTGGACTAATCGTATCTGCTTTTTGCGCCGTTGACTGGCTGCAAGCTTCAGAAGCGCGGCCAAATAGATGCGCTTCAAATTGTTGTGCAAGTGAAGCTGACTCCAATATATGGGGTGCCGCACGGCGTGGGGTGGAACTTGAAAAACCGAAACGGAAAGTGATCAGCGACACAATCCGATCGCATGAACCCTTGGATTGGTCGTCCTACCTGGCTGAGGGCTCCTGTCGCGTCGGAGACTTTTATGGAAGATGTCGAAGACCTCCCCGTCCAGGAGCGTGAGCCGTAATGCCGGGCTACATGCTCGACACTGACACTCATCTACGTGATGAAGAGCCCCGAAAAGCCGACTGAACACAAGTGTAAGAAGCAACATAAGGCCGGCAGCTCGGCTCGGCCCCCGAACTTGTCCCTGCCAAGCCAGCTCCCATCTCAATTCCAGAAAACAAACTGCACCACGACTTTTCAAGACGTTATGAGCGCCGTTTGACAGAAATTGGGTTCAAAGTTATTTACCGCGCAGGATTCGTTTGCGATCGCGGGAGAAAGGAGCTGGAAACGATGGACCTACGCCTGCGGGCAACTCCGGAAATGGTAAGGGAGTATATGGCTCTATTTGTAAACCGAGGAGCATACACGCTGCAGTCGATGCGGCCGGATCCGGATGGTGGCCGCCACTACTACTTCCGCCCGACGCAGAAAGGATCGGGGAGGCCAATTGCACTTACTTGCAAGACCATACGGCAGCACCTCGAAGGGGCCATCACAGTTGGGCTGTATGCCATCAATCCACGCACGCAGCGCTGCAAATGGGTAGCTATCGACGCCGATTACAAGAACCCCATGGAAGACCTTCTGAAGCTGCAGTACCACCTGGGTGAAGACAAGGTGCAAGCGGCTCTTGAGATGAGCAAACGCGGTGGTCACCTCTGGATTTTTCTTTCCTCGCCGCTGCTGGCGAAGGAGTGCCGAATTTATATCTACAACCTCGCCTTGAGACTGGGTGTGCCGGTGAAAGGCGCCGGCTTGCGGGATGGAATTGAGGTTTTCCCGAAGCACGACGCGGTTGGCGCAGGCGAGTTCGGCAATGCCATTCGTGGTCCCCTGGGCATTCATCGAGGGGCAAACCGCCGATTCTGGTTCTATGGGGCGGACTATACCCTCGACGCACAGATGGCCTACCTCAAAGGGCTGCGTCGAGTGACGGAAGGTGAAATACGCCGCTTTGTTGCTGGCAAGACCATGCCGCCAGGGGTCGGGCCTAAAGCACAGGGGCGAAGTCCCTCACCGCAGTTCTCGCGTCTGTCGCTTGGGGCGAAATTCAACATCCTACAACACGTGGGCAAGGTGCGGACGGTCGGACGCAATTATGTGACCCGATGCCCGTCATGCGCGGAAGCAGGCCATGACCGGGGCGGCGATAACCTGGCGATTCTGATCAGCGACACGCGGTTCTACAAGTGCTGGGCGGGCTGCACGAAAGAGATGATCCGTGCGGCCGTCGGCCATCCGATTCGGACGTTACAGACTGCATAGCTGCTCGATGGAGGAAGACTGATGAGAGAGAAGCACCTTAGCGGAGCTAAGGGATTGCCGTTTTCCAAAGGGATTGCGGGGGTTCTGAAAAACGCCGGGATACGCTCCCCCGATGGGTCACCGTGGAGCACTAACGTCTGGCACAACGCTTCGTGGTGCGCGGCCTGGAGGCTAGCGGAGCCATTCAGGATTTGGGACGATAGGTCCCAGCGCCCGATGTATCCGCCACTGGATCGATCAGAGTCGCTGGAAAGAATGAATTGGCAAGTTGAGGTGGGAGCAGCGGGTGTTTCAGCGTTTGACAGAAAGAGAGACGAACGGTGCGGAGCAAGCTGAAATCCTATTTTCTCGTGGTATGCCTCTTTGTGTTTTTGTTCATAGTTATTGGAGCAGGACTCCACCTGAATCCGGTGGGCGCACTCGCGGCTGCGCTTTCGGAAACGCCTCTCATAATCCATTGTGTGAACCGGTGGTGCGGAGTCGGGCCAAGAGCGGCGGAAAATAGAGGAACGAGAGCGCGAGTGGTTACAGGACTACCACCACACTTGACGCAGAGCGCACGCGGCGTCTGCCGCACGTTTCGTGATCAGATAGCGCCCATGCTCAGGAGGTTTGAAATGACTGAGCAAGTTGTGAAGCATTCGGTGGCTGCAAGTTCGGATGAAGGAACAAAGCAAGTATCATTGCTCAGTACTAGGCACGACGCCAGCACGTTCGAGAAAGGGTCCGAGTCTGCAGCAAGCCATGATGAAACGGGGTGATGCGCCGGAGCGCTGCCCGATGAGCGCTCGAGTATCACGCACAAGTTTTCTGTAGGCGGACAGGAAGGACATGTGACGGTTCATCTGCTTCGCGAGAAAAGAAAAACCTCATGAAGGCATCTGCTGTGGCGAATGCGCTGCGTACTCTCATCGCTGTCAGGCAACCTGTGTTTGTCTGGGGCAGTCCAGGAATTGGGAAATCGGCGGTAGTCCGCCAGCTTGCATGGGCGCTAAAGCTCCCGCTGCAAGATGTGCGCGCTCTGTTGCTCGATCCAGTGGATCTGCGTGGGTTGCCATTTCTCGGATCGGATGGGCGATCGAAGTGGGCTACGCCGGATTTCCTGCCGGCCGAAGGATCAGGCGTGCTCTTTCTCGACGAGTTGAATGCGGCGCCGGCCATGGTGCAGGCCAGTTGCTACCAGCTCGTGCTTGATCGCAAACTCGGCGAGTACACCCTGCCAGACGGTTGGGGAATTGTGGCTGCTGGCAACCGCGACTCGGATCGCGGCGCCACCACAAGGATGCCGACACCGTTGCGGAACCGATTCGTCCATCTGGAGTTCGAGGTGGACACCGAGGAGTGGTCGCAATGGGCGATTCAGGCCGGACTTCGTCCGGAGGTTATCGCGTTTCTTCGTTTCCGGCCGGAGTTGCTGAACGCATTCGACCGCGACGCGAACGCATTTCCTTCGCCGCGTTCCTGGGAGTCTGTGTCGCGGATTCTGGAATCTAAACCGGACCCATCCATAGAGCACGAATTGTTCGCAGGAGCCGTGGGAAGCGGTGCCGCCACGGAGTTCTCGGGATTCTTGCAGATGTTTCGGGAATTGCCGAATATCGATGCTATTCTGCTTAACCCCACCGCGGAACCTGTGCCGGAGAACGCAGCCGCGCAATATGCGGTTGCATCGGCACTGGCTCGTTGCGCCTCGGATACGAACTTTGACCGCATCTCGCTCTACCTGAATCGCATGGCTACGGAGTTTCATGTGTTATGCGTGCGCGACGCAACGCTCCGCGCTCCAGAAATTCGCTACACCGCAGGCTACACAAAATGGGCTGTTGAAAATCATCACGCCCTCGCCTAGCTGTCCAAGAACCAAACGGCACAGCTCGCAGAGCGCAAAAATAGGAGCGAGTCACCATGGCTTCGAGTGCCAATTCAGAACCATCCCTGTCATCACGGGCCATGCTGTGCGGAATTTCCATCAGCATGTGGTCGGCACAGAAACACGATCGTGAAGCCTCGGAGGAGATTGCGACGCGGCATGGCGCGCAAGCTGATGCCGGGCGTTATCACAAGGTGCTTCTGCCAAAGCGGGCATTGGCGGAGATTCGAAAGATCGCCAGCGAGGCACGGAGTGACCATTACTTCATGACTTTGCCTTGGGACGACAACGGTTACCGAGTGCTTCCAGCCGCTGCCTACATGGAGCATACCGAGAAAATGCGCGAGCTGGCGAATCAATTCACGCCGGCTGTTGAGAGCCTGGTGGAGCAATTTGAGCAGCTCGTGTCGGAAGCGGAAGTACGACTCGGAGGTCTCTTCCGAGCCGACGACTACCCAACTTCCCGCGAGCTTCGATCAAAGTTCTCCTTCGAGACGCGCGTCATGCCGTTGCCCGATGCTGGAGACTTCCGGGTAGCCTTGGGCGACGAAGAGAAAGAACGGATTAAGCGCGAGATCACAGCGGCGGTCGAGGCGTCGCTTCAAGTTGCCAGCCGGGAGTTGTGGCAGCGACTCTATGAGGCGGTGAAACACATGGCAGACCGACTCGGTGCCTACAAGGTGACCGAGGAGGGTGTAGAACACCCATTCCGCGACTCGGTGGTCATCAACCTCGTGAAGCTGGTGGATTTCTTGCCAAAATTAAATGTCACGCGAGACCCTGAACTGGAGCACATGACAGAGCAGGTGCGAGCGTCACTGCTCGTCGATCCAAAGCAGTTACGCGAGTCCGAGTCGGTGCGTGCCGAGACAGCTAAAGCAGCGATGTCAATTGCAGACAGGATGGCGATCTACATGTCTGGATACTCCGTTCCCACCTCGCCACTACCAATGATGGAGGCCGCATGATGAGTGCGCAGAGTACGATCGAGCGGAAACTGTCACGAGCGCGGACACAGCTGCTGCTGAACCAGCCCTTCTTCGGGACGCTCTGCCTAAGGCTGAAGCTCGACGCGGGTTCGCTACCCACGATGGCCACCGACGGAAGGCGGATTGTCTACAACGCGGAATTCGTAGAGGAACTGCGGTCGGCGGAGCTGGAGGGAGTGCTTGCCCACGAAGTCCTCCACTGTGCACTGGCGCACCAATGTCGCCGTGGCCAGAGGGATCCGGAACTATGGAACCGCGCCGCAGATCTGGCCATTAATCCCATCCTGATTGCCAACGGCTTCAAGCTTCCCGGCGATGCCCTGATCGATCAAGCCTTCAACAACCTAAGCGCAGAGGAGATCTATGCACGCCTGGCTCGGCAAAGTGGCGGGCCCTTATCCTGCAGTTCGGCAGAGTCGCAGCCGCAATCAGGGCTTGCTGGCGCGGCGGACAACAGCCCGGACACCGGAAGCGGCCGAGACCAGAAGGGAAAAACGGCTTCGACCAATCCGTCCTCCGCCGATCGAAGTAGACAGGTGCCGGACACAGCTACGAGTGCGCCCCATTCGAGCGCTACTTCGTACCCCGGAAGCTTCGGCGAGGTGATGGACGCGACAGACGAGAGCGGGGGTCCAGCTTCAGAAGCAGAGCGAAACCGACAGCAACACGAATGGAACATTGCTGCTGAGCAAGCAATGCGGTCGGCCAAGGCGTGTGGACGAGAACCTGGCAACCTCGACCGGTCGCTCACGGGGAGCCGGGAATCGACACAGGATTGGCGCTCTACTTTACGTAATTTCGTAGCCGCGACGACTCCATCCGATTATTGCTGGTCGCCGCCTAACCGCCGCCATGCAGCGTCGGGACTCTATCTTCCGTCCGTGGTCCGGAGCGGCGTTGGGAGGATCGTAGTTGCGGTCGATACTTCAGGATCCATAGGAAGTCGGGAACTGGATCAGTTTGCGGCCGAGATTTCTGCGATCTCAGACGAAGCTCAACCTGAAGCGATTCACGTGGTCTACTGCGACGCGACAGTCGAAGGCGCCGAGGAGTTCGGACCGGCAGAGCCGATCCATATTGTGCCAAAAGGGGGCGGGGGAACTGATTTTCGCCCGGTCTTCGAGTGGGTGGAAACGAACGACCTGGAGCCAGTTTGCCTGATCTATCTCACCGACCTCTGCTGCCATTCCTATCCTGAACGGCCTCACTATCCAGTCCTTTGGGTTACAGATTCGTGCAGAACCGCGCCATTCGGCGAGGCCATCCTAATCAGCGCTGACCAACCGTAGCTGCATCGGATAGGAGAGGACCTAGTTCCATCCAGGTCTTCAGCCATAATGGCTGCAGGGTGACGATAATGAAGATAGGGACAGTACGCAAGTGCCGCGATCATGCAACAGGCTTATTGCGTTCCAAGGATCCAATCCTTGTAACGCGTTGTGGAGGGCTGGCCGGAGTCTTTTTCCCGCGGCCCGAAGCAAGTCTTCCGCTTGAAATGAAGCGTCAGTTATTTGCCACTCTGAGCTCAGAGATTCGGCCTCAACTCGCGAAGCGGGGGCTCACTGAGGAAGAGATCCAGGCTGATTTCCAATCCTGGCGAAAGAGGAAGCGTGAGACTCAATGCAGACGCTAACGTCCTGCACCGGAGGCGTCTCTCAACCTCTGGAGTGAGCACGATCCGGCCTGAATATCGTCTCTGGCATTTCAGCTTGGCGCAGCCCGCCTGCCATTCGATTTGTTTTCAGAGCACTCAGTGCAATTGGCCACGCCTGAAGAAGAGCAATAGACGTGGCCGGAAAGGCTAATTCTATGAGCAGATGTGTCAACACAGTAATTCTCTTGGGAAATTGCGGCAGGGATCCAGAGATCAAAAAGACCGCGTCTGGGAAACCGGTTGCTAAATTGTCGCTGGCTATCAACGAGAACTACAAAGACTACCAGGGCACCTGGCAGCAGAGGACGCAGTGGATCAGCATCGTAGCCTGGCAACGTCTAGCCGAGGTGGTGCGCGACTACGTACAGCAGGGCACAAGGCTGTACGTTCACGGGCGGCTGAACACGGAATCGTGGGAGGATCGCAACAGCGGAGAGAAGCGTTACCGAACCTCGGTTGTCGCAGAGAAGCTACTTGTCCTAGGCAATGGAAGGCAACCGACTAACAATGATCGAGAATCCCAGTCGGAGTCTGACGGAGAAGAGGCCGCCAACGGCCTGACCACAGGGATGGACGATTCCGAAATTCCATTCTAAGCGCTAACCTACTAGTACGAATAGGAGCCCCCCGGCTCTGCCGGGGATTGTGTCAAGAAGACGAGAAATCGTCATGCTGTATGAAAGATGGAGGAAGACCCTCTGAAGGCGCATTGTTGGAGGAGGCTTCAAACTGCCCTAAGCTGCTTCGGTCCCAAAGGCCGTGGTGGTGAACGTTATGGTTAAAAAGGCGTGCCATTAGAGCACGTCAGGCGTGGGTAAGGGAGATGAGCGCAAGCTATCCTTTGGACGAAGCGTCGAAATTAACTTTAGACAACACCAAAACCGGGGTTTTCACGCTGCTCTGGGAACAGCATGGCAGGTACCTACTTACTGGTCATGTGGCGTCCGGCGTAGAGAAGGCATGACCCTTATCCGGGCTTTCGTACGGAACTTGAGAACCTGGTTGGTGATGGTAAGGGAAAAGGTACAAGTGGAAGACCCATGAGGCTGAAAGTACCGAAGTACCAACCAGAGTCGCACTGCTCAATAGTAGCGAGGAAGCGGAGTAATGTCCGTGGAGCAAAGGGGAGCAGGTCACCCACGTCAGGACGGAGTCAACGGGCAACCGGAGGAAACTCCTTGACTTGGCGGAAGCCGGCAGGCTTCCTCGGGGTGGCACGAGCCGGATGACTCGAGAGGGTCACGTCCGGATCCGTGAGGGGCTCGGGGTGAAATTCCCCGGGCCTACTTGGCCGATAGATCACGTCATGTATGGATAAGTATGAGTGCAAACGATCCGCTGATGAACCATCGAAACAGAGCTAGCTTAGTTTTTCATGCCCTTCGGGCACAACGAATATGGAAACGTCTAGGCAGCGGCCTAGATCCGTTTCAGGAGAGCTATTCCATTGCCAAACCGAGCTTGGAGGAAAGGCTGGGGGAATACCCGGAGCTGAGAGCCAAGATTGAGACGATGCTTGCCATTATCGAGAACGCGGGTGGAGATGTGGAGAAAGCCGCAGAAGCCGAGAGACGGATCATCGAAGAATTGCGGCAAATGGGCAACCAGGTTCTCCACAGTTGGGCCCGTCGCCAGCAGCAGAAAAAGGAAGAGGAACACAGCACCCAGCCGGGCGTGAATCGGAAAGAAAAAACCTCTACTGGTACAGGCGACTGGGAAAAATCGAAATATGGGAGCAGATCTTTACCCGAGGTTGTCGTGGGCCGGAGATTCGCCCCTTTTCCCAGTCGGCAAAAGTGGAGTGCCGAGGGTGCTCGGAAGCCCTGCGACGAGCCATCACCGATTTTGGTGCCGATGATCCCTTTGCCGTAGCATCCGCAAAATTGCGAGAGCATTATGGGATTGAGGTGGCGGTGAGCACCATCCGCGCGGTCACAGAAAAGCATGGGGCCGCGATGCGGGCGCGGGAGAAGCGGGGAGCCGATTGGCCGGATCGTGCGGGCGTGCCCATGCTCTTACCGAGATGGACGGAAGCATGGTTCCGGTGGTGGAAATGGCAGAGCCGGTGCCCGGAGAAGGGCCCAGGGATCGCCGAAAAACACGCCAACTGAGCTGGATGGAAGCCCGCTTATGCCTGGCCCATGAACGGGGTTCGGTGACTCCCGTCTTTGGAGCGACGATGGGCAGCGTGCAGGAAGCAGGAGGGCGGCTTTTGGTGTGCGCCTTGGAAGCGGGAGCGGGAAACCAGACGAAGTTCCATGGTGTGGGCGATGGAGCGGTGTGGATCACCGAGCAGATGGATGAACAGTTTGGCAGCCAAGCGCATTATCTGGTCGATCTCTGTCATCTTTGCGAATACCTGTCGGCGGCAGGAGAAGGGATCGCCGGGAAAGAGAAAGAGGCCTGGGTGGAAGAGAAGAAGAACTGGCTGAAAGAGAATCGCTGGAAGGATGTTCTCGAAGCACTGCGGCCATTTTTGGAAGCGGCCAACATCCCTGACCAAGAGGCTCCGGTTCGTGCCTGCCTCCGCTATATCTCCAACTGGTCGAATTGCTTGGACTACCAAGCTGCGCTCGCTGCGGATCTGCCCATCGGTTCGGGCGAGGTTGAGAGTGCCCACCGCTATCTCATCCAGAACCGGGTGAAGATCGCAGGAGCATGGTGGAAGAGAGACAACCTCAGCAAGATGCTCGC
>Ga0209577_10001168_pt1 | contig 26214 bp, 25 predicted proteins | sample GraSoiAngelo_109_FD_185874 | JGI IMG/M metagenome (GOLD analysis project Ga0209577, IMG submission 185874) | Grasslands soil microbial communities from the Angelo Coastal Reserve, California, USA - 14_0903_12_20cm (SPAdes) (version 2) | ecosystem: Environmental > Terrestrial > Soil > Grasslands...
GTGTGGTCCTGCGTGATTCGCCCGCCGTCCGGCATGGGCTGGGCGCGGTCCTGGCCGCGGTTGACCTCGACATAGGCCTCTCCCAGCAGGTTCTTCTCGCGGATGACGGCGCGGGCGTCTCCGTAGACCGGCGTCCCGTCGCCGTGCAGGGTCAGCAAGACCTCCACGCCGGACGAGGACGGATGGAGGGACTCGACCTTCCCAACCCGGATCCCGGACATGGTCACGTCGTCGCCCGGGACCAGGTCCGTGGCGGTCTGGAACATGGCCCGCAGGTGATAGGCGCCGGTCAGGTTGAAGTCGCCGCCCATCTGGGTCACCAGGTAGGCGAGCACCAGCAGGCTGATCGCGGCGTAGCCGAGAAAGACAGGCAGGTTGTGGCGCCCTCTCATGGCCGCGAACCCTTGAGCAGGATCCCAAGGACCGCCTCGAAAGCGCCCGGCGAGGCGGGCGCGGGCGTCCCGCTCACAGGTGACGCCGCGCCGTTGCCCGCCACCGGCCCGACCACCACGCTGACTCGTGTCGCGTAGTTGCCCGCGGCATCCCTGGCGCCGAAGACCACCCGGGTCGCCCGCATGCTGTCATCGAACTGGGTGAGGTGCCGGCCCGCGACATTGTTGGCCATCCCGTTGGCCAGGTCGGCGGTCAGCTCATTGGTCAGGCTCATCAGCTGCGGCGCCTGGACGAAGATGCCGTTCAGGGCGCCGGCCGTGCCCTGCAGGGCGGTGTCGTTGCGCTGAAGGGCGGCGTTCGCTTCGACCAGAGCGGTCTTGATCTGGGCGTCCTGCTGGGCCAGGGAGGCGAGCAGCGTTTGGGAATTCTGGATCAGGCCTCCCAGCTGCTGGCTGCGGTCGCTGCGGGCCAGCTCGGCGGTGACCTGATCCAGCCCCTGGATCACCTGTTCCAGGTCGGCGTCACGGGCGGCCAGAGTGTTGGCGATCGCCGCCAGGTCGTCGAGGTCCTTGCGACCGGAGCTGAAGGTCTGGTTGAGCGCCGTCCCCTGCCCGCTCAGCCCGCCGCCCAGCTCGAGGACGAGGGTGCGCAGCTTCTCGCGGGTCGGTTGATCGAGGCTGTTGACGACGTCCTGCAGGTCGACGGCACGCGCCACCTGCCGCCGCGGCATCGTCGAGCCGCTGCTCAGCATGTTGCCGCTGCCGCCCGGGTCGAGCGCGACGTACTTCTCGCCCAGCAGGCTCTTGGGCCGCACCGCCACCCGGGCGTCGCTGTGAACGGGCGCGTGGGCTTCGTCCAGCCCGATCGTGACCAGCGCCTGCGACCCGTCGAGACGGATGTCACGGACGGTGCCGGCTCTGGCTCCGGCGATCAGGACGTCACTGCCGGCGTAGAGGCCGTCCGCCGAATCGATCGGGATGACGAGCCGGTACTCGGTCAACCCGGCGACGATGCGGTACGAGGCGATTGCAAGCACCACCAGGAGGCCGAGCAGCAGCGCGGCCCGGTAGCGGGAGCCGAAACGAGCGATGGCGTCGCTCATTCCATTCCCAGCGGTCCCTCGATCCCACCCTTGATGAACTGCTGGGTGAAGGGATTTTGCGATTGCTGGATCTGCTCCTTCGAACCCTGTTCCACCACTTTGCCGCCGTGCAGGAGCACGATGTGATCGCCGATGTTGAAGCACGACTTGATGTCGTGGCTGATCACGATGCCCGTCGATCCATACTTTCGTTGAATCTCCTTGATCAGGTCGCAGAGCAGGGCGGTGCGGACCGGGTCGAGCCCGCTGTCCGGTTCGTCGAAGAGGAGGATCTCGGGCTCGAGTACGAGGGCGCGGGCGAACCCGGCGCGTTTGCGCATTCCGCCCGACAGCTCGTTGGGCATCTTCTGCTCGGAGCCGAGGAGCCCGACCTCGTCGAGACGCTGCTTGACGATCTCTCGGATCTCGGACTCCGACTTCTTCGTGTGTTGACGCAGGGGAAAGGCGACGTTGTCGTAGAGGTTCATCGAGGAGAACAGCGCCCCGTCCTGGAACAGCATGCCCACGTTGCGACGCAGCTCGAGGAGGTCCTCCTCGTTCAACCGGGGAACGCTCTTGCCGGCGACCCGCACGTCGCCGCGGTCCGGTGTGAGGAGCCCGACGATATGGCGCAGGAGAACGCTCTTGCCGGTTCCGGAGGGCCCCATCACGACCGAGATCTTCCCGGCGGGGATCTGGCAATCGACGCCGCTCAGCACCGGGTGGCCGTCGAAGGCCTTGTAGATGTCGTCGCACTCGATCATCCACTCGCCGTTGGTCATCGGGCTGCGGCCGTTTCCGGGTGCACTCATGTTGGGATGGGCAGATTGGGGTTCTGGCCCCAGAAGATCTGGGTGAGGATGGCGTTGGTGACGACCGTCATCACCAGGCTGACCGCCATGGTCTTGGCGACCGCCCGGCCGATGCCCACGGCCCCGCCTCGGACGTGATAGCCGTAGTAGACGCCCACACAGATGACGAGAAAGGCGAAGACGATGGCCTTGATGAGGGAGTAGGAGAAGTCGGTCACGTTCGTGTAGCGCCAGAAGTAGCCGAAGTAGACTCCGTTGGAGACAAGGCCGATCTGGTAGCGCTGGACGATCCAGCTGGCCAGGAAGCTGGTGGCCAGGGAGAGCACGTACATCAGCGGCAGCACCAGGAACGCCCCGAGCATGCGGGTCGTGACCAGGAAGGGGACCGACGGAACACCCATGGTCTCCAACGCGTCGATCTCCTCGTTGATCCGCATCGTGCCGAGCTCCGCCACCAGCCCGCATCCGATCTTGGCGCCGATGGCGAAGCCGAAGAACAGCGGCGTGATCTCGCGCATGTCGCAAAGCGCGTTGAAGACGCCCGCCAGCGCCTCAGCTCCGCCCAGCTGGTGCAGCGAGTAGTAGCCCTCGACCGAGCACTCCGCGCCTGAGAAGAAGGTCATCGCGACCGCCACCGGGGTCGACCCGATGGCCAGGAAGGCCGCATACCACCAGATCTCGCCGCTGTACCGAAGCGCCCGAGGTATGGCCGCGAGCGACCGTATGGAGAAGAGCACGATCTCCCCGAACACGTCGAATAACGTGAGTCCAGTCGCCCAGAAGGGCGGCGAGGAAACCGGCCGGTCGAGGCTCTGCGGCTTGAGGGTCTTGAGGGCCATGGCTTACCTGAGGACGTTCTGGCCGTGAAAAAGGGCCAGGACTGTGGGCGTGTAAAACCATTCCACCGCCTGGATCCCGACGAAGCACCAGACCACCCCGGAGTGGACCGCGCGGGCAACGCCTTCCGCCCCGCCCCTGGCGGTGACGCCCTTGTAGATGCAGATGGCGGCTACCAGCGCGCCGAAGAGAATGCACTTGAGCTCGCCGCCGAAGAGGTCCACCAGCGTTCCCTGGGTCCAGAAGCTGGACATGAACGCGCCCGCGTTGACGCCCACCACCACCACGGCGACCAGGAAGCCGGAGGCGGTGGTGAAGACGATCATGGGAAGGTTGTAGAGCGCGCTCATCAGCATCAGGGCGAGCGCCCGGGGTGTGACCACGAACAGGACGTTGGAGAGGCCCATGACGCTGAGCGCCTCGAGCTCCTGGCGCACCTGGCGAGCGCCGAGGTCGGCGACGATGGCCGTGCCGCTGACGGCGGCGATCATCAATCCGGTCGCGACCGGTGCGAATTCGCGGACGTTGGCCATGACGCTGAAGCCGCCGAGACGGTACTCGCTGCTGGCGCTGTGGAAGAAATGGCCCGCCTCCAGGGAGACGATCACCCCCCAGCCCACGCCGGTGAGCAGGAGGGGGATGAAGTTGGCAGTGAGGATGAAGCGGGCCTGGTCGACGAACTCCTTCCAGTAGAAGGGCCGCCTGACGGCTCCGCGAAGAGCGTGAAGGAAGAGGAGCGTCAGCTCTCCCACGTCTCGCACCGAGTGGCGGGCTCGGACCATCAGCTGCCGCTTCTCCCTCCAGGGCGGTGTTCAACCGACCCCATCACTTGATTGTATACGGCAAGCTGAGCTATATCGCCAAGTGGCACACTCAGATTGACTCTCTACAATCCGGCGGTGGCCGGCCTCCGCTACCTCGCCCTGGGCGACTCCTACACGATCGGGACCGGAGCCAGCCGGGAGTCTTCGAACTTCCCCTCCTACCTCGCCCGCCGGCTCCGGGAGGAGGCCGGCGCCCCGGTCCAGGTCCACAACCCCGCCGTCGACGGCTTTACCACCCGCGACCTGATCGATCGCGAGCTGGTCCAGGTGGCCGCGCCTCCCGACCTGTGCACCGTCCTGATCGGGGCCAACGACGTGGTTCAGCGAGTGGCGCCGGACGGCTACCGGCGCAACCTGGGGCTGATCTACGACTTCGTCCGGAGCTTCGACCTGGCCGTGGGGCGGACGGCCGCCCTGTCGATCCCGGACTTCTCCCGGGCGCCCACAGCCTCCACCTTCGACGCGCCCGCGGCCCTTTCAGCCCGGATCGACGCCTTCAACGCCATCGCCCGCCAGGAGGCCCAGGGCCGGGGGTTCCTGTGGATCGACCTGACCGAGGTCAGCCGGTCGGGCGCGGATCGGCCCGGGTGGTGGGCGGCCGACCGGCTTCACCCCTCGGACGCCCAGTACCTTAAGTGGGCCGGCTGGATCTGGGAAAGCCTTGGGGCGGCCTGGGTGGCGGCCGCATCCTGAGCTCCGGGCGTCACATTCGGGGCCTGGGCGGTGCTGACAGGGTGGATGCTGAACGCCCCCGCCTTCGACCAGGGCGTAACCGGGGAGCGCCCGGCGCGCGTTAGCGGACGCGTGGCCGATCCCTTCGAGCGGCTGTTTCGCGACGAGTACGGCAAGGTGCTGGCGATCGCCCACCGGGTCCTGCAGGACCGGGCCGGCGCCGAGGACGTGGCCCAGGAGGTATTCCTGGACTTCCATCGCCGTCAGTCGCCGTACTCCGAGCGCGCCGCCGGCTGGCTCCACGCCGCCGCCGCCCACGTCGCGCTCAACCGGGTCCGAGGCGAGCGCCGGCGCAGCCGCCGCGAGGCCGCGGGCTTCGAGCCGGCGCAGGCCCAGGATCCCGCCGACCTGGTGGAGGAGGGCGAGCGGCGGCGCCAGGTGAGGGCCGTCCTCGGCCGTCTCCCGGAGCGCAGCGCCGCGCTGCTCGCCTTGCGCTACAGCGGGCTCAGCTATGCCGAGATCGCCGCCGCCATGGGCACCCGCACTACCAACGTGGGAACGATGCTGCGCCGCGCGGAAGCGGCGTTTCGCAAGGAGGTCGAAAAATGATGCATCTCGATGACGGTACGTTGAGGCGGATGCAGGACGAGCCGCTGGCGATCAGCGGTGTCCAGCAGCTCCATTACGACCGGTGCCAGGACTGCCAGCAGCGGCGGGCGCGGATCGCCACCCAGGCCGGCTCGGTGGAGCGGCTGCTGCGGACGCCGGCGCTGGAGCCGCGGGCCGAGGCCGCCTTCGGCCGGCTGATGGCGGGGATCCAGCGGGCCGGGGCGCCGCGCCCGCTGCGCTGGTACCAGCGCTGGTCCGGGCCCGGTACGGCCTACGCCAGGCGTCTCACCAGGCCGGCCCTGGCGGTCGCCGTCGCGGCGGCCCTCCTGGTCGGATTCACCGGTTATGAGGTCGCGCCCCGTCTGCTCACGGTCTTCCACCCGACCAGGGTGGCCCCGGTGCGGGTGTCGGCTTCGGACCTGCGAGCCGGGCAGACCCTGGATTACGGCACCCTGACCTGGACCCCGGCGCCGCCGCGGATGGAGCAGGCCGCCAGCCTGGCCCAGGCGGCCAGGCGCGCCGGGTTGCCGGCGCTGACTCCCGGTGCGCTGCCGGCGGCGGTGGGGACGACCGTCAGCTACGCCACGCTGGGACAGGCCACCGCCAGCTATCAGTTCGACTCCCGAAAGCTGGCCCGGTCCGCCCAGAGCCAGGGGCTCCACGCGGCCGCCATGCCGGCCGCCGTCGACGGCAGCGTCCTGGTCATCGACAGCGGTCCCTCGCTGCTCCAGGTCTACGGCCCGCTGCCCGAGGCCTCGGGCGCGTCCCCCGGCTCGAGCGCGGAGCGCCCCGGGCTCTCGGAGAGCCTCCCCAGGCTCCTGATCGGAGAGACTCGCGCTCCCACCGTGACCTCCACGGGGGCCTCGGCCAGGCAGCTCGAGGACTACCTGCTCTCGCAGCCGGGAGTCCCTGCCGACGTTGCTGCCCAGGTGCGCGCGATCCAGGACCCGACGTCGACCCTCCTGGTCCCGGTCCCCAGCGGGCTCGCCACCTCCAGGACGGTGCGGGTCCAGGGCGTAGATGGGCTCCTGGTCGACGCCGGCATCGGCGCCGGGGTGGTATGGCAAAAAGGTGGGATCATCTATGCGGTCCTGGGCCAGCTCACCCCCGACCAGATTCTCCAGATTGCCGCCTCGCTTCACTGATCCAACGCCGGAGCCTGTTTCAGCCGGGGAGGCGGCCGGCGCCGCCTCCCTGGCGGTCCACACCCAGGACCTGGCCAAACGCTACGGCCGAACGGTCGCGCTCACGGCGCTGACCATGGACGTCCGCCGGGCCGAGGTCTTCGGCTTCCTCGGCCCCAACGGCGCGGGCAAGACCACCGCCGTCAAGCTGCTCGTAGGCCTGGCTCGTCCCACCGCCGGGCAGGCCTGGGTGCTGGGCGCCCCGGCGGGAGACCGGCCCACGCGCCGCCGGCTGGGCTACCTGCCCGAGCTCTTCCGCTACCAGCCGTGGCTCAGCGCCCGCGAGGTCCTCGGACTCCACTGCCAGCTGGCCGGGATCGCGGCCGCCAGCCGGCGGGAGGAGATCGACGGAGCGCTCGCCTGGGTCGGCCTCGCGGACCGCGCCGACGACCGGGTGGGCGGCTATTCCAAGGGCATGCAGCAGCGGCTGGGGCTGGGCGTGGCCCTGCTCGGCCGCCCCGAGCTGGTCCTCCTCGACGAGCCCACGTCCGCCCTCGACCCCGTGGGCCGCCACGACGTCCGGGAGATCATCCGCCGCCTCAAGGCCAACGGTACCGCGGTCTTCCTCAACTCCCACCTCCTGAGCGAGGTGGAGCAGGTCTGCGACCGGGTCGCGGTGGTGGACCGGGGCAGGGTGATAGCCACGGGCACCATGGCCGAGATCCTGCGCGGTGATGGTACGGTCCGGCTCCGAGTCCAGGGGCTCGATCCGGCTGCCCGCCTGGGCGCTTTCGGCGCCCCGGTCGTGGAGGGGGAGTGGATCACCTTCACCGGGCTCGAGCCGGAGCGCGTCCCGGAACTGGTGGCCGAGGTGGTGCGGCGGGGCGCCCGGGTCTACGCCGTGGAGCCGCGCACCCGCAGCCTCGAAGAACGGTTCCTCCAGCTGCTCAGGGAGAGCGAGGCGTGAGGCCGCTGCTGACGCTGGCGGGAGTCACGATCGTGGAGGCGTCCCGCCGCCGTCTCCTCCTGGCCCTGGCCCTGTTGACCCTGGCCGTGATCGGCCTCTCGGCCTGGGGATTCAGCCGGCTCCCGGCCACCACCGTGGGCAACACGCCTATCTCGCCCTCGGAGGTGCGCGCGGCGGCCTCTCAGCTGACCATCTTCATGGCCTTCATGTTCAGTGGGGTGCTGGCGCTGGGCTCGGTGCTGGTGGCCTCGCCCGCGATCAGCAGTGACATCGAGTCCGGGATCATGCTGGCCATCCTGCCCCGGCCCATCCGGCGGGGCGACGTCCTGCTGGGGAAATGGCTGGGACTCCTGGCCCTGGTCCTGGCTTACGCCGCCCTATCCTGCGCGCTCGAGCTGGCAGTCATCTGGGCCACCACCGGCTACGTCCCGCCCAGGCCGCTTCACGCCATCGCCTTCATCGCCGGCGAAGGGCTGGTCCTGATGACGCTGACCCTCCTCCTCAGCACCCGGATGGCGCCCATGACCAGCGGCATCATCGCCCTGGTCGGGTTCTTCGGCGCCTGGATGGGCGGGATCGCGATGGGCTTCGGCCAGGCCTTCGGCAATTCCACCATCACCAACATCGGGCTGGGCAGCCGGCTCCTCCTGCCCACGGACGGCCTCTGGCGGGGGGCGGTCTACCACCTGGAGCCGGACTTCATACTCAACGCGCTTCGCTTCGCCGGCCGGGGCGCGGCCGGAAGCCCATTCAGCGCCACGGTTCCGCCCGATCCGGCTTTCCAGCTCTACGCCTTCGCCTGGGTCGTGATGCTGCTCGCGATCGGCTGCCTCAGCTTCGCCCGTCGCGACCTGTAACGTACCTCCATCGCGCAGCCCTACTCGATCGTGCTCCGGCCGGATCACGCCGAGCTGCTGGAGTTGGACTGGGCCCGCTCGATCACCGAGTGGACGACTCCGCGGCTGGTCGACCTGCCCGCCGGGATCTCGCGGCACGCGGTCCGCTTCGTCGCCCTGGAGCGGGGCACCTTCGCCGTCAAGGAGCTGCCCCGGCAGGCAGGGCAGCGCGACTACGACGTGCTCCAGGACCTCGAGGCTCGGGGAGGTCCGTCGGTCCGTCCGGTGGGGCTGGTGATCCGCGGTGGCGAGGACCCGGGCTCCGAGCGGGCCGCCTGCCTGATCACCCGCTACGTCGACTACTCCTTCAGCTACAGGGAGCTCCTGTCCGGCCGCGACTTCGGGCCCCGGCGCCAGCAGCTGCTCGACGCCTTCGCCCTGCTGCTCGCCCAGCTGCACCTGCTCGGATGCCTGTGGGCCGACTGTTCCCTGAGCAACGTCCTCTACCGCTTCGACGCCGGAACCATCGACACCATCATGGTCGACGCCGAGACTGCGTCTATCTACCCGGTGCTGAGTGACGGGCAGCGGCGGCAGGACCTGGAGATCATGGTCGACAACGTGGCGGGGGAGATGATGGACATCGCGGCCTCGCAGGGACTGCCCATCGACGAAGCCGATTTCCACATGGGCGAGGATATCGCGCGCCGCTACGAGGGCCTGTGGGCTGAGATCAGCGCCGAGGAGCGGATCCGGCCTCAGGAGCAGTTCCGGATCACCCAGCGGATCAACCGCCTCAACGAGCTCGGCTTCGAGGTCGAGGAGATCCAGGTGCTTCCCCATCCTGAGCGCGACCACGTCCACCTCAAGACCCGGGTCGCCGACCGCAACTACCACCGGAACCGGCTCCGCGAGCTGACCGGCGTGGAGGCCGGCGAGGACCAGGCCCGGCAGATCCTGGCCGACCTCCAGTACTTCATCCTGGCCCAGGGCGGCGCCGACACGGCCCCCGGGAAGGCCCTGCTGGCGGTGCGCTGGCGGACCGAGGCCTTCGAGCCCATGCTCCGGCGCCTGGCCGCGGTGATCGGGCCCAAGGCCGACCCGGTCCAGGCCTACACCGACCTGCTCTACCTGCGCTACATGCTCTCCGCGGGCTCAAAGCGTGACGTCGGCACCGAGGCGGCCTTCGAGGAGTGGCTCCGGGTCGGCCGGCCCGGCTACCCGCTGCCAGGTGGCAGTTGACTTCCGGGGATCGCTGCCTAGAATTTGAGGCGATCTCGCGGATCTCGTATCCGCCTACCTGGAAGGAGGGGAACGTATGCCGACTGCGACGACGCTGACCCCGACAGCGGCTTCCCGGCTCGGCGAGGAGCTGGTCTATCCCGACGGGCGCTATGAGCTGGTCGACGACGCCGTGATCCGGAGCTCAGCGCTCTACAACGAGGACCTCGCGCCGGTCCCGGTCAAGCACCGGATCTGGACGACGTACAACTACATGGCGCTCTGGATCGGGATGGCGCACAACATCCCGACCTACCTGCTCGCCTCCGGGCTGGTGGCGCTCGGCATGGCCTGGTACCAGGCCATCCTGACGATCGCGCTGGCCAACGTCATCGTCCTGGTCCCGATGCTCCTCAACAGCCACGCGGGGACCAAGTACGGGATCCCCTACCCGGTCTTCGCCCGGGCATCCTTCGGCGTCTTCGGCGCCAACGTCGCAGCCCTGCTCCGGGCGGGCGTGGCCTGCGGCTGGTTCGGGATCCAGACCTGGATCGGAGGTGGCGCCCTCTACACGCTGGCCGGCGCCCTGATCGGCAGCGGCTGGACCAATGCGGCGGCGATCGCCGGTCATCCCTGGACCCAATGGCTGAGCTTCGCCATCTTCTGGGCCCTGAACATCCTGATCATCATGCGGGGCATGAACGCCGTCCGGCGCTTCGAGAACTGGGCGGCGCCGTTCGTCCTGGTCGTCGCGCTCGGGCTCCTCGCCTGGATGGTGAGCAAGGCCGGCGGCTTCGGCCCGATCGTGTCCCAGAATGGAACGGTCGGCTGGGGTTCCGACTTCTGGCTGAAGCTCTTTCCCCCGTCGCTGATGGGGATGATCGCGTTCTGGTCGACGCTTTCCCTCAACATGCCCGACTTCACGCGATTCGGAAAGAGCCAGCGGGCCCAGGCGGTGGGCCAGATTCTCGGGCTGCCGACGACGATGACGCTCTTCCCGCTGGTTGCCGTCCTGATCACGTCCGCGACGGTGGTCGTCTACGGAAAGGCGATCTGGGACCCGGTCGTGCTGACCGGGAAATTCTCGAATCCCCTGGTTGTGATCTTCGCGCTCTTCACGCTCGCCGTGGCCACCCTGTCGGTCAACGTGGCCGCCAACATCGTCAGTCCCTCGTACGACTTCTCCAACCTGTGGCCGAAGCTGATCAGCTTCCGGACCGGCGGGCTGATCACCGGGGTGCTGGGCATCCTGATCCAGCCCTGGCGGCTGCTGGAGAGCGCAAACGTCTATATCTTCACCTGGCTGGGCTTCTACGGCGGGGCGCTGGGCGCGATCGCCGGAGTCCTGATCGCGGACTACTGGGTGATCCGGCAGAACCGGCTCAAGCTGGCCGATCTCTACAAGGAGAACGGAATCTACTCTTACACGGGCGGCTTCAACTGGCGGGGGATCGCGGCGCTGCTGATCGGCGGAGTCCTGGCCGTAGGCGGCGCCTACTCGGCTCCCGGCAACGGGCCCTTCCCGGCCGGCGGCATCCTGTCTCCGCTCTACAACTTCCCGCTCATCCATCTGTACGACTACAGCTGGGTGGTCGGTCTCCTGGCAGCCTTCCTCAGCTATCTCGCGCTTTCGGCCATCTTCCCGGTGGAGCGGGTCGAGCGCAAGCCTCAGCCGGCGGCGGCGGTGTAGACGGATCGTCAACTGATCGTGGTGGACTCCCTCCTCGCGGCGGGGAGTCCACCGGTTTTTCAGGCGTAGGGTTTTCAGGCGTAGGAGGATGGCGAAACTCAGCTTCGGCGTCTGCTTCGCTCCCGATCCGCCGCCGTCGCGGTGGGTCGATCTGACCCGCCTCGCGGAGAGCTGTGGTTTCGAGTACGCGTGGCTCTTCGATTCCCACGTGCTCTGGCAGGAGGTATACCCGGTCTTCACCCTGATGGCGGCCGCCACCCGCGCCATCCGGATCGGCCCCTGCGTCACCAATCCCGCGACCCGGGACCCGACCGTCACGGCGAGCGTGATGGCCACCCTCAATCAGATCTCAGCGGGCCGCATGGTCCTGGGCATGGGCCGGGGCGACAGCGCCCAGCGGGTGCTCGGCCGCAAGCCGGTGTCAGTGGAGCGGATGGAGGCCGACTGCCGAATCATCCGGGAGCTGGCCGCGGGCCGGACGGCGGAGGTGGAGGGGCGCGAAGTGCGCATCAAATGGGCCTCCGGCGAGCTTCCCATCTGGGTCGCGGGCTACGGGCCCAAGGCGCTGCGGGCGGCGGGCCGAGTGGCGGACGGAGTCATCATCCAGCTGGCCGATCCGGCCATCATCCGCTGGTGCCTGGGTTTCGTGCGCGAGGGGGCGCAGGAAGCCGGACGGGACTTCGACGCCATTGCGGTCCAGGCGGCGGCGCCGACCTTCATCAGCGACGATCCCGCTGCCGCCCGGGAGCAGGTGCGCTGGTTCCCGGCGCTGGTCTCCAACCACGTGGTCGACCTGCTCCAGCGCTACGACCCCGGCGACCTGCCCCCGGCGCTGACCGACTACATCCGGGCCCGCAGGGACTACGACTACCAGGACCACGCCAAGCGCGGGGCGGCGCACGCCGACTTCGTCCCCGACGAGGTCATCGACCGCTTCTGCGTGATCGGGACGGTGGAGCAGTGCCGGTCACGGATCGAGGAGCTCGTGGAAGCGGGCGTCGACCAGTTCAACCTCTATCTGATGGTAGAGCGGCCGGAGGCGATCATCGAGACCTACGGCAGGGAGATCATCCCCCACTTCCGGTCGCACGTCGAGTCGGCCGCGCCGGCGGCGCGGAGCTAAAGGAGGCGAGGCATCGTCATGGCCAAAGTACGAGCGGCCCTGATCCAGGCGTACGCGAACCTGCCCAAGCAGGAGGCGATCGAAAAGCACGAGGGCCTGATCCGGCAGGCGGCTGCCCAGGGAGCCCAGATCACCTGTCTCCAGGAGGTCTTCTTCGGCCCTTACTTCTGTGCCGAGCAGGATCCCAAGTGGTACGCCACCGCCGAGCGTGACGATGGCCCGACCGTCCGCCGGATGCAGGAGCTGGCCCGCGAGCACAAGATGGTGCTGGTCGTGCCCTTCTATGAGGAGGCGCAGACGGGCGTCTATTACAACACCGCGGTCGTCATCGAGAACGACGGCCGGGTGCTGGGCAAGTACCGCAAGACCCACATCCCCCACGTGGGTCCGTGCTTCTGGGAAAAGTTCTACTTCAAGCCGGGCAACCTCGGCTATCCGGTCTGGGACACGTCCGTGGGCAGGGTCGGGATCCTGATCTGCTACGACCGGCACTTCCCGGAGCCCGCCCGAGAGCTGGGCCTGAAGGGCGCCGAGCTGGTCTTCAACCCTTCGGCCACGGTCAAGTCCCTATCCCGCTACCTCTGGGAGCTGGAGCAGCCTGCCCACGCCGTCGCCAATGGCTACTGGGTCGGAGCCATCAACCGGGTGGGGGTCGAGAAGCCGCTCAACGAAGCGCAGTTCTACGGATCCAGCTACTTCTGCGATCCGCGCGGCCGGATCATCGCCCGGGCGTCGGAGACGGAAGACGAGGTGCTCACCTGCGAGATCGACCTGGACATGAACCGCGAGGTTCGCAACACCTGGCAGTTCCTCCGTGACCGGCGGCCTGAGACCTATCACGAGCTGGTGGAGCTGCTGCCATGAAGACCGTCATCAAGAACGGGACGGTCGTGACGGCGAGCGATCTGGCCAGGGCCGACGTGCTCATCGACGGGGAGCGGATCGCCGCCATCGGCAACGGCCTGGAGGCGCACGCGGACCAGGTGATCGAGGCCGAAGGCCGCTACGTGATGCCCGGCGCGGTGGACGTCCATACCCACATGGAACTGCCCTTCGGGGGCACCTTCGCCTCGGACGACTTCGCCACGGGAACGGCGGCCGCCGCCTGGGGCGGGACCACGACGATCGTCGACTTCGCGGTCCAGAGCTACGGCCAGTCGCTTCGCCAGGGCCTCGATCAGTGGCATGCCAAGGCCGAGGGCAAGGCTCATATCGACTACGGCTTCCACATGATCGTTCGCGAGGTCAACGACTCGATTCTTGAGGAGATGGACGCCCTGGTCAAAGAGGGCGTTCCTTCCTTCAAGCTGTTCATGGCCTACCCCGGCGTCTTCATGCTCGACGACGCGTCGATCTTCCGAGCCTTGAGCCGCACCGCGGAGAACGGCGGGCTGATCATGATGCACGCCGAGAACGGCGGGGCCATCGACGTCCTGGTCAAGCGCTACCTGGCCGAGGGCAAGGGCGATCCCATCAACCACGGGCTCACCCGCCCGGCCACCATGGAAGGGGAGGCCACCGGCCGGGCCATCGCCCTGGCGCGGCTGGCGGAGGTCGCCGTCTACATCGTCCACCTCAGCTCCAAAGAGGCGCTCGATGCGGTTCGGCTGGCGCGCGACGACGGCGCTGCGGCCTTCGCCGAGACCTGCCCCCAGTACCTTTACCTGAGCCTGGAAGACCTGGGCCGTCCGGGCTTCGAGGGCGCCAAGTACGTCTGCTCCCCGCCGCTCCGACCCAGGCCGCACCAGGACGAGCTCTGGAAGGGACTGGTCCAGGATGATCTGCAGCTGGTCGCCACCGATCACTGCCCCTTCCACTTCAAGGGCCAGAAGGATCTGGGGCGGGGCGACTTCTCGAAGATTCCGAACGGGCTGCCCGGGGTCGAGGATCGCTTCACGCTCATCTTCCACGGTGGGGTCAACAGCGGCCGGATCACGCTCAACCGGTTCGTCGAGCTGGTCGCGACCACGCCGGCGAAGATGTTCGGGCTCTTTCCGCGCAAGGGTACGATCGCGCCCGGGAGCGACGCCGACATCGTGATCTTCAATCCCAACCTGGAGCGGACGCTGTCGGCGAAGAGCCACCACATGAACGTGGACTACAGTTGCTATGAAGGCATGACGGTCAGAGGCCTGCCCGAGGTCGTGATCCAGCGGGGCACGGTGCTGGTGCGTGACGGCCAGTTCCACGGCCGCAAGGGCGCCGGCAGGTTCCTGCGCCGGGCGCCGTTCCATGGCGTGGCCGCGCCCGAGCCCAGTCCGGCCACGGCCAGGGCATGATCGCGCTCAAGACCGTCAGGAGCTTCATCGGCGGCGAGTTTCGTGAGTCGCGGAGTGAGCGGACGGATCCCATCCCCAATCCCGCGACGGGACAGGCGATCGCCAGCCTCCCCTACTCTTCGGCCGGGGAGATCGACCAGGCGGTCGCCGCCGCGCTCGAGGCCTTTGCGGGCTGGAGCGAGACGCCGGTGCCGGAACGCTCCCAGGTGCTTTTCCGGTTCAAGGCGCTCTTCGACCGGCACCTCGAGGAGCTGTCCGCGATCGTGACCGAGGAGAACGGCAAGACCCTCGAGGAGTCGCGCGGCGAGGTCAAGCGGGCGATCGAGGTCATCGATTTCGCCTGCGGCGCTCCCACCTTGATGATGGGGCAGAACCTGGACCAGGTCGCCAGGGGGATCGACGAGGAGCTGACCCGCTTTCCGGTCGGCGTGGTGGCGGGCATCACGCCCTTCAACTTCCCCAACATGGTGCCGCTCTGGATGATTCCGGTGGCCCTGGCCTGCGGCAATACCTTCGTCCTCAAGCCCTCCCAGCTCACCCCCCTCAGCGCCATCCGGATCGCGGAGCTGCTGCAGGAGGCGGGACTGCCGGCGGGCGTCTTCAACGTGGTCCACGGCGCCAGTGACGCCGTCAATCAACTTCTGGCCCATCCCGACGTGGCGGCGGTCTCCTTCGTGGGCTCGGCCACGGTGGCGGCCCACGTCTATGCCACGGCCGCCGGGCGCGGGAAGCGGGTCCAGGCCCTGGGCGGTGCCAAGAACCACATCCTGGTGATGGACGACGCCGACCTGGAGCTGTCCGCTCCGCACGTCATCTCCTCGGCCTTCGGCAACGCCGGCCAGCGCTGCCTGGCCGGCAGCGTGGCCGTGGGCGTGGGCAAGATCGGCGACGCGCTGGTTCGGGAGCTGGCGGCGCAGGCGCGCCAGGTCAAGGTCGGACCGGGAACCGATGCCGCCACGACCATGGGCCCCGTGATCCGGGGCGAGCGCAAACGCCGGCTCATCGAGTACATCGACGAGGCCCAGACGGAGGGCGCCCAGCTGGTCGCGGACGGCCGCGAGCTGGGCTCGGGCGACGGCTTCTTCCTGGCCCCCACCGTCTTCGACCGGGTCACGCCGCGGATGCGGATCTGGAAGGAGGAGCTGTTCGGTCCGATCCTCTCCGTGATGCGGGCCTCCGACATCGACGAGGCGCTGAAGCTGCTCAACTCCAGCCCCTACGGCAACATGGCGTCGATCTTCACAACCTCGGGCAAGAACGCGCGGGAATTCAAGCGGCGGGCCCAGGCCGGAATGCTGGGGATCAACATCGGGGTCGCCGCGCCCATGGCCTTCTTCCCCTTCACCGGTTGGAAGAATTCGTTCTTCGGCGACCTGCACGCCACCGGTATGGACGGCGTGCGCTTCTACACGCGCCACAAAGTCGTCACGAGCCGATGGCTGTAAGGGCGGAGGCCGGCCGCGTTCTGAGCGCGGAAGAGATCGTCGCCCTCTGCCGCCGCTACACGCTCTACGACTGGATGGCGCAGTCGGCGGCCGACCCCATCCCCGTGGATCACGCCCGCGGAGTCTATTTCTACAGCACCGACGGCAAGCGCTATATCGACTTCAACAGCCAGCTGATGAGCGTCAACGCCGGCCATGGCCACCCGCGAGTGGTCGAGGCCATCCAGCGGCAGGCGGAGAAGCTGGCCTACGCCAATCCCTTCATGGCCCACGAGCCGCGCGCCCTGCTCGGCCGCAAGCTGGTGGAGCTGCTGCCCGGCGACCTGGACAAGGTCTTCTTCACCCTGGGCGGCGCCGAGGCCAACGAGAACGCGGTCAAGATCGCCCGTGCCGTCACCGGCCGGCAGAAGATCGTCTCCCGATACCGCTCCTACCACGGGGCGACCGGGGCCGGCATCGGGATGACGGGCGATCCCCGGCGCTGGCCCAACGAGGGCGGGCTCTCGGGATACGTCCACGTGCTCGATCCCTACCACGGGCCGCAGCGGGAGATCGACTCCGCCGAGCAGGCGCTCCGCTACCTCGAGGAGACGATCCAGCTGGAGGGCCCCTCGACCATCGCCGCCTTCGTCCTGGAGACCGTGACCGGGACCAACGGCGTCCTGATCCCGCCCGACGGATACCTCCAGGGTGTGCGCTCACTCTGCGACCGCTACGGCATCCTGATGGTCTGCGATGAGATCATGGCGGGTTTCGGCCGGACCGGGAAATGGTTCGCGGTCGATCACTGGCAGGTGGTTCCGGACATCCTGACCATGGCCAAGGGTTTGACCAGCAGCGCCGTGCCGTTGGGCGCGGTCGCCCTGCGCAAGTCGGTGGCCGGGTACTTCGATTCGCATACCTTCTGGGGCGGGCTGACCTACAACAGCCATCCGCTGGGTTGCGCCGCGGCGCTGGGCACGATCCAGGCCTACGAGGAGGACGACATGATCGGCAACGCCCGCCGTCTGGATCAGGTCATGCGCCGCCATCACCAGGAGCTGCAGCGCAAGCACCCCTGCGTCGGACTTACCCGCAACATCGGGCTCTTCGGCATCCTGGAGCTGGTGCGCAGCCCCACCACGATGGAGCCGCTCGCTCCCTTCAACGGGACGTCGCCGGAGATGAAGGCCATCGGCGCCTACCTTCGCGAGCACGGCCTCTACACCTTTCTTCGCTGGCACACGATCATGACCAACCCTCCGCTCTGCATCACCGAGAGCGAGCTGGCGGAGGGTTTCGCAATCATCGATGCCGCGCTGGCGATCGGTGACCAGGCCGTCTCGGAATGACGCGCGGGCGGCTGACCGGCGCGGTCGGGTGAGGGAGGGGGATCGCCGGCGGGCCGGGCGCCTCCTGATCGGCGGCGGAGCGGCGCGCGAGACAGCCGACCGGCGGCTGCTGGAGGCGGCTCCCATCGATGACCCGCTGCGCACCGACCAGTGGCGGGTGCTGCGGATCATGGCCGAGTTCGTGGAGGGGTTCGATGCCCTGGCCCGGGTCGGGCGCGCGGTCAGCATCTTCGGCTCGGCCCGGATCACCGACGCCGATCCCATGTACGCGCAGGCGCGACGGCTGAGCGCGCTGCTGGCCGGGCGCGGCTTCGCCGTCATTACCGGAGGTGGACCCGGCATTATGGAGGCTGCCAACCGCGGCGCCCGCGAGGGAGGGGGGCTTTCGGTCGGGTGCAACATCGAGCTGCCCTTCGAGCAGGCCTTCAACCAGTACGTCGACCTGGGAATAGAGTTCCACTACTTCTTCGTCCGCAAGATGATGTTCGTCAAGTACGCGGAGGCCTTCGTGATCTTCCCCGGCGGCTTCGGGACCCTCGACGAGCTCTTCGAGGCCCTGACCCTGATCCAGACCGGGCGGATCACCCACTTTCCGGTCATCCTCTTCGGCTCGGCCTACTGGCAGGGCCTGCGGCAGTGGATCCACGACGTCCTCCTCGCAGAGGGGAAGGTCGCGGCCCCTGACCTGGAGCTGCTGGTCGTAACCGACGAGCCCGAGCACGCCTGCGAGGTGATCGAGCGCTTTTTCGAGCGCAAGCTGAAGGCGGCGCCCGCCGCGCGCCGCCCGCGGACCCCGCCTTCGGGACGGCGATGACCGGGTCCAGCCTGGAGGTCAGCCTGCTCCGGGACGGCGGGCAGAGCGCTGAGGCGGTAGCGGGGGAGCTGGCCGCCTTCCTGGGCGACGCCGCGGCGACGCTCGAGATCGCCATCTACGACCTCAACCTCACGGGCCCGGCGGCCGAGGCGGCGAAGGCTGCGATCCAGGCGGCGGCGGGCCGTGGAGTCGCCGTCCGCCTGGCCTACAACGTCGACTTCCCCGATCCCCTCCCCGTGCCGCCCCCGGCCCAGCCGGACACGGCCTTCATCGCCTCCCTCGGCATACCGGTGAGGCCGATCGCCGGTGTGCCCGCCTTGATGCATCACAAATACGTGGTCAAAGACGCGCAGACTCCAGGCGCCGCCGTCTGGACCGGGTCGACCAACTGGACCAACGACTCCTGGACTAAAGAGGAGAACGTGATCCTGCGCATCCGCTCGCAGGCGCTGGCGGCTGAGTACAGGCGGAACTTCGAGGAGATCTGGTCGACGGGAAGGGTGGAGCTTTCCGGCAAGTACGACCTGGCCCCGGTGGAGGTCCTGGACCAGCGCGGCCCGGTACGGGCCAGGGTCTACTTCTCTCCCGGGCGGGGCCGGCGCATGGCCCTGCTGATTGCCGACCGGCTGGCCCACGCCCGGCGCCGGATCCGGCTCTGCTCCCCGGTGATCACCGACGGCCCCATCCTGGGAACCCTGGCCGAGATGGCCGCCCATCCTCACGCCGACTTCCTCGGCGTCTACGACCGGACCCAGATGGCGGAGGTGATGGCGCAGTGGAGCGTCAACCCCCACGCCGGCTGGAAGGCGCCGGCCTTTCGGGGCGCGTCGGAAGGATTGCGCTTCGCCTCCAAGGTCACGACCCCCTACGCGCCCGGCAGCGTGCACGACTACATGCACGCCAAGGTCACGGTGGTCGACGACGTGGTGCTGACCGGGAGCTACAACCTGTCCCACAGCGGCGAGGAGAACGCCGAGAACCTGCTCGAGCTCCGCAGTCCCGCGCTGGCCGACTTCTTCGCCGGCTTCATCGAGCAGCTCTACGCCACGTATGCGGCGGACCCCGTCACGGCCCCAAAATAAGGCCATGACCCTGCTGCTCCGGGTCGTGGTGGAGATGCTGATCCTGGGCGGGCTGGCTCCGCTGCTGGTCCTGGCGCTGGGCCGTGGAGGCTGGCATCGGGCGGGCCCGCTGGGCACACCGGCGATCGGACTCCCGGCCCTGACCGGGACGCTGATCGCCGTCCAGTCGCCCCCGGTCGTCTTAGCGGCCACGCGGTCGTGGACTCTGTCGACCCTGACCCTGGCGGCCTTTCTTTTCGTCGCTCTCCTCTTCTGGTGGCCGGTCCTGCGGCCTCAATCGCAGGGCGGCATCAGCCCCATCGCCAGGATCGGATACCTGCTGATCGCGGGCGTCCCGGTGACCATTCCGGGGGTCATCCTGGCCTTCTCCCGGCACCTCCTGTACCCGGGAGCGCAGCCGACCGGCGCTTTCGGCCTGACCCCCCTCGCCGACCAGCAGCTGGCGGGGCTGGTGCTGTTCGGGACCACCAAGGCGATCCTGGTGGGGCTGACCTTCGTCATCCTCTGGCGCCTGCTGGCGGGCGCGGAAGGACCGCCCGAGGACGGCTGGGATGAGGCCGGCGCGCTGCCTCCACCGCTCCCGGCTCCGGCCTGGTACCGCCGGCTCGAGGAGCATCTTCCTTCGGAGACGCTGGACCGACGCGTCGCATCCGGCCGGGTTCCTTCCCCTCGCTAGACCAGCGGCCAGGGATAGGCCCAGCGCGAGCCCGGTTCCGGGTAGCGGCCTTCGCTCGAGATCCGGCGCGCCCGTGCCGTGAGCGCCCGCAGCTCCGCCGGGCTGATCAGCGCACCCATCTCCCTGACCCAGTCCTGCGACTTGCCCAGCTCGCGCGCCAGCCGGGCCGCGTCGTCGCGCAGCCGCCCTGGGATCTCCTCCCGGGCGAACTCCCAGATCACGGTGCGCAGCTTGGGCAGGGGATGGAAGGTGAGGCCGTTGTCGACCCCCCAGACGTGGCCGCGCCCGTCGAGCAGGCAATGGCCGCTCTTGCGGTCGGCGTTGTTGACGATGCAGTCGAAGGCCGCCATCACCCTGAAATCATCTGCTCGCGCCGGCATCAGGGTGAAGTAGTGCTGCCGGAGATCGGAATGGATGAACTGCTGGACCGAGCCCGGCCCCAGCGGGCCATCCCTCCGGTAGACGGTGGGAGGTACGATCCTCCAGCCGAGCGCCGCATCGAGCAGGTAGGCGGCGACCTCGCGCCGCCCCAGCGTGCCGGAGGGGAAGTCGCCCAGCGGAATCTCACCCCCGACCGGCTTGTAGATTGCCAGCGTCCGCTCGGAGCCGGAGCAGACCTCGGCCAGGTAGGTGTAGTTGGAACAGTCCGGCATCAGGCCGCGGGGCTCGATCGTCCCCCGCCGCAGCAGGCTGAGCGCGGCGGCTTCGTCGGGCGCGACCCGCGGGCTCACGGGTGATGACCGTTGAGCCGCGGGCAGACGCCTCCGTCGTGGTCGATCGGGCCCCCGCACATGGGGCAGGGCGGGCGGCCTGCCGCCACCACCCGGACCGCGTGCTGAGCCAGCACCTGCATCTGCTCGGGTCCGGCCTGGAAGCGGCCGGTGGCGGGGTCCTCGCCTTCAGCCGCCAGCTCGACCAGGCGGACGTCGAAAACCCGCTCGCCGTCGTCGTAATCGAGGGTCATGGAGCCGATCCGCCAGGCGGATTCGATCGGCTCCTCCAGGGCCAGCTCGGCGGCCTTCGCTCGGCCGGCGGCGACGGCGGCCAGCAGCTGCTGCAGGCGCTGCGCCAGCACGAGGAGCTGCTGCTTCTCCATCGCCAGGGTGATCATCTCGGCGCCCGACCGCAGCTGCAGGAAAAAGCTGCGCTCGCCCGGCGGGCCGACGGCGCCGGCCGCGATCCGCGTCACCCGTCCGAACTCGAAGCTGCGGGATGGCACCGTCTCATTCTCCCGCAACGCCAACCCTAGAATTTGGCTGTGGGCCGTTACCTCGACCCGCGTCGGTGGCACCGTGCGCTCAGCACTTTCGAGAAAGTTGCCGTGGCCAACAGCGCGATCATCGTCGTCGGCGCCGTCGGCGGCCCGCTGATCATGCTGAACGTCTCCGGTCACGCCCTGCCCTACCTGCTGCTCTTCCTCTTGGCCGGGCTGCTGGCGATCCTGGTGGTCAACTTCCTCATCCTCCGGCTCGCCTTCAAGCCGCTGCGAGAGCTGGAGTCGACCATGACCGCCGTGCGGCCGGGCCTGGACGAGCGGCGGGCGCCCGCCGACTTCGCCGACCCCGATGTCAGGCGGATGGCGCTCGTCTTCAACTCCATGCTGGACCGGCTCGAGCAGGAGCGGCACGACGCCGCGCAGCGAGTCCTGCAGGCCCAGGAACGCGAGCGGCAGCGCGTCGCCCGCGAGCTCCACGACCAGACCGGGCAGGCCCTGACCCATGAGATCATCAGCCTCGATCTGCTTCGCGAGCGGACCACGGACGAGACCGCGCGGGAGCAGCTCGAGGCTGTGAAGCGCACCCTGGAGGGGACGCTGGAGGAGGTCCATCGCATGGCCCAGGACCTGCGGCCCTCGGTCCTCGACGACCTGGGGCTGGTGCCCGCCCTGCGCACGCTGGCCCGTCAGCGCAGCGGTCCCCGAGTCCGGCTCCAGACCGACGGGGTTCGCGACCGGTTCCCCGCGCCGATCGAAACGGCGCTCTACCGCATCGCCCAGGAGGCGGTCACCAACGCCAACAAGTACGCGCGGGCCAGCTTGATCGAGATCGACCTGCGCTGCCTGGAACGGGACCGCGTCCAGCTCCGCGTCCGCGACGACGGCGTCGGCTTCGACCCGGGCTCCGTCCCCGACCGGCAGGAAGCGGGCCGGGTCGGTCTGGGCCTTTTCGGCATGCGTGAGCGGGCATCGCTGCTGCACGGGACGCTCGAGGTGCGCTCCGCTTCCCAGCGCGGCACCGAGGTCGTCGCCGAGCTTCCCATCCACGATACCGATGGCCGCTGAGCGCCGGCCGATCCGGGTGATGCTGGTCGAGGACCACAACCTGGTCCGGGCCGGGATCCGCGCGGTCATCGAGGGGCGCAGCGACATCCAGGTGATCGCCGAAGCCACCGACGGGCGCGAAGCCATCCACCTGGCCCGCCAGGGCTGCCCCGACGTGGCGGTGGTCGACGTGGCCATGCCCGGCATGTCCGGCATCGACGCGACCCGAGAGATCCGGCGCCTTTGCCCCCAGGCCCAGGTCCTGATCCTCACCGCCCACGACAACGAGGAGTACTTCTTCCAGACGCTCAAGGCTGGCGCGGTCGGCTACGTGCTCAAGAAGGCGGCCGCCAGCGACCTGATCGCGGCCATCGAGGCGGCCAGCCGGGGAGAGCCGTACCTCTACCCCTCGGTGGCCCGGCTGCTCGTCTCCGACTACCTCCAGAGGGCCCCCGGCCGGGAGACCTTCGAGCCGCTCAGCGACCGCGAGCGGGAGGTCCTGCGCCTGGTCGCAGAGGGGCGTACCAACCGCCAGATCGCGGAGACTCTCTTCCTCTCCATCAAGACGGTCCAGACCCACCGCGACCACATCATGAAGAAGCTGCGGATGCACGACCGGACGGAGCTGGTCAAGTACGCCATCCGCAAGGGGCTGATCGAGGCGGACTGACGCCGGCGACCCGTGGCCCTTGTCGAAATCTTTGCCGGACTTTACAATTTCGGCAAGCCGCCGGACCGCGGTCCAAAGGGAGGGAACCGTGTCCAGACGCCGCCTGCTTTCCTGCTCGATCGTGGCCGCCGCCCTGGCGCTCTCGCTGGCCCAGCCGCTCTCAGGGAGCGCGGCAAAGCTGGCGCCCGGACCGCAGCCCGGCTCGAACAACCTGGTCGACCAGGACCACAACCTTCCTTTCTCCAGCAGCAAGCAGAACGAGAACGCCATCACCCGCGATCCGATCACCGGGGTGCTGGTCGCTGGCGCCAACGACGAGATCGGAGAGGGGCCGTGTCCAGGGACGACCGCGCCGCTGAGCAGTCCCTGTCCCTTCGTCCGGGGAGTCGGTGTGTCAGGCTACTACCGTTCGACCGACAACGGCGCTACCTGGACCGGTGGCGTCCTCCCGGGTACGCCCGGCCGCTACTCGGGCGGCGACCCCAGCCTGGACAACGGTCCAGGGCTTTGCGCCGACGGCCGCTTCAGCTACTCGTGCGGCACCGTCATCTACTATGCCGGCCTGGAAGATCCCCTCGATCTCGACCTCCACTTCAGTGAGGCGCTCGGGGTGGCCCGTTCTTACGACGACGGGGCCTCCTGGCAGGCTCCGGTCCAGGTCGCGGCCGCCCCCAAGTCGGCGTTCGACGACCACGAGTGGATCGCAGTCGACAACAAGAACCCGTCCAGCCCCTTCTACGGACGGGTCTACGTATTCTGGGCCGTCTTCTGCGCCAGCTGCGCCGGAAACGGCAACGTCAAGCTCTACGTGGCCCACTCGACGGACCAGGGGCTGAGCTTCACGGCGCCGGTGCAGGTCAGCGCCGCCGCCAGCAACGCGTCCCAGGGCTTCCGGGAGACGGGCCAGATGGCGGTGGCCTCCAACGGGACGGTCGAGGTGTTCTGGTCCGAGTCCGAGGACACGCCGAAGACCGCCACGCTTCAGGTGGTCGCCACCTCTTCTGACGGCGGCCAGACATTCAGCGCTCCGACCACCATCTCGGCGGTGACCGACTATCCCGTGCGCGGGACTCCCTTCGACGTGGTCGATCTCTTCAACCGGGTCCCGGGCATGAGCGCCCGGGTCGACTGCTACCCGCATCCCGCCGCCGACCCGAGCAGCAACCGGGTCTACGTCGTCTGGTGCGACTTCGCGGGCGGCAGCGGGTCTGGCGACGTCAAGGCTGCGGTCTCCGGCGACGGCCTTCACTGGACGTCGCTGGGGGTGATCGCGGCGGTCGCCGGCCGGAATGCCTTCTTCCCCGCGGTCGGCGTTTCGCCTTCCGGGATCGTTAGCGTCGCCTTCGACGCGCTCACCGCGCCCTCGAACGCGAACCTCTGGCAGACCGGCGTCCAGGTCTACGACGCCTACTACGTCGAGTCCCGCGATGCCGGCGCCAGCTTCACGGCACCGGTCCGCGTCAGCACGTCCTCGTCCAACCCACAGGCTTCCGCCTACAACAACCTGCAGGAGCAGTTCATCGGCGACTACATCGGGATCGTCGCCGGTAAGTCGGCCGCCTACGTGGTCTGGACCGACTCGCGCAACGCCGCGCTCTGCCAGGCGGTCTCCAGCTACCAGGCCGCGGTCTACGCCGGCTCGAAGAAAGCGGTCGCCCCCAATCCGAACAAGGCCTGTCCTTCGAGTTTTGGCGACACCGACACCTACGAGGCCGCGGTGACCTACTGAAGCTCGGACTCTTCCTGCCGACCGAGGCCGGCGTCGACCTCGATCGCGTCGTCTCACTGACCCGGCGGGCCGAGCAGCTCGGCTACGCCTCTGCCTGGGTGCCGGAAGCTTACGGCACCGACGCGGTCTCGATCCTGGGTGCGCTCGCGGCCCGGACCGAGCGGATCGGGCTGGGGTCTGGGATCGTAAACGTCTTCAGCCGCACGCCCGCGCTGCTGGCGCAGACCGCGGTCACCCTCGACCAGCTGTCGAACGGCCGCTTCTCTCTCGGCCTGGGAACCTCCGGCCACCAGGTCGTGGCCGGCTGGCACGGGGTGGCCTACGAGCATCCGCTGCGGCGGATGCGGGAGACGGTCGAGGTGGTGCGCCGCGTGGTCCGTCGGGAGCCGCTCCGCTACCAGGGAGAGGTCTTCCAGATCGACCAGGGGCTGAAGCTCATGGCCCATCCGCCAAGGCCCGCCATCCCCGTCTACCTGGCGACGCTGACCCCCGGCGGCGTCCGCCTGGCGGGGGAGCTGGCAGAGGGATGGATCCCGACCGTCTTCTCGCCCGAGCACGTCCGGGTCTTCCTCGAGGATCTCGAGGCCGGCCGGCGGGCGGGGGGGCGGAGCGGGGCCGCGCTCGAGATCGCCCCCAGCGTGCCGGTCTCGATCGGCGAGGACCAGGCCGCGGCCCGCCAGGCGCTGCGACCGTGGGCCGCTCTCTATGTGGGCGGCATGGGCTCAGTCGCGCGCAACTTCTACAACCAGACCGTGCGCCGCTATGGCTTCGAGAGGGAGGCGATCGAGATCCAGGAGCTGTACCTCAGCGGGCGCAAGCTGGAGGCCATCAGCCGGGTTCCGGACGCGCTGGTGGACGCCATCGCCCTCGCCGGGCCGCGCCAGCACGTCCGTGAGCGCCTCGCCGGCTACCGGGCGGCGGGAGTGACCACGCTCCTCGCCCGCCTCCATGCGCCCGATCCCGCATCGGAGTTGGAGGCGCTGGAGGCGCTGGCCGAGGCTGCCCGCTAGGCGCCGCCCGGCTTGCCGCCGCTGAGCCCCGGCTCGGTCATGCGGGCCGGGTCGAGGAGCCGGTCCAGCTCCTCCGATGAGAGTCCCGATCGCTGCGCCGCGATCTCGCGGATGGTGAGTCCGGTCGAGAGCGCCTCCCTGGCGATCGCCGCCGCCCGGTCATAGCCGAGCGCCGGCGCGAGGGCGGTGGCGAGCATCAGGCCGCGTTCCACCATCGCCGGTCCCTGCTCGGTGGCGCGCAGGCCCCTGACGCACTGCTCGGCGAAATTCCGCGCCGAGCCCGCCAGCAGGGCGATCGATTGGAGCAGGTCGTAGGCGGCGACGGGCATCATCAGGTTGAGCTCGAAGACGCTGCCGGATTGGGCCGCGACCGCGATCGTCAGGTCGTTGCCGAGCACCTGGGCGACGGCCATGGTCAGGGACTCGACGATCACCGGATTCACCTTGCCGGGCATGATCGAGCTGCCCGGCTGGACTTCAGGGAGAGCCAGCTCTCCCAGCCCCGCGCGAGGTCCCGAGGCGAGCCAGCGCACGTCGTTGGCGATCTTGTAGAGGCTGACGGCAACGGTGCGCAGGGCGCCGGCGCCGGCCAGCACCGCGTCAAGAGTGGCCTGCGCCTGGAAGTGGTTGTCGGTCTCATGAACGGCGACGCCGGTCGTGCGGGACAGATGCCGGCAGACCCGGCCCGCGAACTCCGGGTGGGTGTTGATGCCGGTCCCGACCGCCGTC
>Ga0209577_10001172_pt1 | contig 26167 bp, 17 predicted proteins | sample GraSoiAngelo_109_FD_185874 | JGI IMG/M metagenome (GOLD analysis project Ga0209577, IMG submission 185874) | Grasslands soil microbial communities from the Angelo Coastal Reserve, California, USA - 14_0903_12_20cm (SPAdes) (version 2) | ecosystem: Environmental > Terrestrial > Soil > Grasslands...
ATCTGGCGTCCGTCGGGCGTCCAGGCGAGCGTGAACGGCCGTGCTTGCCCGTTGGGATCATCGGTCCCAACTCGGACGCGGGCCGCCTCGGCGCCGGGCGCGCCGGTGCGGGCGCGATCCACGTCGACGATCGAGATGCTGTTTCCTTCGAAGTCGGCCTGTGCGCTTTCTCGTGCGGTCACGGCGATGAATTTGCCGTTCGGGCTCGCCTTGATGCCGAAGGGACCGGTCTGCACTGGAATGCGCGGCGCAACCTCTACGACGGTAACGCCCATCAGCGCTTGGCGCAGATCCATCACGGACACGTCATTGGTACCCGCGTTTCCCGAAAAGAGATAAGTCTTCGCATCGCTGCCGTGGCCCAGGGCGAGGAATTCAGGGTTCGGCCAGCAGCCAAACTGCGGATCGGGAGCCGCAAAAGGAACCACGGGCGGCGGAGTCGGCGAGACGAAAGGCACGGGGAAGGCAGGACAAGCGTGCCCCGGATGGCCGAGCGCCATCTCGATCTGTCCTCGACGGCCGCCGGTCTTGCGGTCGATGATGCTTATGCGGTTCGAGCCGTCCTCGGTCAGCCAGTTTTCCGAGTGGCTCACGAGCAGCAGCTCGGGCAGGACCAACAGACCGACCGCTCCAAAGTAGCCGCTGTCGTAATTCTGCTCTACGGCGCGATCGGTATCGTCGAATTCCGGCTTGAGCATCTTCTCTACGTCCATGACCGAAACGCTTCCGCGCCCGCCGTGCTGCAGGAACTCGGCATTGTTCACAGGGCCGTGATGGTTGATCACGTAGGCCGTCCGTCGATCCTCGCTGAGCACGATGTTCGCCGGATCCCCGACCAGCGTGCCGTCGAGGCGATTCGGGTGGACTCTGGACCGACTCACGATGGCGTTCGACGTGTTGTTATTCTGCCGCTTCAGCGCAGCGTTGAAGTCGATCGCGTAGATGCGCGGATCTCTCCGCCCGGTTGCCAGGATGAACAGGTCGTTGGCAAGCGCGATGTCCGCGACGGCCAGCAACCACAGCGGGAACGCAATCAGAGAAATAATGCGAATAGGCTTCATCGCCGATTCCTCCCTAGAGGCGAAAAAAGGGTCGCAAGCGCGGCTCTCACCCCGCGCCGCGACCCCTTGGCACTACATCAGGCAGTTCTGATACTGCCGGTCGCCGCGCTAGTCGCTGCCGTCGTCGTCGCGCTCGCCGTCGACATGATGCACATATACGGCGACGCAGCCGTTGGTGCTGCCGCAGATTCCCGCGCCCACGGTCGTCGTGTCACCGCCCGAACCGACTACCGAAGCCGGCGCCACTTGCGGAACAAAGATACGATTGCGCTTGGAGTCGGCCGCCACCGAGTGCGAGTTAGACCCTTGCGGAATCTTTTCGATGAGGAAATTGGTTTCCGCATTGACAACCCCAAGGCCTGCACCGCCTTTGGCCCGGTTGGAGCCCGTGTAGTAGCGGTTGTCACCGGCGTTGTACCAAACCTCATCCGAACCCGTCAGGCCGCCAACCTCGACGAAATGCTTGGTCTTCGCGTTGATGACCTGCGTGGTGATGTTAGTAGGAACGTTTTGCGGCGTGCAACCCAGCATCAGGTTGGCGTTCGGTCCGACGGTGGCGCCGTTCGGTCCGCAATCGCTCAGCGATAGTACACCCGTGTTCGTAGCCGCATCGAACGCGCCGTACTCTTGCTTGGAACTGTGCGGATCGATGACCAGCAGGCCGCCCTGGCAGAATTTCGGGCCGCCGAAAGTACAGCCTGCCGGGTTGTCGGCGATCTGCGGAATCGACACGTAGAAGCGTCCGGTACGGGGTTCCCATGCCGGCTGCTCCATCGACAGGCCTTCGCCCGCCGGAATAATCGCGTTGTCGACGGTGATCTTCATGATCTTCTGGACCGCGCTGAAGCTCCGGTCGCCGTTTGCCGCAAACAGGGTCGCGTAGGGCGGGTCCTCGGCGTTGTTTGCGACGAGAAGCAGCTCGCCATCCGACGTGATATCCATCTCGTCCACCCGGGTCGTGCCGCCGGTGGAGAGGGGAGGCTGCGCCACGGTGGACGCTGAAGATTCCAGGTCGAATACCTTGAGCGTGCTGTCGCCGTCGCCGGCGTAGAGCCATCTCCCGTGCGTCACGACGCCATCCGGTCCCGAATGGGAATTGTCCACGGCGCCCATGTTATTGAGCTTGATCCCCACAAATCCGCCGAGCGCTCTCTTATGAGTAAGGTGCCGGGTGTCGATCACCTGGACGGCCGCGTTCGAGCGATCGGCGAAGTAATACTCTGCGCGATGCGGATTGACGAAACTGATGTCGAACGAGCGCAGCGGGTCGCCGGGAATCTGGACCGCTGTGAGGCACTTGGTTTGCGTATCGGTTGGCGCGCCTGGGCCCGTACAAGCGCCGAACGCGACGCCGGATGCCGCGAGCGACACGGCGCCCAGCAGCGCCGAGGCGGATGAAAGTCTTGCAGACATGTTCGTGTCTCCTTTGGTAGACGAGTGCGACGCTCGGAAAAGTTGCGCGTCGATGTAAAAGTCGCCCACTACATCAGGCGCGGTTTCGCGTGCGCTTGGTGCGCACTGTTAAAACTGTTGACTCTCCTTCGGTGCCGCGATTTTTCTTGAGTCGGGCACACGCTACTCCGCCAGCCTGTCGATCACCTGACAGGGGCGACGCGGTTTTGCTCGGCGAGCGCATAGCTACGAAAAAAGCATTAGATAGAAAGCCTGCAGCTAACGCTGCTGGCTGGCTTTCGAGCGCTGCGAGTTGCCGGTCAATCGTCGTCGTTGCCGCCTTCATTGCTGCTTTCATTGATGCGCGAGATCCTCCAAATCGTCCCGGTGCCCGGAATCTGCACCAGCGGCGCGTTGTCCGGATTTTTGAACTGCGCCCCCCTCATCGCTGTTGAGAATCAGAATATCCGGCGTGAACGGGTTGTTCGGTGCGAACGTGCGGGCATCGTTGCGTTGTTATTGCACTTGCTCGGCAAGCCGGCCCCTGAGGGCTCGCAACGACGGGATCACGAACTGCAGGGCGTACGTGAGCAACAGAACAACGATCTTGGCGAGCGTCATCACGCGCTCATCGTGCAATGGCTCGATTACTCCGGCGTAGTGACCTCGGACCCCACACCGATCGCGTTTTTGCGGAGCAACAGGGGGCGGCCGAAGCCGCCCCCCTGACTAACTTAACTTAGGTCTGCTTCGTTACTCGTCCCGATCGCCGTCCGGCTCCCTCTCGCCTACCCGGCAGATCTTCCAAATTACGCCAGTCCCAGGAATCTGGAGGAGTGGGCCGTCGCCGTCGACCTGGAACTTGCTGTCCGGGTCGGATTGGCCAAAGTCGCGCACCGCCCCGTAATCCACGAGGTAAGCGCAGTCGTCAGGTCCGAACTTGAGATCCACGGGACGATTGATCCCGTGAATCTTCCCCACGAACGCCTGCTCGAATGTGCTGTTGTGGGCAAACCGCTGGAGCTGGAGCGGCGCACCCGGGCCACTGAAGTTGATGAGCTGGATGTCGTGCCCCTCTTCCGGGGTGCCATTGGCTTTCGAGAACCCGAAGTCCCCCTCGCGGCTGGCAAGGGCCGCACCGCTCTTGACCGGGCCGTGGACAAATGAATTGGGCACGAAGTCAAGCCCGACAATTGCGACGTCCGCCGGCTCGAGGGCGAGCGGCGCCGTGATTGCCTGGGGTGGGCGCGCCAGGACGGGTCGGACCGGCACGTCGGCGGCCGTGATCGCGGCGCTGCAGGCGGCAGCATCGAAAACCGGCATCGCCGGCGGGCCGCAGAGATCGTCCCCCGGCCCCCCGACCGGGTTGAACACCGCCTGCGTCGAATCCAGGAAGCCGAACCGATCCGGCCACCCGTGGTAATCCGGGCTGCCATCGCGATTCTGCTGGGCGAGTTGCAGGCGGTCCGGGGAGTTGTTGGTCGGCCGCGCACCCCGCTCGTCTTCGCCGTTCTCGGTGACAAACAGCCCGCCCTTCAGGGGATGGTTGTCCGGCGCGAACCGAATGCCGTACGGGTTCCGGTACCCCCACGAGAAGGGCTCGATGGTGGACTTGGGATTTGTGGCGTTGAGTTTCGCTCTCAAGATGGAGCCGTCGCAGATTCCTGGCCCGGTCGCGCTCTCGAACGCCTTCACGGTCGCGCCCTCCCGGGCGACGCCATGGGGCGAGTACCCGCTGGTCTTGTCGCCATCACCGGAGTCAAACGTGTTCTGGCTCAGCGTAATGTCCTGACACGGGATGTCTTGCTGGTTCTTGCCACCGCCGTTGTCGTGACCGACCACGCCGGAGTTGGTCGTGGACCCTTGAGACCAGTAAATCCAGCCGTCTTTGAAGGTGATCTGTTCCGCCGGGTGGTCGCCGGTCGGCAGTCCGGTAATGAACGGGCTAACCTGCCCGGTCTCGGGATTGACGGTCACGACGCGCGAGCTGTTGTTCTGGGCATTGGTTGCAGGCGCGCGGATGGCCTGGTTTGAGTCCGTGGCGAAGAGTCGCCCGCCCCCGAAGCCATTCTCGAACGCGATGTCGATCGCCGGGCCGTGCGGCTGGAGACCTACGCCGCTCTTGGTGGGCTTGGCGAGGGGACCACGGATCTGTTTCCCGCTCTCGTCAAACACCAGGATGTCGGGCGTGAAGGGGTTGGTGGCCGACAACTCGCCCCCGACGACAGCACTCGTCTCGTCGTTGCACTTACTCGGCAGGCCGTGCCCCGACTCCAGCACGAACACCTCAAACCGGCGTGAGTCGCCGCGAAACGCGACTGCGGTCGGGAAGTTGAGGTCCTTGGCAAACACCGAAACCTCGAAGCCCTTAGGCACGACGATATTTTCCCCATTGCCGGGGTTGAAGAAGACGTCCTCGTGGGGACAAATCGGGTTTCCTCGGGTCTGGGCTGTCGCAAGCGTAGGCGGGGTAACTACCAGCGCGAATAAGACATTCACGAGCAACCAACTAAATCGATCGAATCTGCTGCGCATGTCAACTCCCTCTCAGCGTTATCCAGCGTTGTTTGCACGCACCTTGTTCACTTGGCGGCTTCACGGATACGCGGCGTGCATACGTGTCGTTCTCCTTGGTTGCCATGGCCAAGGGGCCATGACGCCTCCCCTTTTTAAAAAAGAACAGCGCGCCGCCGCGTCATCGTGCACGAGGAGAACACGCGGGGTGCAAAGGTGAACCACCATTTGCGCTATGGGTCTGTGCGCTACCCAACCATAACCAGACCGGCGCTAGGGCCCCCTGAAGCCAATTCGCGACGCGATTTGTCCGGCTCGCTGATCCACAATACCCAAAAGCGGCCGGCGATCGATGGAATTTCTTTCTGTGTTTGATGAATGTTCGTCATCAATAAATCCGCGCTACGAAAAAAAGCTGATCTGCGCAAAAAAAAGCCTGCAACACGCGTTGCGGGCTTGGGCAGAGTGAACGGGCTTCTAGTGGGCGGCGCCGCTCCCGGGAATGCCGAAGCGAATGCGCGAGATGGTGTGCGTCTTTACTTGAGCCGCCCACTGGCTGTCGACCGACTGCGGCGCCCCGATGCTCGTCGTGTCGAGCGACAAATTGGTGATATAGATCCACTCGCCGCTGCGCACGAGGCTCGCGGGAAACAGCAGCCCGACGGGCGAGCCGTTGCGCACCCCGTTGAAATCGCCGATCTTGGCGATGACCTTTCCGGTCTTGTCGGTCACCACGATCTCGTCGGCCTGATTGGCGCACACCCAGACGTTATCGTCCTCATCGAGCATCAGCCCGTCCGCGCCATTGATGCTTTCTGTGAATACCTCAGCCTTCCCCGCCAGGCCCGCGCTAGACGCGATCTTGATGACGGTGTCGTCGCCCGTATTGGCGACAAACAGCGCGCTCTCATCGCTGTTGAATTGCAGACCGTTCGCCCCGAAAGACGGGAAGCCCGTCGTCCTGAGCAACGGATCGTTCTTCCAAGCGGTGACGGCGCCGCCCGTCGGTCCCGTCTTCCAAATGATTCCCTGGAACGAGTCGGACACATAGACGTTACCTGCGCTGTCAAATGTGAGCGCATTGAGGCCGGGATTTACGGTTAGAACAGGCGCTTTCATAAAAATCGATGAGTCGCCGGTCACCGGATCGACACTGAGCACGTTGCCCGCCCCGAAATCGATGACGAGAAGCTGGCGACGGCCGTTGGGAAGCCGGTTGGTCGGGTGAAACGCAAGGCCGAGCAGCGCCGGGCTTGATCCAGTGATGTCGAGCGCGCGCAGCAAGTCCCCGTTCTCGTTGAACACAAATAGCTTGCCGGGGCCGCTAGGCGCAGTCGGCGCGAATCCCGGGACGTACACATCGCCGTTGTGATCAGCGGTGATGCCTTCCGGATGCGGCGCACCCTCCGGCAGCGAAGCGAAGCGCTCCACGTGGCCGCGGTCCCACGCGGCGGCGTCAAGCGGAACCAGAAAGATGCAAGCAAGCAGGCACAAAGCAGTGCGCGAAATCGCGGACATATCCCGTCCCCAGAAGATTGTTGGCGCGGGCAGTCTGTTCCTGCAAAGCCGCAGCGTCAAGAATACGGCTCTAAAAAAAGAACGCCCGACTGCGGAAGAAGTCAGGAGCTCGAACTGTTGGCTTTTACTTTGGGCTTGCTTGCACATCAGTCGTCGTGATCCTCGTCTTCATGCCCGCCTCGATCTGGTTCCTCGCGCGGGTTTCTGCATCTGAAGTTCGCGGCATCGTTCGTGCCGCCGCTGCCCGTATACACCGCAACCTTCGGGTAGACGCACAGCGGGCGCGTGCGGTCGACGACTCCGCCGGTGCTGTGCGATGCGATGACCCGCTTTGGCGCCTCGCCCTTCTCGACCCAGTTCTCGAGCGCAGTCAGCATGTCGAAAGTATTCGGACCGGGACCCCCGGAGCAGTGCTGCATGCCCGGCACCATGAACAGCCTGAAGAACTGGTTGGTCCGCTTGAGCGCGTCTGCGCGGTCATCGTGGCGGTGCGACATGAAGTCCACCACGCTCTCGAAATAATTGATCGAGTTGAGCGGCGAGATGTCGGGGTCGCTGAAGCCGTGGTACACGATCAGCTTCGCGCCGCGCTGGTGCAAGGGGCGCAGGTCGGGGTTGATCGCGTCAAGCAACGGTCCGACCTTGTGCAGCGCGAAGAGCAGGTCGGAGCCGAAGTTGAAGGTCATCGGGTCGTAGGCTGGATTCTCGAACACCTGGTACTTGAAGAAGCCGTCTGCGGCCTGCCAGTGCAGCCCCGTGAACGGCGCGCTGCCCGTGGTCCATGCCGCCCAGCCCCCCGGTCCGTCTTCCGCGCCGGGGAGGAGCGGCGGATGCACGAGCTCGCCCCACGGCGTGCGCACGCCGCTCCAGATATCCTTGATGGCCTTGACCTGCTTCGCGCTAAAGCAGCTCGCCGGATCCTCCCCTGCCTGGCACGTCAGGACCGCGGGGTCGAACTTGCACTTGCGCGGATCGTCGATTACGCCGTCGACGATGCCGTCGATGGCGTCGCAGGCGGCTGCCGTCGCCTTGCCGAGGATCGCCGTCTTGCTTGCCGGGATATAGCTCTGCGGGTCCTTCAGCGTGGCCATCGAATACCAGAGGTGAGATCCGGCGTAGAAGCGCGTCCAGTTGTTCGCAGGATCGCCGGCGATGAGGCCGTCGAAGTCCTCGGGATAGCGCTGCGCTTCCATCAGTCCCTGTTGCCCGCCTTTGGAACAACCGACGTAGTATGAGTGTTTCGCACGCTCACCGTAGAACGCGCGCGTGATTGCCTTGCCGTTTACCGCGGTTACATGCGTTCCGCGATGGCCGAAGTCCGCGACGAGGTCGGGCCTTCCGAGTGCCCACGTCGAGTCGAACGAACCCGAGCTGACATGTCCCGTGTCCGTGCTCGCCGTGGCATAGCCGCGCGCGAGCGCGGCTCGCATCGCTGAATAGCTGATGACTCCGGCGGTGCCGCCGTTGCCGACGAGCTGGAATTTTCTGTTCCAGCTCGCGCCCGTCGGCATCCACACCTCGAACGTCACCGCGGGCTTGGTCACGCCTACTACGCGGCAGATCGGCACCGGCAGCGTGCCGACCGGGTCCGGATTGGCGCCGGCGGGCCGCAGCTCGGCGAGCGTGATCGTCGTGTCCGCAATGCTCACCGCTGCCTTGAGATCGGCGCACGCGATGGGCTGCGCCGCCGCCGGCACGGCAATCAAAAACAGGCTCAGAAGCATGGCTTTCATTGCGGTTTTCCCTCTGATGGATAGCTGCGTCAGTCGTCGTGCTCTTCGTCGTCGTCCCCTTCCCCGTGGTGGCCCTTGGGCAGGCCGATCAAGCCGCCTTCGCGCGTCGAGTCGACCGCGCCGTACTGGCGGCCGGTCCGCAGGTCGATGAAGATGGCGTTCACGTCGCCGATGTCGGCCGGGTCGCCGACCACGTGGCCCAGCGCCCTCAGCTTGGCGATCTCGGTCTCGTCGAAGCCTGCTTCGCGCGCGATGAAGTTTCCGCGCGTGGTCACCGAGATGCGCGGCGCCTCGACCGCCTGCTTGATCGTCATGCCGTGATCCACCAGGTTGATGAGCACGTTGTAGACCGAGCTGATGATGGTGGCGCCGCCGGGCGAGCCGAAGGCGGCAACCGGCTCGCGGCCCTTGAACAGGATGGTGGGCGTCATGCTGCTGCGCGGGCGCTTGCCGCCTTCGACGTCGTTCGCGCCCGGGCCGCCGAAGCGCGGGTGCAGGTTAAAGCCGAAGTTGAAGTCGGTGAGCTCGTTGTTGAGCATGAAGCCGTAGCCGGGAACCATGATCCCCGTCCCCCAGCCCTGCTCGATGGTCGTCGTATACGAGACGATGTTGCCCCACTGGTCCACCACCGAGAAGTGCGTCGTATGGCCGCCGGCGTGGCTCACGGGCTCTGCGGCGGCGAGCAAGGTGTGCCCCGCGCGCTGCGCCGAGTCGAAGACCCACGGATCGCCGTACGGCGCGGCCCCCGGGATGATCGAGCTCAGGCTGATCAGGTCGCCGCGCATCCGGACGTAGTCGCGGTCGAGCAGGCCGCGCTTGGGTACCGGCACGAAGTCCTCGTCGCCCATCCAGACGCTGCGGTCGGCGAAGGCGAGCCGCATCGCCTCGGCCATGACGTGAAGCGTCTTCGCCTTGCCCCAGCCAAAGCCGGCCGACGCGTCGCCAAGCGGGTAGCGCTCGATCATCTTGAGCGCCTGGATCATGGTCAGACCGCCCGACGAGGGCGGCGACATCGCGGCGATGCGATAGCCGCGGTATTCGGCCACGATCGGCTCGCGGATCACGATATGGTAGTCGGCCAGGTCCTGCATCGTCATGAGGCCGGGCTTGCCGCCATTGGCCGTCGCGCGCTGTGCGGCCACGATCGCCGCGCCGATCTCGCCGCGGTAGAGGGCGTCCGGCCCCTTTGCCGCGATCAGGCGCAGCGTCTTCGCGAGATCCGGCTGCTTGAGGATCTGGCCCTTCTGCAGCGGCACACCGCCGGGCCGGAAGACCTCGGCCGTCGCCGCGTAATAACTGGTGCGCGGCGAAGTCGCATCGCCGGCGAGCACGAAGTTCACCGGGAAGCCGTTCTCGGCGAGTTCGATCGCGGGCTGAATCACTTCGGCAAGCCGCTTGCGCCCATAGCGCTGCAATGCGGTGGCGACCACCTTCAAGGTGCCGGGGACGCCCACCGCCTGGCCGCTGGTGGAAGCGGGCGTGAAATCCTGGTTGCTGCCGTCCGGATTGGTGAACAGCGTGGTATCGGCACTCGCCGGCGCCCTTTCGCGGCCTTCGATCGCAAAGGTGCTGCCCTGCCCCTTCGCGAGGTGCACCATCATGAAGCCACCGCCGCCGATGCCTGAGAACTCGGGCTCGACCACGTTGAGCGCGAACTGGATGGCCGCGGCGGCGTCGATGGCGTTGCCGCCGCTGCGCAGCATCCTCGCGCCCGCCTCCGCGGCGAGCGGGTGCGATACCGCCACCACTCCGCCGCGGACGCCCGGGCCCGGCGGCACCGCCAGCCCGGAGGCCTCGTGCGCCGCCCAAGCGGGCGCGAAGCTTAATGCCGTGAAGCCCAGTACGAGCAGTGATTTGCGCATGTCAGGTCCTCGTTCTCAGCCAGCCATAGCGCGTATTGCTGCGTGCGCCGCCCGCATCCGCGTACGAGCGCTTGATCTTCGCCAAATTGTCGTTCGCATAATGCGGCAGCGGGCTCTGCGGCGCGGCGGTGGTGGTCGTCGGGAACTCGAGGATCCGCTTGAGCTCCGGCGTGATGCGGCGCTCGTAGTCCCGGGGCACCGGAGTGTAGAGGGCGCACTCGTCTCCATGGTCTCGCTCGCCGTCATCATGGTCGCGGCGGCGGCCGCGATCATCGTCGTCGTGCTCGCAGCGTGACCCGACTGTCCCGACCGGCAGCTCATAGAGGCGCGCCGAGTTGAGGCCGAGGATCTTGCGCTTCACCCTCGGGGTGAGCTCGGGATAACCGTAGCGCCGGCGCATGGCCTCGGGGATCTGGAAGCGCCACAACGCCTCGATCTGCCATTGCGGCGAGCCGTACCACACCGCGTCCGAGCCGAACACGATGCGGTCCTCGCCCATGAACTTCAGCAGCTGGCCGAGGATATGCGCGCAGACTGTCGGGAAGGTGATCACGGTCGAGGCGAACGTGGTGCCGATCTCCGCGTAGACGTTCCTGAACGGAGCGGCGAGCAGCGCCATCTGGGTGGTCCACGAAATGTCGGGCACGCCCTCCCGCAGCACTCCGGAGTTCACCTCGTTCAGCGCGTTCAGGACCCAGAACGCCGGCTTGATGCACGAGTGGTAGATGATGAAGTTGAATTGCGGCCAGTCGGCCGCGGCCCTGGGGATGTCGATCGGGTGACCGAGCCTCGGGTCGCTGCCCACCGCGTTGGTCGACAGGCCCTTGTGGATCGACAGGTTCATGAACCCCGGATGCTCCTTCAGGATGCGCCCGTGGTTCTTGCGCGCGTACTCGTCGATCTTCGCATACGTCGGATAGGCGACATCGGGATCGTCCAGCGCCCAGCGCATCATGTCGCTGTTCGGGTCGTTGTCGACTTTGGCAGCGGTGGCGATGTTGTAGCCCTTCCAGGAGTCGGGCTTCAGGCGCTCGATCTGCTCCTCGATGAACCACAGGTTGCCTATGCCGGTGTAGAGCTGGCCGTGGCCGAGCATGCGCGTGGAGCCGGCGAGCTGGTTCACCCAGTCGCGCGTCGCCATCGTCTGCTCGGCGGTCAGGATCTCGTTCGCCTCCGACTCCTGCACGTTCTTCGGGGGCCGGGGGGCGCCGGCACCCGGGATGGCGGCTGAGTTGTTGTTGGTCATGATCGCCACGGTCACCTGGCTGTCGAGATACACATCCTTCATGTACTGCGCGAGGTGGAAGTTCGAGTTGAGGTTCGGCAGGCCGACCAGGGCCGGGTTCCACGGGAAGTTCACCCGCCCGAGCTCGTCGGGCAGGTCGTCCGGGTTGAAGCTGTTGTGGTTGCCCTCTGCGATGTCGCGCAGCGCGTTCCCGGGGCCGGTCCGGCTGGAGCGGATGATGTGGGTCTGATCGTCGAACACGAACAGGTCGCGCGGCGGGCCGCCCTGCGCGTAGGCTTCGGGCACCAGCATCTCGATCGGCCGCACGTCGAAGAACTCGCCGAAGACCTGGTTCATCGCGAGGAACGAAGCCGCGAAGCCGCCCGAGGTGGTGAGAAACTTGCGGCGCGACATGCCGAGCTGCTTGGCCGCTTGCTGCGAGAGCACCGCGAGCCGCGCCTCGACCTCCTTCTGCTTGTCGGTCTGGCCGATCGGCATGTACTCGCCGTTCGACACCATCTGGGTCGGGATCGGCGAATGCACCGGATCGGCGTGGTCGGCGGGCGCGAGCCTGCCGAGCTGCTCCTTGCTGAACCAGGAATCGTCTTCGCGGAATTCGGGTTTCTTCGTCGAGTCGCTCATTGCTTTCTCCTTTCAATCGTCGTGGTCGTCTTCGTCATCACGCTGGCCTTCGTGGCGTCCCTTGAGCGTGTCGGTCACATCGAAGACTAGGTTGTCGGGCGACGGACCGAACGACGCCCAGGGCACTCCCGCGGTTTGGCTGATGCCCTTCTTGGACCAGTCGCACACGCCTTTGGGGAAAATGCTGCGCAGGCGGTCCATCTCGGCCGAGGTGAAGGCAACCGCGTAGTCGTCCATGTCCACCGCCTTCAGGCGGCACGCGATGATGTTGGCGACGAGCGGGCCGCCTGCCACGTAGCGCGGGAACGCGTACGACGGGTAGAGCGTGTTGCACTTCGAATCCGGCTCGCTGCTGAAGGTGGTCGGCTCGGCGATGAACTTTGGCGGCGTCGTCGAGGTGTCCCAGCATCCGTCGACCACGTCGGCCGGCTTGTTGCGGCGCACTTTCTCGATCTGCGAGGCGTTGGAGTGGTCGGCCTTGACGGCTTCCACCCAGCGCACCATCGCCGCCCAGTTGGCTTCGGCTTGCGCAGGGCCGCGCCACATGACGTGGTTGTCGGCAGTGCCGCTCGCCTGGCGCATGCGCTCGCGAACCGCGAAGTGATACCACGCGTAGTGGTAGCCGCCGGTGTCGTTGTAGTTGCCGCCGTCGAGCACCGGGATGGTCGCAAGCCCGCCGCCGCCGTACAGCGTCATGCCGCCCTGGTAGGCGCGCTTGATCGCGCCGCGGTCTCCGCTCGTGCGCGAAGCAACGTAGTTGGCGTCGTTGTCGTAGCCGCCGATGTCCTGGTTCAGGTCGAGGAACTGCTTGACGGTGATGGCGCCTGAGTTGAGCGCCCCGAGGCCGTACTGCACGCCGACGTTGTCCCAGGGCCGCAGCGCGAAATTCGTTACTGGGTCGACGCCGTAGATGTTGCGCGAAGCGTCGAACACGGTCGGACGCGCGCCGGTGGGATTGGTCACCGGGTCGTAGCGCAGCGCCGCCGGGACGGCGGGGCTCCAGACGGCGGAGCCGTAACCGGCGATGTCGACGCGCCCAGGGACGGGATCGGTGCGCTGCGCCTGATTGGCCGCGTCGAGCCAGGCCTGGATGCCCTTGTATCCGCTGACCGCTACTTTCTGGGGGTCCGTGAAGCCGCTCGGATTGGTCACCGTGAAGTAATGCGCCAGCAAGTGCCCATCGAGCGCGCTGTTGGCGATCGAAAACGCGTCGGGGAAGGTCGAGGTCGGGATCGCGCCGTCGAACAGGCCCGGGAAAGCGTCACCGATGTCGAGCGTCGTGTAGGCCCCGCCCGAGCCGCCCATGCTGATGGTGTAGGCCGGCACGCCGAAGGTCTCGATAAAGTGCTCCTTGCCCATCATGGCGGCTTCGCCGGCGAGGAAGGGGTTGCAGCTATTCGAGGGGTGCTGCAGCGTGTTGATGAACAGCGCCCAGCCTTCCCCGAGCCGCGTGGTGTTGAGCGGGTTCACGCCTTCCGCCGCACCCTGGAGGTACCAGCCGCCGGGGCAGCCGGCGCCATGGATCGCGATCAGGCCCTTGTTCCAGCCTTTGGGAGGCGAGAAGGGGCTCGGCGCCGGCTCTTTGGTCGGATCGTGCAGGACAACGTTCTGGTAGATGCCTCGATCCATCGTGCCGGTCTCCAGCCGCACGACGAACGGCACGGTGACGCCGTTGCGCGTGGTGGTCACCGCGACATCGGCCGGCAGCGCGCTCGTGCTCGGAAGCTGCCGGAATCCGCCTCCCGCCGTGGAGAGGTAGAGGTAGTCCACGCGCGTCGCGACGGAGCATTCCGCGTCGAGCGGCGCGCCGAGCACGCCGAGGCCCGCCGGCAGGCTGAAGCTCTGCGTCTGGCAGATGAAGGGCTGCTGGTACGGGCCGGAGATGATGGGACCCTTGATCGAATAGTTGGTGAGCTCCAGCGACTCGGGCTTCACGGCCCAGCCCTTGCCTTCCACCTTCAACGTGTTTTCACCCAGCACCAGGCCGTTCACCAGCCCGACCAGCGTGTTGGGCGTCTGGCCTGCCCGGAACGTGCCCGTGATGTCGCGGCCATTGAGCGTGATCTCCAGGGCCTTCTTGCCTTTCGCCTTGGGAACGCTGATCTCGACGAGCACGTCGCCGCCGCTCACGCGGTCGGCGTGGGTGGAAAGCGTCCTGATGTTGAATTCCGGCTCGTCGTCGTTGGACGCAGCCGCAGGTACGAACACTAAGAGCGGCACCGCCAGCGCGCCAATACCGCCCCACCTCGCAAAGCGAGCGCTAATTTGCTCGTTCACGCCATCCTCCGCGCCGAATCATGATTTTCCCGTGGTCGTTGTTGGATAGTGAGTGATCATCTCGATCCTGGCGGTCGCGATTATGGCCATCGTCATCGCGTTCACGCCCTCCAGGGTGCGACACCGGCGGCGGGGGAAGCCGTTTGCCGCCCGGGCCATCGGCAAACGTCAACGCAGAAGCCGCGCGCCGCTGGCCGACGCCCTTCTCGCTCCAATCGCATAAGCAATGACAGCTTCATGGAGTTCATTGTGTCTTCCTCCCTACGGCGCCGCCGGATTGCATTTGCCGCCATCGCCCGCCTTATTGCAGACGTCGCTTGCCACCGCTTGCGCGATGAGCGCGTCCCGGTCCGCCGCGAGCAGATAGCCTTTGTTGTAGGCGTTGTTTGCGGCGGCGGTTACCGCCGCGACGTACCCGGCATGCGAGTTGTTGTAGCGTTCCTCGAGCGACAGGCGCGGATCGCCCGCCACCAGCCGTTGCGCCTTGGTCTTGGCGAACGGCACCATGCCGCCGACGTAGTTGCACACTTGGCCGGCGTGGAAAGGTCTGCCATCGTAGATGTCAGCAGCATCACCCGAGCCAGCGGTGATGTTCCAGCCGAGGTAGGTACCGAGCGGCGCATCGCGCTGCACGGTCGGCACGCCGCCAAGCTCATTGCCATCTGCGTCGACGCGCGGCACCTTCATCTTGATCACGTGCAGGATCGGTGGCGGCATGTTCGTCGGAACGCCGGCCGCCTCGCTGTGATCGTAATCCGGGCCCCAGTCGTAATCGAATACCGGGAAGATGAAGTTCTCAGGCAGGAAGATGGAATCCGGTATCCCCGGGACGTTGCTCGGGAATCCCATCGCCGCCTTCGTCGGGTCCACCAGGGTCGCGTCCTTCAGCGTCGGCCATTGGCTCGGCGGCGGCGGCGTATCGTGCATCACCCACTCGCGCAACGCGGCGCGTACCCGGTTGACAAGCCCGGTCGCCGGCACCGGATTGCTCCTCAACGTGCCTCGGCCCCAGTTATTGCCAGGGCAATTCACCGCGTTCGTTCCTACCGGGCGCGGTGGATTCTCGGTGGTCACGCCGGTGCCGCCGCCGTGCGTCGAGCTCGGCAGGTAGTACCTGCGCACGTTTGCTGGCAGCGGAATGTCGCGGTCAGCAGAGGTGCCGACCCAGGAGGTCGTCATCTTCAACGCGAAAACCTCGGCGCCGCCGAACGTTTCGACGATCTTCGGGCAGGTGTTGCTGTGCTCGCAGCGGTCGAGAATTCCCCGGGTGGGCAGATCCCTCACGCGGTCTGGCCATCGGGTCCACCACTGCGGACCTTCGCTTCCCATCTGATAGAGCTCGAGCACGCCGTCGGGCTGGCCCCAGCGCGAATTGTTGGCGACGCGCCGCCCGGCGATGAGCGGCCAGGCGCCGTCGTGCACGATGCGGCCCGCCTCGTCCTCGTTCATGCCGAGGTGAATGAAGTGCCGGGTGAAGTTCCCCGACTGCGAAGAGCCGCGGATGATCGCCCATTTGATCAGGCCGGCGAGCGGGTTCGGCGTGCCGGAATCATCCTGCGCCTCGTATCGGAAGAACGACGCCACGTCGCGAAACGCCGCGGTGCCGGCGCCGAGCACGTAAGGGTCCTTAACGGTGTAGACGAGCTGATACAGCTTGGCTGGATCGAAGCCGTTCTTCATGCAGACCTTGACCGGCAGCGTGGTGACCGGCAGCGGCGCCGCGAAGTTGCCACCGCCGCAGAATTTCCAGTCGCTGTTCGGGATTGTTTCTCCGACGCTGATTACGCCGTCAATGGTTTCCCGCGTATGGACCGTCAGCTTCGATCCGCTGTTGTCGGTCGAATCAGCGGGAAAATACGGAATCGGGTTCCCCATCACGTTGAGCGGCTGAGCGTCGAGGCCGCTGCGATTGATGATCCGTCCCAGGATTTTTCCCGTGACACCGGTGATTACGGGTGTCTTCACGTAATGGTTGGTGAAGACCGGAGCGGTGCAGGCGGGGACGGCGCTGGGCAGGCAATCCACGTTTGCCGGGACGGCCGTGGCGAGCGCGTTGTCGCCTTGCCAGCCGCTGAGCAAATGCACGTCGCCCGCGGCAAACAGATCGGCCGTGAAGGCGACGTTGCCGCCACGGTTGGGCACGTCGTGCCACAGCAGGCCGCTGACCACGCCAATATTTTGTGCAGTCGGCTTGCGGATCACGAAGCTTGCGATGTACTCGGCTTCGTGCCGGGCATGCTTGCCGCGGTGGCCGTCGCCGCGATCGCGACGATCACCCTCGTCGTGCTCACCGTCATCGTCGCCGTGCTGACGGCGCTGATGCGCGAGCTCGAGATCGGTGATCTCGGCGTTATGCGGGTCGCGCGGATCGAGTGCGCCCCAGGCACGCCCGGTAAGCTGCTCATAGCCCGGCTGACCGGCGATCGCCTCCACCTTGTCGATGACGATCCTCGTTACGCGCGCGTGCACTGACGTTCCCCAGGCGAGCAGGACCAGCACGAGCGATAACCCGGTCATGACAAAGCTCGCGCGAGGCAGCGCCTGGACGTTCGGTGACATCGAACTCCCCCTTTTGTTGACAGGCCTCTCCGCCTGCTAAGCTACTTCGCATGCCGTCGTCGATCCATTGATCATGCTTCTCAAATGATGCTCAATTCTCATTAATGAAGAACGTATGGCTTGTACTGGCTGGAATCCTGTCCGCAGATCTCGATGCCGTCGCGGCAAACGACATCACTGTCATCTCGTTTGGCCGTGCGGATCAAGCGGCGTTGACTCAGGCCTACTATCGACCGTTTCGCAAGAGCACGGGCATCGGCGTCAGATCGGCTTCGTACGACGGCCAGACGACCGAGCTCGAGCAGATGATCAAAACCGGAAAGACCGTGTGGGACGTGATGCAAGTGGAGTCGCGCACTCTGCAGCTCGGCTGCGAGGCCGGTCTATTCGAAAAGCTCGACCACGGCAGGATCGGCAACAGCAGCGACTTCATCCCCGGCGCCATCTCCGATTGCGGCGTCGGCATCTTCGCCTGGTCGATGGCGCTTGGCTATGACGCGACCCGGGTAAAGAGCCCGCCCGCCTCGTGGGCGGACTTCTGGGACGTCAAGAAGTACCCGGGCAAGCGGGGCCTGCGCAGGAGCGCCAAGTACACGCTCGAAATTGCGCTGCTTTCCGACGGGGTTGCACCCGCCGAAGTCTACCGGGTGCTCGCCACGAGCGAGGGGGTGGAGCGCGCATTCAGAAGCCTCGAGAGAATCAAGTCGAACGTCCTGTGGTGGGAAGCGGCGGCGCAGCCGGCGGCGTTCCTTGGCGCGGGCAAGCTGGCGATGACTTCAGCGTATACGCTGTGGATCGACCGCGAACGCCAACAGAGGAAGAACTTCAAGATCGCCTGGGACGGAAGCCTCTACGACCTCGACAGCTGGGCCATCCCGAAAGGTACGCCGAAGGCCTCCGACGCCTACCGCTTCATCGCCTTTGCGAGCCAGCCCGAATACCAGAAGCTGCTCTCCGAGAATATCGCGTACGGGCCCGCCAACAGGAAGGCGCTGGCGCTGCTCGATGCGGAGCTCGCCAGGGCCATGCCCTCGGCGGAAGCGAATCTCAAGCGGGCACTCAAGGTCGATGTCGCGTTCTGGATCCGCCACGGCGAAGCGCTGGAAAAGCGCTTCGATCGCTGGGCGCCTGCGATCTGCAGGCAACAGATCGAGGACCACGACGAGGACTATGCAGACCAGGCCACCTGCCAGGACAGTCAGGGCAGCTTGCGCACGCACGAGGCGGGCGCGCCGCGCGAGCACGTGGACGGCGCGCCGCACAAGCACTGAGATCCTGCGTGGGCCGCAAACAAAACTGGCCCGGCGGTTTCGCGCCGAGCCAGTGCTCGACAAGAGAAATCAATCCCTTTCGTGATCGCGATCCTTTCCTTCGCCGATCTCCTTCGCCCTGCCCGTGAGCCTCACGATATCCAGGCCGCCTCCCACCCGGTCGCCGCAGTAGAGCAGGCCGCGGTCGTCCACGTAGCTGTTGTCGCACGACACGTCGAGCGACGTAAAAGTGACGCCGTTGATGGTGGCCGAGCTCGGCTGGGTGAACGCGGTGATCGGCGCGACAAAGTGGGCCACTTCGACCGGATGGTAGGGATCCCTGATATCGGTCACGCGAAGCCCCGCGTCGAACCACGCGCTGACCATCAGCCTGCCGTAGTACGGGTCGTTGAAGTTCTCGTTCATCGAGTGCACGCCGAACCGCGTGCCGCGGGAACAGAAGTTGGGCCGGCCCGAGAAGTCGTTGACCGTAACGGTCGAGATCGGCCATGGATGCTGCTCGGCACTGGTACTCCCGCCCTGGCCTACCCTCGCGGTGATGTCCAGCAGATACAGCAAGTGCGGAGATCCGGTACAGCGATTGTCGGTCTCCTCCGAGGCGAGTCCCAGGATGTCCCGGACGTTGTTGTCGGTGAAATTGGCGTACTGGGCCAGTTTCAACCCGTAATACGGCATCGACGAGTGGCCGCCTTCGACACCCGGCATGTAGAGCACGCCGATCTGCGAGGCGAGCAGCTCGGCATCGGTGGGCCTTTGCGGATTCACGAACGGCGTGCCGTGGCCGTATGGAGGCGGCAGCAGCTTGTCGATGTCGACGATCTGGAAAATGCCGTTGGATCCCACGCCGTACGGCATGTAAAGGCGGTTGATCAGCTTTCCGCCGGCGACCGCGTTGCCGTTGAATGTCGATACGGCGATCGGACCATGCACGCCCGGAGGAACGCTATTGCTCCCCGGGATTCTGAACGTCGAGCCCGGGTTCTGTCCCGGGAAGCCGAAGTCCTCGATGTACGTCGGGTTCGCCGGATCGCTCAGATCGAAAATCTTCAGGTGCTGGTTCGGGCTGCTTGCATTGTTCCAGCCGTCGGAGTTCGGACCCGCCTTGGTTGCGCCGCCGACGATGTAAGCGATGCCCGTTCTGCAATCCCACCAGCTTCTGTGGGTGACATCCAGACCCTTCACGGGCGTCGATACCAGGCTCGGCGCCTGCGGATTCGTCACGTCCCACACTTCGTGCGACACCGCGCCATTTTCCCTCAGCAGATAGACATGGCCCGGGGCGCCGTGCGGCAGAACGCTGCCGTCGCAAATCATGTTCATGCGTGCGCCGCCTTTGTCCGCAATGATGTGCTTGAGGTACACCGGATGCCTTGGATCGGTGACGTCGACAAGCGACGTGCCGTTTCTCTCTGAGACACCGGTCATCGGATTGAGCATCAGCCCGTTGAAGTGTCCGGCGAAAGCGATGACGCGCCCGTCCGGGTAGTTGTGCACCGTCGTCTGGTAAGTCACGCGCCCCTGCAAATCATTGTGACCCACCCACTCGGTGTTGAATGTGTCCGCGCCGTCGAGGCCAACCGAATGGCGCGGCGCCGGCGTATCCAGATCGTTCGCCGCCCATGCGTTCGCCCCCAGCGCGATCAGGGCAGCGGCCAGCGGCGCGCGCCAGTGCCGAATGCTTCGTGGTTGGTTCATCTGCTTGTCCTCTCCTCTTGAGCTACATTTGAAGACGTTCCTAGCGCTGTATGGCCGACAGCCGGCCACGGTCGAACTGCAACGATCGAGACTCGCCGTAGGACCAGGTATCGACGCGGCCCTGGACGGCTTCTTCCATGGTGATCTCCGTCGGCTTGCCCCAGATGGCCTTGACTTGCGTCTCCGTCATGCCGAGGCGAGGCTCGCCTTGCATGACAAACGCATCCGGCGGGGACGGCGTATCGACGCGGGGCTCGAGCGGTGTCGCCGGCGTTTCGCCTGTCGGGGCGGGGGCAGGCGGTGCCCCGAGTCGCGGCTCGTCTTCCGCGGCAGCGGAACTTCTGCGCGCGCTCTGAACCGATCGTGTCCGTGGTTGATCCGTACGCAAGACAACCTGCGATTCGGATCCGGAGGGACAGGCAGAATTCTGATAGAGCTCTGTTCCATCCTTCCCCACGCACTTGAAGATGACTTGTGCAGACGCGAGCGGGGCGAAGAACACTATGAACAACAAAGCTGACGCGCTGTAAACCGCGCTCGATGACATGTCGGGCCCCCCGCTTGCGGTGCGATTGCGGCTTGTTGTCGGCTACGCTACTCGCACCCGGCGGGCAATCCATTCCCTATGTTTCTGAATACCATTCTTGTCGCTCATGAATGCCCGCATCGAGACGGGCAGATAATTCAATACCAAGGGGAGGCTTCAATGAAAGCGAAAACGCTGCTCGCGCTCGCCGCGGGCGCGCTGCTTGCCGCGCCGGCCGCCGAGGCGCGCATTACCAGGTTTGTCGTTGACCCTGCGCTGTCCCAGTCGCCCACGTTCGAAGGCAGGACGTTCGGCAGCGTCGGCGCCTACGAGAAGCTGCGCGGCAAGGCCTACGGCGAAGCCGATCCGCGGGACCCGCAAAATGCGGTGATCACCGACATCGAGCTGGCGCCGCGCAATGCCCGCGGCCTGGTCGAATACTCGGTGGACTTCTTCATCCTCAAGCCCGTCAACCTGCGCGATGGCAACCGCAAGCTGTTCGTGGAGGTGAACAACCGCGGCGGCAAGCTCTTCGGGCCGTTCAACGGATCCGGCGGCGGCAACAATCCGACCACCGCCGCAGACGCCGGCGATGCGTTCCTGATGAATCAGGGCTACAGCATGGCGTGGAACGGCTGGGACCCGTCCGCGTCCGCTGGCGCCGACGGGACAGGCCTGACGATTTCAGTACCCGTGGCGAAGCACCCCGACGGTACCGAGATCACCGGGCCCTCGTACGAGTACATTGTTTTCGACAACGCCACCACGACACAAAGCGTTCTCACGTACGCCGCGGCCACTACCGATAAATCCAAAGCCACGCTGACCGTACGCGATCACATTACCGACGCACCGGCCGTGGTTCCGGCGACCGGCTGGGAATACACCTCGGCAGCCGGCACGGCAATCCGGCTGCTGCCCGCGGGGACGCCGTTCAAGCAAAGCTCGATCTACGAGCTCAGCTTCATAGCCAAGAACCCGATCGTCGCCGGGCTCGGCTTCGCCGCCAGCCGCGACTTCATCTCGTTCCTGCGCCACGCGCGCCACGACGACTACGGCAATCCCAATCCATTGGCGCACCACGTACGGCACACGTATAGCTTTTCGGTGTCGCAGCCCTCACGTTACCTGAACGACTTCGAGACCCTCGGCTTTAACGCCGACGAGCGCGGGCGGCGCGTCATCGACGGCATCCTGAACTGGATCGGCGGCGGCAGCGGCATCGGCATGAACTTCCGCTTTGCGCAATCGGGACGCACCGAGCGCAACCGCCAGAACCATCTCTACCCGGAAGCGAATTTCCCCTTCACCTATGAGGCATTCAGGGATCCGTTCACCGGCAAGGTGGCCGGGCGCGCCGAGCGCTGCTCCGGCCTTGAGCAGGAGCACAGAGGCGACGGGCGCGATGACGATGAAGACGACGACCGGAGCGGCGAGCGTCGCGATACCTGCGCCAAGTCCCTGCAGGTGAATTCCGCCAATGAATATTGGGTCAAGGCCGGCTCGCTGCTGCATACCGATCCGCGCGGCAGGGATATTCGCCGCGATCCCGAAAACGTCCGCTTCTACCTGCTCTCCAGCGTCGAGCACACCGTGTCCGGATCCGCGCCGACCCCGGGCAGCTGCCAGCAGATCCGCAACACCACGGACCCCAACCCGGCGCTGCGCGCCTTGTTCATCGCGCTCGACGAATGGGTCAGCCAGGGTCGCAAGCCGCCCGAGAGCCAAGTGCCCGATCAGGTAACTGGCGTGTATTCCGTTGCGCAGCCCAATGGCCTCGGCGTGATCCCGCAGGCGGCCCTCGGCTTCCCGAGCATCCCGGGGGTAGCCTATAGCGGCGTGATTACCGTGCGGCACCTGTTCAACTTCGGGCCGCGTTTCAACGACGGGATCCTGGATATCAATCCGCCGGCATTCTCTGGCCCGGTGTATCCATCATTCGTGTCGAAGGTCGACAAGGACGGCAACGACGTAGCGGGGATTCGACTGCCGCCAGTGGAGGCGCCCATTGCCACGACCACCGGCTGGGGACTGCGCAGCGCGACGTTCGGCGGCGGACCGGCCGGCGGTAACATGGACGGCTGCGAATCGTCAGGTCAGTGGATCGCGTTCCAGGCCACCAAGGCTGGCCGCCTGGCCGTCGGCGACCCGCGTCTTTCGCTCGAAGAGCGCTATGCAAGTCACGCGGCATACGTGCAAGCGGTCGCGAGCGTGGCCAGGAAGCTCGAAAAGCGGCGCCTGCTGCTCGAGCAGGACGTCCAGCGCTATATCGATGCAGCTGAAGCCAGCAGCGTGCTTCGTTAATGGACGGAATAGTCGGGCGCGCAGCGTGTTACCCCAACTATTGGGAGGGCAACAAGAACGGCATTCCTTCCCAAACGGCAACAATCCCGTAACACAACGAGAGGAGCGCGATCATGAAAAGGCTTTTAGTCCTCTCGGCGCTGCTGCTCACTTGGGGTGCATCCTCGACTGCCAGCGCTGAGAACATCGAAGCGAGGCTGATCGGCTATAACGAGGTGCCTTCGGTGTCGACGCCCGCCGGGGGCACTTTCAACGCTACGATCAGCCGCGACGATGGGTTGATCGAGTACGAATTGTCCTACAGCGGACTCGTAGGGACGGTGCAGCAGTCCCACATTCACTTTGCCCAGCGCGGCGTGAACGGCAGCATCGTTGTGTGGCTGTGCCAGACCACGACGACACCGGCTCCTGCCGCCGTCGCGGGCCTTACGCCGTTTTGTCCGCAGTCGGGCACTGTCACGGGTCAAATCACCGCGGCAAACGTGATCAGTGCGAGCACGGCAAGCCAGCAGATTACGGCCGGCGAGCTTGCTAAGGTCATCGCCGCCATCCGCGCTGGTTTTGCATATGCGAACGTGCACGCGACGCCGCTCAATCCCGGCGGCGAGATCCGCGGCCAGTTGCGCGCATCGCACCGAGACAGAGACTAACAACGTTTGAACTGGTCGAACGCCCGACCCTTGCGGGGCCGGGCGTTTTTTTGTGCCGGCGCGGCGCATCCGCCACCGCCGAGGAAAGCGCAGAACTCCAGTAGTTTCATCCAGCCGCGGGGCAAGTAAACCCCATGAATCAGCGACTAGCGCGCTCTTTTCCCCATCCGGTCGAAGTAAGATAGCGGCCAAGGAGAAAAGATCCGTGGGTCGCAAAGAGGCTCGGATTCGAAGGCGCCCGCGACGGCTCGGCTTCACGCTGATCGAGCTGCTCGTCGTGGTGGTGATCATCGGCCTGCTCGCCGGGCTGGTGGCGCCGCGCTATTTCGGGCAGGTGGGAAAGTCCGAAGTGACTACCGCAAAAGCGCAGATGGACGCGCTCGAGAAGGCACTCGACCAGTACCGCCTAGACACCGGGCATTACCCGAGCACCGAGCTCGGCTTGCTCGCGCTCGTGCAGCGCCCCGCAGCCGAGCCGAAATGGGCCGGTCCCTACTTGCGCAGGGACGTGCCGCTCGATCCATGGGGCAAGCCCTACGTCTACAAGTCGCCGGGCGAGAAGGGGGTCGACTTCGACCTGCTTTCCTACGGCAAGGACGGCCAGCCTGGCGGCACGGGCGAGAACGCCGACCTCACGAATCACTAGCAGCCATGCGCTACCAGCTAAAAGCAATCGGACCCGCCGGCAGCGTTGAGTCGATCGACTCGCAGGCGCCGGACGAAACCACGGCGGTGCGCCAGCTCGAAGGCCGCGGCTACACCGTGCTCAGCGTGCGTGCGAAGCACACGCTCGCCGCGCCGTGGGGCGGTCGCAGCCAGCGCTTCCCCCTGGCGCTCTTCAGCCAGGAGCTGCGCGTGCTGATCAACGCTGGGTTGCCGCTCGTCGAGGCGATCGACACGCTCGGGCAGAAGGAACGCAGCAACGAATGGCGCGGAGTGATAGAGCGGCTCGTTGCAGTGCTGAGGGAAGGCCAGCCGCTCTCGGCGGCGCTCGAGCAGTTCCCGCAGGCCTTTTCGCCGCTGTACATCGCCACGGTGAAGGCGAGCGAGAAAACCAGCGACCTCGCGCCGGCGCTCGCGCGCTACGTCGCCTACGCGGGTCAGCTCGAGTCGATCCGCAAGCGCGTGATCAACGCCTCGATCTATCCCCTGCTCCTCATCGCCGTCGGCGGCATGGTCGGCCTGTTCCTGCTGCTGTACGTCGTACCGCGCTTCGGGCGCATCTACGCGGAGCGCGGCACGGACTTGCCGCTGTTCTCGAGGCTGCTCCTTTCCTGGGGGAACGCGGTCGACAAGCATGGCCCGGTGGTTCTCGTGGTGCTCGCGCTGCTGGTTGTCGGAATTGTGTATGCGCTGCGCTTGCCGCAGGTGCGCACCGCGATCGGCGATGCGCTCTGGCGCGTGCCGGCAATCGGCGAGCGGCTGAAGATCTACCAGCTGGCGCGCTTCTACCGCACGATCGGCATGCTGCTGCGCGGCGGCATGCCGCTCGTTGCCGCGCTCGACATGGGCGCGGAGCTTCTGCATCCGCTGCTTCGCGCGCGACTGGCAGCGGCCAGTCGCGCGATCTCCGAAGGCCGCAACGTGTCGCAGTCGATGGACGCCAACGGTCTGACCACTCCGGTGGCGCTGCGCATGCTGGCGGTGGGCGAGAAAGGCGGCAACATGGGCGAGATGCTGGAGCAGATCGCTGCCTTCCACGACGAGGAGCTGTCCCGCTGGGTCGACTGGTTCACGCGCCTGTTCGAGCCGATCCTGATGGCGATCATCGGCCTGGTCATCGGCACCATCGTGGTGCTGATGTACATGCCGATCTTCGAGCTGGCAGGCAACCTGCGATGAGCGCCGTCATCGAGCCGATCGCCGGCGCCGACATTGCCCAGGCGCGCGCCGCGGCGCGCGCCGCACGCCGCAGGACCGTCGACGTGCTCGAGGAAAGCCTCGCTCTGGATGCCGACGGCTTTACGGCAAGGCTCGCTGCCACGCTGCAGCTCGAGTGCCTGACCATGGCGGAGCTGCGCCGTGCAGCGCCCGCCTTCGACCTGCTGCCCTTCGCCGAGTGCTCGCAGCACAGCTGCGCGCTGCTGCGCGCGGCGGACGGGCGGCTGCTGCTCGCCTTCGACGACCCGTTCTCCGGTGAGCTGCAGGCGTGGGCGGAGGAGCGCATCGAACCGGCCTTCAGCTGGTGCCTGGTTCACCGCGGCGACCTGGTGGCGTTCCTCGCCGGACACGAAGAGTCGCTGCGCGCGCTCGACGCCGTCCAGGACGAGGTCGCCGCCGGGCCCGCAGACAGCGGCCGCATCGAGGACCTGTCGCTCAAGTCGATCGGCGACGAATCGAGCGAGGTGGTGCGGCTCGTGCGCTCGACGCTGCGCGACGCGCTGATGATCGGCGCGAGCGACGTGCACCTGGAGACCCAGCCGGCCGGCCTCGCCATCAAGTTCCGCATCGACGGCATACTCTCGCAGGTGAAGATGATCCAGGACGCGGCCCAGGCCGAGCAGGCCATCGCGCGCGTCAAGGTCCTCGCCGAGCTCGACATCACCGAGCGCCGCGTGCCGCAGGACGGCCGCTTCAAGGCGCTCGAGCATGGCCGCGCGGTCGATTTCCGCGTCTCCATCATGCCGAGCATCCACGGCGAGGACGCGGTGCTGCGCGTGCTCGACAAGCAGTCGCTCTACGAGGCGACGCAGCAGCAGCTCTCGCTCGACTCGCTCGGTTTCGACGCGCAGGACGTGCGCAGGCTGCGGCGGCTGTCCAACGAGCCCTACGGCATGCTCCTCGTCACCGGTCCCACCGGCAGCGGCAAGACCACCACGCTCTACGCCGCGATCAGCGAGATCAACAACGGCCAGGACAAGATCGTCACCATCGAGGACCCGGTCGAGTATCAGCTCCCCGGCGTGCTGCAGATCCCGGTGAACGAGAAGAAGGGCCT
>Ga0209577_10001173_pt1 | contig 26145 bp, 24 predicted proteins | sample GraSoiAngelo_109_FD_185874 | JGI IMG/M metagenome (GOLD analysis project Ga0209577, IMG submission 185874) | Grasslands soil microbial communities from the Angelo Coastal Reserve, California, USA - 14_0903_12_20cm (SPAdes) (version 2) | ecosystem: Environmental > Terrestrial > Soil > Grasslands...
CTGTTGTCCATGCCGATGCGCTGGGCCGTCTGCGCCATCACGTTGGCGAACTCCTGACGCGAGCCACTGACCTTCTCGGCCAGCGCTACGGCTGCGTCGTTGGCCGACACCATGAGCAGGGCGTGGAGCACATCCTCGAACTTCCACGCCTGACCGGCCTTCATGTTCATGTCGCGAGCGGGCATGCCCTGGGCCTCGGCGCTGACGGGGATGTCGTCGCCCGGGTGCAACTGCTCGACGGCGATGAGGGCGGTGAGCACCTTGGTGACGCTGGCGGGGGGCAGCGGCTCGTGGGCGTTGCCCTGATCGAGCACGGCCCCGGTGTCCGAGTCGATCAGGATCCACGCCTTCGGTGGCGGCGGGGGCGGAGGCGTCGTGGTCGGCCCCGTCGGCGGCGGCTCGGGTGCCCGGTGCACGTGCTGGAGCGCGGACGCGCTCGGCGACACCAAGAGGAGAAGGCAGGCGAACGCGGTCAGGCAGACCAGGAGACGCCGCATTGCCGATCAGGTTAGGCGGCGAGGCGGTCCGCGATGAAGTCAATCGCCGCGGTCAGGGTGGCCAGATCGTCGGGCTCGATGGCAACGAACATGGCGATGCGCAGCTGGTTGCGTCCCAGCTTGCGGTACGACTCCGTGTCGACGATGCCATTGGCGCGCAAAACCTTTGCAACAGTCGCTGCGTCGAGAGCAGGGTCGAGGTCGATCGTCGCCACCACGTGGCTGCGGTCGCCCTTGTCGGCGACGAACGGGGTGGCGTAGGAGCTGGCCTCCGCCCACCCGTAGACGATGTCGGCCGAGCGGTCGCACCGGGCGGTCGACCACGCCAGCCCGCCCTGCTCGAGCACCCACTCGAGCTGATGGACCATCAGGAAGAGCGTGGCCAGGGCCGGCGTGTTGTAGGTCTGGTCGAGGCGGGAGTTCTCCACCGCGATCGACAGGTCGAGGAAGGAGGGTGCCCACCGGCCGGACGCCTTGATGCGGGCGATGCGCTCCACGGCCGCCGGCGACAGCGCCGCCACCCACAGGCCGCCCTCGGACGCGAACCCCTTCTGCGGCGCGAAGTAGTAGGCGTCGAATTGGGTGGCATCGACAGGCAGGCCGGCGGCACCGGACGTGGCGTCGACGAGCATCAGTCCCTCGGCACCCGCCGGCCGCCGAACTTCCATGGCCACGCCCGTCGACGTCTCATTGTGGGGGAAGGCGTAGACGTCGACGTCGGGATTGGCGTCGAGCTCGGGATGGGTGCCGGGCGCCGACTCGATGACCTGCGGCGCGTCGAGGAACGGGGCCGCCGCGGTCACAGCGGCGAACTTGGACGAGAACTCGCCGAAGCTCAGGTGCTGCGCCCTGCGCTCGACGAGTCCGAAGGCGGCCGCGTCCCAGAAGGCGGTGGTGCCGCCGTTGCCGAGCACGACCTCGTAGCCGTCGGGGAGCGAGAGGAGCGAGGCCAACCCCTCACGCAGGCGACGCACGACCGACTTCACGGGCGCCTGACGGTGGCTGGTGCCCAGGTAGGTTGGAGCCGCGGCGGCGAGGGCAGCCACCGCTTCCTGACGCACCTTCGACGGCCCCGACCCAAAGCGACCGTCGGTCGGCCGCAGCTCGGGCGGAAGCTCGATCTGAGGCACGGCAGGAGCCATAGCCCACTATCGGTGAAATCAGCGACGGAAGCGAAATCGACCATGGCGCACGCACGCATCTCGCAGCGGGTCGGCTCCATCGAGGAGTCGGCAACCCTCGCCATCGACGCGCGCGTCAAGGCCCTGAAGGCGGAGGGTGCCGACGTCATCGGCTTCGGCGCCGGCGAACCTGACTTCCCGACGCCGGAGCACATCGTGGTGGCCGCAGAGACGGCATGCCGCGACCCCCGCTTTCACCACTACACGCCGACCGCGGGACTCCCCGAGCTGCGCACCGCGGTGGCGGACAAGACGGCCGGCGACCTGGGCATGCCAGTGAAGGCTGCGCAGGTGCTGGTCACCAACGGCGCCAAGCAGGCCCTCTACAACACGTTCGCCACGCTGCTCGACCCAGGCGACGAGGTGCTGTTCACGTCGCCCTACTGGGTGACCTATCCCGAGTCCATCCGCCTGGCGGGCGGCGTCCCGGTACCGGTGCCGGCGGATGAGCTCGCTGGCTTCCGCCCGACCGTCGATCAGCTGGAGGCGGCACGCACGTCGCGCACCAAGGTGCTTCTGTTCGCGTCCCCCCAGAACCCGACGGGCGCCGTCCATCGGCGCGAGGAGGTCGACGCCATCGGTCGCTGGGCGGCCGACAACGACCTGTGGGTCGTCACCGACGAGATCTACCAACTGCTCGTGTACGGCGACGTCCAGTTCAGTTCGATCGTGGCCCGGGTCCCCGAGCTGGCCGAGCGGAGCGTCGTGATCAACGGCGTCTCCAAGACCTACTCGATGACCGGCTGGCGGGTGGGCTGGATGGTGGGGCCGCCCGACGTCATCACCGCCGCCACCAACCTGCAATCACACGCCACGTCGAACGTCGACAACGTCGCTCAAGCGGCGGCGCTGGCTGGGCTCACCGGTCCGATGGACGCGCCCGAAGAGATGCGCGCCGCCTTCGATCGCCGCCGCAAGCGCATGATCGAGCTGCTGTGTGCCATTCCGGGCGTCTCGTGCGTCGAGCCCCACGGTGCCTTCTACGCCTTCCCCTCCTTCGAGGGCGCCCTCGACAAGGAGCTGGGGCCGCGCCGCCCGACGTCCACGATCGAGCTGGCCGAGGTGATTCTCGAAGAGGCGCGCGTCGCCATCGTTCCCGGCGAGGCGTTCGGCGCGCCCGGCTACATGCGCCTCTCCTATGCGTTGGGCGACGACGACCTGGAAGAGGGTCTCAGCCGCATCGCCAAACTGCTGAGCTGAGCTCGATGGGTCGCATCCTCGTCACCGAAGAGATCGCCGAGGGCGGGCTGGCCCGCCTGCGCGCCGCCGGCCACGAGGTCGACGTCCGCCTCGGCTTGCCGTCCGAAGAGCTGCTCGAGGCTGTCCGGGGCGCGGACGCCCTCATCATCCGCTCGGCCACCAAGATCACCGAGCCCGTCCTCGACGCCGCCCAGGACCTGATCGTCGTCGGGCGGGCGGGCATCGGTGTCGACAACGTCGACGTCGGCGCGGCCACGCGTCGGGGCGTCATGGTTGTCAACGCCCCGCAGTCGAACATCCTCTCGGCGGCCGAGCACACGGTCGCCTTGTTGCTGGCCCAGGCCCGCAACATCCCGCAGGCCCACGCGGCGCTGAAGGCTGGGAAGTGGGAGCGGTCGCGGTGGGAGGGCGTCGAGCTCCACGGCAAGACCCTCGGCATCGTCGGTCTCGGTCGTGTCGGCGCCCTCGTGGCCCAGCGCGCCCTGTCCTTCGGGATGCGTCTGGCCGCCTACGACCCCTACGTGTCGCGAGACCGCGCCCGCCAGATGGGCGTCGACCTGATGTCGCTCGAGGAACTGGTCGGTGTGGCCGACTTCCTCACGGTCCACCTGCCGAAGACGCCGGACACGCTCGGCATCATCGGCAAGGAGTTGCTGAGTCAGGCCAAGCCGGGCCTGCGCCTGGTGAACACCGCTCGGGGCGGCATCGTCGACGAGGACGCGCTGGCAGAGGCGGTGCGCTCGGGGATCGTGGCCGGCGCCGGCCTCGATGTGTTCGCCGAGGAGCCGACGACGTCGTCACCACTGTTCGAGCTCGACTCGGTGGTGGTGACGCCACATCTGGGAGCGAGCACCCGCGAGGCCCAGGACAAGGCGGGAGACACCATCGCCGAGATGGTGCTGCTGGCGTTGGGCGGCGACTTCGTGCCCTTCGCCGTCAACGTGAGCGCCACCGAAGCCTCGGAGACGGTGCGGCCGTTCCTGCCCCTCGCCGAACGGCTGGGCTCGATCTACTCGTCGCTCACCGACGGACTGCCGGGCGCGCTGGAGATCACCTACGAGGGCCAACTGGCCGACTACGACACACGCATCCTCACGTTGGCCGTGCTCAAGGGCCTGCTGCGGGCAGGCAGCGAGGAGCCGGTGTCCTACGTCAACGCCCCCCAACTGGCCACCGAGCGCGGCGTCGAGGTGCGGGAGACGACATCGTCGGCGGCGCGCGACTACGTCAACCTCATCACCCTGCGCGGCGGCGAGCACGCGGTGGCCGGCACGCTCGCCGGCAAGAACAGCGAGCCCCGCATCGTGATGGTCGACGATCACACCACCGATGTGCCCCCGGCCCGCCACATGCTCGTCATCCGCAACGACGACACCCCGGGCATGATCGGCAATGTCGGAACCATCCTCGGCAACGGCGGCGTCAACATCAGCGACATGGCCCTCGGCAAGTCGCCCACAGGCGAGGCCGCCCTCATGGTCCTCGCCGTCGACACACCGGTGCCCACCGACGTCATCGACGAGCTGCGCTCATCCCCCGGCATCATCCGGGTCCACCCGGTGTCGGAGAGCTGAACCCACCCCCCGAGCCGATCGGCTTACAAAACGCCTCCAATGTTCGGCGCCTGGGCGGTTTGTGCGGGTTTCAGCTCGCTCGCCGCAGGATTGGAGGCGTTGGAAACGCGATCTGCGCTGCCAACAGCCCGCGCTCGGTCTCGCGACACACGTACCTGGGACGTTGCGTGACGTCGGAGTACGTGAAGCGCCGGAGCGTGTGTCCCGCATCACAGATGCGGTTCTGGCGGTTGAGGTCGTACTGCTGCTGCTCCCGGGTCTTGCCGTGGGTCTCGAGGCCATCGGTCTCGACGATGAAGAGCTTCGGCGGGAACCCGAAGTCGGCGATCGCGACGACCTCACCATCAGCGTCGACGACTGGGTACTGCCGCTCCGGCTCGCGGATCCCGCCCCGACGGAACACCTGCACGCACATCGTCTCGAGGTCGCTGCCAGTCGCCGGCGCGCCGAAGCGCCGTCGGGCAAGAACCTCCCGAAGTCCAGGGACGCCGCGGCGGTAGAACGCCCACATGGCGGCGAACTCGCGCAGCTCGAGCTCGCCGACAAAGCCCAGCCGCAGCGCAGACTCGGACGCTCGCTCCACAACGTCGAGGTCGCAAACAGCGCACAAGTCGACCAACGTCTGGGACACGGACGTGATCAGCAACCCCTGGGCCTCGACCACGTCGAGATCCTCAATGCGTCGTCGTTGATGGTCGAACGGGCGCCGCTTGCGGGTGCCATGGGCGATGGCGAACTCGGGCTGGAGCGCCGGCACCCCGTCGAGGCCGTAAAGCCACGCAGCGGCGCGATAGCCGACGATGCGAGTGGCACGGCCCGATGCCGCCCAGCACAGCCAGTCGGGAACGGGACGCGTGGTGAACATGAGCCCCAAGGATGCCGTGAGGGTGTGACACTCTCGGCTGCGGGCCGGCGCCGGACTCCGAAACGCCTCCAGTCTTGAAATTGACAGCTGCAAAACTCGGACAAACGCCGCGCGCGGAGAACATTGGAGGCGTTTTTTTGGGTTGAGGCCTGCTTGGGAGGCCGACGCGCGGCACGTGCCCGAGGCGGTGGGCGGAGTTAGCGCTTCGCTGGGCGGAGGCCGTCGGCTTCGGCGGAGGCGGCGTCGCGGTAGCAGCGGTCGGGGTGGGTGCGGGCGTACATCGCGCCGCCGGGGAGGTGGTAGATGCCGCTGCTCATCTTGGCCTTGACCGGGTGGCTCGACGGGCATTCGCGGTTCACTGGTTCGAGCCAGGCCGCACCGGCCTCGGCGTGGGCCTCCAGGGCGACCGGCGGCTCGGTCGACCAGGGGTCGTGGTCGGGCTCAGGAGCGAAGGCGGCGCGGCGGGCCCTGGCCACGATGAACCCCAGAACGACGAAGGCGACGATGACGAGCAGGCGGCGGCGCACAACTCTCCATTCTCGTCGACGGCTTGACGGATTTCGCGGAGCCTGCGACCATGCAGAGGTCATGCGCCCCACCACCATCCTCCTGCTTATGTAGCGGCGAGCCGCCCAGAGGCGCCTCGCCAACCTCTCGTGCCTTCGGGCCGAGAGGTTTTTTGTTTGTTTGAGCCACAGCACGAAAGGCACCGAGATGAGCGACGACCGGGTGATCATCTTTGACACCACGCTGCGCGACGGGGAGCAGTCCCCGGGCATCTCCCTGGACGCGGGGGAGAAGCTCGAGATCGCAGAGCAGCTCGCTCGACTCGGGGTCGACTACGTCGAGGCCGGCTTCCCTGTCGCCAGCCAGGGCGACTTCGAGGCCGTCGAGGCCATCGCCAAGAGCGTGAAGGGCCCGGTCATCGCCGGCCTCTCCCGCACCCATCTGGCCGACGTCGACCGCTGCTGGGACGCCGTCAAGCACGCCGAGCGGGCCCGCATCCACGTTTTCATCTCCACCAGTCCCTCGCACATGGAGCACATGCTCAAGATGACGCCAGAGCAGGTGAAGGAGGAGACGGCCCGCGGCGTGGCCCGCGCCAGAGAGCACACCGACGACGTCGAGTTCAGCCCCCAGGACGCCACCCGCACGCCCCTCGACTTCATGATCGATGTCCTGAAGACCGCGGTCGATGCGGGCGCCACCACCCTGAACATCCCCGACACCGTCGGCTACGGCATTCCGTGGGACTTCGGCAGCATCATCAGCTACGTCCGCCAGACGGTGAAGGGCGAATACGTCATCTCGACCCACTGCCACAACGACCTCGGCCTGGCGGTGGCGAACTCGCTCAGCGGCATCAAGAATGGCGCCCGCCAGGTCGAGGTGTGCATCAACGGACTCGGGGAGCGGGCCGGCAACGCCGCCCTCGAAGAAGTCGTCATGGCGCTGAAGATCCGTCCCGACCAGTTCGACGGGCTCGACACCCGCGTCAACACCGAGGAGCTGGCCCGCACCAGCCGGCTGGTGAGCCGGCTGACCGGCTACCCGGTCCAGTACAACAAGGCCGTCGTCGGGCGGAACGCCTTTGCCCACGAGTCCGGCATCCACCAGCACGGCGTGCTGGCCGAGCGCACGACCTACGAGATCATCGACGCCTCCAAGGTCGGACAGAAGGGCAGTCAGATCGTCCTCGGCAAGCACTCCGGCCGCCACGCCTTCGCGTCCGAACTGGAGAAGATGGGCCTCTCCCTCCAAGGTGACGCCCTCAACTCCGCCTTCGCCCGCTTCAAGGAGCTGGCCGACCGCAAGGTCGAGCTCACCGACGCCGACTTGGAGGCGATCGTCGCCGAGGAGCTCGGCACCAGCGTGGAGCAGGCCTTCAGCTTCGAGGAGTTGGAGGTCAGCGGCGGCACGGTGGCCGAGCCCCGCGCCCGCATCGTCGTCACCCGTGGCGGCGAGAAGAAGGAGGCCACGGCCGAGGGCGACGGCATGATCGACGCCGCGTGCAAGGCCATCAAGGCCGCGACTGGTGTGGACGCCAGCCTCACCGACTTCAACGTCTCGTCGGTCACCGGCGGCGTCGACGCCCTTGGCGACGTCATCGTGCAGCTCGACGCCGGTGGCGTGAAGGTGTCAGGTCGCGGTGTATCGACGGACGTGGTCGAGGCATCTGCCCGCGCCTACCTCAACGCCGTCAACAAGGTCCTGCGCGTGCAGGCCCGCGGCGAGGCCCGCAAGCCGGAGATCGGCCCGTGAGTCAGGTCGAGACCAACGAGTGGGCGAACGCTGAACACGCCAGCGCCTTCCTCGACCGGCGGGCAGGGCTGCCGCGCGTCGAAGTCGCCTATGGCGAGTTGCTGGAGATCCTCCCCGACAATCCGAACCGGGTCCTCGATCTCGGCTGCGGCGACGGCAAGGTCATGGCGATGATCGGCGGATCTGGCGTGGCCCTGGACTTCTCACCCCACATGCTCGAGCTGGCGCGTGCCCGGTTTCACGCCGACGACGTCGAGGTCGTCGAGCACAATCTCAACGCCCCGCTGCCCGACCTCGGCCGCTTCGACGTGGTGGTTTCGGCGTTCGCCATCCACCACTGTCCGCACGAGCGCAAGCGCGCGCTCTACGCCGAGGTGTTCGAACTGCTCGAGCCGGGCGGGATGTTCGCCAACCTGGAGCATGTGGCGTCGCCGACGCCCGATCTGCACGAGCAGTTCCTGCGGCTGATCGGCACGGCGCCGGGTGAGGAGGACCCGTCGAACAAGCTCCTCGACCCGTCCACCCAGCTGCAGTGGCTCCGGGACATCGGCTTCGTCGAGGTCGAGTGCTTCTGGAAGTGGCGTGAGCTCGCCCTTCTGGCCGGGTACAAACCGAAGGTGTAACCCTCGGCGCCCTCGCCGAGTCGAAGCCCTTATGACCGTGGCGGAGACCTCTCTTTTGACGCGCATCGAGCACGTCGCTGGCGCGCGGGCGGGCGCCATCACGTTCGTCGGCTCCGGACCCCCCGAGCGGGTGGAATGGGGGAGATTGCACGAAGAGGCCCGGGCAATGGCCGGTGCCCTCCAGGCCCGGGGCGTGGCACCGGGCGACCATGTCGCCCTCCTCGGCCCCACCACCAGGGCCTTCGTGACAGCCATCCAGGCCACGTGGCTGACGGGCGCGGCGGCCGTCGTCATGCCCTTGCCCATGCGCCTGGCGTCGATCGACGAGTTCGTGGCCCAGACCCGAACCCGAATCCGCAGCGCCGACGCCCGCCTCCTGATCATCGATCCCGAGCTGGCGGGGTTTCTCGAACACCAGCCCGGCGACCCGCCCGCCGTCGGCCTGAAGGAGCTGGAGTCCGAGCACAGCCCGTACGAGCGACCGAACGTCGACCCGAACGCGCTGGCCGTCCTGCAATTCACCAGCGGCGCCACGGCCGACCCCAAGGGCGTGATGCTGCCCCACGCGGCGATAGTCGCCAACCTGGACGCCGCCGGTGAGGCCGGCCGCCTCCAGGACGATGTCGTGTTCGTCTCGTGGCTCCCGCTGTACCACGACATGGGATTCATCGGCATGCTCACGCTGCCCATGATCACCGGGGCCGAACTGGTGCTGGCCGCGCCCCAGGACTTTCTCGCCTCGCCGTCACGGTGGATGGAGTGGATGTCGGAATTCGGCGGCTCGGTGAGTGCGGGCCCCAACTTCTCCTACGCGCTCGCGGCCCGGTCTCTCCGGCGAATGAACGACCTCGACCTCTCGCGTTGGCGTATGGCGCTGAGCGGTGCCGAGCCCGTCGACCCCGCCACCGTCGGCGCCTTCTGCGATGCCGGCGCCCGCCACGGCTTCGACGCCCGAGCCGTGTTCCCCGCCTTCGGCATGGCCGAGGTGGCGATCGCCGGCACGTTCCCCGAGCCGATGACCGGCCTGCGCGTCGACAGCGTCGATCGCCGCAGCCTGGAGGTCGACCGTAAGGCTGTGCCGGCGACCGGCGACGGCTCCCGCACGCTGGCCTTCCTCGGGCGGCCGGTCCCCGGCCTGGAGCTTCGGATCTGCGACCCCTTCAACGGCAACGTTCTCGACGACCGCGTCGCCGGCGAGCTGGAGATCCGGGGCACGTCGGTCACCCCCGGCTACTACAAGCACCCCGAGGCCACCGCCGCCGCCTTCCATGACGGATGGCTGCGCACCGGCGACCAGGCCTATCTCGTCGACGGCGAGCTCGTGCTGTGTGGCCGCATCAAGGACATGATCATCGTCGCCGGCCGCAACGTGTTCCCCGAGGACGTCGAGCGGGCGGTCGCCGACGTCGACGGCGTGCGCGCCGGCAACGTCGTCGCCTTCGGCATCGAGGGTCGCCGCGGGTTCGAGGCCATGGTTGTCGTCGCCGAGACCAAGGCGGGCGACACCCAGCCGGTTCGGGATGCCGTCGCCCGCCGGGTCAAGGAGTCGGTCGGTCTGCCTGCGGCCGACGTCGTCCTCGTGCAGCCCGGCACGCTGCCCAAGACCTCGTCCGGGAAGCTCCAGCGCTCTCTGGCGAGGACGCGCTACCTGGCCGAAGAGCTCCAGCCCGCCTGACCACCCACCCCACGACCTCTCCAAACCTCGAATTCACCTGCCCAAACGGGCACCCGCGGAGCGAACTCGCGAATTTGGAGAGGTTGTTAGGCCGTGGAGGGGAGCCAGGGCTGGCGCTTCGACTCGTGCTGCGCGATCTCGTTCTCGTGGCGCATGGTCAACCCGATGTCGTCGAGGCCTTCGAGCAGGCGCCACTGGGTGAAGTCGTCGAGCTCGAAGGGGACGTCGATGGCGCCGTCGGCCGTGCGCAGCCTGCGGGCCTCGACGTCGATCTGGATCTGCAGGTCGGGGTTGGCGGTGACGGCGTCGAGGAGCGCCCGGCCGGACTCGGCGTCGACCTGGACGGGCAGGAGACCGACCTTGGTGCAGTTGGTGCGGAAGATGTCGGCGAAGCGGGAGGAGACGACAGCGCGGAAGCCGTAGTCCTGCAGCGCCCACACCGCGTGCTCGCGCGACGAGCCGGTTCCGAAGTTGGGCCCGGCCACCAGGATGGCAGCGCCCTGATAGCAGTCCTTGTTCAGCACGAACCCCGGATCGTCCCGCCACTCCGCGAACAGGCCCCGGCCGAAGCCGGTGCGCTCGACGCGCTTGAGCCAGTCGCTCGGGATGATCTGGTCGGTGTCACAGTCGGAGCGATCGAGCGGGACAGCGGTGCCTTCGACGATGCGGACGGGTTCCATCCTCAGAGCTCCTGGGGGGTGGCGAAGTGGCCGGCGACGGCGGTGGCGGCGGCGACGGCGGGGGAGACCAGGTGGGTGCGACCCCCGCGGCCCTGCCGGCCCTCGAAGTTGCGGTTGGACGTCGAGGCGCAGCGCTCGCCGGGCGAGAGCTTGTCGGGGTTCATGGCCAGACACATCGAGCAGCCCGCCTCCCGCCACTCGAAGCCGGCGGCCGTGAACACGCGGTCGAGGCCCTCCTCTTCGGCTTGGGCCTTCACCCTCATCGACCCGGGCACGACCATCGCCCGCATGCCCGCCTTCACCTTGTGGCCCTCGACGACGCCCGCCGCCGCTCGGAGGTCCTCGATGCGCGAGTTGGTGCACGAGCCGATGAATACGGTGTCGACGGCGATGTCGCGCACCGCCGTACCCGCCGACAGCCCCATGTAGGCGAGCGCCCGCTCGTCGGCCTCGGTCGAGGGCGACGGCACCGACCCGTCGATGGTGACGACCTGGCTGGGGTTGGTGCCCCATGAGACGTGCGGCTGCAACGAGGCGGCGTCGATCTCGACCTCCTTGTCGAACGTGGCCCCCTCGTCGGTGCGCAACGACCGCCAGTGGTCGAGGGCGGCCTCCCACTCCTTGCCCGTGGGGGCGAACGGCCGGCCCTCGATGTAGGCGAATGTGGTGTCGTCGGGGGCGACCATGCCGGCGCGGGCGCCGCCCTCGATCGACATGTTGCACACGGTCATTCGTCCTTCCATCGACAACCCACGGATGGCCGAGCCCCGGTACTCGACGACGTGGCCGACGCCGCCACCGGTGCCGATACGGCCGATGATGGCCAGGATGATGTCCTTGGCGGTCACGCCGGCCGGGAGGTCGCCGTCGACGCTGATCGACATGGCCTTGGGTCTCACGGCGGGCAGCGTCTGGGTGGCGAGCACGTGCTCGACCTCGCTGGTGCCGATGCCGAAGGCCAGGGCGCCGAAGGCGCCGTGGGTGGATGTGTGGCTGTCGCCGCACACGATCGTCATCCCCGGCTGGGTGAGGCCCTGCTCGGGGCCGATGACGTGCACGATGCCCTGGCCCGGATCGCCCATGGGGTAGAGGCGGATGCCGAACTCCTCGCAGTTGTCGCGCAGCACGTCCATCTGCTTGGCCGAGATCGGGTCCTCGAGCGGCTTGTCGAGGCCGACGGTGGGGACGTTGTGGTCCATGGTCGCCACCGTGAGGTCCGGGCGGCGGACGGTGCGACCGTTCACGCGCAGGCCCTCGAAGGCCTGCGGGGACGTCACCTCGTGCACGAGGTGGAGGTCGATGTAGAGCACGTCGGGCTCGCCCTCGGCCCGGTGGACGACGTGGTTCTCCCACACCTTCTGGCTGAGCGTCTGTGGTGCCATGGCCCTTGCAATCTCACATTCTGAGACGATAATCTCGGCTCGTGGACAGTGTAAGCGGCATCGGTGTGCTGGACAAGGCCGTGGCCGTCCTCGACGCGCTCGAAACGGGGCCGCGGTCGCTGCTCGAGCTGGTCGACGCGACCGGCCTCCCCCGCGCCACCGCCCACCGGCTGGCCGCCGCCCTCGAGGTGCACGGCTTCGTGGGCCGCACGGCCGACGGCCGCTTCCAGCTGGGCGCCCGTCTTTCCGAACCGAGCCTTCCGGGCATCGCCCGGCCTGCCCTCGAGGCACTGCGCGACGCCACGGGCGAGAGCGTCCAGCTGTATGTCCGCCGCGGCGCCCAGCGCCTCTGTGTCGAGGCCCTCGAGTCACCCCATGGGCTGCGCACGATTGTTCCGGTGGGCGCCCTCCTGCCTCTCGACGTGGGTTCGGCGGGCAAGGTCCTGGGCGAGGACCCGGCTGCCCTGAAGCGGGGCTGGGCCGAGAGCGTCGAAGAGCGCCAGCGGGGCGTTGCGTCGGTGAGCGCGCCGGTCCATGACGACGGCCGCCTGGTCGCCGCCGTCTCGGTATCCGGGCCCGTCGAGCGCACGTCTCGCACTCCCGGCCGGCGCTATGCCAAGGCCGTCGTCGAGGCGGCGCGCGCCGTGGAGGCGGCCGTGCTCAGGTGACGACTCTGCTCAAGTAACCACTATGTCGGCGGTGAGCTGGGCCGTGCTGGCGTAGGGGTTGTTGCACTCCTGCATCGCCGAGCGCACGTCGAAGGTGACGTGGTACGTGCCCGGCGTGGCGTAGGTGTGGTCCCACATGGAGTTGGTGAGCTTGCCGTCGTTCTTGGCCGGCGGCGTCCACGGCCCGTACTGCTTGGGGCAGTACGACGGGTCGACGGTTGGTCGGGGATCGCAGTGGAAGCCCTGGCCGTCGCCGAAATCGATGTTGCACTCCTGTAGCGGCGAGGCGTCGGGATCGTCGCCGTTGACCGTGAATGTCACCTTGGCGCCGGGCGCCTGCTGACTGCCGGCGACCGTCCCCGTGATCGGCTGGTTCGGCCCCGGGTCGGGATTCCACGAGAACGGCCCGCAGGCCGGGTCGTGGCTGTCGCGGCACACCGACGTCGGCGTCGAGCCCCTGGGCGCGGCGGTCGGCGACGGGGCTGCGGTCGTCTTGGCGGGCGCCGGCGCCGCCTTGTGCGCCACCGTCGTGGTCGGGCGGTTGAACGTGGTTCCCAGCACGAGCGCCGGCCTCGTGGTGGTGGTGGGCGACTGCGGAGCGGACGTGAGCGTCCGTGGGGCGTCCACCGGGTTCACCACGCCAACCGCCGGGAGGGTGGTCGTCGGCGCCACCTGGACGAACGCCTGTGTTCGCACGCTGCGCCCGCTGTCGCCGCTCGTCAGCAGGCCGGGAATGGCGGCGATGAGGGCGACGGCGACGGCCGCGCAGAGCCCGATCACCAGCCGGGGCCGGTCGAAGAAGCGCTGGGCGCGCTCGAAGGCCACGTTGAGGAAGTTCACCTCTCGTGTCATTTTCACCTGCCGCCGCTACGCGGTGGGGGCACCCGCTGTGGGCAGGCCGGCCCTGGTCGCCACCTCGACCGTCGCCCGGACGAGGACGGGGACGAAACGGCGGGCCCCGAGGGAGCACACCAGATGGTCGCCCTCGACCGGATGCACGGTCGCGCCAGGAATGGCGTCGGCCAGCTTTTGCTGACGTTGCGGTGGCACGGCCTGGTCACGCGTCGTCAGGACGACGGTGGTCGGGACGTCGACCTGTCCGATCCACTCGTGCGACGAGAATCGCCCGAGGGCGGCGGCCGCCGCGGCCAGCGATGCCGGGTCACCCCCGCGCAGCTCGCGCATCGCCCAGCGCCGGGCCGGCGGGTCGTCGATGCGCGCCGCCGCGAATCGCCGCATCATCTGACGGCGCACGCCTGGCGGTGTGACACCCGCGGCGACGGCCAGTCCCGGCAGCACGCTGAACGCCACCCGCTCGCCCGGCCCGCCGCGGAAGTTGCGGCTGGTAGCGCACAGCACGAGTCCGGCGACGCGGTCGCGGTGGCGGTACCACGTGAGTTGGGCGATCGGTCCGCCCATCGAGTAGCCGACGGCGATGAAGCGGTCGACGCCCACGACGTCCGCCAGGGCAGCGACGTCGTCGGCGCAGTCGGCGAGGCGGAAGCGGGCGCCGACGCGGATGCCCCGCCCGTGGCCGCGGTGGTCGAGGGCCAGGACGCGGAATCGGCGGCCGAGGGCGTCGAAGGTCGGGAACCAGTTGAGGTCGGCGGTGGCGCCCAGACCGTGCAGGAGGACGACGGTCGGCGCGCCCGGCGGCCCGCTGACCTCGCGCACGAACGTGCTCCCGCGCCCGGGCAGCTCGACTATCCGGCCGGGCGGAAGCGGGACCGGCGGCGCGGCCGCGGTCTCCGAGAACTCAGACGTCGACAGCGACGACCTCGACCTTCAACAGGCCGCCCGGCGCCTCGTATTCGACGACGTCGCCCGTGTTGCGCCCGACGAGCGCCTGGCCGAGCGGGGACCCCGGGGAGATCACCGAGATGTCGTCGCGCCGCTCCTCGATCGAGCCGATGAGATAGCTCTCGGTGTCGTCGTCGCCCTCGTAGCGGATGGTGACGATCGAGCCGGCGGCGACGGTGCCACTGGAGGCGCTGGGAGCGTCGACGATCTCGGCGCCCTTGAGCATCGCCTGCAGCTGGCGGATGCGCGCCTCCATCTTGCCCTGGTCGTCCTTGGCCGCGTGGTAGTCGCCGTTCTCGGACAGGTCACCGAGCTCGCGAGCCCGCTCGATGGCGGTGGCGATCTCGACCCGCCCTCGTGTGGTGAGGTCGTCCAACTCGGCCTGCAGGCGGTCGTAGGCGTCACGGGAAAGCTGCGTGGAAGCCATGCCCGCGAGGCTACAAGCCCTCAGAGTTGACGAAAACGCCCGGGTCACCGACACTGGGGGGGCTGTGACCGCTCGCACGATCATCGTAATTCCGTAGCACACGCCGTCGCCCGGCGTGTGCCTCCGACCGTCCACAATGTGGGCGGTTTTTCTTTTGCAGTTGAAATTTCAGATGCAGTTGAAAGGCTCTGTTGGCTCACAAGATCGGTGTCATCGGTGGTGACGGCATCGGCCCCGAGGTGGTGGCCGAGGCCCTGAAGGTCGTGCGCGCCGCCGGCGTCGACCTCGACACCGTCGCCCTCGACCTCGGTGGCCAGCGCTACCTGCGCACGGGCGACGTGCTGCCCGACGCCGAGCTCGACCAGATGCGGGCGCTGGATGCAATGCTCCTCGGCGCCGTGGGCACGCCCGACGTGCCGCCCGGGGTCCTCGAGCGGGGCCTGTTGCTCAAGATGCGCTTCGAGCTCGACCTCTTCATCAACCTGCGCCCGTTCACCGACGTCGCGCGCGGCCTCGACTTCGTGGTCGTGCGCGAGAACACCGAGGGCTCCTACGCCGGGGAGGGCGGCTTCCTTCGTAAGGGCACGCCCCACGAGGTGGCCACCCAGGGCTCGGTCAACACGCGCATGGGGGTCGAGCGGTGTCTGCGTTTTGCCTTCGACCTGGCCCGCACCCGCCCTCGCCGCCACCTCACGCTGGTGCACAAGACCAACGTGCTGACCTTCGCCGGCGACCTGTGGCAGCGGACGTTCGACGAGGTGGCAGCGTCGTACCCTGAAGTCACGACCGCTTACAACCACGTCGACGCTGCCTGCATCCACTTCGTGCAGGACCCGGGCCGGTACGAAGTCATCGTCACCGACAACCTCTTCGGTGACATCCTCACTGACTTGGGCGCCGCCGTCGCCGGCGGCATCGGGCTGGCGGCGTCGGCCAACCTCAACCCCGCTCGCACGGGACCCTCGATGTTCGAGCCTGTGCACGGCTCGGCGCCCGACATCGTCGGCACCGGGCAGGCCAATCCCCTCGCCGCCATCCGCTCGGCGGCCATGATGCTCGAGTTCCTGGGCGAGGGCGACGCCGCCGCCCGCATCACAAAGGCGTGCCAGGAGGCGGTCGACGTCGCCGGCACCACGTCAGAGATCGGCGACCACGTCGCCGAACGCGTCTAAGGAGAGCTGCATGCCGCTCGACAAGGTCGAGAAGATCTGGATGGACGGCGATTTCGTCGACTGGGACGACGCCAAGATCCACATCCTCACCCATTCACTGCACTACGGCAGCGGCGTGTTCGAGGGGATCCGCGCCTACCCGACGCCGCGCGGCCCGGCCGTGTTCCGGCTCACCGACCACATCACCCGGCTCTTCCTCAGCGCCAAGGTGTTCCTCATCGACATCCCCTTCACACCGGTGCGACTGATCGAAGCGGTGAAGGACACGATCCGGGTCAACGGCTTGGAGCAGTGCTACATCCGGCCCATCGCCTACCTGGGCTACGGCGAGATGGGCCTCAATCCGCTTCCGTGCCCGGTGAACGTCTCCATCGCCGTGTGGCCGTGGGGGACCTATCTGGGCGACGAGGGTCTCAAGCACGGCGTGCGCACCAAGATCAGCTCCTGGCAGCGCCACGACCCCAACGCCGTGCCGCCCGGCGCCAAGGGCACCGGCATGTACATCAACTCGTCGATGGCCAAGGTCGAGGCCCTCAAGGCCGGCTACGACGAGGCCATCCTGCTGTCGCCCCAAGGCTTCGTCAGCGAGTGCACGGGCGAGAACATCTTCATCGTCCGCCGGGGCCGCATCATCACGCCGCCCGTGACCGCCGGCGCTCTCGAGGGCATCACCCAGGACTCGGTGATGACGATCGCCCGCGATCTCGGCTACGAGGTCGAGGTCGGCAACATCCTGCGCAGCGACCTGTACATGTGCGACGAGGCGTTCTTGACCGGGACGGCGGCTGAGGTCGTGCCCATCCGCGAGATCGACGACCGGATGATCGGCGAACCCGGCCCGATGACCAAGGCCATCCAAGAGACCTACTTCGCCACCGTTCGAGGCGAGGTCGACCGGTACAAGGACTGGGTGGAGCATGTTGGATAGCGGCGTAGACGTCCTGTTGCCCGAGTCCGTCGAGGTCTTCGACACGACGCTGCGCGACGGCAGCCAGCTCGAGGGCATCTCGCTCACCGTCGACGACAAGCTGCGCATCGCCGAGCAGCTCGACTGGCTGGGCGTCAACTACATCGAGGGCGGTTGGCCCGGCGCCAACCCCAAGGACGACGAGTTCTTCCGGCGGGTGCACACCGAGCTCAAGCTCGACACCAGCACCCTGGTGGCCTTCGGGTCCACCAGGCGGAAGGCCGGCAAGGTCGACTCCGATGACACCCTGCGCCATCTGCTGGAGGCCAACACCGGCACGGTGTGCATCGTCGGCAAGACGTGGGACTACCACGTGACCGCAGCTCTGGAGACGACGCTCGACGAGGGCGTGGCCATGGTCGCCGACTCCATCGAGTTCCTGCGCGGCCAGGGTCGCGAGGTGCTCTTCGACGCCGAGCACTTCTTCGACGGCTACAAGCGCAATCCGGAGTTCAGCCTGCGGGTCCTCGAGGGCGCGGTCGAGAAGGGTGCCTCCACGCTCGTGCTGTGCGACACCAACGGCGGCTCGCTTCCCCACGAGGTCGAGCGGATCGTGGCCGACGTCACCCGCTACTTCGGAGGCGACGTCCGCATCGGGGTGCACACCCACGACGACACCGGCTGCGGCGTCGCCAACGCCCTGGGCGGCGTGCGCGGCGGCGCCACTCACGTGCAGGGCACGGTCAACGGCTACGGCGAGCGCACCGGCAACTGCAACCTCACCACGGTCATCGCCAACCTGGCCCTCAAGATGGGCGTACAGACGATCGCGCCCGACCGCATGGAGCGCCTCACGCCCGTCTCCCACCACGTCGCCGAACTCGTCAACATGCCGCTCAACCCCCAGCAGCCGTACGTGGGGACGTCGGCGTTCGCTCACAAGGCGGGCCTGCACGTGAGCGCCATCGTCCGCCGGCCCGACGCCTACGAGCACGTCCCGCCCGACACCGTCGGCAACGGCACTCGATTCGTGGTGTCCGAGCTGGCCGGGAAGTCGACGCTGCAGCTGAAGGCCAAGGAGCTCGGCCTCGACCTCGACGGCCCCACGCTCTCTGAGGTGGTCGACACGCTGAAGCGCCTCGAGCACGAGGGCTACCACTTCGAGGCGGCCGACGGGTCCCTCGAGCTGTTGCTGCGGCGAGCGACGGGCTGGGAGCAGGACTTCTTCCGCATGGAGTCGTTCCGGGTGATCACCGACGAGATCGGCGATCGGGCCTTCACCACCGAGGCGACGGTGAAGGTGCACGTGGGCGGGGAGCGCAAGGTCGCCACCGCTGAAGGCAACGGCCCGGTCAACGCCCTCGACCGAGCGCTGCGGCTGGCCATCGGCTCGCGGTTCCCCGTGCTGGAGCGCATCCACCTGACCGACTACAAGGTGCGCGTGCTCGACACGGCCAAGGGCACCGGTGCCATCACTCGCGTCCTCATCGACAGCACCGACGGCGAGCGCTCGTGGTCGACGATCGGCGTGTCCGACAACATCATCGAGGCCTCGTGGCAGGCGCTGTGCGACTCGATCGTCTTCGGCCTCCTCCACAACGCGGGCTAGAAGCGGACTAGAAACAGCCGATGGCCGCGCCCGAGTACGTGCCTGTCTCGCTCAACGAGCTGCCTCGTCTGAAGGAGACGATCCCGGCCCCCGGGCACTGGAAGGCCGACCGTCCTGCCGACCTGCGGGGTCCCGGCCAACCCCGGGGCGCGAAGTTCGGCAATCAAGGGCCCGACCAGGGTTATGCCCTCACCCTCGCCCGGCGCTTCGAGGACCGGCTGCAGCTCACCGAGGGTGAGCACAAGGAGGACGCGGTCGCCGGCTGTGTGGGCGTGGCCACCAAGCGGGCGTCGCTGTTCGGCCGGGCGCCGGTGATCTACGACCTGGAGCTGGCGTTCACGCTCTGGGGCTTTCTCGACACACCGCCCGACTACCTCTTCGAGTTCCGCAAGCCGCTGTTCGAAGGCGCCCGCCACCACTACTGGGATCAGCGCCATATCGCAGGCGTCGTGCCTGACGAGACGCTGCGCCTCACGCCCCAACAGGTGCGGGAGCGGCTCGTTCAGTGGCGGGAGATGCTCACCATCTAGGTTCTTCGAGCATGGAGTTCGAGCGGCTGGAGGTCCCCGTCGGGGAGTTCGTCTTCGACGCTCGGGCCGCGGGGCCGGCCGACGGCGAGCTCGTCCTCCTGCTGCACGGGTTCCCCCAGACGTCGTGGGAGTGGCGCTCGCAGCTGCAGACGCTCGGCGACGCCGGTTACCGAGCCGTGGCGCCCGACCAGCGCGGGTACTCGCCTCGGGCGCGCCCGCAAGGCGTCGAGCACTACGAGGTCCAGCATCTGGTTGCCGACGTGCTCGCCATTGCCGACTGGTTGGGCGGCCACCAGTTCCACCTGGTGGGCCACGACTGGGGCGCCGCCGTGGCTTGGGCTGTGGGCGGCCTCCATCAAGAGCGGCTGCGCACGCTGAACATCGTCTCCGTGCCCCATCCGAAGGCCTTCGCCACGGCGCTGTCGGACAGTGAGGACCAGCGCGACAAGTCCTCGTACATCCAGCTCTTCCGCCAAGAGGGCAAGGCCGAAGAGGTCCTCGGTGAGGACGACTTCCTGCGGCTGCGCATGATGCTGAACACAGCCGGCTCGGAGGCGGACACTGAGGAGTACCTGCGGGTGCTCGGCCAGCCCGGCGCCTTAACCGCGGCGCTCAACTGGTACCGGGCCATGAAGCCTGGCCTGGTCGGCGACATCGGGCCGATCACCATGCCCACGATGTTCGTGTGGAGCACAAACGACATCGCCCTCGGCCGCGAGGGCGCCGAGGCGACCGGCCAGCACGTCGAGGGCCCGTACCGCTTCGAGGTCCTCGAAGGCGTCAGCCACTGGATCCCCGAACAGGCGGCCGACGACCTCAACCGCCTCCTGCTCGACCACCTCGCTACGCGGCCGGCAGGGTGATCCCTTCGTCGGCCGCCTTCTTGGCCACGGCCTCGGGGAAGAGGTTCTGCACCAAGAAGATGTCGCGGATCATCACGTAGTCGGGCGCCAGCACCTTGGCGTAGCGCTCGAAGTACATGAGCTGCTTGGTGACGAGGGCCAGCTCCTTCGGTGACTGGGCGCCGAACTGTTCGGCCATCTCCAGCTGCTGCTTCATCAGCTCTCCCAGGCTCACCTGGCCGATGGTGAGGTTGAGCAGGGGCTCCATCGCCATCCGGACCTGCTCGGCGACGATCTCGTCGGGGCCGATGGACTCGGGGACGATGCCGAGTCGCTTCCACGCCCGCACGATGCGCGTGAAGTCGTTGTCGATCATCACCGTGTAGATGGCGTCGGACAGCGCCTCCCGGTACTCGGGCGGGAGGTTGCCCATGATCCCGAAGTCGAGGTAGGCCGCCCGGTCGTCCTCGAGCAGCCACAGGTTCCCGGCGTGCACGTCACCGTGAAACGGTCCGTGCCGGAGAGCGGCCTCCATCCAGACCTTCACGCCCCGGCGCAGCATCAGCTCGCCGTCGATGCCGCGGCGCTCGACCTCCTGGAAGTTGTCCAGAGGCGTGCCGTACATGCGCTCCATGGCGACGACGCGCGGGCCGCAGTAGTCCCAGTAGACCTCGGGCGCCGTGACCCACGTGTTGTCGCCGAAGGCCGGGATGTTGTCGCGGAACTTCGATTGCCGGTCGGCCTCCAGCGCAGAGTTCAGCTCCTGGTTGGTGACGGCGTGCAGGTCCTCGATGACCCCTTGGGTGTTGGCCAGCCGCCCCGCCTTCGTGCGCATCAGCAGCTTGGCGATGCGGTACATGATCCGAAGGTCGCGGTTCATGCGCTGCTTGATGTCGGGGCGCTGGACCTTGAGCACCGCTTGGCGGCCGTCGAGAAGCACACAGGCGTGCACCTGGGCGATCGACGCGGCCGACAAAGGGGTGTCGTCGAAGGAGCGGAAGATCTGCCCGACCGGGCGGCCCAGGTCCTCACACGCGATGCGACGGGCGGTCTCGGCTGGGAAGGGTGGCACCTCGTCGAGGAAGCGGAGGCAGGCGTCGGCCAGGGGCCGCGGGAACAGCCCGGGCGAGCTGGCGATCAGCTGGCCGAGCTTGACGAACGTGGGGCCCAGGAGCTCGAAGGCATGCACCAGCCCCTCCGAGAGCTCGGTGGCCCACGCCCGGCCCCGTCTGATCACCACGCGGGCGAGGGTGCGAATGAGGACGAGTAGGAACACGAGGTAGATCTCCACCATGTGGCGGACTTCGCGGAGCCCGAACGCGGTCAGCGACGGAGCGTCGACCTCCAGGGCGGCGGGAGGCGGTCCGTCGGCGTAGGGACCCCTGAAGACGATCGGGTGCTTGACCTCGGCCGGGATCGTCTCGGCTGCGTCTTCTCCGTCGGCCGGTTCGAAGATCGCCACGGTGCCAGACTGCCATTGATGCCCCTGGTCTCGCCTTCGCCAAGCTCCGGCTCGCTCGGGGTCGAACCTCAGCCGATGACACTCAGCGCCGAGCAGCAGGAGTTCCGCGCCGCCGTTCGGCAGTTCGCAGAAGACAAGATCGCGCCTCGCGCCGCCGACATCGACCGCACCGCGACCTACTCCTGGGAGAACTTCGCCGACTGCCGGGCCATGGAGCTTCCGGCGCTGGGCATCCCGGTCGACTACGGCGGTTCGGGCGCCGACCACGTCACCCAGGCGATCATGGTCGAGGAGCTGGCACGCGTGTGCGCGTCGACAGCGCTGACGATCCTCATCTCGCGTTTGGCGACGATCCCCATCCTCAACTGGGCCTCGGACGATCTCAAGCGGCGGTACGTGCCGCGGATCGCGGCGGGCGAGAGCCAGGGGTCCTACTGCCTGTCCGAGCCCGAGGCTGGGTCGGACGTGGCGTCGATGAACGCGCGGGCCGTGCGGGACGGCGATTCCTACGTCCTGTCCGGCATCAAGTCGTGGATCACCAACGCCGGCGTCAGCGACCTCTACATCGTGTTCGCCAAGACCGATCCCGACGCCGGCAACCGGGGGATCTCCTGCTTCGTCGTCGAGCGTGACTTCGGCCTGGAGATCGGCAAGCTCGAGGACAAGCTCGGCGTTCGGGGCAGCCCGACCGGTGAGGTGCTGCTCGACGGCACACGCGTGCCCGTCGAGAATCGCATCGGTGCGGAGGGTGAGGGCTTCGCCATCGCCATGAACACCCTCAACCGCAGCCGGCCGACGATCGGCGCCCAGGCCGTCGGCATCGCCCAAGGCGCCATCGACCAGGCGGCGGCCTACGTCAAGACCCGCCAGCAATTCGGCCGCCCCATCGCCGAGCTGCAGGGCCTCCAGTTCATGCTCGCCGACATGGCGATGAGGACGGAAGCGGCGCGCGGGCTCGTCTACCGGGCCACGGCGCTGATCGACGAGGGCGACCCGGGCGACGAGCTGGCCAAGATCGGGGCCATGGCCAAGTGCTTGGCGTCGGACACCGCCATGGAGGTCACGACCAACGGCATCCAGCTGCTGGGCGGCTACGGCTATGTCAAGGAGTTCCCGATGGAGCGCTACTTCCGCGACGCCAAGGTCACCCAGATCTACGAGGGAACCAACCAGGTGCAGCGGGTGGTGATCGCCCGCCGCCTACTGGCTGATTCCTAGGAGCGAAGGAGGACACGCACATGCCGCACGAGGTCCGAGGTGTGGTGTCGGTGGCCAAGGGCAAGCCCGTCGAGATCGCGGCCATCAGGGTGCCCGATCCTGGTCCGGGGGAGGCCCTCGTGCGGGTGCAGGCGTGCGGCGTGTGCCACACCGATCTGCACTACCGCGAGGGGGCCATCAACGACGACTTCCCGTTCCTTCTCGGCCACGAGGCGGCGGGCACCGTCGAGGCGGTCGGTGACGGCGTGACCGGCCTCGAGCCCGGCGACTATGTCGTGCTGGCGTGGCGGGCACCGTGCGGCGAGTGCCGCTCGTGCCGGCGGGGACGGCCTTGGTACTGCTTCGCCAGCCTGAACGCCACCCAGCCCATGACGCTGCTCGACGGAACGCCGCTGAGCCCGGCCCTCGGCATCGGTGCCTTCGCCGACAAGACGTTGGTCGCCGCCGGGCAGGCCGTGAAGATCGATCCCGCGGCGAGCCCCGAAGCGGCGGGTCTCATCGGCTGCGGTGTGATGGCCGGATTTGGCGCGGCCGTGAACACCGGTGGCGTCGGGAGGGGCGACGCAGTCGCCGTCATCGGCTGCGGAGGGGTCGGCGACGCCGCCATTGCCGCCTCTGCTCTGGCCGGCGCTCGGAAGGTCATCGCCGTCGACGTCGATCGTCGCAAGCTCGAGTGGGCCCGCGGCTTCGGCGCCACCGACGTGGTCGACGCTTCCGCCTCCGATCCCGTCGAGGCCATCAAGGCCCTGACCGACGGCAACGGGGCCGATGTCGTCATCGAGGCGGTCGGCCGGCCCGAGACCTGGAAGCAGGCGTTCTTGGCCCGCGACCTGGCGGGCACGGTCGTGCAGGTCGGCGTCCCGTCACCGGACATGACCGTCGAGCTGCCGCTCATCGAACTGTTCGGCCGAGGCGGCGCCCTGAAGTCGTCGTGGTACGGCGACTGCCTGCCCTCACGTGACTTCCCGATGCTGATCGACCTCTACCTGCGCGGCAAGCTCGACCTCGACGGCTTCGTCTCCGAGACGATCGGCATCGAACAGGTGGAGGAAGCCTTCGAGAAGATGGAGCGCGGCGAGGTGCTGCGTTCCGTCGTCGTCTTCTAGCTGTTCACGCACCAGCACCGAACTCGGTGACGTTGTTGCCCCTGTAGGGACACTTTCGTCACTGAGAACCGGGAGCCCGGGCCGCGGCCAGCTGCGCGCGCAGCACTGTGACTGCCTGGCCGGCGATCTTCACCCGGTCGCCGGCGACGCGGACTTTGAACACGCCGCCCCGTGCTGAGACCTGGCGGGCCATCATCTGGTCCTTGCCGAGGCGGGCCGCCCACAGCGGTGCGAGCGTGCAATGGGCCGAACCGGTCGCCGGGTCCTCGGGGATCCCCACCTTCGGGCCGAACACTCGGTCGGCGTAGTCGAAGCCGTCGTTGCCGGGCGCCGTGTAGTAGACGACCCGTGCCGTCGCTTCTTCGAGCTCGGCCATGTCGGGCTTGAAGGCGCGCAGCTGATCTTCCGATGGCAGCTCCCTGACTTCGACCAGTGGGTCGTCGGCTGGCGCGGCGGGGAAGTCGAGCTCGATCCAGTCGCCGTCGGGTTCGGCGCCGAGAACGCCGCTGCGGGTGCGGAACCGGAGGGCGTCGGTGGCCGGCGCCAGGCCGTCCTGCCAGAGCACGTGGGCGGCCGAGAGGGTGGCATGGCCGCAGATGTCGACCTCGACGGTGGGGGAGAACCAGCGCAGGTCCCAGTCGCCGTCGCCGCGGTGGACGACGAACGCCGTCTCCGACAGGTTCATCTCCCGGGCCACGGCCTGCATCCACGCGTCGTCGGGGTAGGCGTCGAGGACGCACACTGCGGCCGGGTTCCCGGCGAAGGGCCGGTCGGTGAAGGCGTCGACCGTGACGATGGTCTGGCCCACGACGCTCAGTAGGCGCGGGCGACCACGGCGACGAGGTCGTCCTCGTCGGGGCTGGTGGGGACGGCGCCGTCGGAGCGCTGGAGACAGCGCACGGTGACGCCTTCCTTGTTCAGCCGGTCTTCGGCGTCGTCGTCGCCGGCCTTCCACGGCAAACGGGCGAATCCGGTGCGGGCGGCCTCGATGGCGTCATCGACGGACGTGACGTCCACGGTGCGTTCGCGTTGCCGTTGCTCGGCCTGCTGATACAGCACCGACTGGATCTCGTCGAGCACGCCGGGGACGCGTACCGGAAGGCCGTCGAGCGGCGTCGACTCCTTTTCGCTCTTGTCGCGGCGCACGACCGTGGCCGTTCCCGCCTCGACGTCGCGCGGGCCGATCTCGATTCGGAGAGGAACGCCCTTCAGCTCCCACTCGACGGCACGGCGCCCGAACGACGTATCCCGTGTGTCGAGCTCCACGCGCACGTCGGCGGCTTGGAGCTGCTTGGCCAACGCAGCCGCCTTCTCGCCGGCGCCGCCTTCGTCCTTGACGACGAGGACGACGACCTGGACGGGCGCGAGGCGAGGAGGGACACGCAGACCGGCGTCGTCGCCGTGGGCCATGATCAGGGCGCCGACCATACGGGTCGTGATGCCCCACGACGTCTGCCATGCGTATTCCTGCTGGCCAGTCTCGGTGACGAACTGGGTCTCGAACACCTTGGCGAAGTTCTGTCCGAGCAGGTGGCTCGTGCAGAACTGGAGGGCCTTGCCGTCGCCCATCATCCCTTCGAGAGCGAAGCTGGCATCGCCGCCTGCGAACTTCTCGCGCTCGGTCTTCCGCCCCGGATACGAAGGCAAGGCCGCGACGTTGACCGTGAAGTCCTCGTACACCTCGTGCAGGATCTTCAGCGCGTAGGCGCGGGCGTCGTCCTCGGTGGCATGGCACGTGTGTCCTTCCTGCCAGAGGAACTCGGTCGTGCGCAGGAAAAGGCGAGGCCGCAGTTCCCAGCGCACGACGTTGGCCCACTGGTTCAGCAGCATCGGCAGGTCGCGGTAGCTCTGCAGCCACTTGGAGAAGTAGTGGTTGATGACGGTTTCGCTCGTGGGCCTGACGACGAGCGGTTCCTCGAGCTCCTTGCCGCCGCCGTGGGTGACCACCGCCAGCTCGGGGCTGAAGCCCTCGACGTGCTCGGCTTCCTTGGTGATGAACGACATCGGGATGAAGAGCGGGAAGTAGGCGTTCTGGGCGCCCGCCTGCTTGATGCGACGGTCGACCTCGGCCTGCATGCGCTCCCAGATCGCCCAGCCGTACGGTCGGATGACCATCGTTCCCCGGGCCGGGCCGTTCTCGGCCAGCTCGGCCTTGGCGACCACGTCCTGGTACCACCGGGGAAAGTCCTCGCCCTGCGGCGTGAGCACGCTCGTCTTCGCCATCGTGAGCCACGCTACTGGTGGTCAGTAGCGTGACCTCGTGGCCTCGAGCCCGAGAGTTCGGTTCGCTCCGTCGCCCACCGGCTTCCTTCACGTCGGTGGGGCCCGCACCGCGCTGTTCAACTGGCTGTTCGCCCGCCACACAGGCGGCACGTTCATCCTGCGCATCGAAGACACCGACACCGAGCGCACGCGTGAGGAGTGGGTCACCGGCATCCAGTCGACGCTCCACTGGCTCGGCCTCG
>Ga0209577_10001175_pt1 | contig 26134 bp, 23 predicted proteins | sample GraSoiAngelo_109_FD_185874 | JGI IMG/M metagenome (GOLD analysis project Ga0209577, IMG submission 185874) | Grasslands soil microbial communities from the Angelo Coastal Reserve, California, USA - 14_0903_12_20cm (SPAdes) (version 2) | ecosystem: Environmental > Terrestrial > Soil > Grasslands...
ACGAGGCTTTCCTCAGTTTTCTGTATTGAAGAAGATGAAGCCAGAGCGATTAACTCCTTCGGTGATCACCGGGCTTCGGAGGCGATCGCATAGCTGAAGAGCGTCGATGAAGTCGGACGGCTATCCGTTTTTGCGCGATTCCGACAACACTCCCCCCTGTAAACACACTCGGAAGAGAATAGCCTCCCGAATGCAAAATAGCCGGTCCAGAACGCATTTCACCAGATTCTTTTGAGGGCATGAGAACTCGCGCGAGTGAGTGGGTGCTCTAGCCTGCAGATGGCAGTAGAGAGGGTGCTTACGGCTTTCGTGCCACAGGTTACTGCAAATGATCAAAATGGCAAAACCGGTTGCGTGGCGTGTCAATACAGGGGAAGGCTGGACGCTACATCACACGCTGGATGACGCAAAACAGGCAGCAGGCGTCACCGATCAGGATGCTCACGAAGGATGGCGATGGCCCGATGGGCCGATTCAACCCCTGTACACGATAGACGATGCGATAGAGGAAGCCCTGTCAATGGTTTCTTTTGCCTTACAGCGCAAGAATCAGGAGAATCAGACGGAATGAGAAATCGTACGATACAATCGCCCGGAAGTATCGTATAAAGCGGAATCCGTATTTTTAGAACATTATTTTTAGAACATTTTCCGCACCCCTACACATTCCTACAGATAGAAGACGTTACTCGAGCTGCCCAACCAATTTTCTAGACCGAAGTTCCAGATAAGTTCAGACAGTATTCCGCTGATTCGCGGAGGGATAGTTCAAAATTTAGTTTCCAGCTACTGGCAACAGATTCAGCAACTCATATGCCTTCGCCTGCAGGGGTGTCGGCGGCGGTACCTGTTGAAACGTGGGACCGGACTGATCCGTCTTCAGACTGTAGGTCACGCGCGCCCGGCTGGCTAAATCCGAAAGCAGAGTGGCGAAACTCTGTACTGGTAGTCCGTCTGCTGTCTGGTGCGTGAGTTTCTTGGCTTTTGCCGATTCCGAGCTGCGGGCGGGCAGAACCGGATCTCGTCGTCGCCGCTCTTGTGGAAGTTCCTCATCCTCAAACAGCAGCGGTGCCCACACCCGCCGCAGATGCCACTCCACATAATAGGCCAACAGGCATAGAAAAATATGCGCCGGCACGCGCTCTTCGGTGCGATGACGGATGGGACGAATTAACAGATCCAGCCCTTTCAAACTGCGAAAGGCACGCTCCACCTGCGCCAGACTCTTGTAGCCACGCACGGTATCGGCTGCCGATAACTGTTCCGCCGATTCGCTGGTGCGAATTACATAAATCCCATCCAACTTCGCTTCCTGCTCGATCGTCTCCCCCCGCCGCGACCAACTCAACTTCTTATCCTCGATCTGATGCGCGAAGTGTTTGCCCATCTTGTAATGCCCCAGCACCTTGCCCACCTTCAAAGCAATCTCGGTCGCCGTCAATGGCTTCTTCTTGCGGCGCTCCACTTCTTTCCCGATTCGGGTCAGCGCGTTCTCCGTCGCCGCCAATAACTCCTCGCGTTTGCGTTTCCGCTCTTCTGCCAGCAAAGGGTTGTAGCAGACCATCAATCGCTCTCCGGGATATTCCGGCGATTCGATCTCCACCAAATTCTGCTCGTCTAACAGCGAGAGTTGTAAAGATCCCTCGGCCAGCAAACCGCGAATCGCCCCACTGGTCAAGGCGGTGATCCAACCCATCTGGGGATGAGCCTTGAGCTGGTCGATCTGCGGCTGGGTCAGCATGCCGCGATCGCCTACCAGCACCACCCGGGACAGGTGAAAGCGCTCGCGCAACTTGTTCACTTGATCCACCACCGTGGTGGGATCGCCGGTGTTGCCGGCATACACCTCGACCGCGATGGGACGGCCTTCCCCATCGGTCATCAGGCCGTAGACGATGATGGGCAGTCCCTTCTTCCCGTCGCGATCATGCCCATACTGCGCCAGCGGACAGGTGCGGCCTTCGTAGTAACTGCTGCTGACGTCATAAAGCACCAGACTGCCTTCCTGGAGATGGCGCGCAGCCAGTTTCTTCTCGATGCGCGGCTGGCGTTCTAACAGCCAGTCCATGGCCTCGTACAGCTGGTCTTCCGTGGCCTGGCTCACCCCCAGCTCTTCGGCCAAACTAGTGCTGTGCCAGTGGCGCGTGGTGGCCAACTTGGAACAGGGATAGAGCAAACGTTCGACGATCATGGCCAGCACTAAATCGCGCTCGCGGCAGCGCTGAGCGGAAATCATGGAATCCAGGCCGAGTTTGTGAATGGCCAGCAGAATGGCTTCGACGTGGCCGTGCGGCCGAGTCATTTCCGTACAGAGCAGATCTTGAGGAGAGACCAGGGGTTCATCTCGCAACAAGCGGCGGAAGGTCTCGATTTTCTCTGGGGGCCAATCGGAGAGGTTGGCCAGAGTGCGCTTAAGGGTTTTGTTGCCTTCGCGCCAGCCCTCGCGGAGGAGGATGGCGGGCGGGGAGTTGCGGTTGGGGACGGTCTCGATGTACATGGGACCTATTATGCATATATGATAAATGTAGTCAAGGATAATAATGCTAATTACATGGGAACATTTCCACAGTGCAAAATCTACCCTTCCCTCAAACAAATCAAAAACTTAACTCAGAATTTGGGCTGATTTTTTCTGGAACGTCGGATTAAGTAGGTTGTCATCCTCAGAGTTTGTGACTTTTGGGATTTAAGCGGTTTTCCGACACGTAAGTTGCTTGTTTTCAGGATCGCTCCGTGCGAGAAAACGAAAAAGTTACAAACTCTCAGGCAAACGAAGGATCTCTGCAGTTGTGTTTTCCTTCCCTAGCCAGTCTCCCTTCACTCGTGTGGAAGGGTTAACCCCTATGCCGCGCCGAATTCACGCCTGTACTCTTCCCAGTGCTCCCGCACACCGTCCATGATCTTCTGGTACTCCGGATCGCTTCGGACCGTGTCGTAATTCCTGTCTTTTTGAAACCAGGGATAGTTATGGTTCCCTAACTCCACCGCTCGACGTAGCCAGGCAAGCGCTCGCTCTCGCTCTGCCAGCAGCGCATAAATGCCGCCCATCCAATAAGCAACATCACCATCGATAACGTTTTCGGGTCGACTACGCAGGATTTCCGGATCGATTTTGTCCCGCTGGCCGCGCGAGGCATACAGAAAAGCTGCCATCATCGAAGGAGCCTCCTCGCCCGTACTACGACCGAGTTCCACTGACCGCTGCAGCACAGTTTCAGCCTCCTCGAGCTTGCCCTGGTAATAAAGAAACTCCCCCAGAAAAGCCAAAGCCTTGAACTGCTCCGGATTGCGTTGCAAGGCTTCTCGCATCTCCTGTTCCGCCTCCCGCGCTCGTCCGACATAGAGAAGCATTCGCCCGTGCATCCAGTGAATTCGGGTTGTGGTTGGGTTCAATTCGACACTGCGGCGATATGCCTTTTCCGCCGCCTCATCAAGTCCGGCATAGTGATAAGCATAGCCCAGGAAATCCCAGGCTGTTTCCGAATTTGGAGCCAAGGTGACCGCCTCCCGCAGTTTGCGAATCGCTTCCGCATTCCGCCCGCTTTCGCCAAGCGCGTTTCCCAAGGCCAGGAGGCTTTCCAACGAATGGGGATTAAGTTCGAGTGCGCGGCGTGCCGTCTGCTCCCCCCGCGCCAGATTCTTGGCCGCATGGGCCGGGAAGTTGGCACTCTCCATCACATAAACATTTGCCAGCAAAGCGTAAGCATCTGCGAACGACGGATCTTGCGCGACAGCTTGTTTCAGCACTTCCTGCGCCCGATGGAGACTCTCGATCCGTGAGTACATGAAATATTCATTCTTATGGAAACGTCCTTGAAGGTAGAGGTTGTAGGCCTCGGGGAACTTCGTCGGCATCTCTGCCAGCGATTCCTGCTCCTTGCCCGACACCTGCACGCGAAGTCCTTCCACTACGCGTTGCGCTACTTCGTCTTGAAACTTCAGCATGTCTTTTGCGGCCAGGTCGTAGTGCTCCGCCCACCGGGTAGCCTGGTTCTGACGGTCAATCAACTGAACTGATACGCGCACCACGCCCGCGGCTCGCTGATACGTTCCATCCAGCACCGATTCCACTCCCAGTTCCTGTGCAGCCTGGGCCGGATCAACGTTGCTCTTGGCATATTTCAGGACGGAACTGGTGGGCCGCACCGCCAGATTGTGCAGGGACGCGAGGCGCGTGATGATCGCGTCCGTGATGCCAATGCCCCAGGATTGTCCTCCCTGATTGTCGGAGAGATCACGGAAGGGCAGAACCGCCACAGTTCGCACCGCCGGTTCCGGAGCCACCGCCTTCGCCCCTGGAGAATGCCGCTGGGTGTAGCCCCAGTACGACAACGCGATCACAAACAGGGCCACCATGACGGTAACTGCCACCACAGCAACCTTGGCCCCCAGCCCGGAGCGTTTTGCTTCCTGTGCGCCGGTCACTGCGGCGGTCCGGCCGGATTCACTGTCACGCTTAAGACGTTTTAGATCAGCGCGGATGTCGGAGGCGTGCTGGTAACGAACCTCCCGGTCTTTCTCCAGCGCTTTAGCGATGATGCGCTCCAATTCTCTCGGGACAGCCGGATTCAACCGCACCGGTGAAGTCGGCGTCTGGTTCAGGATGGCATCGAAGATTTCCGCGGAAGTGTCTCCCCGAAACGGGAGTGTTCCAGTCGTCAGTTCGTACAGTGCGGCGCCGAAGGAAAAAAGATCGGTGCGGGCGTCGAGCTCCCTGCCCCGAGCCTGCTCAGGGGACATGTACGCCACCGTGCCCAGGGTTGTACCCGGACTGGTGAGATGTTCTTCAGAAATCGTCCTTGAAACAGCCTGGCTTACGCTGGTGCTTTTTGCCAAGTTCGTTTGCTTTGCCAGACCGAAGTCCAGGATCTTGGCCTGGCCGCGCCCGGTCACAAAAATATTGGCTGGCTTGATATCGCGATGCACGATACCCTTGCTATGGGCGGCCTCCAGCGCGTCCGCGATCTGGATGCCAAGCTCCAGCACCTGCGTCAAATCCGGTAGCCGAGTGCCGATCAGGTGTTTCAGCGTCTGGCCCTCCAGAAACTCCATGGCTAGAAATGGCTGGCCCTGATATTCGTCCACTTCGTAGATTGTGCATATGTTGGAGTGATTTAAAGCGGAGGCGGCGCGGGCTTCCCGCTGAAACCGCTCCAGTGCCAGTGGCTCCTGCACGAGCTCCTGCGGCAGGAACTTCAAAGCCACATGACGTCCGAGCTTGAGGTCCTCGGCTTGGTAGACCACCCCCATTCCCCCACCTCCGAGCTTCTGAAGAATTCGGTAATGGGAGACGGTGAGCCCAATCATGCTGGGCGGAATGTTAGGCCGGGAGCGGAAAGCAAGTCAATTTCGTCGTTGGTCCTCGTTGGTCGTTGGTCTTTGGCCAAAGCGTCTTGCCAACGACCACCGACCTAAGACCGACGAGCAACATGTAAGATAGATCTTGATGGCCCGCAGGCTCTCGCATTACGACGATTCCGGCCGGGCCAGCATGGTGGATGTGTCCGCCAAAGCTGCAACCCGGCGCCAAGCTGAGGCCACGGCGTTCGTCGCCATGCAGCCCGCTGTGCTGAGAGCGTTACCGAAGAATCCAAAGGGCGACCCTCTGGAAGTGGCCCGTTTGGCGGGCATTATGGCAGCCAAGCGTACCGCGGAGCTGATCCCCATGTGCCACCCGCTGCCCCTTTCGCACGTTGATGTACGAATGCGGCTATGCGAGAATGGCGTCACCATTGCCTCAAAAGTAGCCACCACGGCCGTCACCGGCGTGGAGATGGAAGCGCTGGTCGCCGTTAGCATCGCCGCTCTCACTGTGTACGACATGTGCAAAGCTCTCGATAAGGGCATTGAGATCCGGCATGTCGTGCTGGAACGCAAATCAGGGGGAAAGAGCGGAGACTACCGGCGCAAGAAATAGCATGTCGAACAACGTCAAGGTTCTGCTGGTGGACGACAATCCCATGGTCTTGGGAATGCTCAAGCAGAGCTTGTCTTCCATGGCCGACGTCAAAACTGCTAGCGACGGACCCGACGCCCTGCTCAAAGCCGTGGACGACCCGCCCGACGTCCTGGTTAGCGATTACCGCATGCCCGGCATGGACGGACACCAATTGATTGAGAAACTCAAGAGCCGCCCCTCGACCTCGAGCGTAGCCGTCATCCTGCTGGCCACCAAGACCGACATCAGCGAGCGCCTCTCCACCCAGGAACCGGTGGATGAGTATGTTGAGAAGCCTTTTTTCCTCAAGGAAGCCACCCACCGCATCAAGAAAGTCATCGATAAGATCGCGCTGGAGAAGATGGCGAAGGCCGCCTCCAGTGATGGCATTTTGCGTGGCAGCCTTTCGCAGATGAACGTGATTGACCTGGTGCAGTCCCTCGAGATGGGCCGTAAGAGTTGCCTGCTAACGCTCACCCAGGAGCAGGATCGTTGCGAGATGTACTTCAACCAAGGCCAGGTGGTACACGCCACCTATGGTTCTCTCAACGGCGACGAGGCGGTCTTCAAAGTTCTGCGCTGGATCGGAGGCAACTTTCAGATCAACTTCGAGGCCAAAACCAAGCAGCAAAGCACGACTTTGAACACGCAGGGGCTTCTGATGGAAGGCCTGCGCCTGCTGGACGAGTCAAGGCGCGATGCCGCGGAGTCGGAAGATGTCCTCCTCGACACCTGAAGCCCTCACCGCCGTCGTGCTCACTGTCAGTGACTCCTCAGCCCATGGCGAGCGTTCCGACCTATCTGGGCCGGCGGTCGCGGAATGCCTCCAGAAACACAACTTCCAGGTGGTCTCTTCTCAGGTTGTGCCCGATGATCGCATCCACATCGAAGACGCGCTGATGCGATTGGTGGAGAAGGCTCGACTGGTGGTTTCGACCGGGGGCACGGGGATCGCCGAGCGCGATGTAACGCCGGAGGCCACCCGCTCCGTCTGCGAACGCCTTGTGGAAGGAGTGGCGGAACGCATGCGTCTTGAGGGAGGGAAAAAGACGCCGTACGCCGCTCTCAGCCGTGGCCTCTGCGGTGTTCGCGGACGCTCCCTGATCCTGAACGTTCCTGGCAGTCCCAAGGGCGCGGTTGAATCTCTGGAGGCAGTAATCGATCTTCTCCCCCATGCCCTGCAATTGTTGAGTGGCAACACCAAGCATACGTAGAGACAGCCGCCCTCGGCTATCCGGCCCAGCCCAGCTCGCCAGCAGCCCGCTCTGGCGACTTTTTGGGGTGACGAAGAAGTCGATGTCGTCACCCAATCAAGAGTTTGTGCCTTTTCGTTTTGGCGGAGGGAGGGACGCTGAAAAACAAGCGGCTTACGGGCCGGAAAAATCGCTTAAAATCGAAAAAGTCACAAACTCTGAGCCAAGGGTCAGCGGCGAAGGATCCAGCGTGCCAAGGTATGTGGGGCGCTGCTAGCCCCAGTTGCGCAGTTCGGCTAGCGCCAGATCCTTCGCAGACTCACGTCGGCTTGACTTGATGACGACGTTCCACCTCGATTCCGGGGCTTAACTTCGCCTCAGCCGCGAAGCGGCGGGATGTGCGAGCCCGCCACCGGAGTGTGGGAGCGCAATGATTAAGAATGTTCCGAGTCCCGTTAGGGATGGCACTCACCCCTATTTGAACTCCGGGGCCTGGCCACTTCCGCCTTGAAGACCCTCGAACTCATCCTGACCCGCTACACCGGGTGGCTCTGGAGCATTCTGGCGCCGCTAGGCATCTGGGGGGTCTTCGTAGTCTCCGCGATCGACGGCTCATTTCTCGGGCTTCCCATGGACGCCGTCGTCGCTGGTTACGTCTACCAGGATCATTCCAAATTTCTGCTTTATGTGATCTTGGCATCTGCCGGTTCCGCAATCGGCAGCAGTGTCTTGTATCTGGTCGGCTATTTAGGCGGCGAGACGCTGCTAAGGAGGAGAATGTCCCAGCAGCGCTTCGAGAAGATTCATCACTCTTTCGACCAGCATGAAGTCTGGACCCTGATGTTGCCTGCCATGCTGCCCCCGCCGACACCGTTCAAGCTGTTCGTCCTGGCAGCGGCGGGATTCGAAATGAATTTCGGTCACTTTCTTCTGGCCATCTTCGCCGGCCGCTTGGTCCGATTCCTGATCCTCTCTCTCTTGACGATAAAGTACGGCAGGGGCGTGGTGAACCTGGTGGCACACCTGTTCCGCACCCACCTGCACTGGACTTTGGGGATTCTGGGCGCCCTGATATTGCTCGGCGTGCTCGTGAGACAGCTGCGCCGTAGGAATCGGGATTCAATAAACAATTAACCGCCGAGTGTGCTAACTAAGGTCCTGGAAAATCTCGGCGATCTCGGCGGTGAATCTCTTAAGCTGCGGCGTGATCGGATTTGCCAGCGCGAGAGAAATAGTGCACCAGCGCCGGAGTTGCAAACATCACGCAAGTGAACAGGAGGTCGCTCTCCAGCCCGCGCCGGAAGAACGGCAGTCCCATGCTGTAACAGACGGTCAATCCGCTCAGAGTCATCGGGTACATGGTTCCCGAGACCCAAACCATGAAGTTGCTGATCAGGAAGAACGACACCGAGCTCGCCAGCACAGCCCCGACCACCCGCACAGGGCGAGCGTTATCGCGCAGGTTCGTGCCCAGCCACAGAATGGCTGCATACCACGCCCAAGTCACCAAAAGATCCCAGGTAAGCGGGTAGGCATAACGGAATGTACTCAGAAGCACGTCGGAAGCCGCCATGAGCAGCAGCGGAATCCACATCCGACGCTTCTCGCCACGTGCCCCAAAGAACAGCAGCGACGCCGCCACCGGAGTAAATCCAAGAGTTTGCGGCAGGAATCGAAAAGCAAAGGCAAACACCACGAACCAGTAAGCCAGCATGATCACCTCGTCTGCAACAAAGATTGTGGCGCGTGAACCTACCGGCGTCAAGTTTTCTACGTGCGCTAGGCCCTGCATTCTGAATCCTACTCGAGGCGGCGAGTGTTCTTGCCGATACCGACCAATGCCTCCTTGACGCAAGGCTTTAGCGGCGAGAGCGGTTCTAATACCTTGGTCACTTTCTGAGCGCGCGAGGCACGGCTAACATCGAAGCACTATGGGTCTGGAATGCCTTCTCCTATGCCGCGACCAGCAGGCCATTGGCGTGATCCGACCGGCCCTGGACAAGCTCTATATCGCGGTCGAAGTTTGCAGCGGAGCCCGCTCCGGCCAGGAGATTCTCGCCTCCGAGAAATACGACGCCGTGGTCATTGATTGCGACGATCTTAAAGGCGGTCTGGACGTTCTGCAGAAATTGCGCAAGGGAACCAGCAACAAGAACTCCGTGGCCTTCGCCATTCTGAACGGCACCACCACAACTCAGCAGGCATTTGAGATGGGCGCGAACTTTGTGCTTCAGAAGCCCATTCAGCCGGTGAATGCCATGCGATGCTTTACCGCCGCATTCGGACTGATGGAGCGCGAACGGCGACGTTACTTTCGTGTACCCGTGGAAATGCCTGCCTTCCTGACCTTCCTGAAGGATCCTATGCTCAAAGCCACTGCCACCAATCTCAGCGAAGGCGGGATGGCGGCAAGTTTCCCGGGAAAGCTTCCCAAAGACTGCCTGGTCAAAGTCCGCTTCACATTGCCGGGGACAAACGACACCCTTGAACCCAAAGCGGCTCTGGCCTGGGCAGACAGCTCCGGACGTGCCGGTATCCGCTTCATGGAAGTGCCCCAGAATTCGCGCGAACAACTGGAGCGCTGGCTCACCTCACGCATCCATCTCGCCGAGAGGTAAACTCCGGATTCGCTATTTATGCAGCGCACGCGGCCGCTTACTTCTTGTCGTACGCCAAGGCTTCCTGCAGGTGGTGGATGGCTTCATCAATCGACTTGATCGCCGCGACTTGGTGTCCGCCGAAATCGCTCGCCGCCCTTAGTCGTGAGTTCATTCTTTACGGCTTGCAATTGCTGAATCGAGTGCTCATTGCCTTCCAATATCAGGGCAGCAGCGAGGGTTGCGGTAGTCAGAAATCCACTCAAATTCTTAAGCATTGCTAAACGCTCCGTGAGCGCCGAAACTCGGCAGAATCTACTTCTCGGGTGGGTTTACCGGCAATACGATGCACTCTCTAGTTAGTTAACCTGGATAGCAGAAAAAAATCGCGCAACCGAGCCAATAACCTGTGGAAATCCCTGGCAGAAGAACTCTGGCTAGACGGGTTGACCGGCGCATGCCTGCCTGCTGGCCAGGACGGGCTTGGCAATTTCGTCGACTGTCGTTTCTTCGGTGAGGGTCCGGTCTTTCAAGATACGTGAGACCAGAGCGGTGTGCATGGCGTGTCCAGCACGATCGGCCACTACGCGGCCCAGGATGCGCCGCCCGATTAGAGCCAAATCCCCAATCAGATCCAGGACCTTGTGGCGCACAAACTCATTGGGAAAACGCAGCGGAGGGTTTTCTACACCGTCCTGTGTGAGTACAATGCAATTCTCAAGGGAAGCCCCTCGGATCAGCCCCATGTCGCGCATGGCGCGCTCGTCTTGCCGCGAACCGAAGGTCCGCGCCGGAGCAATGGACCGCTGGTAATCGCCGTCCGAAAGTTCTGCCGCAAAACTCTCTCGTCCGATCAGCGGATGAGGAAAATTGATAGTGTACGAAACCGAGTATTCGTCAGCTGGGTACACAGCAATGAATTTATCGCCTTCGCGTAATTCGATTTTCCGCCGAATTCGCAGATATGTTCGCGCCCGCCGCTGTTTGCGCATGCCCGCCTTCAAGATCATCTGCACGAACGGGAGGGAACTGCCATCCAGAATAGGCAGTTCCAGGTTGTCCAGTTCCACGATGGCATTGTCGATTCCCGTGCCGATCAGTGCCGACAACAAATGCTCGGTAGTGGAAATCAGCACGCCTTTCTTCATCAGGCTGGTGGCATAGCTGACGCGGGCGACGTTGCGGCTGACCGCCTCGACCTGAAATCCATCCAGGTCGGTCCGCCGAAAGACAATTCCACAACCCGGGGACGCCGGAACTAGGCGCAGGCGGACCGGGGCGCCGCTGTGGAGACCGATTCCATGGCATTCCACGGCTGCACGAATTGACTGTTCCTGAATCAAGCTTGGGGGAGTATCTCTCCTGAAGTCATCAGATTACAGGGTGAGCGGGAATGTTGCATGTGGCAAATCCGCCACACTTCGTGGCGCGACGGTAACGCTTGCAGGGCATCATTAGGCGAGGTCCTGCGGCTGCAACAACATGCGGTGTTGAGGCCGTAGGCGTCCAGCAAAGGCGCTAACTGACCTCCAGAGTTAACGTTAACCGAGGGGAAACGTTTGACGATCGGGCAGGGTCGCGCTTGATCGAAGTCTGGGCTCGCGCAACCGGCCCAAGCCGATCTGCGAACCAAAGCGTAACCCGCCGCCCTGTGGCCATTAGCGTCTCTGCGGCGCCTGTTTGGGATCGTAGGTCACGCTGGCCTCAAACAACGAATCCGGAACATTCTGGTTATAGGTCACGGTGTTCATGAACCGTTGAAATGACATTTCATCGTTCAGGTAGCGAGTGACGGAATGCGGAGTCATGATGCCCTGCACCGGCTTGTAGTTGTCGTAAACCTCCTCCTCGACGTTGCGCAGCTTGTCGGAAGGATCGCGCCAGGAATAACCAAGCTTGATGGGCAGGTGCGTGTTGCTGTCTAGAAAAAGCGTCACGGAATCATTTTTTGCCGTGATGATGCTGACCTGATCCGCAGGCTTTCCGGCGGCCACCGCCGCGCCTTCGTAGAAAAAGGCAACCCCCGGCTCGTTGATCCACTTGCGATAAACCCATTCCGGCGAGTGTTGCCGTCGGCGCAGGTAAGCGGTGGTGATCGTGGGATCCTCAGCCGTTGTGCCCTTGTACGTGATCTCGTAACCCTTGTCGCCATTGTGGATCACCACAATATCGTTCTTACCTTTGGCCGGTACGTTCCCCACTGTGAACCACAGGAAAAAGTAACTTTTCATATGAATTATTTCCAGGCGATCCTTGTCGGGATATTCGGTGTGGCGTCCGTAAGGCGTGCCGGCGCTGTTGGACTGTCCGTGGAAAAAACTGTAAAAGCGCCCCTCTTCACTCTTTTCTTTGTACCCGAGGAATGCCTGGCCGCCCAGTGCCTGGATCGATTGATCGATCAAGGTCCGCGCCTGGCGCGCGTTTTCGTCCTCCGGGATCGAGGCGGGCTTCCCCGTTGGCGTAGAGGTCTGGGCAACAGCCAAAGCTACAAGCAGGCACACTGGAACTGCGTATTTCATCGCCTATAAGAATTCTTAGATGCGTCTACCGGAATTGTAGCCCTTGTAGGCCTGCGAAGCTCGGCTTCAACCCGCCAGCACCGCTCCTCCATTCACATTAAGTACCTCGCCGGTAATGAACCCAGCATGTTCCGTGCACAGGAAGAGAATGGGTCCGGCAATCTCCTTGGGCGTACCGACCCGGCCCAGAGGGATCGTGTCAAAAATAGCCTTACGTGTTTTCGGATCGGCCAGCGCCTGCTCCGACATGTCCGTCTGCACCCAGCCGGGAGCAACACAATTGATGTAAAGGCCGTCTCGAATCAACTCGGTCGAAAGTCCCTTAACCATGCTGATGAGCGCGCCTTTAGTCGCCGCATAGTCACTGTGAAAGGCCTCGCCTCGCTGTCCCGCAGTCGAACTGATAAGCACGATATGGCCCGCAATACGTCCCCTGCGCTCCTGCTTTTTCATCTGTGCGACGGAATGCTTGACGAGAGCGAAAACGGCGTCGAGGTTGACGGCGACGGTATTGTGCCACTGCTGCTCCGACAGGTTCTCGATCGGCACATCTTCCGCCGGCCACACTCCGTGATTGGCGACCAGGATGTCGAGCCGTCCAAATCGTCGCACCGCCGCCGCGATAAGTTCTTGTGCCGTGCCCGTCCCCGTGAGATCGCATTGAACCGCCGCGCAATTCTCCTCTCCGCATTCCCTCGCCAGGCTCTCGGCAACGGCCTTAGCCTTCTGATAGTTGAACACGACTTGCGCCCCCGCCGCTGCGAACAGACGCACGGTCGCCGCACCTATACCCCGCGAACCGCCTGTAATCAGCGCAACCTTGTTGGCAAGAGAAAGGGAAACACTCATGACGCAAGTTTCTAGTTTCTGGTTTCTAGTTTCAAGTGGAAGGTTTTTTCCGAGCACTTTTTCATTCCGAGCGCAGCGAGCAATCTTGGTCCGGTTCCCGAATGTCTTTGCGATGCTGGTTGGCAGAGAAGCGGCTTGCCGCGTCTCCGAGATGGGATGGCAGAACGGGAAACTCGAATCCAGAAACTTGAAACTAGAAACTGCTTGGCGCCCTTTCGGCTTTCAGCTGCCGAATGAGCAACCGCACCAGCATCCCATCGTAGCGAACACCGCTCAGATGTTCCAGTTCCGCCAGCGCCTGCTCGTGGCTTTTTGCGGGAGCAAACGCGCGCTCGCTGGTCATATTCGCATACGCGTCAGCCAAGCCCATGATCCGCGCCCAGAGCGGGATCTGTTCGCCCCGTAGTCCGGAGGGATAACCCGATCCGTCCAACGCTTCGTGATGGTGCTCAATCGCCTTTTGCATGCGCTCGCTGCCTGGTATGGTGCCAATAATTTCCGCGCCCACCCGCGGATGAGCCTTGATCTGGTAGAACTCATCCTCGGTGAGCGGGCCGGTCTTGTTCAGAATTCTCTCGGAAACAAAAATCTTTCCAATGTCATGCACTCTGGCGGCGTAGACCAGGTCTGCCAACTCCTCCGGTCCCATCCCCAGGGCGCGCCCGATCACCTCCGAGTAGCGCGCCACCGCGTCGCTATGACCTGATGCCTGAACCTCGCGGCTCTCCGCGGCACGATTCACATTTTCGACCGCCTCCCGCAAAACCGAAATGTTGCAATCTTCGCCACCCGACAGTTTCTTGAGGGTGGTGACCAGCTCTTCCAGGTACTCCGGCCCACTGTGCTCGCGCTGCAGGAATCCTTCGATGTATCCCGAGATGAGTTGCCGCTGCACCGCGGCGGTTTCGCCTTCCACGTACTCCTCGGCGGTCGAAACCCGGTTTCCGCCGGCATGTTTGGACACGTACATTCCGGCGTCGGCGACGCGGATAATGTCCTCGACGGAGAACCCGTGCACCGGGAAGCTGGCCACGCCGAAGCTGCCGCTGATGTGGTGCTCGGCCAACATCGGGTCGGTCGCGATCCACAAACGCAGGCGCTCGGCCAGAATCTGGGCCTGCTCCACGCCGGTTTCAGGCATGAGGATGATGAACTCGTCGCCGCCGTAGCGCGCTACCACGTTCGATTGCCGGCACTTCTGCTCAAGTAAGCGCCCGACGCGAGCCAGCACCAGGTCGCCTTCCAGGTGCCCCAGCGTGTCGTTCACCTCCTTGAATTTATCCAGGTCCATCAACACCACCGAGAACGGCCGTCCCGAACGGGAAGCGCGTTTCCATTCCGAGGTGAGCGCTTCCCAGAAGAAGCGCCGCGTCTTGATGCCGGTCAATCCATCGGTGATCGACTGCTGTTGCAGTTTCTGGAAGACAAACGAGTTGTGCAAAGCCGTTGCCAGCAAATCGGCGAGTGTGTTCAAAATCAGCACGTCCTGCGGTGAAAACGCGCTCTCCCGCTGGCTTTCAACGTTCAGCACGCCCAGCAGGGTCTCCCCATAAGTAATCGGGATGCACAGCACCGCGCGAGATTCCGGCAGAATTCCCAGCAAATGTCCTTCTCCGGCATTCTGCACGAGCGCGGTCTCACCCGTACGCGCGACCCGACCCAAAATTCCGACCCCCAACTGTACGCGCTTGCCCAACGCCTTGGCGGTAGTCCCCGCCTCCGCCTTGATCTCGATGTCCTTCGTCACGTAATCGAGGATGCCGATGCCAATGTGATCGAAACGGAAGTTCTTCTGGATTTCGCCCACAATCTCGGCCAGCATCTGCTCGGCGTCCTCACTGGAGATCGCTGTCTTGGAAATGTTGTTCAGAAAGGCGAACTGCCGGGCGCGACGCTGCTCTTCCGCAAAGAGGCGAGCATTTTCCACCGCCACCGAGACCTGGCCCGCGGCGGTTTGCATGACATCCAGGTCGCGCTGCTCGAACAAGAACTCACGCTCGGTATTCAGTGCAGCCATCACGCCGGCCGGCTTACCGCCCAGCAGAATCGGAGCGCCGCAGAAACACGTGGCGGGTTTGCCCGGAACAAAACTCACACCCAGACGGTCGCGCACCTTTTCCAAGTCGGATCGGATCAAAAGCGGCTGCCCGGTGCGGAGGATGTGCTCGGTTAGACCATTGCTGGCTTTGCGGGTCCGCTTGGGCAGTACCAAGCCGTTCTCAATCTCCAGTTCGAAGCGAATCTCGTCGCCTTCTTGAAAAGCGACATAGAAGCTGGTCGTATCGAAAAGTTGGCCCAACTCCTTCTGAATCGTGCGCAGAATCTCATCCTGATCCAGCCGCGAGCTGATCGCCTGCCCGATTTCAGTCAAAAGCTCATATTCCTTGGTGCGCCGTTGCGCATCGTGCATGACCACGTAATTCTCAAGGGTCAGGCCGATCTGCAGCGCCAACCCGATCAGCAGCCGTAAATTCGACGAACCAAACATCTTGCGCTCGGCATGGGGAAACAGGATGACGCCAAAATTGTGTTCCCGGGTTTGCAGGCTGACGGCGGTCAAATTCCGGATGTTTTCCTCCGACAGGACTTTCTTGAACTGCTCAAAACGGGCACCCGGAAAAGCAGGCAGCGGTTCTTCCAGTTCTCCCATGTTGCGAAAGGTAATAAAACCGCCTCGTCGGTAAGCCAATTCTGAGAGGTATTCTCCCGCCCCTTGGCTTTGCAGCTTCTCCAGTAGTTCGGTGGAAAACCCACGTTGCACCGAGGGCAGCACCCTGCGCCACTGCTGAGAGATGTAGATGATGGCGCGCCGTGTGGGCAGAGGCGCCACCAGCCGCTCCAAAATGCTGGCCATACTGGGTACCAGTTCCTTCGCATCCTGCACGCGGCCCGGATCCACGCCCAGGGTGGAAAGCGCCAAAGCGTTTTCCTGAACCGCATTGCGCTCGTTCTCGAACAATACCATCACCATGGCGATGCCCAACAGCATCTGCGGAATGGGTCCCAACAAATGCCCGCCAACGCTCTCGAGAAACGGACTCCGGAACTGCCCAAATCCCATCAGCACCGCCCACAGCGCCACAGAGATGGCAAGCAGGTTGAACGCGAGTGATCCTTTCTGGTGGGCGTAGCGGTAGAACTGGAATGACGAGTACAGCAAAATCACTGCCAAGCTGACTTCCAGCGAGAGGTGCGGCGCCAGGGCGACATCCGGCCGAAACGTCCCGTGGACGGTGTGCCGCCACAGGCCCCAAAAGGCCGAGAGGGTCCCGGCCGCCGCGACTGCGATGTCGTACCAGCGCAGACGAAAGCGCTCCTTCATCAGCCGCGTGGATATGAGGATACTCACCGCCATGATAACCATCAGCAGTGATCCCAGCAGGAAAGCCATTCCCGAAGGTCCCCGGTAATAAGTCCAGGCGTCTATCGCGTAATGGAGGCAGTATGCTCCCCAACCGATCTGCCATGCCCGGAAATAGGCCTGCCGGCTCTGCTCGTACAGGTAGGTGAAGACGAGGAAAAGTAGCAGAGCAACGAGGCCCGGGATAAACACGACACTGGTCGCGACGCTGTTCATTGCGCTAGAAACAGCTCAGACTTCAGAACTCCTGACATAAGCAGTTCTGGACTTAGACTCCAACTTACAAGCAGAGATCTGCCTCTCTGACTTAGCATAATGTTTTCACACACTACAAACCAAAACAATAGGCTTTAAGGACAGTGCCCTGTTCTGGATTCGCCCCGGATGTCCGCCGTCACCTCACCTTGACGCTGCTTTTCTCAGACCCGTAACATCGAGATTGGTTACCCACTCATGCTCGAACCCGCCCGGCCTGATGCCGGGTCGTCCGCCGTTCGCAAACCTCGCGTCCGCTTTGCGCCCTCCCCGACCGGTTTCTTACACGTCGGGAGCGCCCGTACATTCATTTTTAACTGGCTCTATGCCCGGCATAACGGCGGAACTGTGGTCCTACGCATCGACGATACCGACGTTGAGCGCAACACACAGGCCTCGCTTAACTCGATTTTTGAGGGCTTGCGCTGGTTGGACCTCGGCTGGGACGAGGAATACCAACAATCCGAGCGCTTGGCCATCCACCGCCGGATAGCCGACCTCATTTTTGACAGGGGGCTCGCCTACCGCGACTTCACGCCCGCGCACGCTGGGGACGCCGAGAAGCCCGGCGGTCAAGGTACCTGGCTTTTCAATCCCGGTGTGCGCGACCTTTCCCGCGCCGAGAGCGACCGCCGGGCCGCCGCCGGAGAGCCGTTTGCTGTGCGCTTCCGGGTGCCCAGAGAAGCCGTGCAGCAGATTCGTTTTGTTGATCGCGTTTACGGCGAGCAAGCCAAATCCACCGCCGATATCGAGGACTTCGCGCTTCTGCGTAGCGACGGGATGCCTACCTATCACCTGGCGTCCTGCGCGGATGATGCCGAGCTGCAGATTGATCACATCATTCGTGGTCAGGACCACCTCTCCAACACGTTCAAGCACATTCTGATCTTCGAGGCTGCCGGTTTTACTCTGCCGCAATTCGCCCATCTGCCGCTTCTGGTCGCCCCCGACGGCACCAAGCTATCCAAGCGCCGCCACGGCCCGGTAGTCAGCGTGACTACATACCGCGACGCCGGTTTCCTACCCGAAGCCTTCGTGAACTTCCTGTGCTTGCTGGGCTGGTCACCGAAAGATAACCGCGAGAAAATGAGCCGCCAGGACCTGATCGAGGCCTTCACCCTGGAAGGAATTAACCGGGCTAATGCGGTGGTGAATTTCAAAGATGCCCCCGCCTTGGACCGAACTTCCTCAGCTCAGCAAGTCAGCCGTCCGGGGGCAACCGCCGTGGAGCAGCGAAATTCGTCAGCCCAGCAGGTGAGTGCTGGGGACGCGAGTGAAAGAAAAGTGCAAGTCCCGCCCGGGACGGCACACATTTTGGCTCCAGAGGAGACTTTCGATCCCAAGGCAATCTGGCTAAACGCGGAACACATCCGCGCGTTATCCATAGAGGACTTGACCGATCGCCTCGCCCCAATCGTGCGTGAAGGTGGTTTCAAGACGGAGCGCCGCAAGATGCTGCAGATCACGAAGCTGATTCAGGAACGCATCAAGCTGCTTCGTGATGTGATCACGGTTGCGGATTTCTTCTTCGTCGATCACCTACCACCTTATGAGTCCGCCGAATTGATTCCACACCAAGGGGACGCCGCCATGGCGCAGAAGGTTCTAAGAAAAGCCCATGAAGTGCTGGCGCAAACCGAATTCAAGCACGATACGCTGGATCACAGTCTCCGCGCTGCCGCCCAGGAATTAGGCGTCAAGGCCGGACAAATGTTTCAGCCCATCCGCGTGGCCGTCTGCGGGCGCAAAAACGCTCCACCGCTTTTTGAGACTCTGGAAGTCTTAGGTCGCGATACGACTGTGCAACGTATCGAACAGGCCATTCGCAAACTCCAATAATGGATCCTGCCCTCGCACAACCTGCGCTGTAAGTCTTGCCTCTAAATCTCGGCACAAGTTTCTGAGGAGGGCATGGCTTTAGCCACGCCGGTTTTCAGCTTCCGACCTTGTCATTCCGGGACGGCTTCAGCCGAGGAATGTGGGGTCAAAAGGAGAAAATGAATGGCAGGCAGAAGGAGTCCAGGCAGCAAATCCCGGGGGCGCCGATACGGCAAAGGCGCGAGCAAAACCGTCGCCAGCGCCATGCGGCGCAGAAAACGCGGTACCCTTCGTTCCGGCAGACGCGGCAAAGCCGGCCGGGTAAAGAGCCGCAAGCAGGCCATCGCCATCGGCCTTTCCGAAGCCCGCAAGAAGGGCGCGAGAGTCCCCCGGAGGAAAGCCGCATAGGGAGGCTTCGGCTCAGCGGGATATCGCGGTCCGAAACGCCAGCCGTGGGAGGCAAAATCAGGATCGTTGTCCGATGTAATGGCCGAGCCCGTGAAATAGAATCGCGCAGTCCGGGCACCCGCCGCGGAGCGGCGAGATTCCGAGCCCCGGGTCAGCCCGGGGTAGAAGCAGGAAATGTGCCGAGTTCTGCCAGGGACGGCACTCCCTAGCGGTTCCTCATCTCACAAAACCTCTGGCATATTCTTGATCGAGCTCGACCACAAACCTCTCGCACCCCCGCACATCATCCCCGCCTCTGTGTAAAATGAAAACAACGCATGAACGCATCCCAACCTCAAGCTGAAGCCGGGGCGCCCGTCGAGTCTCGTCCCTCAAACTTTATTCGCGCTATCATCATGCAGGACCTGAAGACCAACAAATACGATGGCCGCGTGCAAACCCGCTTCCCGCCCGAGCCCAACGGCTACCTGCATATCGGCCACGCCAAGGCCATCTGTCTCGATTTTGGTTTGGCCGACGAATTTGGCGGCAAGACCAATCTCCGCTTCGACGACACCAACCCAGAAAAAGAAGAGCAGGAGTACGTAGACTCCATCATGGAGGATGTCCGCTGGCTGGGCTTTCATTGGGACGGCCTTTTCTACGCCTCGGATTATTTCGACCAGCTCTACGAGTGGGCGCTTCAACTCATCCGGGCGGGCAAAGCCTACGTCGATGACCTGTCGGCCGATGAGATGCGCGAATACCGAGGCACGCTCACCCAGCCCGGCAGGGATAGCCCCTATCGCAACCGCTCGATAGAAGAAAACCTGGACCTGTTCCAACGCATGCGGGCGGGCGAGTTTCGCGATGGTTCGCGCGTCTTGCGCGCCAAAATCGACATGGCCTCGCCGAATCTGAACCTGCGCGATCCGGTGATGTACCGCATCCTGCACGCCGAGCATCACCGCACCGGCGACAAGTGGTGCATCTACCCGATGTACGATTATGCCCACGGCCAATCCGACTCCCTCGAGCGGGTCACACACTCGATGTGCACGCTCGAGTTTGAGGATCACCGGCCCCTGTACAACTGGTTCATCCAGCAGCTCGGCATTTTCCCCTCCCAACAAATCGAGTTCGACCGCCTCAACCTCACCTACACACTATTGAGCAAGCGTAAGCTGCTCCAGCTGGTGAATGAAGGCCACGTGCGCGGCTGGGACGATCCCCGCATGCCTACGCTCTCCGGCATCCGCCGGCGGGGCTACACACCTGAAGCGATTCGCAACTTCTGTTCTTCCATCGGCGTCTCGAAGACCAACGGCACACTCGAGCTGGCCATGCTCGAACACTTTGTGCGCGAGGATCTGAACCAACACGCGCCTCGCGTGATGGCTGTGCTCCGTCCTCTGAAGCTAGTCATCGATAACTATCCTGAGAACCAGGTCGAAGAGATGGAAGCGGTGAATAACCCCGAGGACCCCGCTGCAGGCACCCGCAAAGTGCCGTTCTCACGCGTGCTGCACATCGAGCAGGATGATTTTCGCGAGCATCCGCCCAAGCAGTATTTCCGTCTCTCCCCCGGCCGGGAAGTCCGCCTGCGTTATGCCTATTTTGTGAAGTGCAAAGAAGTAGTGAAGAACGAAAAAGGCGAGGCCATCGAGGTGCACTGCACCTACGATCCTGCCACGCGGGGCGGTAATACTCCTCCCGATGGCCGTAAGGTGAAGGCCACGATCCACTGGGTTTCAGCCGCGCACGCAATCGATGCAGAGGTGCGCTTGTACGACACCTTGTTCAGCAGGGCAGATCCGAATCAAAGCCAGGAAGGCAAGGAATTCACTTCCAATCTCAATCCCGATTCGCTCCAAGTGATCAACAAGGCAAAACTCGAAACATCTTTGCTCAATGCGTCGCCAGGGAGCCGCTACCAGTTCGAGCGGCTGGGATATTTCTGCGTCGATCGCGACTCCTCGCCCGGGAAGCCCGTCTTCAACCGCACGGTAGCGCTCAAAGACACGTGGGCCAAGATCGAAAAGAGACCGCCAGAAAAGCCCTGAGATCGAAACGGCTGGAGCAGGGCGCCTACCGCCTACCTTAACCTATGCACGTGCGGACTCTGCGCAGGGTTACCCTTGTGGGGAGCCGCGGCCTTGGCGACCTTCACCTCGAACTCGACCGGCAACTCCTTCGGGGGATAACAAGCCGCCTTGTCACAGGCTTGATAGCGCAGTTTTCCGTGCAGCATGTACTTCCCTGGAATAACCGTGTGGAGCGGCCGCACCACCACTGCCACCAAAAAGTCACCGCTGTAGACGCTGAGCTTTTCATCGGGGGAAAAGGGGAAACTCATGTCCTGTCCCGGTGGATAGCTGATTTTTCCGACCACGATGTCGGTTGGCGCGTCCAGCTTCAGGGCGGTGGGAATCAGGAACTCCGCCTTAGGTCGGTTGGAATTGACGTGATATCCGCGGACGACGCGAAAGCGCAGCTGAACCTCTCCGGGTTTTCCCCCGGGAATACTGATAATCGGTGCCGGCAGCATAGTCACGCTCGGCCCTTTGGGGCCGATCAGATCCTGCCCCCAAGCCAGGCTTGCGGCCAGGAGCAGCCAACTTGTGCCGATTTTTGCCACTCCCTGCATCTACGGCAATAGTAAAGCCGGCAGGAGCCCGCGCCTACTGCTTGTGTAGCAAAACCTTTACTGCAGCGCCGCCCGCCCCTGGGATAGCGCGGCCTTAATGTCATCTTCGATTTCGCTTCTACTCTTCAGACCAGACACGCGATTGACTATTTTGCCCGCGCGATCAATAAAGAAGCTGGAAGGCAGAAAGGGCACGCCGCCGTAAGCCGTTCCTACGGCTTCTTTGCCTAGCAGGACGGGATAATTCACGCCCATTTCTTTGGCAAACTTTGCGATGTCCTCTTTGCTAGCGTCGTCTACCGCGATGCCCACCACCTGGAATCCCTGCGGCCCATATTGCTTCTGCAGATCTTCGAACCAGGGCATTTCAATCTTGCAAGGCTGGCACCAGGTCGCCCAGAAATTCAGCAGCACAGCTTTGCCGCGAAAATCGGAGAGATGCACCGTGGCGCCATCGAGCGACTCTAGGGCGAATTCCGGCGCCAGCTTCCCCTTCATCTCGTCCCGTTGCTCGAAGCCATTATTTAGACCGGCGCGGCGTGCCATGTAGGGGGCGGCTGCCAGCATGACGGAAATCGCGATGATCATGACAACCCAGATCGCAGAGTTACGATTCACAGCCTCAGTCCCTTCTTACAACGCAAACCGGTTCAGGAAAGATAAATAATTCGAAATCAGAGTAAACCTGCCCAGCACCAGCAATCCTCCCAGCGCAATGAGCAGCACGCCGCTGGCGACTTCCACCGCATGCATGTGAGCGCGAAATCGACCGTAAAACTTCAGAAAGCGTTCAATACCCAAAGACGTCAGCAGGAACGGAACCGCTAACCCGAGCGAGTATACCGCCAACAGAACAATTCCTTTCATCACCGAATCTTGCTCCGCGGCAAAGCCCAAAATCACCGCCAAAATCGGCCCTACGCAGGGCGTCCACCCAAAAGCAAAGGCAAAGCCGATGACAAACGCTCCCCAGGCACTACTCCCCCCTTTCAGGTTGTGCAGCCGCTTGTCGGCGTACAAGGCTTTAATCTTTAAAATTCCGGTGAGATGGAGGCCGAAAAGGATAATGATGATACCAGCAGCCACCGCCAGCCTCGACTTATAGATGGCTAGCAATTGTCCAATGCTGGTCGAAAGCGCCCCCAGCGTGACAAAGACAATGCTGAACCCGATGATGAACATGATCGAGTTCATCATCACCCGACGCAGCAGTTGCCCTTCCTGCGTTCTTAGTTCTTCAACTCCGACCCCGGAAACCAGGGACACATAGCCCGGAACCAGAGGCAGCACGCAGGGCGAGAGAAACGAAATCACTCCCGCCACGAAGGCTGCAATAGGAAGGGGGAGATTCGACATTTAGGCTCTATTCTACCTGCCCGGCGCATTTATGCGACGTTGTTCTCACCGACAAAGCTACTTACTTCATTTATCAGGTACTTAGAAAGATGCAAGTGGAGGAAGTAATGTTACATTCTTTTCTCTTTTCGCTTCCATTTTCACTTAGCAGGTCCCCGCCTTTGTTTCTGCTTGTTAGGCGCGACCGGAGGCGCCGGGCCTTCTTGCGGCTCAGGTACAGGCAAGGTTGTCGGCGGCTCGGTGAATACCTTTCGAATAAAGCCCTGCGGAAGGGTTGCCGTCAGCACCGAGCGGCTGTTGTGTTGCTCAATCTTCAGACTGTCGAAAAATTCCTTGATATCAGTATCCGTTGCCTGCGCCGACGCATTGCTTTCCGCGGAGTGAAAGATGTTCAGGAAAGTGTTCACCTGCTCGGTCGCCTGCTTGGCGTCATCCTCGCTGTTCAGAAATGCTTCCCCTCGCAGATGCAGGGCTCGGAGGTAGCGCGCGGAGAGAACGACTACCGCCTGCTTGGGAAACAACAGAGACCAGATCCCATTACCGAGCGGAAAACGGTTGTCGCGCTTATCCACCCGCACAATCGCCCACGCCAGGCTCGCAATCGGCACATGCCTGTAGTATTTCCGCAAGAATGCCGGGCCGCCAAATGGCGATGCCAACTTGCGCGAGCGATCGATCATGGCCCGGATGGTCCCGGGGTCATCGTGATTGGAAACTGCCACGGTGTCCACGCCCAGGATAGCCACGCGTAGCGTCCGTCCCTCGAGAGGGATATTGAAAATCTCAATCGCCCGGTAGTTGTCCACCGACTGCGAAATTTTGCGCAGATATGCAGCCAGCTTTTCAGCGTGAATGGTCCCTTCAAAGACTTCTGTGAAACGAGGCTGCCCACCCCCCGAGCTCGGGTAGTGCACTGCAAACGCCGCCCGGTCGAGGTCGCGTTCGAACTGAAAACCGGTCTCCTGGATAAAGCGTTCGTACTCCGGGTCGTGCGACACAGGTGGCAACTGGCTTACCGCATTGACCCGGCGCACCCAACTAAGGTTCAAGTAAATAAACGCGTCGCCCCCCGGGAGCAGCCGTGCAGGTTCCGGAGGCGCATGTTTACGTAATTCGACAATGAGCGCAACCGCCCCTGCGACCAGCAGAACGCCAAGAATGATAGGGAGTCTGCGTCGTATGCGCATGAAGTGCGAGCCGCGCCTAATTCAGCGCGAGATTCGACCCGAAAAAATGCTGCCTCTCCACTCCGAAGCTACCGTAGGATGGCACATCATAGCACCCGTAGTCTTGGCTTGCCGTGGCGGAAAACCACGGACAAACCACGGATACCTTCGCCTCTCGTGATTGCTTGCGAAGCGAGGAATTTCGGTTTTCCGAATACAGTTTTGCGGCTTGATCCCGCCACGCAACCCGTCCCGTCCTTATAATAGCCCGCCGCATAATAGCCCGCCGCTTCCCGGGCGGATAGGCATGCAAATAATGGGCGAGGTCGGGGACGGCTAAATAGCCCACATCTCTCAGTCGGCCCGCGACCTTCTGCCGTTTAACCGGAATCGGCGAATTCGCCCGATTCCTTGCACGTGGAATGCCGTTATGGTAACTTAGAAAATTGTCCCGGACATCAGGAAGGGAGTGGGAGGACCTTTTGCGCCCGTGAAGGGCGGGAAGTCCGATTTTGCTGGCGTAGCTCAGCTGGTAGAGCATCTGATTTGTAATCAGAGGGTCGGGGGTTCGAATCCCTTCGCCAGCTCCAGGAAACAGTTTTCCGGAAGCACGGGGCGTTTGCGCAAAACAGCGGCAGCACCGCAGCAGGATCACCAAGCACGCACTCCATAAGGATTTTTCCCGAAGGCGGTGAATCCTTGTGCGGCAGTATGTTCGCACAGGTCGTGATTTGCTTTCGTCGCCCAAGGCTATGAGCGGCACGGCCTTCTGCGCCAGCGCAAACCCGTTTTTCAGGCTGCCGGACAGAGTGAGTCGCCGGACATTCCGGCATTTCTGCACAGGTGGCCGAGTGGTTAATGGCAGCAGACTGTAAATCTGCCGCTCCTTGCGAGCTACGGAGGTTCGAATCCTCCCCTGTGCACCACCGATTTGTTTTGCATCGCTTGGCCATCGCGTTTGCCGTGTACGTCGTCCTCGGCATATTAGCCTGGGAGACCTTGCAAGATAGCCGGATCCGTGCCGTCACGTTGTTGATCCTGGCGCTGTTTGCAGTCAAAACTCTATTGCGCCGCAAGGACGTGATACATCCGGGCGATGGCGAGTGAATCAGGCTTTCGGCTCTAGGCTCTCGGCGTTAGCGGGCGCCGTGGAGGGCTACCCCTTGAGCCCAGAGCCTAGTGCCGAGAGCGGGCTATTAGGCCGATGTGGCTTGAGCCGTTGGGCGCGTGAGCGAAGCGGAAGGCGGCCGGCTAAATCCCGAGCGAAGGATCACGCGCGCGAGGGAAGCTTGTCGAGCAGTGACGGTTTGAGCCGATGTAGCTCAGTTGGTAGAGCACTCCCTTGGTAAGGGAGAGGTCACCAGTTCAATCCTGGTCATCGGCTCCAGGGCTTGGAAGTTGCTGAGTCTTTTGGGGATCGCAGTTGGTTCGCTAAGAGCCAGGAGCTAACAGCTAGCAGCTGATTTTGCGGGAGTAACTCAGTGGTAGAGTCACAGCCTTCCAAGCTGTTGGTCGCGGGTTCGATTCCCGTCTCCCGCTCCAGATTTTGATTGCAGGACGTGAGTCGCAGTGGGCTTCCAACAGGCTGCTATCAAAGTTGAACGAGAGAAGGAATTCGGGGCACTGCGAGGTGCCCTAAATGACGTGTTTGCTCCGCCGCGGGTCGAGCAGTTCCTGAAGCGTCTGAACAGCAAGGGAATTCGTGTTCGGGACTTCGAGTTGGTCGTGGCTAGCGGAGTCCTGGAGCAGGTAGACGAGTATTTGGCGAAGTCTGGCGCCCGCAAGTTGTACGAGGCGCTCCCGACTTCCGATCGAGGCCAATTGCGCGAGTTCTATCTCTCGAAGATGGAAGAGGTCGACCCCAGCTTGCGGGCCAAGTATCAAAAGCTGTACCGCTAATACTGAGAGGCACGGCGATCTTATGGCGAAAGAGAAATTCGAACGCACCAAGCCGCACGTGAATGTGGGGACGATTGGTCATATTGACCACGGCAAGACCACGTTGACGGCGGCCATCACCAAGGTGTTGCAGAAGCACAACCCCAAGA
>Ga0209577_10001176_pt1 | contig 26126 bp, 18 predicted proteins | sample GraSoiAngelo_109_FD_185874 | JGI IMG/M metagenome (GOLD analysis project Ga0209577, IMG submission 185874) | Grasslands soil microbial communities from the Angelo Coastal Reserve, California, USA - 14_0903_12_20cm (SPAdes) (version 2) | ecosystem: Environmental > Terrestrial > Soil > Grasslands...
TAAGCACGTACCCATACAACACGTATGCCGCAGGATGGGGGACTTCGTTCAGCGCGCCATTTGTTTCGGGCGGAGGAGCCTTGTTGCGCGGACTGAAGACCAGCATGAATCAGCTAGAAGCTGCCACCGCGGTGGCGCATGCCGCTGCGCTAACCGACTCGGGCATGGGCAACGGGAGGCTTGATCTGGTTCCGGCGCTGCAGTCCGTGTCCGGCGTGGGCGGTTCGCCGGATTACAGCGTTTCCGCGGCGCCAAGCATGCAAACCATCCCAGCTGGGGCGACGGCGAATTACACGGTGTCTGCCGCCCCTACAAACGGCTTCAATCAAGCGGTAAGCTGGAGTTGTACGGGCGCCCCGCCGACAGCCGCGTGCACGGCGGCCCCTTCGTCCGTGGTTTTGGACGGGTCGAACACGGCAAGCGCCACGGTCACCTTGACAACACTGCCCCGCGCGTTGGTGCCCCCGGTGGTTTCTCCGCGATATGGGCCTCGAGTGGACCTACGCCCGGTGTTGGTCGTGGGAATCGCTTGCCTTCTGCTCGTGTTGATCCGTTCGAACCTTATCCCTACTTCGCGCCGTCGGCGCAGGCTTGCTCTAGCCACCGCTGTCGCGGTTGTCGCGCTTTGCAACCATTCTTGCGGCGGCGGTTCTGGCACCGTCCAGGGACCGGTATCACCGGTGCTATCTTCGGTAACGCTCAGTCCCGGCAGCGTGAACGGCGGTTCTTCCTCAACCGGCACGGTGACTCTCAGCGGAGCAGCTCCAGCCGGCGGTGCCACGGTAAATCTCTCGAGCAACAGCACCTCGGCAACCGTCCCGTCGAGCGCGATGGTCGCTGCCGGAGCCACAAGCGCCACGTTTTCTGTGAACACGAACGCGGTGACGGCTTCGACCCCGGTCACCATCTCCGCCTCTTATGCCGGCGTAACGACGACGGCTTCCCTAACCGTAAGTCCCCTGGGTACTCCGGCTGGCACTTACACGCTGACGATTATAGGAACGTCAGGCAACCTCAGCCACTCTACGACGGTCCAAGTCACGGTAAAGTAGGGTGCGCAAAGACCTGGTCATCCTCTTATCTCTTTGAGGGATCAGCTTTTGAGTGAATCCCATCGTTCCGCGTTTTCGACGCCGATCAAGGGTCGTTCCCGGGCATGTTGGAACGTAAAATTCGACTCCCATGACTCAACGTGGATCCCTCTCGGTCATCCGTCTGCTTTCGATCATGGTTGGCTTTCTCGCGGAGTTCCTTCGATTCGGTCGAGGTCTGCTTTGCCCGAGGCCTGGTTAGTCGCTGAGAACCTATTCCTCCAGAAACAGTTGGCGTTCTACCGGGAGCGCCACATCGCGCCCCGCCGCCTGACCGACACAGCCAAGCTTTCGATGCTTCTCTGGTCTCGTTGGTTCGACTGGAGGAATGCTCTTATGGTCGTAAAGCCTGAGACTGCAAGCAATGTCGCTGGCTCTTGCGTCTGCTACTGCGGGTGCGTCCCCAGGCGACCTTGCTGGCGCACTTCCCGGCCGTCCTAGCAAGACCAAATCCAAAAACAGATTTGGCCGACCGTGCCGAGATTGGTTTCCTGTGGGGTGGTTCTTGAGGAGGAAATGTTTACGTAACTCGTATCTTTGCCGCTCGATGCCCTCGGGGGTCACCCCAAAGCGGCCATTGAGGGTCACCTCAAAACCGGCCATCAAGAAAGCCCGGTTTTGCGCACTCGGTGGCCTGTATGATGGCCGCGCGCGCCTATTGGTCTGGGAAGAGAATCTACTGGGATCCGAAGGCCGAAGCGATTCTCGACGAACAGCCAAAATAGCGATTTGGTGGGAACGGCCGATATATAATCCCTCTGTTGAAAATAAGAGTGTCGAATTCCTTTGGGCAAATGTCTTGCGCAAACTCTGTTCGCCATGGAAAGAGGCTAGCGTGTGTTCTGACTGCATTGTCGTTCCTAGCCTTCCTGGGGCGTGCACAGAACCAACCTGTGCGCGTCATCGCCTTCGGTGCGCATCCCGACGATTGCGACCTCGGCGCAGGTGGCGTCGCCGCCAAGTATGCCGTGCTCGGCGACAAGGTGAAGTCGATGCGCGGAGAAGAACTTGCCAAGCGTCGCCGCGCTGAGGCGCAGGAAGCCGGGCGACGCATCGGCATCGAATACGAAGTGCTCGATAACCACGACGGCAAGCTCCTGCCTACCCGGGAGGTCCGTGAGCAGGTCATCCGCGAAATCCGCCAGTGGAAGGCGGACATCGTCATTGCGCCGCGCCCCAATGACTATCATCCGGATCACCGGTATACGGGAGTGCTGGTGCAGGACGCGTCCGTACGTGGTGATCGTGCCGGATTTGGTGACCGACACGCCGCCGCTCAGGCGGAATCCGGTTTTCATCTACTACAGCGACCGCTTCACGCGGCCACAACCGTTTCGGGCTGACATTGTGGTATGACATTGTCGTGTCGATTGACGACGTGTTCGAGAAGAAAGTGAATATGCTGGACGCGCACGTGTCGCAGTTCTACAAGTGGCTGCCGTGGACCAAGGCACAGTTCGAGCAAGTGCCGAAGTATCCCGCAGAACGAAAGAAGTGGCTGGCGGCCGGGCCGTTGGCTTCGAGAAAACTGCAGCCAGAGTGGCGGGCAGCGTTGGAAAAGCGGTACGGCGCGCAAGCGGATCGAATCCAGCACGTGGAAGCGTTTGAAATCACGGAATACGGACATCAGCCCACCGAGGAAGAGATTCGCAAGCTCTTTCCCTTCTTTCCTGATCGGTGACAAACCCTTGTGTCTGAGCGCCCCCTGTGATTCCGCCAGACAGGTTCGGCGGCTTGCAAACGTGGAGAAGGCGTGATGCAAAAGACGCTATGTTTGGTCTTCTTTCTCGTCTCCGCTTCCTCCAGTTGGGGAGCTCAAGACACTCCCGCGGTTCCAGAGTTGCCTCGCCTGAGTGTTGACAATTTCTCTCCCGGCATCCAGCAGCAGATTGGGGAAGCTTACTCCTACGCTCGCAGCCATCCAGTGGAAGCCGCCGCGAGCGGGCGGCTAGGCATGGTTCTCCAGACTTACGGCTTGTTACAAGAAACAGCCGTGTGTTATCGGCGCGCCGGACAACTCGAACCCAACGTCTTTCAGTGGGCGTATTATCTGGGAGTCGTCGAAGCGGATCAGGGCAAGTGCGGCGCGGCCACTTCTACTCTTCGCTTGGCGTTGCGCGTCGATCGCGACTATCTCCCCGCAAAGCTACGACTCGCCGACTGCCTGCTTGCCTCCGCGGAGTGGGCCGCCAGTGGAAAGCTCTATGCGGAGATTGTGGAGCAATACCCCGATAACGCTGACGCTTACTACGGTCTGGGGCGAGTTCGCGCGGCCCGGCGCGACCTTGCGCGTGCGGCCGAGGCTTATCGCAAAGCGACCGAATTGTTTGCGGACTTTGGAGCCGCCCATTATGCTCTGGCGCTGACGTATCGTGCTCTAGGAAAGGCAGATCAAGCCCGCGAGCAGCTTCGCCTCTTTGAGAAAAGCAAAACCGGCGTTCCTCCGGCGGGCGACCCACTGCTGGCCGAGGTTCGCGCTCTCAATCAGAGCGCAACCTACCGGGTGCAGTTCGGCGCGGAGCTGGAAAGACAGGGAAAGTTAGAGGAATCGGTGGCCGCACACGAGAAGGCGCTGGAAATCGATCCTCAACTGGTACAAGCACACGTCAACTTGATTGAGTTGTATGGGCGGCTGGGTCAATTCGAGAAGGCGGAGGAGCACTATCGTGCGGCCATCCGCCTCAATCCGGGTTCGGCGGAGAGCTACTATAACTACGGCGTGCTTCTCTTGAGCGCCGGGAAATTTCAGTTAGCGGAAGTCGCTATCCGGAAAACCATCGAAATCAATCCTTATTACTCCGGCGCGCACAACAACCTTGGGTACCTCCTGGAGAGGCAGGGCAGTTTTGCGGAAGCAACGGCGGAATACCGGAAAGCTATCGAGAACAAACCAGGTGACCGCCAGGCGCATTTTAATTTGGGCCGCGTATTGGTGAACCAGAAAAAATACGCGGAGGGAATCCAGGAGTTAGAAAAAACGATTGAGCCAGAGGATGAAAACACACCGCGATATGTCTATGCGCTGGGCGCGGCTTTCGCGCGCTCCGGAGACCGCCAAAACGCCCTGCGCTATATTCGACAAGCACGTGAAAGCGCAGCGGCTCGCGGCCAATCCGCTCTTCTCATCAGCATTGAGCGCGATCTGCGCGCCCTAGAAGCACCGGGAACGCCGCAGTGAAGATGCGGAAGCGGGATTCAAGGAACCCATTCCCATGTGTACATCAACGATACAACTTTGGACGGCGTGATTTTCTGGGGCTGCTACTTTCGGGGTTGGCTGGCAGGGCAAGCGGACTCGCAAGTCCCGTTTTCGGTCTTCCTTCCTCGGTTCCACTCTTCCGCGAAGTAGCCGAGGAAGTTGGGCTGAAGTTCCACCATTTTACAGGCGCCACGGGCGAGTACTACATGCCGGAAATCATGGGCGCCGGCGTAGCCCTCTTCGATTACGACAACGACGGCGACCTGGATGTCTATGTGATCCAGGGCACGATGTTCGATCCTTCTCAAGACGCGCGGCGCGCGAAGTTTCCCCCTGCGCCGAGCTGGAAGCCCGGCAACCGCCTCTTTCGCAATCTCCTAAGCGAGACGGGGAAGCTGAAGTTTGTGGACGTCACGGAGAAAGCCGGAGTCGGGCACGTCGGCTACGGGATGGGCGTCGCGGTAGGCGACTACGATAATGACGGCTTCCAAGACCTGTATGTCACTAATTTCGGGCACAACGTTCTCTATCACAACAATGGCGACGGCACGTTCACCGATGTGACGGCGAAGGCTGGTGTGGGTGACCCGCGCTGGAGCACGAGCGCGGCGTGGGTTGATTATGACCGCGACGGCCGCCTCGACCTTTTTGTTGCGAATTTTTTGGATTTCACCGTAAAGGGAAACAAGTGCTGCTATGTATCAACAGGAGAGCGGGATTATTGCACGCCGAAGATGTACCAACCGGTGCCGGCGCGCCTGTTCCACAACCGCGGTGACGGGACGTTTGAAGATGTAACGGAAGCGGCTGGAATCGGCGCCACCGTCGGGCCCGGTCTCGGGATTGTTTGCGCCGATTTCAACGGGGACGGCTGGCCGGACATTTACGTGGCCAATGACGGCGCCGCCGCTCATCTCTGGATTAACCAAAGAAACGGCACTTTCAAGGAGATGAGCCTGCTGTCGGGGGCGGCTTACAGCGCGGATGGGCAGCCGCAGGCAGGCATGGGAGTGGCTGCCGGCGATTTTGACGGTGATGGTGACGAAGATATCTTTAAAACAAATTTGACCAACGAAGGCGCCAACCTGTACGTCAACGATGGCCATGGAAACTTCTATGATGCCTCAGCTGAATTTGGCCTGTTGCTGCCGACTTTTCCTTACACAGGTTTTGGCACCGAATGGTTTGACTACGACAATGACGGCCGTCTCGATTTGTTTATTGCCAATGGGGCCGTGAATCGTATGGAGTCGTTGCGAGGAAGTCCGTACCCGTTTGGCCAGCCGAATCAGCTGTTTCACAACGAGGGAGATGGGAAGAAATTCCGCGAGATGACGGGAGCCGCGGGGCTGGGATTTGCCAGCACCGAGGTGAGCCGCGGCGCGGCATTCGGTGACATCGACAATGATGGCGCCGTAGACATCGTGGTGGCGAATAACAACGGCCCTCTGCGGCTTTTGCTGAATCAGAGCCGTTCGTTAAATCGCCACCACTGGCTGCTGGTTCGGTTGGAGGCCAGTCACGGGAATCGCTTTGGGATCGGCGCACCGGTTGAGGTGCGACAGAAGGGGCGAAAACTCCTGCGTCGTGCGCATACGGACTCGAGCTACCTGAGCGCGAACGACATTCGTGTTCATTTCGGATTGGGAGAGGATCCGAAGATTGAAGTTCTAATTGTGCGCTGGCCAGACGGGCAACAGGAAGGCTGGGACAAACTTCAAGCAGATCGAATCGTTACCATCCGTCAGGGAACCGGCCGCAGTATCCAAAGTCAGAGCTAACATTCAGAGGGATGCCTTCGCGGCAAAACCTCTAGCCCGCTTCAAATCCCTCAGGCGGACTCTCGATTTGCGAGCCGCGTCTGGACAATCGGGAAAGCGATTCGATCATGAATCGCGGTGGTTTCAAGGTTGGGATTTCGAAGTGTTTTTCCAACGCTATCGACCCGGCTCCCAGTACGCTGGCCTCACTCAATTTCCCAAAAAGGATGCGCATGTTCTTCGTTGAGTAGCTCAAGGCCTGCCTTTTCACTACCTTGGTCACTTGATCGAGCAGCCCTTGTCCTGCCAATTTGAGCCGCTGATCGAGAACCAAAACCGAAGGATTGAAGAGATTCACCAGGTTGGCCAGGCCTAATCCCAGGTAATTCGCTGCCTGCTCAACGATGGCTGCGCAAGCCTTGTCGCCGGCTTTCGCTGCGCTCAGAATCATCCACCCGGAAACGTTCGCAGGATTTCCGTCGGCGAGCGCCAGGACTTCAGAGCCGCCCCCGTCAGCAATAGCTTTTCGGATTTTCGTTTGGATCGCAGCTGCCCCAGCGATCGCTTCCAGGCAACCGAAGCTTCCGCATTTGCAGGCAGGCCCCTCCTCGATCATGTGCGTGTGCCCCAGTTCACCAGCGGCATGCCTTGCGCCATGCATCAGTTTTCCGTTGCTGATGATCCCGGCGCCGATTCCGGTCTTGCCATATTCCACGTAAATCATGTCATCGGCCATCGCGCCAGCGCCGAGGGTCCTCTCTGCCACGGCTTTGGCGCCTGCAAGATTCAGGACCATCACGGGCGCTGAAAACACCTTTTCGAAAATATGCCGAAGCGGCACTTGGTTGAGGAACTCAATCGTGGAAGACATCACCATGGTGCCTTCCCGGCTGTTCACCAACCCCGATCCGGCAACACCGATTCCGAGAAGCGATTCCTCGTTGATGCCAGCTTGTTTGATAGCTTTATTTGCACTCGACAGGAGCTGGTCCAAAAGCTCGTCCATGCCGGAGTCGAGGCGCGTCTCTTCCCGCGATGTTGAAATGATTCGCAGATGAAGATTCATTACTGCTGCGAGTACGGCTTCATCGTCAAACCCAATGCCAAGGACAAAACCGTGCTCTTCGTTCAGCCGAAGCAAGACCTGTTTGCGGCCTCTCGAATTGTTTGACCGGCCCGCTTCGACAAGTCTTTCCTGCTTTAGCAGGTCGCGCACCAGGCCGGAGATTGCGCTGCGCTGAAAATGAGTAAGCTCATGGATCTCCACTTGCGAAAGAGGACCTAACTTTCGAAGCAGAGCTTCGATAACTAGCTGGTCACGTTCGCGCTGCGTTTTGCAATGCTTCATTCGGTCCAAGCAGAAATCCCCGACATGCTTTGATGGCTCGTCACAAAAGTCTAAAACTAGAAGTAATTCGCTCCCCGGCGAGAGGATTGTGCACCAATTAATTCGAAAAAGTAAAACAATTTGCTTGACAAGCGGTTTCTTCCGTTGGTAGCGTTCCCCCCAACTTGTCGAGGAGTATGGTGTGCTTCCTACCGGGAGACCGCGGCTTGAGGCGACCCGGCCTGCGGTGGTACTGGCAATTTGGCGTGACGCCATCAGCCTCATTTTTTCGGTGGGCTGCGGTTTAAAGTCCTGAGCTAATGTTGATTCGGGAAGTGTCGTCGAGGGACAAATCGCAAGTTGCGAATCATGCCATCGGCCTAGCTGTTTAAAGTAAAGGAGGCAGGGGTGATGGGTAGAAATAGATTGAGTGGTCTTTTTCTTTCTCTGTTTGTCCTCGGGTTCGCCTTGCTGGGACTCGCTCAGCGTGCCGACGCCCAGGTTTTGTTCGGATCGGTGAGCGGTACGGTGACGGACCAGAGCGGGGCAGGTGTGCCGAAAGCACATGTAACGCTCATTAATAAGGCTACCAGCGTTCAGAGGGAAGCGGACGCGGACGAAGGTGGACATTACACGATTACAGACATGCCGCCAGGGAACTACGACCTTAAAGTTACAGCGAGCGGGTTTAAACCGCTGACGCAAACGAATCTGACAGTCGCCGCCAACACGGTGATGAACGGCGACGCTAAGTTGCAAGTGGGCGCAGTTTCAGAACAGGTTACCGTTGAAGCGGCAACTCTAACGTTGCAGACCGAGAAGACCGACGTACACACGGAACTGACGGAAAAAGCCATTCTAGACATGCCGCTCAATCAGTACCGCAATTACCAGACGCTCATCAATCTTGTGCCGGGCGCGACGCCGGGCGTTTTCCAGAACGCGATTGCGGACACGCCGGAACGCGCCTTAAGCACGAACATCAACGGGACGAACCGCAACAACAATAACACGCGAGTGGATGGAGCCTCGGACGTGTTCGTCTGGTTACCGCATCACGCCGTTTACGTACCGCCTGCCGAAACGATTCAGGAAGTGAACATTTCAACGAACAATTTCGATCCCGAACAGGGAATGACCGGCGGTGCGGCCGTCACGGTCATCACCAAGTCGGGCAGCAATCAATTTCACGGCGTTTTATTTGAATATCATGAAGACCAAGCCCTGCGGGCGAGGCAGTTCTTCGAGACTGCAGCAGCAAGCTCGCGGAAGGGCAAGAGCATCCTCAATGACCTCGGCGGCACGTTTGGCGGTCCCATAAAGAAGGACAAGTTGTTTTTCTTCGGGAGTTACGATGGGACTTTCGAGCGCGACAACCGCACAGCGGGAGGAGGTTTCCAGACCCTTCCGACTGCCGCTCTTCGCGCGGGAGACTTCACCGGCATTCTTGGGAATTACGTTTGCAGTGATGGCTCAACCTCTGCAACTCCATGCGCGAGCCCGTTCTTTGTGACGGACACCAATAACGTGGTACAGCAAGATCGAGTAGGCATGATCTTTGATCCCTCAACGGGCGCTGCTAACGGCACCGGACGTAAACAGTTCGCCGGGAACAAGCTCCCAGGGATCGACTCTATTGCAGCGAAAATACTGGCTCTGATTCCTTCCGTGCCGGCTGGTGCTCCGGAAACCAGTAACTTTTTCAGTTCGGCCACCCAGAGTTTGAACCGCAACAACTTTGACGGTAAGGTGGACTGGAACCGTACCTCCAAGCACACCATCTTCGCCAAATACAGCGCCATGAAATCGGTGTTTACCGGTCAGCCTAGCCTAGGCAAGGTCATTGGCGACTGTAACTGCGACGGCGGCCTGGGCAATTTCCATTCGCTCGTGCAGCTCGTTACTGTAGGCCACACGCTGACACTTTCGCCTACTCTCGTTGTGGACGGCAATGTGGGTTTTACCCGCATGAGCGAGTATGGCCAGACACCTGACTTTGGCACGAATATTGGATCAAGCGTGCTAGGAATTCCAGGTACGAACAACGGCTCTGACCTGCGAAGCAGCGGAATCCCGTTTTTCTCCGTTTCGGGCTATGCCGATCTCGGCAACCCTGAGGGGTGGAACCCCGCTTTCCGGAACGACTGGAGCTTCACCAGTTCTCACAACGTGAGGTGGTCCCATGGCAAGCACCAAGTTAGCGCCGGGACGGACATCATCCATCACCACTTGAACCACTGGCAGCCGGAACTTGGCTCCGGGCCGCGGGGAGAGTTTGACTTCGGTGGTGGAGTGACTGCCCTAAATTGTCCCGCCGGAACAATAGGCTGCCCCACAACGGGCGGAGCACCAGCTCCCAACCAGTTCAACGCATGGGCGCAGTTCTTGCTGGGACTGGCGGACGGAATGGGGCGTAGCGAGCAATTCATTAAAGCCACGGCGAAAGAATGGCAGTTCGGCTTTTTCGCTGGCGATCGATACCGGGTTAGTAACAAGCTGACTGCAACCCTTGGCCTCCGGTACGAATACTATCCGCTGATGACGAGAGACGGCGCCTTCCAATTCGACCGGCTCGACTTTACCAATCTGGACGTGCTGCTTGGTGGCATCGGCGGCAACCCTAGCCACTTGGGGGTGACCACGAGCAAGAAATTATTTGCTCCACGGATTGGGTTGGCATACCAGGTTAACGACAAAACTGTGGTGCGTGGCGGCTTTGGCATCACTGTCGATCCGCTGCCTCTTGCCAGACCGCTCCGCGGCTTCTACCCACTTACCGTAGGCTCGAACTTTGCCGGAACAACCAGCTTCTCATCGGCGGGGTCCTTATCGACCGGCATCCCCTCCATTTGCTGCCCCAACATCAGCAGCGGGACGATCCCCCTTCCGCCTCAAGCGCTGGAGCGCAGCACTGGCCCGGGCTTGCTCAAGCGCGGCTACATCGAATCGTGGAACCTCGTGGTGGAGCGGAAACTTCCGTCAAACTTCCTCGTCTCCTTGGGATACGTTGGCACACAAACCGTTCACCAGTTCGGGGATTTGGACTTGAATTCATCTCTTCCCGGCACAGGAGCGAGTGGACAGCCTTACAACAAACCGCAGTTCGGGAATCGTACGGCGAGTACCTTGTTTTGGCAGGGCTTCATGAGCGCGAACTATCACGCCCTCCAGGCTTCCGTCAATCGCCAGTTTTCACATGGATTGATGGTCAAGGGCGCTTACACGTACTCTAAGGCTATCGACTGGACCGACGACGACGGCTGGGCTGGACTTACCTGGAACGATCCGAATATCCTGCGACGCAACCGCGCCCAGGCAGGCTTCAACACTCCGCAGATCTTTCAATTAGCATACGTCTACGAGTTACCTGTAGGTGAGGGCAAGTCGTGGGCGAATGGTGGCAGCGCCGCTACGAAGATTCTCAGTAACTGGCAAATCAGTGGCATCTTCAGCGCCATCCACGGCCAACCCTTTACGTTACTTGCCTCCGGCGCCTCATTAAACGCGAAGTTTCAGACTCAAACTCCCGACCAGGTCGGGCCCGTCCGCAAAATCGGCGGAGTCGGGGCGGGGTCCCAAAATCAACCGTTCTATGACCCCACGGCCTTTGCGGCCGTGACTCGCCCTGGCACAGGCCCAAATCCTTATGGCAATGTCGGTCGCAACACTCTCTTCGGGCCGGGAAGCGTGAACATGGACTTCAGCCTGTTCCGCACTTTCAAGGTCACTGAACGGCTCGGCCTCCAGTTCCGCGCCGATGGCGCTAATTTCTTCAATTCACCACATTTCAACAACCCCGTTCGCAGCTTCACGAGTGCAAACTTCTTGCACATCACCAGCGCCAAAAACGACGAGCGGCAATTCCGGTTTGGCTTGCGCTTGGCGTTTTAATTCATAGAACTTCAGCCCGGGGCACGTTACGGCGTGCCCCGGTTTTCAAAACTCGCTTCATCAACCCGCAGCATGATTAGGTTTTTCTTGCGTTCCGGTACGCGTAAAATCCACAGTCAAGTAGAAGCGGAGGATTTGTCGTGAAGAGATGTGGTGGGATACTCGCCGTAGCGCTCTTCCTCGGGTTGAGCGCCCTGGCTCAGGCTCCGCAGGGAAGTGGCTGGGTTCCTCTCTTCAATGGAAAAGATCTTACTGGTTGGAAGAAGAATGGTGATGAAAAGTGGATCGCCGAGCAAGGGACCATCCTCTGCGAGAGCACCGCCAACAAGTATGGATACCTGACCACGGAAAAGATATATCGGGATTTCACGCTACGCCTAAAATTCAAAGGCGAGGCCGCGGGCAACAGCGGCGTATTCGTTCACGCCAAAATTATAGGCATGGACCCGCAGCATGGCCCGGACATCGAAGGGATGCAGGTGGAGGTCGACCCGAGCCCAGGCAAGCACACGGGCGGTCTGTACGAAAGCGGCGGGCGCGGATGGGTGGCGCAGCCCACGCCAGAAGGCGAGCAGGCGCTGAAGGCGGGCGACTGGAATGAGCTGGAGGTGTCCGTGCACGGCGCTCACATCGCTACGCAGCTCAATGGCACAAAGGTTGTGGACTTTACGGACCCGACGCCCAAATTCACAGATGGCGTGATCGGCTTGCAGATCCACACCGGCGGCGGTGTGAAAATGCGGTGGAAAGACATTTCCATCAAGGAGGATTAGGAAGCCCCGCCTGCGCTTGGCTGGAGGCCATGGCCGCAGGTGAAGCTTGCGACTCGGTATGACGAGCAAACTAAACCGGCGAAACTTTCTTCAAGCTTCCACGACCGCTTTGGCGGCGGGCTTTAGCTCAAGGGGCGCCGTTCCAGGGCAAGGTATTGCGTCCAGCGCCTTGGCGTCGCTGCGCGCTGACAATCAGGCAGAAATGATCCCACCTTTGCAAGCGAATGAAGGCAAGAAGCCGTTGCGGCTTGGGCTGATCATCGGTATCGGCAAGGATCCCGACGCGGCCATGGCCAAGGTCCGAGACCTTGGGCTACCCACCAGCCAGGTCTTTATGGATGAGTTTGAACCGGAGCTTGTTAAACGGCTGCGTCAAGCGCTGGAAAAACACCAGATTGAGGCGACATCGCTGGTCATTGGAGGACCCGGGAAAGAAGTGTGGGACTTTTATCAAGGGCCACTGACGATTGGCCTGGTTCCGCGCGAGACGCGCGCGGCGCGAATCGCACATATCAAGAAGGCGTCGGATTTCGCCAAGGAATGCGGCATCACGGCCGTACAGACGCATTGCGGGTTCATTCCCGAAAATCCCAATGATCCGGTGTATAAGGAAACGATCGGCGCACTGCGGGAGGTAGTCGGCTACTGCAAGAACAACGACCAGAATTTCCGTTACGAGACCGGCCAGGAGACGCCCATCACGCTGGTGCGCGCCATACAAGACGTAGGCTTCGACAATCAGGGCGTCAACTTCGATCTCGCCAACTTGATTCTCTACGGCAAAGCGAATCCGGTCGACGCCATTGAACTGCTCGGCCCCTACGTACAGGGAATCCACGCCAAGGACGGGATGTGGCCCACAAACCCGAAAGAACTCGGCCAGGAAGTTCCCATTGGCAAGGGCAAAGTAGATTTTCCGCGCATCATCGAACGGCTGAAACAACTGAACTATCGCGGGGCGGTCACTATTGAGCGGGAGATTTCGGGCCCAAAGCAAGTGGAAGACGTTCGCGATGCGAAGATGTACCTGGAAAAACTAATTCGGTAGTTCGAAGACGCAGGAGGGCAACATGGCAGGGGATGCAAAGCGACCAACATTCTCGGATGAAATCGACCGCCGAAAATTCATTGGTGTAGCCGCGGTTACGGCCGGGGCGATGTTACTCAAACCGGCGTTGGTACGCGGCACGGCCGCGAATTCCGCGGTCCGCGTAGGCCTGCTCGGCTGCGGCGGGCGCGGCACGGAGGATGCGTCGAATATGGTTGACACCGGCGGCGCTCGCGTTGTCGCGCTGGCCGACATGTTCCAGGATCAGCTGGACAACGCCAAGAAACATTTCGACGAGATGCAGCAGGCCAAGGGGTATGCGGCGATTGATGCTTCGCAGGTCTTCGTTGGCCCTAACGCTTTTAAGCAGATGGCGGCCTCGAAAGAAGTGGACGCAGTGGTCATCGCCACGCCGCCCTATTATCACCCTCAGCATTTGGAAGCAATCGTCGCCTCCGGAAAGCATGTGTATGTCGAGAAACCTGTAGCTGTGGACGTGCCCGGCGCATTGAAGGTGATCGAGATCGGCAAGCGCGCGGAAGGCAAACTCAGCCTGGATGTGGGATTCCAGATTCGCGATTGCCCCCCGTTCGTGGAACTAGTGAAGCGCATCCACGATGGGGCGATCGGCAATATTGTCTGCGGCGAAGCGCACTATCTGGCAGGCTACATCGAAAGGCCACCCTGGCCCAATGCGTCTCCCGTCGAGAAACGTTTGCGCAACTGGGTTTACGACCGCGTTCTTTCCGGCGACATCATCGTCGAGCAGAACATCCACGTCATTGACATTTGCAATTGGGTGCTCAAGAACCACCCGACGAAGGTTTCCGCAACGGGCGGGCGTCTCGGCCGTCCAGCAAATGATGGCGACGTCTACGGAAACTACAACGTCATCTTCCACTATCCCGATAATGTGGACGTGACCTTCAGTTCTACGCAGTTTGCCAAAGGCTGGTGGGACGTAACCGAACGTTTCTTCGGCACAAAAGGCACATCGCAATCTCCATACACCGGACCGCTCGGCATTTGGGGTGATGAACCCTGGCAATCCCCGCAAACTCCTAAGCCGGGCGCCGAGCAACAAGCGTTTTCTGTGACGGGAAACTTTACGTCCAACCTGGAATTCGCCGACCGCGAAAAGAAGAAATCGTTCATTGAAAGCATCACCAGCGGGAATTTCCATAACCAGGCCGCGAAGGGGACCGAGTCCGCCCTTTCCTGCATGATGGCGCGAACAGCGGCTTACAAGGGACACGAAGTGACCTGGGACGAAACCATAAAATCCACTGAGGTATGGGATTCAAAAATCGATTTGAATAAACTGCGCTGAGGTGTGTCGATGCGTCATCCATCCCGTCGCGAGTTCTTGAAATCCTCGGCTACGGCCGCGTGTGCCGCAGGTCTCGGCGGCGGAGCGCTGGCCAACTCGCTGACGGCGGATTCATCCTCAGCGGCTCCTCCCTTTCCAGCAACGCTCTCTATCAAGAAGGGCGTATGGTTCGAAATGCTGCCAGCGAAGCTGAGCACCGCCGACCGCTTTAAACTGGCGCGCGACGTGGGCTTCGAAGTCGCGCAGGTACCGACAGAACCGGACGAGCGCAAGGCTGAGGAAATCAAGAAAGCTGCCGAGGTAGCGAACATCCGCATCGACTCCGTGATGAACATGGATCATTGGAAATATCCATTGTCTTCGAGTGACCGGGCAGTCGTGGAAAAGAGCCTCGCAGGGATGCGCACCTCTCTGCACAACGCCAAGCTGTGGGGTTCGGATGCCGTGTTGCTGGTCCCGGCGGTAGTGAATCCGCAGACGTCCTACCATGACGCCTGGACGCGTTCCCAAAAAGAGATTCGCACGCTGGTTCCGCTCGCGGAGGAATTGAAAGTTGTTATCGCCATCGAGGAAGTCTGGAACAAGTTTCTCCTGAGCCCGCTCGAGATGGCCAAGTACATTAGTGAATTTCAGAGCCCTTGGATTAAAGCCTGGTTCGACGTGGGGAACGTGCTGCTTTATGGGTATCCGCAGGACTGGATTCATACTCTCGGCAAGAGCATCGTCAAGGTTCATCTCAAAGATTTCAAACGCAAGGAGGACGGGTACGCCTGGGTGAACTTGGGTGACGGGGACGTAGATTGGGCTGCGGTGCGGCAGGCTTTCGCCGATATCGGCTATTCTGGCAGTGCCGTGACGGAGCTTGAAGGAGGCGACGAAGCTTATCTCCGTGATGTGGTCAGGCGCATCGATCGCTTAGTGCTCGGCCGTGGTTGAGCCCATGCGAAAAGCTCTCCACAATTTCAGACCTTGCGCCGAGTCCGTGGCGCAAACTCGCATGTGTGCGGCCCCGCTTTGATGGTTTCACGACGGGACTTCCTGGCAGGTGCCAGCGCTTTTCTCCTTCCGCAGTCGTCGCGAAAGAGACCTGATTTAAAGTCCTCTTTCGCGCTTTCCCCTATCCGTTTTCGCGAGGTTGCCCAGCGCGCTGGCCTGGACTTCGTGCTTCAGAACAATCCCACGCCGCGCAAACACATGATCGAAACGATGCCGGGCGGTGTCGCCGCGTTTGATTATAACAACGACGGACGAGTGGACATCTTTTTCACGAATGGCGCGTCGATCCCCTCGCTGGAAAAGGATTCGCCGAAGTTTTTCAACCGGCTCTATCGCAACGATGGCGGTATGAAATTCACGGACGTCACGTCGGAGGCCGGAGTCGCAGGCGCCGGCTATTCCATGGGTACTGCCGCAGCGGACTTCAACAACGATGGCCATACGGATTTGCTTGTCGCAGGCGTCTACAGGAACATTCTTTATCGCAACCTGGGCAACGGGAAGTTCGAGGACGTTACGGAAAAAGCGGGAATCAAGAGCGACAAGTGGTCCGTTGCTGGCGGCTGGTTTGACTACGACAACGACGGCTGGCTGGATCTGTTTGTCGTTAACTATGCTCACTGGACCCCTGACTTTGATCGTTATTGCGGCGAGCGTGACCGCAACTTGCGCGTCTACTGCCACCCCAAATACTTCGAGGGATTACCCAATACGCTCTACCGGAACCGCCGCGACGGAACATTCGAGGATGTCACTGCCAAAGCCGGCATTGCGCCGCATATCGGTCGAGGCATGAGTGTAGCTTTTGCCGATTACGATAACGACGGGTTCACGGACGTTTTTGTCACGAACGACAATCTGCCAAACTTCCTGTTCCATAATCGAGGCGACGGGACGTTTGAAGAGGTGGCACTGCAGGCGGGAGTGGCGTTAACCAATAATGGTCTTCCCGTGGCCAGCATGGGAGCGGATTTTCGGGATTTTGACAATGACGGTCTCTGCGACCTCAATATCACGGCGCTGGCCGGCGAAACATTCCCGTTATTTCACAATCTAGGCAAAGGTTTGTTTCAGGACGTAACCCACAAGAGCCGCTTGGCCGCGCTTTCTACCGCGCGCAGTGGCTGGAGCAACGGTTTCTTCGATTTTAACAATGACGGTTGGAAGGATCTGTTCACCGCCAATTCCGACGTCAATGATTTAATTGATCTTTTCGGATCTGCGCATTACAAGCAGCCCAACAGCCTTTTCGCCAATCTCGGGAACGGAACGTTCCGCGATGTTTCCTCAGAGGCGGGGTTTGATCTTGCGCGCGCCCACCGGGGGAGCGCCTTTGCCAATCTTGATAACGACGGAAAAATCGACGTGGTCGTCAGCGCTCTCGGTGAGCCCGCAGAGCTTTGGCAAAATGTGAGCCCCGACCCGAACCACTGGCTCATCCTGAAGCTGACCGGCAAGAGAAGCAACCGCGACGGAATCGGCTCCAAGATCCGTTTAGGCAATCAGTCGAATCACGTCACCACTGCCGTCGGTTACGCTTCTTCGAGCCCGTCGCTGGTACATTTCGGAACCGGCATGTTGGAGAAAATTGAGCGAATCGAGATTCGCTGGCCGAGCGGCATTGTTCAGGTGCTGCGAAACGTGGCGACCAACCAACTCCTCGAAGTCCACGAGCCTGAGAAATAGCCTGCGGTTCTTTCTCCTTTTTACGGCGCCGTAACCTCTGTCTCCCGCTTGGCCGCCTCGCGTGCCGTGGCAGCGGAATTCTGAATCGCTTGGTACTCGGCTAGAGGTTTCTTCGCAAGTTCTGGCTGGCCACTCGCTCGATAGGCCTGGGCGAGTTGAAAATGCAAGCTGCCGTCCTCATCGCTAGGTAGCGCCAGCTTTAGATGGGGAATGGCTTCCATCGCTTTTCCGGCAGCCAGTTCTGCGCGGGCCAGGGACTTGTGTGCCGCCAGAGATTTCGGGTCATGAACAACCGCACGCTTGAGCAAGGGAATTGCTTCCTCTGCGCGCTGCAAGTCGAGCAGCGTGTCGCCTGTCAGATAATTTAGCTCGGCCGAAGAAGACTGCTGACGAAGGAGTGCTTGAAAGAGCGGCAGGGCCGCGCTGTAGTCCTCCCCAAGCTTCAGGCTAATGGCGAGCTGCTTCTGAATTTCCGCGTCCGCAGGGGAGAGCTTCAGCGCTTCCCGCCACTCACTGGCGGCCTCAGCGTACCTTTTCTGGCTGTTGTAAATGTGGGCCTTCAGCTCATGCAGTTCCGCAGAAGGCGGCAACTGGCCTAGCTGGGTGAACGCCTGGAGGGCCAACTCGTTGTACGCTCGCGACCGCCAGTAGAACGAGTCGGGTGTATTCAATCCTTTGGCCGCAACCATCAACTCGTTATACCTGCCTGCTAGAAAATCACACTCCAGGGTCTGGCTGATGCATTCCGGCGAAGGATCTTGTGATTCCTTTTTCTCTTCGATCTCCGCCCATTCTGAATGTCCTGTTTGCCGATAGATCTCCGCCAGCGCCCTATGCAGGCCGCGCAATGGTGGTTTTTCTTCCAGAGCGCGGCGGTAGAGAAAGAATGCGCTCGAAAATTGTTGCTCTCGCAGGCGCGTCTCTCCCAGTAGCGCAAGGGAATAGGAAGAATGTGGAGTAGTCTCTTGGAGTCTTTCGAAAGCGCGCCCGGAGAGCGATTCATACGTTCGCCCCAGTCCGTACCAAACCTGCGGGCTTTCAGGATAAACCTCGGCGAGCCGCTGATATTGGTTGGCTGCTTCCTCGATACGGCCCAAAGAGGACAGCGCCTCAGCCAGCATTTGCGAAGCTTCACGGTTTTCCGGTTGCAGGCTTAGCACGGTTTTGAAGGCTTTGACCGCCGCTGTCGTTTCTCCCAATTGCAGCCGCGCCGTTCCCAGAAAGAGCCAAGCAGGCGCAAGGTCAGGCTGGAGTTTGACCGCTGCTTCCAGTTCCGGGATGGCTTGTTGTTTCCTTCCGGCCAAGTGCAGAGCCATGCCAAGATTTAGCTTCAGCCCGGGGTTATTGGGCACCGCCTGATCGAGTTCGCGGTAGAGAGGAATGGCCTCCCCGAATTTGCCTTCGGCCATGAACTGCTTGGCGCGCTGGGACTTAAGCGCCAAACTGTTAGTCTGCGGGAGACCGTTCGATTGCGCCGGGATCAACGCTAGGCTAAGGAGTAACAAGAACCCTGTGGTTCTCATAATGGCCCGAAACATCCAGCACGACCTTCGATACGAATTATAGCCAGACGCAGTGTCGGCCGTCACCACAGAGGTTAGAGGAGCGTGTTCACTGCTGCTACTTGAGGTGGATTTGGACCGGCAACAACCGTCTATAGTACGTTTTGTTAGACTCCTCAATCCTTCGTTTTCAGGTTACTGAAAAATCTGGGAAACTAGTGTGCTGTCAGGCTGATTAACTGTTAATAACTCGATCGAGCGCCGCCCTTGCTTTCTCGATCTTACGCAGGATGTCTTCCCCTTTTGCGCGCCATACATACCGTTTCGGCTCTTCGTTCCGCACTGCCAGGAACTCGTCGATCGCTGCGATCAGTTCGCGCACGCTTTCGAAACTCTCCTCGCGTACGCAGTCCTGCGTCAGGTCCGCGAAGAGGCGCTCCACCAGGTTCATCCAGGAACTGCCTGTCGGCGTGAAGTGCAGGATGACGCGCGCATGTCGCTTCAGCCAGTGGGGCACTTTTTCGTGTTTGTACGTCGCATAGTTGTCTACGATCAGGCGCAGTTGCTGGTCTGAAGGCGTTTCCCGGTCGAGCTGTTTCAGGAAGCGCAGCCGCTCGACATGCGTGTGGCGGGTCTCGGTGCGGGACTCACCCGCTGACAAGAGTGTAACGGGAGCCTCGCTGCCGCCGACAACGGTTGTGCAGTTCGGCCAATCAAGGAAATCTAGCGAGACCGTTCCTTTGCCTCTTGAGAAGTTCGTGCATCCGGGCCTCGGCGCGATTGAGCGGATGCAATTTGGTTTGGGCGCGAAGTTCCTTCAGAAACGCGTAGCCGCCCTCCTGCTCACGCCGCCACTCTTCCGCAAATGTCCCGTCGCGTATCCCGGCCATGGCGCGACGCATGAAGCTCTCGATGCCCTGCTGAAACGGGACATGGAGGGAGCGCGACAGCGTTCCATACTGACTGGTCTGTGAGTGCAGACGCATTTGCTTAAAGAATCCGACTCGCGCCATCTCCCGAAAAATCTCCGCTGCCTCTCCCGATCCGTACATCTCAAGTGCGACCATCTCCGGCGGGAAACCTTGTTCGACGAGAAACTCAAAGGCGGTGATCATGATGCGCACGAGCAGCGGCCACAGCCCCTGCTCCTGAAAGAGATCCAGTTCGGTTTCCTGGCGGAACGTCGTCCGAAGAACTCCCGCGCGGGTGGCCCCGACCCCGCGAGCATACGCCAAGGCGCTCTCCAAGGCATGGCCTGTGGCGTCCTGGTGAACAGCCACAAAAGCGGGTGAACCGCTCCCTTGTTCGTAGGACTCGCGAACCATGATACCGATCATGCGCGGAGCAACCAGGATAACGTCCACGCACTTGGGCGGAACGATTAACCCGAAGTGGATGTTGTATCCGTGAGCGAAATTCAAGGTCTGACCGGCACCAATCTTCTTGGCGATGACGTCGTCGTAAACTTGACGCTGCACCTCGTCTGGAATGAGCAGGGCGATCAGATCGGAGCGTTCGACAGCAACACTGATCGGAAGCACGTCGAATCCATCGGCCTCGGCCCGGTCGCTGCTCTCATCGCGAATAGCCCCCACAATCACCTTCAATCCAGAGTCACGCAGATTAAGAGCCTGCGCTCTCCCTTGATTGCCATAGCCGATTATTCCAACCGTTTTATTCCGAAGGGCATCGAGCGGGGCTTGCGCATCGTAGTAGACTTCCATGTTTTCCAGCCGTTCCTCGGGAAGGAATTCAGAACCGGTTCCCCCCTATGAAAGTGATGTTTGCTTGTGCGAGAGTCACGGGCATGAGTCGTCACTAAAATTTAATGGAACATCTATCAGCGAGTTGAAACGAACCGAAACCAAACACAGAGCGCCGGTCACCGTTCCGCAGTTTATCGCGATGGGGCCTGATCGGCGCGCGCTACCTGTTTTGGGCGGACCCTGATCATGAGCGGCGGTGAGGCGTGATAGGTGGACGCGTTGGACTCGACAGCGCCCACCACGTAGGCTGGTTGATCGATTGACGTGGCCCAATCTTCCGCCTTCACCGTGAAAGTCCGCGTGGTTTCATGCTCCGGGATCAAGATGCCGTTCAAGCCCACGTTGACCACGCGCACACCGGGCGGGAGGTTTTGGAGATTGCAAGGAACGCGGCCCGCGAAAGCGTTTCTTCGCTCCACTCGCAGAGTCACCTTTGCAGTTTGACCGGGCTCGAGAGTCACCTCTTTCGGCTCGATCTCGACGGAAAGATCGGGAGGGGGCATGAGGCTCACAACCTCGAGTGGCTCGTGGGGTCCTGCCGTTCGCACCAGCTCCCGGTCACCCACGCGCCCTTTGCCAATCACCTGGAAGGCTGCGGCACCCTCTGGCTCGGAGGCATCCGCGGCAGCCTCGAGGATCACCACCGTCGAATCCTCACCGGCGGGAATCATCGCCGGCGCCGCCATCAGGCCTTTGGGAAGGCCCTGCACTTCAATCTGGATTGGTCCGTCGTAACCAAGGTAGCGATCCGCCGATACCGTGAGGGGGACGCGCCCGCCACGAGGAACGTTGGGATTCGTGGGACTGGCCACGATCTGGAAGTCCGGGCGTGATTCCGTGATAGTCAAGCGATAAGCAAAATCAGGACCCTCGAGGCCGCGGACATCCTTCAAGTGGAGGATGTAATCGCCATCGCGAGGCGCAGTGAATTCCAGGCGCGAATCCGCCCCGTAACGCGGCCCTCCGTCATCGTTGCGATAGGCAATCTCGAAGACGGGCAAACCGTTCGCAGGAAACTTCGCCCCCGGTGCAAGAATTTCGACACGGTAGACAGGATCGTTCACGGCATGGGCCTGAGGTGAAGTCCCAAGCAGCGCGACGCGCTGGCCTCCGAAGCCCTTCAGGAGAATGTCGGCGTCAGGTTGATCGGGAATGTCGTCAATCTGATCCAGTTCTTCTCCCACCATGATGTAGTCGTTATCGTGAAAGGCGGAGGTCGACAGCAAGCGGTAGCCGCGGGTCAGCGAATCGCGGTCCGCGAGTGTCAACAGCGTCTGGTTGAGGCATCGGACCGTTGCCTGTGGGACCGATCGGCCCTGATCGTCAAGCACCTCGATCAACGAATCGAGCGGCGATCCGAGTCGCGCTGCTGCGACTTCCATCGTCAAGCGCTCACCCTTGCGCGCATGAAAGCGGAAGTAGTCCTCGTCGGGCGGACCCTTTCGCTCGCTCCAAATCCGCCCCTCAAACGTGACTGGGATCGTTACCGGTTGCGCTTCAGCTGGAGTGTTGTGCGGCTCTTTTTCGAGTGTCTCCGGATCGTTCCCGACGGCAAGCTCGAGGTTGTCGAGCGTTTCGCCTTGCGGCGCCTTGACACGCAGGCGGACCGTGGTCCAGCCATCAGCCCATATTGGTGGCTCTACTTTGACCAGCTGAATGCCATCCAGGTTGGCTCCTTCCACAGCAATCTCGGCCGACTGTCCGGCGCGGATCCCGAGCGGAAAGGCGCGGGTCAAGTAAGGAAAAGCACCCGCGTTGAGGCGATAGAAATACCCTGCGCCTCCTTGTCGATTGCGGTCGGTGATGGAAATCGTGTATTTGCCGTTGGACGGGAGCTTAAACGTCAGGACGGAGTCCGGCTGCCGCGCATTTTCTCCCGCTTTCGCCAGCACTTCACCCGCTGAGCTGCGAAGGACCAGGAGCGAATCCAGCCTCGACATCAGCCGGGACGCCGTAGTTTGAAACACAACTTCCTCGCCCGCTCGCCCTTCGAACTGATAGGTGTCAACATTGCCCGGCATCGCGATGGTTCCCACGAGAGTTGCCGGGAGTGTGACCGACGACGCCTCGCCGGGAGAGCTGTTCGGCTCGACCTCGGGAAACTCTCCCACATCGAACGTTCCCATGTTAGAGGTCCCTAGCGGCGTCTCGATGCGAAACCGGTGAATGCCCGGCTCGACGTCGCCCGAAGCGGTCACTTCCAGCGTGGCCTCTTGCTTGCGCCCTTCTGCAACGATCGCTCCCAGATCGACTCCGGGCCTGGCTTTTCTCGTCTCCTCTGGCAGATCGACCACCTGACGGACCTTTGCGCTGATCCGGTGGTCGTCAAACAAGATGAAGTTGGCGCCCGCGAGGTTCCGGCCCTCGACCGTGAATGTCTTCGTCGTTCCCCGTTGGAGCCCGGTCGGGCGCACACCCGAAACGGTGGGCGGAATGACCGGCTGGGATCGGCCGGTATCGGCTTCCTCGGCGCCGACCGGCAAGCTTTGTACGATTGCGGTAAAGCACAAGAGCGTGAAAACGATGAAAGAAAATAACGCAACAGTCTTTGTCTTCACAGGTGGTACCTCGACATAGGCTCAACGAGAAACCAACGGGTCCCGGACGTGATTCATGGCCTGTACGAGTGGCTCCAGCGGAAAGCAAATCTAGCTACGGCTTGCTGGAGCCGCTTCGCGCCAGCAATTGCCGGTAATCAGTCAGGTCGTAAACGCTCAGCGTCCCGTCATAGCGACCTGCGGCCAGTCGCTTGCCATCGGCGCTAATCGAAAGCGCTTCTACCCAATCGGACTGATCGGGAAGCACTCGGATTGGGTTCAGCGTGGCCGCGTCGCGCACGCGGATCGACCCGTCGGCGGAGCTCGTAACGATCTCTTTTCCGTCCGGAGACCATACGAGCTGGAGAATAGTGTCCTCATCGGCGATCAAGGATGCGGCGAGCGTTGCGCCTTTCCGATCCAAGTTCCAGACGTAAATCACTTTGTCGTACCCGGCGGCGGCGATCTGCCTGCCGTCAGGAGAAAACGCGATGGCGACGATTCCGTCTTGCGGCTCGCCGAGAGTGTAGAGGCGCTCGCCGGAGTTCGCGTCCCAAATCTTCACCGTGCGATCTTGTGACCCCGTGGCCAGCCACTTCCCGTCGGGACTGAAGGCCACGGCAAAGACGGCATCGATGTGGTCCTTCAGGCTTTTAAGCTCCTTGCCGGACTGTGCGTCCCAAAGCTTCACGAGCTTGTCGTAGCTGCCCGTAGCAATCAGCTTTCCATCCGGGCTGAACGCCACGGAGTAGATGCAGTCGGTGTGGCCCTCAAGGGTGCGGAGGAGCTCGTGGGTTTGCGCGTCCCAAAGCTTGACCTCTCCCGCCACCAGTGGGCGACCCCCTGCGGCTGCCAGCCACTTCCCACTCGGGTCGAAAGTCAACGAGCGGACCAAATCCGCGTGCTCCGGCAAGGTTGCGACAGTTTTTCCGGTGCGGGCGTCGATCAACCGCACTTCCTGATACCGGCCCACGGCCAAAAGTTGACCGTCGGGCGAAAACTTGACAGATCCGATCGGAGAGACGACGGACACCTGTGGCCTGAGGGCAGGAATATTCACTGCTGGCGCCGAGGGAAGCGCTTCATTCGACGCCGGCCCTTTCGCGCCGGCGTCAATCCATCGACGAATCGTTTCGATTTCACTCGCGCTCAGGGGGACGCTGTTGAAGGGCATGGGGGGCAGAACCTTACCTTCCAGCATCAAGATAATGCGGCTTTCGCTGCCCTTGCCGGGAACAATGACCGGGCCGTGTGCCCCGCCCTTCATCAGGCTCTCATAGGATTCCATGACGAGCCCGCCCATCTTCGCCGCGCCGCTGTGGCAGGCCAGGCATTTCTGCTGGAGGATAGGCAACACTTCCCGGGCGTAACTCGGCGGAGCTTGCGGGGGAGAAACAGTGAGCAACAGCGTGAAGAAAGCTGTGTACATAATTCAGATCCGCCAAGCGGCCTGGTGCGGGTCGCGTCTTTTCCATTTCCCCCGAGGCGGGCCCTGGGCGGGGCCCTAATCCTAATGGTTGAACATGAACCCCTTGCTGGTCAAAACGGCCCACACCAGGTCTTCGAGCGCAGCGCGGCGAGATTCGGTCGACGAGCCTTCCGCGCTCTTCAGGTCCTCGACGAGCGCTTGGCGCTCGTGTTCGGTGGGATGACGGCTAAGAGCCGCAAGAAAGACGTAGTCCACCACCTGATCATCCGCCACGCCCAGCTTCAACAGCATATCCACGACGCTCTCCGGCGAGCGCAGTTTGTCGTTCAGCGTGTCGCCATTGATGACGTGCAATGCCTGCGTAATGGTAGGCACCGAAGTGCGTTCGCTCTCGCGCGTCTGCTCGCGCGCAGGGCGGCCGAAAGCCGTCAGGAAGTAGTCTTCGACCGCCGTATCCGGCAATTGCAACGCGCGCATTCCCGGGGGATAACCGTCGAACTTCTCCGGAATTCCCGTCACCTGGGAAAGCGCATCGAGCAGGACTTCCGCCGGCAAGCGCCGGATCAGGTAGTGCGAATAGTACTTCTCGTCCTGTGCGTTATAACGGTTGGGTTCAGAAGAAGTCTGGTATGTCGCCGAGCTCATAATCGTGCGAATTAGGTGGTTGACGTCGAAGCCGTGGCTGACGAAATCCTTGACCAACGCATTCAGCAGCTCTTCGTTGGTCGGCGGATTGGTGTTCCGCAGGTCATCCACGGGCTCGACCAGGCCGCGCCCCATGAAGTTGCGCCAGACACGGTTGACCAGGGCCCGCGCGAAATACGGATTCTCCGGTGACGTCAGCCACTCGGCGAAATACTCCCGACGGTTCCGCGGCGAATCGAGCGGGAGAGCATCGGCCTCGAGCGGCTTGGGAGGCAGCGGCCGACTGAAGCGGTCGTCCGTGTACTGCCCGTCGTATCCCGTGTAGACCGTCACGTTGCGGAAGATCGGACCCACGCCGGGCTTGTAGCGGGCGGGTTCATCCGTCTTCAACCGCACACGAGCGAAGAGATTGGCCATTCCGTAGTAGTCTTTCTGCGTCCACTTCGCAAGCGGATGATTGTGGCAGTGCGCGCAACTGATGTTGATCCCCAGGAATGCTTGGGTCATATTCTCTGCGATGTCGATGGGGACGCGATGAATGACCCAATAATTGGCGGCGCCGTTTTCAAGCGCATTCCCTGAAGCGGTGATGACCTCCCGTACAAACTGGTCCCACGGTTTGTTGCGGGCAACGCTTTGCCGGATCCAGTCGTAGTATGCCCACATGGCGTCAGAGGAAAGCTTGTTGCTTGAGACCAGCAGCAGGTCCGACCACTTATAGGCCCAGTAGTCCACAAACTCCGGCCGGGTCATGAGCTTGTCGATCCATTGCGCACGCTTGTTGGGCGAAGAGTCTTTGAGAAATTCCTCCACTTCGCGCGGCCGCGGAAGAATGCCCGCAGCGTCCAGACAGGCGCGGCGGAGAAACTCTGCGTCCGTGGCTGGCCGGGACGGTCGAATACGAAGCGTCTTCAGATGGGCGCGAACTAGATCGTCAATATAATTGTTGCCGGGCGCGCGCCGGAAACCGGCTTCATCCGCCGGATAGGGGTAGGGAATGCGCAAACGCGTGAAGGTAACACGGCTCAGATACCAGACGGTCACGGGAGTCTCCCCGTTCCCTTGCATGGTGACCAGTCCCTTGTCATCCACGGTCGCCACGCTCTGGTCGCCGCTGGAGTATTTTGCCCAGCGCGTGACATCCTC
>Ga0209577_10001179_pt1 | contig 26115 bp, 23 predicted proteins | sample GraSoiAngelo_109_FD_185874 | JGI IMG/M metagenome (GOLD analysis project Ga0209577, IMG submission 185874) | Grasslands soil microbial communities from the Angelo Coastal Reserve, California, USA - 14_0903_12_20cm (SPAdes) (version 2) | ecosystem: Environmental > Terrestrial > Soil > Grasslands...
GGATCGTCGCCCAGTTGGGCCAGCATCTCCCGCACCAGCGTCTCGAACGGCGTGCGCGTTCCGGCCGCGGGCGTCGGGGGCAACGGCTCCACGTGCTCGTCGTGAAAGCCGTGCAGGCTCGCGGACTTGATCTTGTCACGTCCCATGCTTGTTGGGCCTCCGGCGCAGGACTATCTTCGGCGCTCGTGAAGCTAAAGGTACTCGCTTTGCTGTCGACGGCGGGAGGTTCGGCGGCGTCCGCGCTGTGGACGTTTCCGAGCATCCTCGGGTCCGCGTTCCTCGTCGCCTGGGGCGCGGAAGCCGCGCAGTTCCTGATCTCGCAGGGCCTGGCGCTGGCGATTCTCGCGTGGCTGCAGACGCTGCCGGAGTTCGCCGTCGAGGCCGTGATCGCGTGGGAGGCGGGGCGGGACCCCGAGCGGGCCCACCTCGCCATCGCGAACCTCACCGGCGCGATCCGGCTGCTGCTCGGCCTCGGCTGGCCGATGATCTACTTCGTGTTCGCGGCCGCCGGTCGCAAGTCCGCTGCGCGACGGTTCCCCACGATCCGGCTGCAACGCGAGCACGCCGCCGAGATCGTGGGGCTGGTGCCGCCGCTCGTCTACTTCGTCCTCATTCTCCTCAAGCGCCGATTCGGCTGGATCGACGCCGTGGTACTGCTCGCGTTATACCTCGCCTACCTGTGGGTGTTGTTCCGCAACCCCCCCCACACGGTCGAGAGCCTCGCCGACACACCAGCCGTGTCCCGCTGGGCGTACCGCCAGCCGGGGTGGCGCCGGCCCGCGGCCATCATCGGATTGTTCGGGGCCGGTGGTGCCCTGCTCTACGTGACGGCCCATCCATTTCTCGAGTCGATGCTCGCGGTGGCGGGGCTGTTCGGGGTGAGCCAGTTCGTCCTGGTGCAGTGGGTGGCGCCGTTTCTCTCCGAGTTCCCGGAGAAGGTGTCGGCGTTCTACTGGGCCCGGCGGGTCACGCATGCCCCCATGGCCCTGATGAACATGGTGTCGAGCAACATCAACCAGTGGACCGTGCTCGCCGCCATGATCCCCCTCGTCTATGGCTATTCTCATCTGCGCCATCACGGCGTGTGGGTCGACTTTCACTTCGACCAGGCGCAGCGCCTCGAGGTCCTGATCACGCTGTTCCAGACGGCGCTGGGGATGCTGCTCCTGGCCAAGATGGAATTTGCGGCGCTCGACGCCGCCATCCTGTTCGTGCTCTGGCTGGCCCAGTTCCTCCGCCCCAGCCTGCGCGACGAAGTGACGATCGTGTACGGCGCCTGGATGGCGATCCTCGTCGTCGGATTCGCCGTCGGGCGCATGCCGCTCTTGGCGCCGAAGTACTTCTGGGAGACGCTGCGAAAACACGATCGGCCGGCACCGCGGTAATGCGGCCCGGCCGACCGGTACGTCAGGAACGGAGAGGATTATTGAAGCCCGAAAGTAATGACTGGTCCCTCACCATGGCGTCTGCCTTCCCCCCGAGGGGGCATGACATCGGTCACAGTATCTGGGTCCACGATCGAGCCTGTTGGCTCAATAATTCTTCTCCCCGGTCCTGAATTACAATACTACGTGGACGGGAGACGTCAAGGACGGGCGTTACAGAGGACCGTCACGGAGAACCGTGAGGTGTGAGCATGAACTTGACTCTGTTGACCGCGATCGTGTTGCTGGGAACCTGGGCCGCACTCGTGTTTGGCGCGCACCTGGGAAGCGGGCCGGTGCAGCTCCTGTACGCGGCCGCCGCGATCCTGTTCGCGCGCCGCGTTATCGTCGGCGCCCCGAAGTTCCGCTCCTGAGCGCTACAGCGTCGACTTGAAGAGCAGGCGGTTGGGGGTGCCGTTCACATTGCCGGTGATCACCCCCGTCGTCGCGTTGGAAATGATCCAGTTCGCAACCGTCCCGGACGGCTGGTCGCCGTTGGTGGCCTTATAGAGCGCCGCGACCCCGACGACGTGCGGCGTGGCCATCGACGTGCCGCTGAGCGTCATGGTCGTACCGGCCAGGAAGGTCGACTTGATCGACGAGCCCGGCGCGTAGACCTCGACGCACGTGCCCCAATTGGAGTACGACGCCTTGGCGTCGGTCTTGTCCGACGCGGCCACCGTGAAAACGCTGGGGGCACCCGACGGTGACTCGGTGCACGCGTCGACGTTGTCGTTTCCCGCGGCGACCGCCAGGAACACGCCCGAGTTGTAGAGACTCGTAACCGCCTGGTCGAGTGCCGACGACTTGCCGCCGCCGAGCGACATGTTGGCGACGGCGGGGCTCGCGTGGTTCGCCGTCACCCAGTCGACGCCGGCGATGACGTCGGATGTGAGACCCAGGCCGGCGCAGCTCAGCACACGGACGCCGTGCAGCGACACCGACTTGGCGACGCCGTACGTCGCCGCGCCGATCGTCCCCGCGACGTGGGTGCCGTGGCCGTTGCAGTCCTCACCCGTGGCATGATAGGCATCGAACACGTTATCGGCCCGGCCGCCGAACTCGGGGTGCAACGTCCAGATGCCGGTGTCGATGATGTAGGCGTGGACGCCCGCGCCGGACGACGTGTAGGTGTACGTGCCGGAGAGCGGCAGCGCGCCCTGGTCGATGCGGTCGAGCCCCCAGGGATCGCCGTTCGCGTCCATCGACTGCGTCGCGTCGGCGCTCATCACCTGATCGGCCTCCACGAAAGCCACCGCGGGATTGAGCCGCAGGACGTCCACCGCCGCGGACGACAGGCGCGCGGAGAAGCCCTTGATCGCGGTCGTGTACACGTGCAGCAGCGATCCGCCGGCCGTCGTCACGAGCTGGCGCGCCAGCGCAGCGGGGTCGGCGACGTTGTCACGGAACACCACGATGTACTGGCCGGGCACCGTCGAGCCGCTCGCGGCGCGCGGTGAGTCCGTCGGCTGAGCCGGATTGGATGCAGCCTGGCATCCCGCGAGAACCGCGAGGATCATTACCGCGACTGCCGATGCGCGCGCGTGCATAGTGCCCCCGGTGGTGACTGACGCGGCACCGAGCGGGGGCAAGTTCCATTCCGACCGTCGCGGCAACGAAGCAGGGCTCCCGGACCGTGAAGCCTCCTGCCAGTGGAGCGTGCACGCACGCAACGGTGTGGCGCGCGGGCGACGGCGTCAGCCGGCCGTGAGCACCAGCGTCACAATGCCCCACGCGAGCGTCAGCAACGTCACGGGCACGCCCACCCGAGCGTATTCGCCGAACCCGATCCGCACGCCGCGCGTCTCCGCCTTTTCCGCCACGATCAGATTCGCCATCGACCCGATGAGGAGTAGGTTGCCGGCGAACGTCGAGCTCATGGCGACGAGGCGCCACACGAGATCGGTCCGGGGGAGGTTGGGAATGACGCTCCGCCACAGCATGACCGCCGGCACGTTCGACACGAGGTTGGAGAGCACCACCATGACCGCGCTCAGCGTCGCGGCGAGGCTCCAGTCGGAGCCCCACACGAGGCCGAGACCATGCGCGTGAATCCACGGGTCGGCGACCGCCCGCTCGAAGCCCCGCATCACCACGAACAGCGAGCCGAAGAAGAGCAGCAGCGACCACTCGACCCGGTTGATCGCGTAGGCGGGGTCGCGCTGCGCGACGGCCACCATGGCGGCGCCGGCGGTGATGGCGACGAGCGGCAGGGATCCGCCGGCGAGCCACGCCATCACGGCGACCGCGAACAGCGCGAGCCCCTTCGCTACGAGCGGCCGGTCGAGCGCGACCGGCACGGTCTCCAACGCTTCGCGGAACGGCTCCCGCAGCTCGTCCCGGTACGCCCAGCGCAGTAAGCCGTACGTGATGGCGAGGCCGCCGACCCCCACCGGCAGCATGCGCACCAGAAACCCCCCGAACGACGCGCCGCTCCAGATGCCCACGAGCATGTTCTGCGGGTTCCCCGTGATCGAGAGCACCGACCCGACGTTGGCCCCCATGGCGAGGCCGAGCAGGTACGGGGTGGGTCGCACGCGCAGGGGCCCGAGCGCCGCGAGCAACACGGGGGTGACGACGAGGCAGACGGTGTCGTTGACGAACAGCGCGGACAGGAGGCCGCCACCGACGACGACGCCGAGCAGCAGCCGCTGGGGCGTGCGCGCGCGGCGCAGGACCGACTCGGCGGCCCATTCGAAGAATTTCCCGACCTCGAGATAACCGACGATGAGCATGACACCGAGCAGGAACACGAGGACGTCGAGATCGATCGCGGCGTACGCATCGGGGAGCGGCAGGACGCCGCACACCACCATCGCGACGGCGCCGAGCAGGCTCGCGGCCGGGCGATTGAGGTGTACGAAGGGGAGGCGCTGGACGGCGATGAGAAGATACGTGACGCCGAAGATGATGAGGCCGGTCGTCATAGAATCGCAGATTGTGGATTGCGGATTGCGGATTGGAGGAACCGGCCCCGGTCCGACAAATCCGCAATCCGAAATCCGCAATTCGCAATCGTCAGATCTCCCAATTCGAGAACAGCACCCCGCGCCGCGGGTGCGGCTCGCCGTACCCCTCGTAGGTCATCCGGAGGTCGGTCCAGCGGACGCGATAGCCGCGCGCGACCAGCCGACGGAACGTGTCGTCGAAGCGCGTCTGGCAGCGCACGGCGACGCGCCGGATGCCCGCGCGCGCGGCCGCGGCCTCCGTCGCCGCGATGCTCGCGTCGAAGGCGCGGTCGTCGCGGGCCGCGAGCTTGAGCACCCGCACCTCGTCCTTGGGGCGGCCTTCGGCGAGGGGGGTGGAGTGCCAGAGCACGACCGCCGCCAGCCCGTCGTCGTCGTCCACCAGCGACGTGTCGCCCAACCCCAGCTCCGCGGTGAGCGTGATCTCGCGCGTGAAGTCGTAGCCGGACGAAAGCGCGCCGACGAGGCGACGGGCGGCCGCGAGCGCCGCGCCGCCCGCGTCGCCCTTGCGCTGCGAAAGGAGCGCCGGAGCGGCGTGGCCGCGGGTCGCGATGTCGTTCGTCAGGGTCACCGTGAGGTGGCCCGGCGCGAACCCGAGCCGGGCGTAAAAGCCGATGTTTTCGACGGTGCGCGGCATGGTCTCCAGTCCCAGCGTCGCGACTCCCTGCTCGATGAGCCAGTCCACCGCTGCACGGACGATCGCCTTGCCGACGCCCGCCCCCTGGCGGTCGGGACGCACCGCGAGCGGGCCCATCCATCCTTCCGTGCCCGAGCGGTGCGCGATGTTGAAGGCCACCACGTGCCCCGCCTCGTCGCGCCACAGCATGGCGCCTGCACCCGCGTCGAGCAGCGCGTACCGCCACACCTGCGGATTCAGGTGCGGCACGCGCACGCCGACGAGGCCGTCGCGGCGGTAGCGGTCGGTGAACGCGTCCGCGAACACCCGGTTCAGCGCGTCGGTGTCCCGCTCGCCCGCGGGCGCCGGCCCGTAGACCTGGCGCTCAGGCAGCCACGCCCGCATCGGCGGCTCCCAGCGTTGCAGTGTCGTCCCGCACCACACTCGTCCCGCGGGCGGGGTCGAAGTCCACGCGGATCACGCGATCCAGGCCCTCACGGACCTGCTCGATGTGGGTGATCAAGATGACCTGCGGGAAGCGATCCGCCAACCGGCGCAGCAGCCCGACCACGTGCAGGCGCCGGGCCTCGTCGAGCGACCCAAAGATCTCGTCCAGCACGAGCAGCGAGAGCGGCTGCCCCGCCCGCTCGGCGATCATCTGCGAGATCGCGAGCCGCAGCACCAGGTTGGCAATATCCTCTTCCCCGCCCGAGATCACCGGTTTGGGCACTCCCGCCTCGAGGATGCTGACGGTGTAGTCCTCGGTCAACTCGAGCTCATCATAGCGCCCGTCGGTCAGGTCGGCGAGGAAGCCGGAGGCGAGCTCGGCGATCTCGGGCCGCATCTGGGCGTTCAATTCGGCCCGCAGGTCAGAGAACGCGCGGTCCAGCTCGTTGTGGAGGCGCTGGCGGGCCTTCAGCTCGGCGATGTGGCGCTCGCGCTCGGCGCGCTCACCCTCCCGCCGTTGCGCATCCCGCACGTCGTCCTCCGCCCGCGTCAGCGCCCCCCGCGCTTCGACCACGGCGAGCTCGGCTTCGCGCAGCGCGCCCACTGCCCGGTCGTAGCGATCCTTCGCCTGCCGATATCCCTGGTCGGAGAAGCCCTCGGCGCGCACCGCGTCCGTCAGCTCGCGCACCCGGCGCTCGCCGATCGACAGCTGCTGCTCCGCCCGCTCGGCTTCCTGCACCAGGTTCTCGGCGCGCCGCGCCCGCTCCTCGAGCGCCGCCGCCTCCAGTGCGATCGGCTCGAGCTTGGCGAGCTCGGCCCGCACCGCGTCGTGCCGGGCGGCGTCGTAGCCCGCCGCGCGGGCGGCGAGCTGGCGCTCGAGCAGCGCCGCCCGGCCCCGGGCCACCGTCAACTGGGCGCGCGCCCGCTCTCCCTCCTCCACCTGCGCCCGCAGCTCGCCCGCCCGCGCGCTGGCACGACGGCTCTCCTCCAGCACCTGGTCGCGCGCGGCCTCGGCCTCCACCAGCTTGGCGGGCCGCTCGGCCAGTTGCTCCAGTCGCTGCCGGAAGTACTTGCCGTCGCCCGTGATCACCTCGAGCTGCGAGTCGAGCAGCGCGAGCACCGCGGCGTATTCGGCCCCGAGCGGGCGCTTGCAGGTCGGACACGCTCCGTCGGGCCCGAGCGTCACGATCTGATCGCGCTGCTCCTTCACCTCTTCGTACAGCTTGAGCAGCTCGGTGCGCTTGGTCTCGGCGTATTGGCGGTCCTGTACCCACGCCGTCCGCTCGGCTTCCGCCCCCCGCTCCCCCGCCTGCAGGCGCTCGGCGAGCTGCCGCGCCGCCGTGTCGGCACGCTCCAGCTCGCCTGCGACGTGCCGCAGCTCGGCGAGGCGGCGCTCCAGCACCCCCGCGGCGCGCCCCAGCTCCGCCAGCTGCGCCTCGTCGGCCTGCCGGGCCGCGGCCGCTCGCTGCAGCCCCTCGAGCTCGGCCACCTCCCGCTTCAGCCGCGCGACGGGGGCGAGCTCGGCGTCGAGGCGACGCAGCTGCTCGCGGGCGGCCAGCGCGTCGGCGAGCTCGCGGTCGAGCCGCTGGAACTCCTGCCGCGCGGTGACCACGCCCTGCTCCGCCATGCGTCGCTCGCCGTCGAGCGAGAGGGTGCGCTCGCGGCGCGTCACCCACGCGTTCCAGCGCGGCTCCTCGCGGCCCAGCCCCTCTTCCGCGGTCCGCCGGGCCGCGTCCGCCGCCTGCGCCGCGGACTGGGCCTGCGCGAGTCCCTGTTCGGCGGTCTTGCGCGCGGCTGCGAGGGCCGCAGCGTCAGGGAGCCCCGCCTCGAGGCCCCGCACCTCCGCGGCGACGGCGTTCCGCACCTCGCGCACCTGTTCCTGCGCGTCGCGCAGGCGCTCGTAGCCGAGCACCCGCGACAGGAACGCCGCCCGCTCCGTCTTGCCGAGCGCCGCCATCACCGCCAGCTCCTTCTGGCCGGTGAAGTACGTGTTGAAGAACTCCTGGTGCGTCATCCCGAGCGTGCGCTCCAGCTTGTCGGTCACCGCCTTGAGTGAATTCGCCACGAGCTGCCCATCCTGCAGCAGCGCCGCGGTGGAGAGGCCGCGCTTCACTTGGTACTCGTGGGCGCCCAGCGCGAACTCGAGCTCCACCTCCACGCCCGCGCGACCCTTCGCGCCGAGCCGGCGGATCGAGTCCTTGTCTCCCCGGACGGCCTGCGCGCCGTAGATCGCCCACGCGATGGCTTCGAGCAGCGTCGTCTTCCCCGAGCCGTTGGGTCCGAAGATGCCGGTGATCCCGGGGCCGAATTCGAGCTCGGTGTCCGCGTGCTGCCGAAAGTTCAGGAGGCGGAGCCGGTGCAGCTCCATCAGGCCTCGCCCTCACCGCCGACGCGAGCCACGTAGTCGACGCCCAGCCGCACGAACTCCGCCCGGTCGAGGTCCGCGTCGAGCGGCCGATGCTCGAGAAAGGTCCGCACCGTCTCGGGCAGCGTCTGCCGGTGGGCGAGCGGTCCCGCGGCCTCGTCCCGGTGCGCCTCGGGCCGCCGCAGGTCGAGCTGATAGTGCAGCGCGCGAGCCTTGTAGCCGCGGATCGCGGCGTGATCGAGATCCCGCGCGGTGGCGCGCGATACGTCGAAGACGAGCTGGCGCACGATCTGCTCGTCGATCGCCGGCTTGGCGGCCGCGACCTGGGCGGCGATGCGCTCATCGAGCTGTCTCGGCGTGAGCCCCTTCCCGTCGATCGCGGGGAGGTCGATATGGCGGCGTGCCGATGCGACGCGCCGAAACTCGACCCTCGCCCCGGGCAGATGCGCCAGCAGGTAACCCTTCCCGTGCCCCCCGCGCTCCTCCTCGTCTTGCATCTGGCCCCAGGGATTGGGAGCGACATACTCGAGGCTGCCCGCGTACCAGGCGTTCGGCTCGACCTGATGGGCGACGTGGTAGTCGCCCATGGCCACGTAGTCCCACTGCGCCGGCGCGAGATCCTCGAGCTGGAGGGGCGCACCGCCGTACTCCATGGTGCCGCGGCGCTCCCCCACCCCCGGGAGCTGACCGTGCACGAGCAACACGTTGAGCGTCGTGCCGCGCTGTGGCCGCATGGCGGGTCGCTCGGCCTGCATCAGCGCCTGATGAGGTACGGCGAGCACGGAGCACTCGAGCTTGGAAAAGGTGATGCGCCGAGCCTGATCGACGACGACTTCCACGCCCAGCGCCTCGTACAGTCGCAGGATCGTGCCCGTCTCGACCGAGCGCGGCGTGTCGTGGTGGCCGGCGATCATCACGACCGGCGTGTCGGGGAGACCGGTCCGCAGCCGGTGCAGTTGTTGAAAGAGGAACAGGATGGCCGGGTTGGTCGGACGCACGGAGTGGAAGACGTCTCCGGCCACCAGTATCAAGTCCGGGCGCTGCTCGAGCAGGTCGTCGACCGCACGGCGGAACGCGTCGGCCACGTCCGCCTCGCGCTGATTCCCGCCGCGCGGCGTCTGCCGGTCGTACTGGCGGAACCCGAGGTGGAGGTCGGCGAGGTGGGCGAGTTTCACCGTGGGGTCAGTACGGCTCGTCGGAAATGGCGTTCAGCGGCGGCACGCTCTCGCGCGCGGCGGCCGGCGCGGCCGCCACCCGGCCGCCGAGCTGCTTCTTGAAGTGCGCCAGGGCGTCCTGCGGGCGCGTCTGGCGCGTGTGCGCGAGGGCGCGCCGCACGTCCTCCTCCCGCCGGTCCGCGATGACGTCCTTGACCTGGTTCGGCCGGACCCGGCGGTCGAGCTTCACCAGCTGGCGCGCCACGGCGTCTTCGAACGGCAGGTCCGCGGTGGGCGGGTAGCGCTCCACGCCGTCACGGCCGCGGAGGACGGCGGGTCGTGGAAAGCGCACGAAGATGGGTTGCGTAAAGTGGGGATGGCGCACCATCAGCTCGCCGATGGGCAGCGTGGCCAGCTTGATCTTGGTGGCGGGCGAGAGCACCTGGTACCCCGGCGTGGCCAGCTCGTCCGCGTCCATGCGGCCGAACACCACGGTGCCCGCGTTCCCGACCACCCGCCGATGCACCTGCGAGCGGAACTGCTCGGCGCCGAACAGCACCAACCCGAGGTAGCGCCCCCGCTCCGAAATATCGAGCAGCATCTTCTTGACGTACGTCTCGGGCCCGTCGGCGGGCGCGTACTTGTTCAGCTCGTCCACGAACACGACCACTGCGTCGACACCCAGGTCGCGGCGCTCCAGACGCTCGCGCAGCTGCGACACCACCCGGGCGAACACGAGGTCCTGGCCCAGGGGATCGACGTTCGCCACGTCGACGACGTACACGGTACGGTCGGCGAACCTGCCCCACGGCAAATCGTTCGACGCGCCGTCGTCGGTGACGAGGCCCTTGCAGCGTGTCGAGATGTTCGCCAGCCGGTTGCGCACCTTGCGCATGGTCGCGATGTGGTGCGTCCGCCAGCTGTCGCCGCCCCCTCTCCCCGCCAGCTCGAGGCCGTCGAAGATCGACCGGAACAGCCGCTCCAGGTCGGCGAACGTGACCACGCGATGCACGCCGCCGAACCCGTCCTCGAACTCCTTGTCCACGACCCGGTCGGCGAGGAAGTCGATGAAGGCGTCGGCCTTGGCGTCGATGTCGTCCCGGTTGAGCAGCACCTCCGCGTAGTCGAGCACCTCGCGCAGCCCCCACACCAGGGGCTCCACGTCGCCGACCAGGTCGGGATGGGTGCGCAGCGTGTTCAGGTTCACGCCGTCGGCCTTGAAGGGCGCAAAGTAGCGCACCTGTTGGAACGGCTCCGGCGCGACGCCCAACCGTTGGTAGCGCCGACGGTCTTCGTCGTCGAGCGTTCCGGGCCGATCGAGGAAGCACAAGTCGGGGCCCTTCACGTTGAAGCACACCGCGGCCACGCGACCCTTGTGCGGGGGGAAATGCTGGAAAATGGACGACAGCAGGAACTCCACCGCGCTCGTCTTGGTGGCGAGCCCCGAGACGCCCGAGATGTTGAGGTGCGCCGCTTCCGGGCCGAGCAGGAAGTCCGCGTCGACATAGACGGGCGCCTCCAGCCCGCCCGAGGTATAGAGACCCACCGGGATCGCCGTCGGCTGCGCCCCGCCGAGATAAGCGTCCATGCGGAGCGCCTGGGCCACGTCGACATCGGTCGCGACGTGCACCTGCCCGAGCGGCACCGGTTGCAGCGGCTCCTCCGGGGTCTGGCGCAGCACGGCCGCGGTCCAGAGCCGGATCTCCTGACGGACAGTGGGACTCGCGGCCGCCTTGGCCGGGTCCCCCTCGGCACCCACCACGTCGTGCAGCGGCGTGGCAAGATCGGAGTAGGCAAACCCATCCGTCACGACACCGTAGACCACCTTTCCCGTTTCCCCTTTCCCGTTTCCCGGCTCTACCACGCGGACAATCGCCCCGATCCCGATGCTGGTCTCGTTCGCGGTCCAGAAATGGAACTGGTGCGGGGTCGCCGGCTTTTGCTCGGTGGCGACGACGCGGCCGATCGGAGGAGCCACGGGTGGCGGGGGAGGCGGGGGGGGCGGGGAGGCCGGATCGCGCCGCTCGATCACGAAGCGGTCCGCGGCAGGCGCGAGGCGGGAAGCGGGGTGAGGTCGCGGGGCGCGCGCGCTCTCAAATACGTCTCCACGTCATGGATAGGATAAAGTAACCGATCCCAACGCCGGTCGGGGGTGGCGACCGGCGCTCGCTCGGCGCGAATCCAAGCCGCGATCGGCGAAGCGAGCGCGATGGTCTCCGGATGGGCACGGGCCTCGAGGCGCAGCAGGCCGTACAACAGGTCGTTTCCCTCCCACGGCCACAGCCGCACGTACCACGAGTAGATGTCCCGCCGGGCCCCGCGGGCTTTGGGCCGAAATACGCCCGTGCGATGGCCGTCCGCCAACGTAAGCGCCCGCTCCAGCTCCGCACCCTCGAAATACTGCGCCCCGTGACTCTTCACGACGCCGAGCGCGCGCGGATGCTCGGACAGCGCGGCCGAATCGGACAGTACGCCGTCCACTACGAGCCACTCCTCGGCAGCCAAAGCGCGAAGCCGCGCCTCCCCCAGGCGCCGCTCGAGGGCGGTACGAGTCTTCTGCACCTCGACGCGGGCAGCCGCCAGCGCACGCGCGGGCTGGCCCGCCTCCTCGGCCGGGAACTCGAGCACCCGCACGCCGGCCCCCTCGAGCGCGCCACGCACGCCCGCCGGAAGCCGGTCGAGCCGCGTGATCGCGACCTCTGCTGTCGCCTCGGCGACCGTGCGGAGACGACGGTCCGGCCCGCGCCGGCGGATGGCGGCAGCGGCGTGGGCCCGTACGATCGGCGTGATCCCGCCGTACCCCACCACGCGCCACTGCTCGATGCCGTCGAGAAAGCACACGGCTGCGGGCGCGAGGGGCCGCGCGTCGCTCAGCGGCTCCACGCGGAGCTCTCCCCCCTCGACCGGATCGGCCCCGATGAACTCCTCGACGTCGCCGCGGCCGAGGCTCGCCTCGGGAATGTGGGAGGCCGGCACCGCGCCCGCAGCGACGACGGCCTCGACCCACGAGCCGGGGACGGTCATCGAGTCCGGAGTGCCCAGCCGAGATAGGTGATGCTCAGATCGTCCGTCAGGATGCGGCGGCCGGTGCCGTCACCGCCCCGCGCGATCCCTTTCATTTCCTGCACCACCATGTCGTTGCGGGCGAGCTTTTCGGTCAGCTCGGCGGGCGTGATGAAGCGCTGGAAGTCGTGGAAGCCTTCGGGCATCGTGTGCTGCACGTATTCCTCGTCCCACACGACCTGCAGGAAGCCGGCGATGGTGCGGTTATGGGTGAGGAACCCGAGCCCCCCGCCCGGCGCGAGGGCGGCCGCCACCCCGGCGAGGGTGCGGTCGAGATCGTCCACGTGCTCGAGCACGTCCACCGCGAACACGAGGTCGTACGTCTCGAGCGCGGCGGCCTTCAGGTCTTCGGCCGTCCCGCGCCGGTAGTCGATCGCCAGCCCGGCGCGTTGCGCATGGTCGCGCGCCGCCGTGAGGGAGCGCTCCGACGGATCGATGCCGGTCACTCGCGCACCTTCGGTCGCGAGGGCTTCGGCCAGGATGCCGCCGCCACACCCCACGTCGAGCACCCGTTTGCCGCCGAAGCCGTTGAACACGCCGCGGAAGTACTCCACGCGAACCGCGTTCAGCTCGTGCAGGCCCGCGAACGGTCCGGCGTCGCTCCACCACAGGCCCGGCACGCGCTCCACCAGACGCTCGTACTTTTCGGGCTCGGGGAGGCCGCCGAGACGGGGGAGCTGGTCGGACATGAGAGGAAATCTACGGCGTTGGGGAGGTTGGGGGAGGTTGTCACCGACCCAAGGCTTGGTACAGTTGCCACGTGAGAAACCGGGCGCGGCTTTGACGGTCGCTGAGGGTGCACCAATCCTCGCCACCGAGCAGTCCGGCCTCGTGAGCGAACCGCAGCGCGTAGCCGACCTCGGTGAGCGACGAAAGGGCAATGTCGAGAAAACGCCGGAATTCTCTCGGGCCGCGCCGCGCGGACCCCTCTACGATGTTTGCGGCGGCTGAAAAGGCCGCGCGCCGCATCTGGGACGTGAGCCCGTAGCGTTCGTCGGCCGGGAATTCCTTGGTCGCCCGGTAAACTGCCAGCGCGAGCTCATGGCATTCACGCCAGGCGCGAAGTCTCTCGTACGGCGCCACGTGCGGGAAAGTATACCAGTCCAACCGTCGAATGGGATCATTTCGCCGCCGGGCGAGTCATTCCAACGCAATCGACCTCCCCCGACCTCCACCGACCTCCACCGACTTCCTTCAGGCCGTCGCTTCCACATTCGGGAACGGCGGCACGTCCAGGAACCACAGGCCGGCCAGGCGCGAGTTCTTGTCGACCTCGACCAGCAGGCGGTCCGCCACGCGCACCACGGTGGCGGGCCGCTGCCGCCCCACGCGGATGTGCAGCACCGATTCGGCCTGGTTTTTCTCCACGGTGAGCGGCGTGTCCACCTCGACGGCCGCCACCACGGGTTGCGCCTTGCGGGGGGGAAACACGACGCGCGCGTCCTTGGCCGCGGCCGGGGCCGCGAGCTGCTCGTGGGTGCGGATGTCGTCCGGCCACGTGACCACGTCCACGCCTCGCAAGCACCCGCTGGCCACGTCGATCACCACGAAGGAGCCGTCGTTGCCCTCGAGATCCACGGTGCCGTTGAAACTCGTGGCCTTCCCCGTCCCCTTGCACGCGACTGAGAGAATGTCGGTCTCGGGATCCCAGTGATACGTGACCTTGGGGAGCTTGCCGTCGAGCGGCTCGATTCGGGCTTCGAAGTGCGTCGACAACCGCGCCTTCCAGGGTGTTCGGGGGGGGCATAATATAGACCGCACCCCAGGGAGGTGCTAGGACGATGGAGCGGCGGGAGTTTCTGACGGCCGGCGGTGCTGCAATTGCGGATTGGGGATTGCGGATTGCGGATTGGTCGGGGCGGACATCGGATGCGGCGAACCCGCAATCCGCAATCCGAAATCCGCAATCGCGCCAGGAGCCGTCCCTTGGGCCGGAGGTCTTCCAGCGCCGCCTCGACCGCGCGCGGGCCGAGCTCGAGGCGCGCAGGTTCGATTGCCTCATCGCCACCCCCGGCACCAACTACGAGTATCTCACCGGCTACAATCCCGGGCGCAGCGAGCGCCTCATCGCCCTGATCGTCCCGCTCCACGGCGCCCCGGCCGTGGTCTGTCCCTCCTTCGAGGTCGAACGGATCACGCGCCACGGCGCCATTGCGGACGCGCGGGGATGGGAGGAGCAAGACGATCCGTACGCCCTGGTGCGCGACACCGTGCGCCGCCTGGCGCCGCGCGCCGGCACGATGGCGCTCGAGTCGTCCACCGGGTACCAGACGTCGCTGCGGCTCGCGGCCGCGCTCCCCCGCTGGAGGTTCGTAGACGCGGCATCGGTGACCGAGCGGCTCCGCATCGTGAAGGCCCCCGAGGAAGTCGCCCTGATCCGCCGCGCCATCGAGATCACGCAGGGCGCGATGACGGCGACGTTCGCGCAGCTCGCCGTGGGGATGACGGAGCGCGACGTGGCGCGGCTCCTGTCGCGCGAGATGCAGCAACGCGGCGCCGAAGGCGGCGGCCTAGTGCAGTTCGGGCCGTCCAGCGCGCTGCCTCACGGTGGGCCCGCCGCCGCGGCGCTCGAGCGTGAGAGCGCGGTGCTGATCGATTGCGGCTGCCGGGTCGGCGGCTACGAATCGGACATCACCCGCACGGTCTGGTTCGGCGACAGTCCGGCGGACGAGTTCCGAAAGGTGTTCAACGTGGTGCACGACGCCCAAAGCGCCGCGCTGGAGCTGGGACGACCCGGCACGCCGTGCCAGGACATGGACCGCGCCGCCCGCAAGGTGATCGCGGCCGCGGGCTACGGCTCGTTCTTCACTCACCGCCTGGGACACGGGCTCGGCATGGACGGCCACGAGCCGCCGTATCTCGTCGAAGGCAACGCGCTGCCCCTCGAGCCCGGCATGGTGTTCACCGACGAGCCGGGGATCTATCAGCTCGGGAAGTTCGGGGTGCGGATAGAAGATGACTGTGTGATGACGGCGAGCGGGGTGGAGGTGCTCAGCCAGCGGGCTTCCAAACTCTAGATCCGTGATCCCCGGGCTAGCGCCCGGGGTCAGTACAGACCCGGCAAAGTCCCACTGACCCCGGGCGCAAGCCCGGGGTTGAGCAGCGGGTCGTCAGTCGCTCAGCTTCTTCGCGAACCCAACGACGCGGTCGAGCGCCTTCTGGAGGCTATCCGTGGCGGCGGCATACGACAGGCGCACGTAGCGGTCGTCTCCGAACGCCGCCCCCGGCACCAGCGCTACGCCCGTCGTGGTGATGAGCCGCGTGCAGAATTCCGTCCCGCCGATGCCCCCGAACGAGTCCACCCGGAAAAAGAAATAGAACGCACCGAGCGGCTCGACGAACTCGACCCCGGGCAGATCCTGCCGGAAGCGCGTGACCACGAGATCCCGCCGCTTGCGGAACTCGGCCACCATCCGTCCGACATCCTGCTCCACCCGGTCGTCTCCCAGCGCCGCGGCGGCGGCCACCTGCGCGGGGTGATTCGCTCCCGTCGTGGTGTGCGACTGCAGCGCCGCCGTCGCCTTCGCGACGGGCCCCGGTGCGAGCGCGAGCCCGATACGCCACCCGGTCATCGCGTACGCCTTGCTGACGCCGTAAATCACCACCACGCGCTCTAGCAGCTCGTCGGGCAGATCGAGGAACGACGGCGCCGGACCGGTCCCGTAGTGGATCCGGCGATAGATCTCGTCGGCGACCACCCACACCTTGCGGTCGCGCGCCCACTGCGCGATCGCCTTGATCTCCGCGTGGGTGTACACCGCTCCCGTGGGATTGCACGGCGAACACAACACGAGACCTTTGGCGCCGGGAACCACGCGATCCAGGTCCCGCACACTCACCTTCAGGCTCCATTCGGGATCGCCTGGGACGAGCACCGGCCGGGCGCGGCACAGGTACACGATCTGGGGATACGAGACCCACGCCGGCGCCGGGATCGCGACCACGTCGCCGGGCCCGAACAGGGCAAAGCACACGTTGAAGAGCGACTGCTTCGACCCGTTGGACACGACGATGTGGTCAGCGTTGACCGCGCGGCCGCCCGAGAGGAGCGACAGGTGCTTCGCCCCGGCGGCCCGCAGCTCGAGGATCCCCTCGTTCGCGGGGTAGTGGGTCTTCCCCTCCCGGATGGCGCGGACGCCGGCGTCCGCCGGGATGGACGGCGTGGGGAAATCCGGCTCTCCCGCTCCCAGATCGATCACGTCCTCGCCCGCCGCCTTGCGGCGCTTCGCCTCCTGCGAGATCGCGATGGTCGCGGACGTCTCGAGGTGTTGCAGGTTGGGCGACAGGCCGGAGGCCGGGGGCATGCGCGGGAGGATAGCCCCGCGAGGCAAGGTGGGCAACTCGGGATGCGAGATGCGAGATGGGGGATGCGAGGTTGCCTTTCCGCAAGGTACGCGGTACCATCCTGCCGCTGGCTCGCCCTTTGACAACCGAGGACGGTGTGACGGGAGCGGATGCGAAGACCGCGCTGGAGCGCGGCAGGCCGGTGGTGCTGGTGTGTCCCCCGGCCCCGGAGAACGCGCAGCATTTGTGGGAGCTGCTGGGGCCGATACGGGGGCGCGGCCCCGAGCTGGGGCCGCCCGTGCTCATCGTCTGTGCGGACCACGCGGCCGCGGCCGAGTGGCCCGCCCTCGCCCCCGCCGGGCTCCGCGTCCACGCCGTCACCGGGCTGGCCCGCAGCGCACGCAGTCTCAAGCAGCGCCCGCCGCAGATTCTCGCCGGGGCCGTGAAGGACCTGGCCGCGCTGGTGCAGCGCGCCGCCCTCAAGCTCGACCAGGTCGCCTCGCTCGTGGTGGCATGGCCCGAGGCGCTCATCGCCGGGGAGCATGCCGCGGCGCTCGACACACTGTTGGGCGAGGCGCGCGAAGCGCGTCGCCTGGTCCTCAGCTGGAACCCCGCACTGTTGGCCGATTTTCTCGAGCGACATGCCCGCAGGCCGCTGGTCGCGGGAACACTGCCCGTGGACGAGAGCGGCGCCCCCCTCCCTCCGGTCGGGCGGGTCCGCTATTGCGTCGTACCACCGGGCCGCCGACCGGCCGTCGTTCGCGATGTCCTCGATTCCCTGGACGCCCGGGAGCCCCTGGTCTGGCACGGGGGTCCGATTCCTGTGCCCGAAGCCCGGCCCGACGTTGTGATCTGCACCGCCCTGCCGTCGCGCGAGGAGCTCGCGGCGCTGGGCAAGCTGGGCGAGCCCGTGCTCCTGACCAGCGCGGCCCAGCTGCCGTACCTGCGCTCCGTGGCGACGCTGACGCCACTTGCCCTCCCCGGCACGGTTGACCGCGCACGCGATCGCGCCGAGGACCTGCGCGAGCGCGTGGCGCGCGTGCTCGAGAACGGTGTGGACCAGGAGCTTGCCCTGCTCGATCCCTTGTTCGAGCGGTTCGATCCGGCGGAGGTCGCAGGCGCATTGTTAGCGCTTCTATTGGACCGGGGAAAGGGGAATGGGGAAAGGGGCGCCCCTGCACCGCCCCCGGATTCCGCGCGGGTGAAGGTGTTCGTCGGCATCGGTAAGAAGGATCGGGCGAGTGCGAAGGATCTCGTCGGAGCCCTGATCCGCGAAGCCGGTGTGGCGAAAGACGACATCGGCCGAATCGACGTGCGCGAAACCTTCAGCCTGGTCGAGGTGGCGGCCGGCGCGGCGGATCGGGCCATGCGCGGCCTCACGGGGACCACGATCCGCGGGCGTCGGGTGATCGCGCGGCTCGACCGGGAGCGGTAGACAGGCGGAACGCGGACGGCGATGTGCCGGTACCATGCCCGTGCCCACCACATCCAGCGATCCCACGTCACCCGCCGCGACGCGAACGCAGCGGGTCCTGCTGCGAGGGTACCACGGCCAGCCCGGCTCCGGCACCGTCACGATCCGCGAATTCAGCCGAGACGAACGCTTGCGTCGCGCGTTCACCGGGCTCGGCAAGTGGTGGGGCGTCGCTCTCGTGTCGGTCCTCGTCCCCGTGGCGCACTTCGTCCTCGTCCCGTCGTTCCTTGCCTACGGCGCCTGGCAGTTCTTCCAGCGACTCGGCACGGCCGAGCTGGCGGTCGACGCGCGCGGCACCTGCCCCGACTGCGGCGCCGAGCAGGCGCTCGAGCTGGCGCCGCGGTGGCGGGCGCCCCAGCCCGTGACGTGCCGTCAGTGTCACCGCGGGCTGCAGCTCGCCCTTCCTTCTCCTTAGCGCGCGATGCGGTCCGCGAGCCAGTGTAAGCTCTCGCTCACATGCGCGTGCCAGTACTTCCAGTCGTGCCTCCCCGGCCACTCCGCATACGTACTGGCGATCCCCAGCGCCGCGAGCTCGGCGTGGAACGCGCGCGCCTGATCCAGGAGCCTGTCCTGGGTGCCCACGTCGATGAACAGCGCGGGCATCGGGCCGCGCGCGGCCGCAAGGCGCCGCACCAGCTGCGCCGGATCGCGCGCGGTCCAGGACGCGATCGTCCGCCCGAACGCCGGGGCGATCGCCCCCCAGATCCCTCTCCAGTCCGCGGCGAGCGAATCAATCGACGTGTGGTAGTGCGCCGGCGCCGCGAACGGATGCGGCCCCGCATAGAGCGGCGACAGCACGCCCGAATGGCTCGCGGCCGCCGAGAATACATCGGGATGCGCGAGCGCGATCGTGACGGCCCCGAACCCCCCCATGCTCAGCCCCGCGATGCCCCGATGCCGGCGGTCGGCGAGCGTGCGGTACGTCGAATCGACGTGGCGGACGAGGTCGCGGGCGATGTAGTCCTCGTACCGGGCCTGGACGACGCACAGCGCCGGCGCCGCGCGATTGAGCAGGGTGTCCGCCAGGCACGCGGCGTACGGCTCGGGCGCCTCCTCCCAGTTGGTGTACCAGCCGTCGTCGCCATCCGGCATCACGAGGATCATCTCGGAGCTGCCGCCGGCGATCAGCGAGTCGGCCACCACGTCGATGCTCGCGAGCGATACCCAGTCGGCTTCGTTCCCGGTCAGGCCATGGAGATAGTAGGCCACCGGGTAGCGTTTGGCGGGCGCCGCCGCGTACGAGGGCGGCAGATAGACCACGTAGTGCTTCTCCACGCCCAGCGCGGGCGCGAAGAACCGCTCCACCCGGACCGTGCCGCGGGGCGGAGCTACCAGCAGGGCGACGCCGGCAAGCGCCGCGCAGGACCGAGCGAGCACCAGGAGCCTCCTCTTCATTAAAAGCCGACGGGCCGCCCAGCGGGGCGACCCGTGACTTGCGGCTTGAGCCTTGCGGCTTATTTCTTGTTCACCACCTGCTTCAGCTGCTTGCCGGCGCGAAACGCGGGGGCGATCGACGCTTTGATCTGAATCACGCCGCCCGTCTTGGGATTGCGACCCATGCGCGCCGCGCGCTTGCGGGCTTCGAAGTTCCCGAAGCCGGTGATCTGCACCTTGGCGCCCTTCTTGAGCTCGCCGGCGATGATCCCCTTGTCATCGAACAGGGCTTCGATCGCCCGGCCGGCGTCGGCCTTCGACATCTTGGTCCGCATGGCCAGTGCCGCGGTCAGCTCGGCTTTGTTCACGGTGTCTCCTTCGTGAGGGTCTAGGGCACGCAAAAACCCTTGGAATTCCGCCCGTTTCGCGGGTGGGCACCCGAAAACCCGCATAAAACCGCCACAATATGAGGCCCCACCCCCGAAAACCGCAAGAGACGGGCACTTCCTTGACCCACCTCCCCACGCCCACTACCCTTTCCCCGCCCCCCGTTACCAGACGCCAAGACGCCAAGTTGCAAGGACGGCAATGTTCCACGGCACGCGCCCTGGGTGGATCGAAGTGATTGCCGGCGTGATGTTTTCAGGAAAGAGCGAGGAGCTGGTGCGCCGTGTGCGGCGTGCGGTGATCGCCAAAAAGCGCGTCCAAGTCTTCAAGTCGCACCTCGACGCCCGCTACGCCGGCTTGTACACGGTGAGCACGCACGACGGCGGGCTGGTGGAAGCCGAGCCCGTGGATTCGGCCGAGGCGGTGATCCGCGCGCTTCGACCCGACACCGAGGTCTTGGCAGTGGACGAAGTGCAATTTTTGGACGACGGGATCGTGACCGCCGCGAACGGCCTCGCGGACCGGGGTGTCCGCGTCGTGCTCGCGGGCATCGACATGGATTTCCGCGGCCTGCCCTTCGGACCGATGCCCACGCTCCTGGCGATCGCCGAGATCGTCGACAAGCTGCAGGCGATCTGCGTGGTGTGCGGCGGGCCGGCCAGCCGCAACCAGCGGCTCGTCAACGGCAAGCCCGCGCTCTGGGAAAGCCCCACGATCATGGTGGGGGGACGGGAGTCGTACGAGGCGAGATGCCGGCATTGCCACAGAGTTCCGAGAGCAGATGAGAATCAGACGGCGTTACTCTGAATGCGGAATGCGGAATGTGGAATGCGGAATGGAAGGGCGCGTGTCGATTCCGCATTCCGAATTCCGCATTCCGCATTGGCCTCCGTGCTGAACGTCGCATTGACGGGAAACATCGCCGCCGGGAAATCCACCGTGGTCGATCTGTGGCGGCGCTGGGGCGCCACGATCATCGACGCCGACGAGCTGACGCGCCAGGCCCAGGCGCCCGGGGGCACGGTCCTGGCCGCGATCGCGCAGCGCTTCGGCGCCGACGTGCTCGCCGCTGACGGGGCTCTCGACCGAGCCGCGCTGCGCGGCAAGGTGATGGGGGATCAGGCGGCGCTCGACGCCCTCAACGCCATCGTCCACCCGGCCGTGCGCCGCCGCCGCGACGAGCTGGCGCGCGAAGCGGCCGAGCGCGGCGATGTCCTGGTCGTGAACGACATCCCGCTGTTGTTCGAGGCGCTCGATCCCGCGCAATTCGACGCGGTCGTGCTGGTGGATGCGAGGGTCGCCTTGCGGCGCACGCGCCTGCGCGCGATGCGTGGCCTCTCGAGCGACGAGGCGGACCGGATGATCGCGGCGCAGATGCCGGCCGAGCGCAAGCGGGCGCACAGCCACTTCACCATCGAGAACGAGCGCTCACTGAAGACCCTCGAGCGGCGCGCCCGGAAGGTGTTCGAAGAGCTGCGCCGCCGCGCCGCAGCGGCGGCACTCGGCCGCCCCGCCCGTACCCTGCTGCTCGTCGCGCCCCGGTCGGACGCCAAGCATCCCGCCCTGAGCGCCATCGGCGCCCGCTACGGCGATGCCGGACTCGCCGTGCACCGCGTGGCCGACAGCCGCTCGGCGCTCGAGAAAGCGCTGCAGCGGCCCGACGAGCGTCCCGACGCCATCGTCGCAACGCACCCGGCGGCCTCCGCGGCCGAGCAGGCCTGGACGCGCGCGGGCCGCCCCGGCGTGCTCGCCTACCTATCCGACGACCCCGACCCCGTGGCCGTGCGACTCGATCTGCGCCCGTGGGGCTACGAGCGGTTGCGTCTGATGGAGCCCGGCGCCGCCGGTTTGGCGCCGCGACCAGATCTGTTTCCATCGGCCAACCCGTTGGGTTGACAGAGGTTTCGCGCGCCGGTAACCTTCGCCGCGACCATGGCGAACATTCCGTCCGAGCTGCGCTACAGTGAAGACCATGAGTACGTCAAGCGCTCGGGCGACGGTTCGATCGTGCACGTCGGCATCACCGACTACGCGCAGGGAGAACTGGGCGACGTCGTCTACGTCGAGCTCCCCAAGGTGGGCGCGACGTTCGGGCGCCGGGACGTGTTCGGCACCATCGAGGCCGTGAAGGCGGTCTCGGAGCTGTACGCACCGGTGGCGGGCACGGTCACCGAGGTGAACGCCGCCCTCGAGAGCGATCCGGCGCTCGTGAATCGCGATCCCTACGGCGCCGGCTGGATGATCAAGCTGAAGGTGAAGACCCCGGCGGACATCGATCACCTGCTCTCGAGCGAGGCGTACAAGAAGCACATCGGGCAATGAAGCCGTCAGGCAGCGGACGCACGCTCACGATCACGTTCCATGGGCACGCCTGTTTCACCCTCGAAGGGGACGGACATCGCCTCGTTGTCGACCCGTTCCTGACGGGTAACCCCGCGGCCGACATTCCCGTCGACCGTCTCCCCAAGGTCGACGGCGTGCTGCTGTCGCACGGTCACGGCGACCACCTGGGCGACGCGATTCCGATCGCGACCCGGGACGGGGCCACGATCGTCGCCACGGCCGAGCTGGCCCGATTCTGCGGGCAGCGAGGTGCCACGGCGCACGCCATGCATATCGGCGGCGCGCACCAGTTTCCGTTCGGCGGGGTGAAGCTCGTGCCCGCCTTCCACGGCGGCCAGGTCGAGGGCGACGAATCCGGGCGCTTCACGACCAATCCCTGCGGCATCGTGGTCACGCTGGCGGGTAAGACCGTGTACCATTGCGGCGACACGGGGCTCACGCTCGAGATGCAGCTCCTGGCGGATCAGGTGGACGCGATGCTGGTCCCGATCGGGGACAACTACACCATGGGCGTCGCGGACGCGGCGCGCGCGGTGGAGTTCGTGAAGCCGCGGACGGTGATACCGATGCACTACAATACCTGGGACGTGATCCAGGCCGACCCGGAGGAGTTCAGGCGTCGGGTCGGCGCCCGGGCGGAGGTGGTCGTGCTCCGGCCCGGGCAGTCCCACACCCTCGCGTGAGGAGCGATCAAGGCCCCCCGTCCATGTCCACCGTACGCGCTTCCCTCGCCCCCGCCGACCGCTTCGTGACGCGCCACATCGGCCCCAGTCCCGACGAGACGCGCGGCATGCTGGCGACGCTGGGCTACGAGTCGCTCGACGCGTTCATCGACGCCGTCGTACCCGCCGACATCCGCCTGCGGCGGCCGCTGGCGCTGCCGCCCGGGCGCACCGAGCGCGAGGTGCTGCAGGCGCTCCGGGGCCTGGCCGCCCAAAACCAGTTGTTCCGCTCCTACATCGGGATGGGGTACTACCACTCGTTCACCCCGCAGGTGATCCAGCGCAACATCGTCGAGAACCCGGGCTGGTACACGGCCTACACGCCCTACCAGCCCGAGATCGCGCAGGGCCGGCTGGAAGCATTGCTCAACTTCCAGACGATGGTCTCCGATTTGACGGCGCTGCCGATCGCAAACGCGTCCCTGCTCGATGAAGCCACGGCTGCGGCCGAGGCGATGCATCTGACCGAAGCGGTCGTGGCCGTGCCCCCCGGGACGACGCCCATGTTCCTGCTCGCCGAGGGGTGTCATCCGCAGACCATCGCCGTCGTGCGCACCCGGGCCGAAGCGCGTGGCGTGCAGACCGTGGTCGCCGATCCGCACGCGTTCGACTTCCGGCCGGGCGTGATCGGGGCGCTGTTGCAGTATCCCACCACGGACGGCAAGATCGAGGATTACCGCGCGTTCTGCGAGCAGGCCCATGCCGCGGGCGCGCTCGTGACCGCGGCGACGGACTTGCTCGCGCTCACCCTGCTGACGCCGCCGGGCGAGTGGGGGGCCGACATCGCCGTGGGGAGCTCCCAGCGGTTCGGCGTCCCCATGGGGTACGGCGGCCCGCACGCGGCGTTCTTCGCGACCCGCGAGGAGCACAAGCGTCACGTCCCCGGTCGCATCATCGGCGTGTCGAAGGACGCGGCCGGCCGACCGGCGCTGCGCATGGCGCTCCAGACCCGCGAGCAGCACATCCGCCGCGAGAAGGCCACGTCGAACATCTGCACCGCGCAGGTGCTGCTCGCCGTGATGGCGAGCATGTACGCCGTGTATCACGGGCCCGAGGGCTTGCGCCGCATCGCCGAGCGCGTCCACACGCTGGCGGTGCTGCTGGGCCAGGCCCTCACGCGACTCGGCTACCGCGTAGTGCACTCCTCGTTTTTCGACACGCTGAGCATCGAGGTCGAGTCCTGGGCGCTGCCGCGCCTGATCGACGCGGCGCGCACGCGCCGCATCAACCTGCGCGTCGCGTCGCCCACGCGCGTCGGCATCTCGCTCGACGAGGCCACGACCCTGGGCGACCTCGCCGACCTGGTCACGGCGTTCTCGCTCAACGAGGTGCTGCCGTTCATGGTCGAGGACCTGGGCGCCAAGGCCGACGCCGCCATCCCCGAGACGCTGCGCCGCGCGTCGCCCTACCTGACGCATCCGGTGTTCCACCGCTATCGGTCCGAGACGGAGATGCTGCGCTACATCAAGCGGCTCGAGGCGCGCGACCTCGCGCTCACCTCGGCGATGATCCCGCTCGGCTCGTGCACGATGAAGCTCAACGCCACCACCGAGATGGTCCCGCTCTCCTGGCGCGAGTTCAACCGGCTGCACCCGTTCGCGCCGCGCGAGCAGGCCACCGGCTACCGCATCCTGTTTCGCCAGCTCGAGGACATGCTCGCGGAGATCACCGGCTTCCCGAAGGTCTCGCTGCAACCCAACTCCGGGGCGCAGGGCGAGTTCACCGGGCTGCTCGTCGTCCGTGCGTACCACCGGTCGCGGGGCGAGGGCCACCGGACCACGTGCCTCATCCCCGCCTCGGCCCACGGCACCAATCCGGCGAGCGCCGTGCTGGCCGGCCTCGGTGTCGTGCCGGTGCGCTCCGACGAGCGGGGCAACATCGACCTGACCGATCTGCGGGCCAAAGCCGCCGAGCACAAGCACACGCTCGCCGCGCTGATGGTGACGTACCCGTCGACGCACGGCGTCTTCGAGACCTCGATTCGCCAGATCTGCGACATCGTGCACGCGCACGGTGGGCAGGTCTACATGGACGGCGCGAACATGAACGCCCAGGTGGGCCTGGTCCGCCCCGCCGACATCGGCGCCGACGTGTGCCACCTGAACCTCCACAAGACGTTCTGCATTCCGCACGGCGGCGGCGGCCCCGGGATGGGGCCGATCTGCGTCGCCCCGCACCTCGCGCCCTTCCTTCCCGATCACCCGGTGGTGCCGCTGCGTCAGCAGCAGCCATGCGGCACGGTGGCGGCGGCACCGTGGGGCAGCGCCTGGATCCTGCCGATCTCCTGGGCCTACGTCGCCCTCATGGGACGCGAGGGGCTCGTCGAAGCGACCAAGATGGCGATCTTGAACGCCAACTACGTCGCGCGCCGGCTCGCTCAGCCGTATCCGCTGCTGTACACCGGGGAGCACGGCCTCGTCGCGCACGAGTGCATCATCGACTGCCGCCCGTTCAAGGCGTCGGCCGGGATCGAAGTGGAGGACATCGCCAAGCGGATCATCGATTACGGCTTCCACCCGCCCACGGTCTCCTTCCCCGTCCCGGGAACCCTGATGATCGAGCCGACCGAGAGCGAATCGAAAGAAGAGCTGGACCGCTTCTGCGACGCCCTGATCGCCATCCGCGAAGAGATCCGCGAGGTCGAGCAGGGCACGCAACCGCGCGGGAACAACTTGCTTACCAACGCGCCGCACACGCTGGAAGACGTGATCGCCGACGGGTGGGAGCGCCCCTACCCGCGCGAGCGCGCGGCGTTCCCGGCGACGTGGACACGGCAGCACAAGGTGTGGCCGTCGGTGGGACGGGTGGACGGCGCCTACGGCGACCGCAACCTCGTGTGCGTGTGCCCGCCGATGGAGAGCTACGCGCTTGCTGCTGACTGACGCTGGCCGTCGCGGCGCGCCCACTCGCCGGACCGCAGTTCGGTGGCAACTGCTGCTCGAGCCGCGAGGGCGCTCGGGCCCCGAGAACATGGCCGTCGACGTGGCACTCCTGGAGCGGGCCGACCGCATGGGCGAGGCGTTTCTGCGGCTCTACCGGTTCGACCCGCCGTGCCTTTCCGTCGGCCGCAACGAAGCATCGGGGGGCTATGACCGCGCGGCCATCGCGCGGCTCGCCATCGACGTCGTGCGACGGCCGACGGGCGGTGGCGCCGTGTGGCACCAGCACGAGTTGACCTACGCGGTCGCCGCCCCGATCGCGCCATTCGGCAGCCTGCGCGTGGCCTACCACGCGATCCACGAGCGGCTCGCGACCGCGCTCCGGTCGCTGGGCGCGGGTGCGACGCTCGCTCTGCGCCGCCCTCCACCGCCTTCCACCGCGCTCCACCGCCCGGCTTCCTGCTTCGCGATGCCCGTCGAGGGCGAAGTGCTCGTCCGCGGGCGGAAGCTCGTCGGCTCCGCGCAAGTGCGCCGCGGTAGGGCGTTCCTGCAACACGGATCGATTCTGCTGGACGGGTCGCAGGACCTCATTCAAGCCGTCAGTCGTAAGCCGCAGG
>Ga0209577_10001180_pt1 | contig 26113 bp, 20 predicted proteins | sample GraSoiAngelo_109_FD_185874 | JGI IMG/M metagenome (GOLD analysis project Ga0209577, IMG submission 185874) | Grasslands soil microbial communities from the Angelo Coastal Reserve, California, USA - 14_0903_12_20cm (SPAdes) (version 2) | ecosystem: Environmental > Terrestrial > Soil > Grasslands...
AGATATCGATCTTTTAATCGACGGCATCAGGCAAAAATTATTTCCGCTCGGCGATGATGTGACTGTGCTCTCGGGTCACGGCCCACCGACAACAATTGGGCGGGAACGGCTGACAAATCCATTTCTACGATGAAACGAGCAGAGCGGTCGACAGGCGTTCAGCTCCCGGCGCTGAGGACAGCGCACGCTACAGACTGCAATGAAAGGCGGACGTGCCCGCCGTAGCCTTGGCGAAGGCGGGTTACCACGGAATCTCTTTGCGATCACGCAGGAATTTGCCGGTAAGGTCCTGCGGCGCTTCGCTGGCGAGCCACACAATCGTGTCCGCGCCTTCTTCCACTGATCGCGTCGCGTTTCCCCCGCCCATGTCCGTGCGAACCCAACCCGGGCAAACGGAATTCACCGCGATTTTCGGCAGCGCTGCTGCGAGCTGCACCGTCACGCCATTCAGCGCGGTCTTCGAAATGCAATAAGCCGGCGCCCCATCGTCAGCGCCGCCGGTCATTTGACCGCCGCCGCTCGAGACGTTGATCACGCGCGGCGCTTTGCTTTTCCGCAGCAGCAGCACAAAAGCCCGCGTCACACGCAGCGGGCCGAGTGTATTTGTCTCCAGCGTTTTGCGCACCAAGTCGTCGCTAGTTTCCAAAATTGCATCGTCTCCATCGACAATGATCCCCGCGTTGTTCACGAGCACATCGAGATGATCCTCGATGTTCGAGAATTCACGCGCCGCAGTGGTAACGCTACCATTGTCGGCAACGTCTATTTCCAAAAATGTCGCCTTGCCGGCTTGTTTTGCGATTTCTTCGGCTGCTTTGCGACCATCCTTTGCATTCCGCGCACCTACAAACACGTGAAATCCTTTGGCTGCGAGCTGTCGCGCCACTTCGCGCCCAATCCCTTTGTTCGCTCCTGTTACCAAAACCGTCTTCATGTCTTATTCATCGAGTTCGTCCGCATTCTCGGTTTGCAAAAAATCCTTCAGCAACGGCTGCGGATTCGCGGGTAATTCCTCCACTTTTTGGAGCTGTTTTGTAATCTTGCGCGAGCGAACATCTACATCATCCATTTTCCGCGCTGCCTGATCGAGTTTGTCCCGTACCGCCGATAACGCCTCGCCGAATTTTCCAAATTCAGTCTTCACTCCGGCCAGTAATCTCCATACTTGGCTCGATTGCTTTTGAATGGCCAGTGTCTGAAATCCCATTTGCAAACTGTTGAGTAAGGCAGCAAGCGTAGTCGGCCCGACGAATGTGACACGACAGTCTCGCTGAACATTTTGGACCAAACCGACTCGACGAATTGCCTCCGCGTAAAGTCCTTCGCTGGGTAAAAACAAGAGCGCAAAGTTGGTTGTTTTTGGCGGATTGACATACTTCTCACAGATATCTTTCGCGCACCGCTTTAGTTGCGTCTCTAAAACCTTTGTGGCTGTTTCTACGCCCGTGATATCGGCCTTTTCCTGGGCCTCAGCCAAGCGCTCGTAATGCTCCATGGGAAATTTGGCGTCAATTGGCAGCCACACTGGCGCTTCATTGTCGTCTTTGCCCGGAAATTTGATTGCGAATTCGACACGATCGTCGGTGTCGTCACGAGTTTTCATATTTTTTGCGACTCGATCAGCGGGCAGCATATCTTCCAACAGGTCGCCGAGCTGCCATTCGCTCCAGCCGCCTCGTGTCTTCACGTTCGTGAGCACACGTTGCAGTCCACCAACATCGCTCGCCAATTGCTGCATTGCGCCAAGCCCCTGATGCACTTGCTCCAGCCGATCACTGACCAGCTTGAAGGATTCGCCCAGCCGCTTCTCGAGCGTGCCCTGCAACTTTTCGTCGACGGTCGCGCGCATCTTGTCGATCTGTTTTGCGTTGTCGTCCTGCAATTGCCCCAGTCGAACATCGACAATGGATCTAACGCCTTCCAACGATCTGGCTAACTCCTCGCGCTGGTTCTTCGCCGCCGCACCTGCTTCTTCGCGATTACGAGAAAATTCGTCACGCAAACTGCGATCGATGATTTCCAGTCGCCGGACCAGTTCCCCTTGAGGATCCGAAGCGACGCCATTACTGCGCCTCGCTAACAAAAAGACCGCAGTAATGAGCAGAGCGCCGGCGACCAATCCACTAATCAAGTAAAGCAGCGCCGTCATCATATCATCAAGAGGTTCCTCGACTTCGCTCAGAATGACAAGACGAGCGATGCGTGGGCCTACTTTTCAAACAGCAGCTCGCTGGCGCGGCTTGTGGCTTTAACGACGGCTTTGATTAGCGTGACGCGGAGCTTGCCTTCTTCGAGTTCAAGAATGCCGTCGATTGTGCAGCCGGCTGGAGTCGTGACGGCGTCTTTGAGAAGCGCGGGATGATCGCCTGTTTCCAGCACGACGCTCGCCGCGCCCTTCATCATCTGTGCCGCGAGAAGAGTGGCTACATCACGCGGCAAACCCACTTTCACGCCAGCTTCGGCCAGCGATTCCAGAATGATATATGCGAACGCGGGGCCGCTTGCGGACAGGCCCGTCACCGCGTCCATGTGCTTTTCGTCCAGCACGATCGTGCGGCCCACCGCGTCGAACATGGTGCGAGCAATTTCGAGATGCTCGGTTTGCGCATGACTCCCGCCACAAATTGCCGTCATTCCGCAGTCGACAGATGCCGGCGTATTCGGCATCGCTCGAACCACCGCTGTTTTATCGCGCTTACCGCCACTGGCCGCGGCGAGTTGCTGCTCGACGAACCCAGTGGGGACGGATGCGGCAACGGAGATTACAAGCGCGTTCTCGCCAATTTCGGGCGCGATCTCTTGCAACACTTGACCAACGGTTTGAGGTTTCACTGTCAGCAGAACGATATCGGCGTCTTTGACTGCTTCGCGATTGTCGTTGGTCACAACGATGCCTAACTCGTGTGCGAGGGCAGCAGCCCTCTCGCCATGTCTCACCGTCGCGGTGACGCGACTCGCCCCAAAGAGTCCCCGCTTCAGATACGCGCGTAGCAGGATACCACCCAGTTTACCGGCTCCAAGCACGGCCAGTCTGCTCTCGGAAAGTTTTGACGACATCCTGGGAAAGTAGCACATGCGTCTCGCTTGTGACTCGAGAAACTCGCAAGCTCGCCACGGGACGAGTGTGTCCAGCCTCGCAAGCCGGAGGCTCACACTACTCTAGAACCGTACCTTCACACCGCCATACGCGACGCGGCCGAGCGCTGGGAAACCGAAGACCTCCGAGTAATGTTCGTTCGTCAAATTGTCCACCCGCCCAAAGATTGAGAAGTGTGGCGTGACATCATACTCTGCGGCGATGTTTACAAAGGAATAATCCTCGATATCGAAATTCGGGAGGCCAAAGTTCAGTTCCTCTCGCGCATTCACGAACTTTGCTTCGACTACCGTGCGCAGTTTTTTGAACGAAAGATACGAAGCAGAAAAATAAACTTCATTGCTTGGTCGGCGGGGCAAACGCGAGCCTTTCGGTTGCGAAATGTCGCTGTTGTCGGTCTTTTCGGCGTCCAGATAAGTGTAGCTCCCCATCAGTGCAAGATTGGGAATTGGTTCCGCACGTAATGCGGCTTCCAATCCCTGCGTTTCAGCAGCGCCGAGATTGAGCGTTTGGAAAAGGCCATTGAACCCAATCACGTTTGACAAATCGTTGTGAAAGTACGTCAAATCGACCGCAAGGCGGTTCTTCCAAAGCTCCTGCCGGACGCCGATGTCCCAGCCGAAATCTTTTTCCGGGTTCAAATTAGGGTTGTTGCCAAAAATCTTGTCCTGACTGCTCGGCGGACTGAACCCCGTCGCGACGCTGGAATGTAATGTCGTGTTCGTCTTTTCGATCTTGTAACTGCCTGCAACACGATAGGTCCACACGCCACCGAACTCGTTGAAATGGTCGAGCCGTCCGCCGGCGACAAAGATCAAATTCTCGATTGGTGTCAGCGTCGCCTGCGCAAAGCCCGCGACCTCCTGTGTGTGGTCGCCGATAAACGTCGGTTGCGGCCCGAACGCTTGTGAAACGAACGGGCGTTCCTGACCTGCATTAACGCGGCTGTAGTAAAATCCCGAAGTCAAAGTGAGCCATGAGGTTGGCCGCAAATTGTTTTGATAATCGACCTGCGTCCGTTCAAAGAGGGCGCGAGTTGGTCCGACAAAGCCGTCCTCGTTCGGATCGTTTACCTGCCTCTCATGATCGTAGCTGAAAATGAATTTGTGGTCCCACCAGTCGGTTGGTCTCCAATCAATGTGAGGTCCGATCAACCAGCGTTCCGTTAGAAAGTGATCAATGGGACGTGGATCAAAGATCGTGTTGGGATTTCCAGTGTCGCTCACGGAATACGTGAACAGGCTGCCGATGTGCAACTGGTCGTTAGGCGACCAACCGAGATTCGCGATCCCAGCAGAGTTGCGGTAGTTATTGTTTGGACGCGCGTTCTCGGTATCGAACCGGCTGCCAGAGATTGAATAATCGAAATCGCCGATTTTGCCGTCGCTCTGCCCCCATTCGCGGAAAGAGTCGTACGATCCGCCCTCGGCGGCGACCATTGCACCCGGAGTTCCTGTGCCTTGTTTTGTGAAGATTTGAATCACTCCAGCGAGCGCGCGCGGCCCGTAAATGGTGCTTTGCGGCCCCCGCACAACCTCGATCCGGTCGATATCGTCGGTGGTAAAGTCAGCGAAGTTCATTGCGCCAGATAAGCCCTGGTTGATCGGAATGCCGTCGAGTAGCACTTGCACGTCTTCGCTCGGCAACCCGCGCATGAAAACGGAAGTCAATTGGCCGGCCGTTCCCGTCTGCACCACGGATAGCCCAGGGACCTCGCGAAGCGCGTCGCTCACGCGCTGGATCTGTTTTTGCTCAATATCTTGCGATGTGATCACGCTCACGCTGGAGGGCGATTGATCCAGCGGAATGTCAAAACGCGTCGCTGAGACCACAACTGCCTCGGCCTCTGCTTCGTTGGGCGAGGGAGTTGGCGTGGTTTCCTGCGCATGACAAACGATTTGCGCAAACACGAATAGCACAACGATGACGACGATTGGGTAGCGCGCGTGTTTCCCCAAGAAGGGGAGCGCGGGCATGTTGCTCGCTCTGTTCGGCATTCTGCCGGACAGCCTCTGTGCGTTCCGCGCAGCGCGTTGCATCGGACACTCCCGACGGCTTTGAGTCGTCGTGGCTGAACATCCGCCGGCAACATGCCGGCGGCAGCGGGCAGAATGCCCGCGGTCCCCAAAACAAACGAACCAGACTGGACGATTTTGCATAACAAGTTACCTCCAACTCAGAGAGTCGGACTTGTTAGGCCGCCACCAGCGGCTGCAGGGTCCAGCTCTCATTCTTCTTTTTGCGAAGAAGTTTTTTCGGCTGTAGTTGGGATCGTTAATCCCGGACGCCGCGACCGGCACGACGGCTACAGCCGAATGAGGTGGACCGGACAAATATTCTGGCTCCTGGCTTATGATGCCTGTGCGGCACCGCACCTTCTTCCCGCCTTCACCGCTTTTCTGTGGCGGCCCCGAATGCTTTCGGGGCACAACCAATGAGCCGCAGGCGGCACGCCTGCCACTACAGCGATTGGCCCAGTGGGAAGTTGTATCCAGTTACAGCAGCGCAACTGCTCCCGATTCTCACGGGATTTCTTGCGCCGATCCACGTTTCCAAACTCGCAAAGAACTAAAACGAGGACTAGCGGCTCACGCTCGCCGCTGCAAGAACTATTTATCTCATGGCGACAAATCGCCGACCCAGGGGTACGATCGAGGCGTTGGCTGCCATTGTTTCTTCTTGCTCCGCGAAAGCTTGAAGAATCACGTCGCGTTTGTCACTCGGAGGGATCGCGCCGGCGATGTACCGAAAGTAATAGGGAGCGTCCTCTTTAATCACACGGTCGAAAATTCTCTCAAGTTGTGCGCCGATCTCAGCGGCCGTGTGCAAGTCGTGCTCATGACATTGCTGCCACGCATTGAACGTCTCCGTCTTTGCCAAAATTTTCTCCAGAAATTCGTCGCCGACGATCAGCTGGCCCGTCGCTTCAAGCGAACGGATCGCGCTACGAAACCACAGCAATGTTTTCTCATCGACAGAATCGTACGCGAAATCCTCGACGATTATGCGCCCGCGCTCGGTCAGGCTTTTCGCTGCGCGTGCAACCGATTCATCGAGCGGATGAATGTGATGGAGGGAACGCGTAAACAGGACTGCATCAAATTGGCCACCATTAAAATCTGGCCACGTCGCTAAACGCGCATCCACGCCCCGGCTTTGGGCAGCGGCGATTGAGTCGCAGTCGGAGTCGATCGCCACCACCTCGTAGCCTTAAACAAGCCGCCAATTCGCCCGCGCCACAGCCGATTTCAAGGATACGCCGGCCTTCAGGGGGAAGGAATCGTTTGACGAAATCATAAGTGTAACGCGTCTCGAACTGCATCCTCGGGTAATTTAACTCGCTGCTTGCGCTTCACCGCTCAAGATTTATCTGTCTTTCGCCAAGGTTCACCTTCCCGAAAATTGCACTCGTCACCCAACTTCGTTATCACCGGCGGCGCCGGATTCATCGGGTCGAATCTGACGCTGGCTTTACAGGAAAAATTTCCCGACGCACACCTCACGGTGATTGACGATTTCCGGTCCGGTAATTTCGAGAATCTAACAGGGTACCGCGGGGATTTTGTCGCCGAAAATCTGGCGACATTTGATTGGCGAGAAAAGTTCGGTGATCCGTCAGCTGCCGGATTGGACGCAATTTTTCATCTCGCATCGATTACCGACACGACTTTGCACGACCAATTCGTCCAGGTGCACGATAACGTGGAGAGTTTCCGTCGGCTCTTGAATTTTGCGCGCCCCACAAAGACACGAATCGTCTACGCTTCTTCTGCCGCCACATACGGTGCCGTCACTCACGCGAGCGTGGAATCAAACGACGCCGCTCCGGCAAACGTTTACGCGTTTTCCAAGGTCATCATGGACAATATCGCCCGACGCGCTGCTGCCGAGTCGCCGGACTGGATCATCGTTGGGCTGCGCTATTTCAATGTTTACGGACCGCGGGAAGCGCACAAGGGTGTGCCCGCAAGCATGGTTTATCACCTGGCGCAACAGATGAAAGCGGGTAAGCGGCCACGTATTTTTAAACACGGCGAGCAGAAACGCGATTTCGTTTACGTTAAAGACGCCGTTGAAGCCAGTATTCGCGCGCTCGACGCAAAAACGAGCGGAATCTATAATCTTGGCACAGGGAAGGCCCGGTCGTTTAACGAGCTCATCGACGTTCTAAACAAATGTCTGGCCACGAACTTTCAGCCGGAATACTTCGATAATCCGTACGCGCACTATCAAAACTTTACGCAAGCTGATGTCACCAGCGCGCGCAGCGCGTTAGGTTACGAGCCGCGATTTTCGCTCGAAGACGGAGTGCGCCATTATATGCAGTGGTTGTACGGAGGCTAGGCCTGCCAGCCTGACTCCGGCGACCGGCATTTTGCCTGCAACCACGCAGTCCATGGCAGCTCAGTTTGCGTTCCTCGGATCTGCGACAGCCATGCTCTGAGCAAAAAAACCAAAATTTCCTTGACTTTTTGAGAGTCTTTCTGGCAACCTAACAAATTCAAGTCGTTGATTTAAAATTCTAACCCACTTCACAGCAAAAATAAATGAAAGCTCCACATTGGTTTACTCGAAATCACCTTCGCTCACAGTTGCGAATGGCAAGTGCACTCACACTAATATCCGCGGCGGCGGCAATGGCCTTTGTTGCGGCGAAACCATCTAGCCCAATCTTGCTGGGGAAATCAGGCAAGACACATCAAGCGATCAATAAATTCAGACCGGATCGCGATCAAATTGGCGGCAACAGGCGGGCCTTACCTGGTCCAGAAACAGATCGCGGGCCAATGGCCGCGGCTGAAGAAGATTATGCAAGGCGCGCCTACCCTGCTACCGACATTCCGTTCACGCTAAGGCTGAACGCGCAGAAAGCGTGGGCGAACGCCAAGTCGCTGGCACCGTCAGCGGGCGTCTGGACTCTCGTAGGCCCGAGCACACCGAATGTTCCTGATATTTTGACTTTCAGTGGGCGTGACTACACGACCTCCGGTCGCATTACTGCGCTGGCCATTACGCCGACTTGCACAAACAACGACTGCATGCTCTGGGTTGCAGCCGCCGGCGGCGGTGTCTGGCGCACAAGCAAGGCGCTCGCAAACCCGCCAAACTGGACATTCGTGTCGAGTAGCTTCGCCACCAATTCGATCGGGACGCTGACTTACGACGCTGCGACCGCCACGCTCTACGCGGGAACCGGCGAGGCGAACGCATCGGCTGATTCGGAAGCCGGTTTTGGTATTTACAAATCAACCGACAACGGTAACACGTGGACGCAGCTGGTTGCGAACACACGCGTCGCAGCGATGCCGACCGGGTGCGGGGCCTCGCCTAAGTATACCGGTCCGGCTTTCAACGGCCGCGCCATTTCATCTATCAGGGTTAGCGGCAGTACCATGTATGTCGGTTCAACGCGCGCCGTGCGCGGAGTGAGCTCCGTTACGGGTGGAACCGTCAGCTTGGCTCCGGGCCTGCCGCCACCCGGATTGTGGAAGTCTACCGACGGCGGCGCGAACTTCACGCAGCTCAGCCCGGAAGGTGTCTGCCTGAACCCGTTGCTGAAGGGCGACGCCGGGAAGTTCCAATCGACCTTCGGCTCGGCGCGTGGCGTTAACCACGTCGAATTTGATCCGAATTATGCGACCAATACGACGCTCTACGCAGCTGCGTTCCCCAGGCTTACCGCAAGTGGAGGAGGCGTCTGGCGCTCGACCGATGATGGCGCTACGTTCACGCAGATTAAGACCGCGCTCGATCCTGCCAATATTAATGACCGGGCCGAGTTCGCGGTCACGACCGCCAGCGGGCTAACGCGGATGTATGTGGGCGATGGCAACACCGGATCACCGACTGCACACGTTTTTCGCAGCGATGACGTCGCGACTGGCGTGCCGGTGTTTATCGATCTGACGGCGATGGAGTCGCCAGCTGGCCAAACTGATAACTACTGCTCGGGGCAATGCTGGTACGATAATTTTGTCGTCACGCCGGCAGGTTTTCCGGACAGCGTATATATCGGCGGCTCGTTCGACTATACAACGTACGGGTTCGCGACAAACGGCCGCGGCGTTCTCTACTCGACCGATGCTGGTGCATCGTTCACCGACATGACATGGGACGCGACAACTAAGCCGACACCGCCGGGAAGCTGCTGCCAACCTAACCCAATTGCGCCGAATGGAATGCATCCTGACCAGCACGGATTTGTCGTTAGTCCAACTAACCCCGGCCTGTTCTTCGACGGTTCGGACGGCGGTCTGGTGCGCTCGGATGGAGCTTTTTCGAACATCTCTTCGCAGTGCGCGAACGTCCGCGGGCTTACCGGAGATGATCTGGCGCTCTGTCAACAGCTTTTGTCGCAGGTGCCAAGCCACCTCCACAGTCTGAACAAAGGTCTCTCGACTATTCAGTTCCAGAGCGTTTCGGTTGCTCCAGACGACTCCACGCATTTGCAGGGCGGGAATCAAGATAATGGCACATTTCAAACCAATGGCTCTTTCGCCACATGGATCCAGGAGATTTATGGCGACGGCGGCCAGTCGGGTTTCAACGTCGGCAATTCCGCGCTGCGGTTCAACACCTTCTTCGCAAATTACACGGATGCGAACTTCCAGAACGGCGACCCAAGCAAGTGGGTCGTTATCTCCGGCCCGCTATTTGCCGAGACCTCGGCATTCTACAAGCCGATCATCGCAGATCCGTTTGTTGCCGGGACGATCTTCTTGGGCGAGCAGAGCGTCTGGCGGACGCAGGATTGGGGCGGCGACCCGACGTTTCTTGAGGCAAACTGTCCTGAGTTCACCACTGCCGGAAACCAACCTGGGTGCGGTGACTTTGTCATCATCGGAGATGGCGTTCCATCAACGCAACTAACTTCCTCGGATTGGGGCGATCTTTCCGGCGGCACTGTTGCCGCCGTTGAGCGGAGTTCAACCGATTCCAATACAATTTGGGCCGCCACGTCAACCGGCCGGGTGTTCTTCTCGGGCAACGCCGATGCAGCGGCAGGCTCAGTCGTCTGGGAGCGCCTCGACTCCTCGTCAAACAACGATCCGCCTCGATTCGTGAGCGGTATCACGATCGATCCCGCGAATTCAAGTCACGTTTGGATCTCGTATTCGAGCTATAGCGCCCTGACCCCGCAGACGCCAGGCCACGTCTTCGAAGTGACCCGAACTGCGCCTTCGAGAGCCACGTGGAGGAGCCTCGACAGCCCGGGTGGAGTCCCGTTTCCGGACTTCCCGGCGACTGACATCGCTCGTGATTCGAACGGGGACCTCTATGTCTCGAATGACTGGGGCGTCCTGATCCTTGCCAACAGCTCCGTTTCATGGGTACCCGCTGGCACGGGACTGCCCATGGTTGAAGTCGCAGGGCTCACAATCGTCCCCAGTGCGCGGGTTCTCTACGCTGCCACGCACGGGCGGAGCGCCTGGAAACTGAGATTGCCATAAACAAAGGCTAAAGCGTTGGGCGGGATAGTGAAAATCTATCCCGCCCATTTTATGTGGCACAGGGTTCTCCCCTTGCGGGAGGGATTGCCCCGGCGAACAGCTATGTAGAGCGGGCAAGCCGCCTCGCCTGGTTATCGAAGTAAAACGGCCTCTGCTCTAAATGAACGCGTTACACGGTTGCACATCTAATCGTTTCAACCGGTAAATCCGATTGAATGCCGTCATGTCTTCGTTCCTTAAGTGTCTTATTGCCGTTTGCTTCTTTTCGGGGGTCGCTGGTATGGCAATCGAGCCGCCGGGCTTCGTGGAAGGACATTTGAAGATTCTTCCGGCGAAAGAAGTCGAGCTTGCCGATGGAAATGCGCCTGCAATCACGGCTGAAAACTATGCCCAATATCCGCTGCTCATCTTGAGCCAAGCCGGAAACAAAGAAATCGGGCGGGTTACTGCCGACGGGAATGGAAACTTTCGCACTGCATTGCCGCCGGGCGATTATGTCTTGGATGTGCAAGGACGCGCACGCGGTCATGTTCGCGCGAAACCACAACGATTCACGATTGTTTCGAACCACACAGTGCGCGTCGATATGGATATCGACACAGGTGTCCGCTAGATTGGTCCTCTATGCGCAGGGAACCTCTCAAGACAGTTTGCGCATTTGGCCGCAATTGTGATCCACCGAACCCGCTTGAAAGAAACAAAATCGACGGACAGCTCGGATCGCAATCCACACTCTAGCCTTCCCAGAAAAACTTGGTCGGCCGATGAATTTCCGCCGGAAGACTTTTGTGCACGGGACAGTTGAGCGCAGTTTGCTCAAGAACCTCCCGGTGCGGATGATCGGGCGCGAGCGGGATATGGACTTCTGAGGGAAGCGCGACTATCCGCCTCGGCGCGTCCTTCGACATTTGCTTTTGCACCGACACAGCCATACCGCGCAGATCAACTCCGAGGTCCTCCGCCTTAATTCCCATTGTCGTGCTGATGCATGTGGCGAGGGCGGTGGCAACAAGATCCGTAGGCGAGAAAGCTTCGCCTTTGCCCTTGTTATCGCTCGGCGCGTCCGTAGAAATTTTTGATTGCGATGGGCCGTGCGTCGCGTCGCAATGCAGGCCGCCGGTGTAAGTGACGTCAACTTTGACCATGCTAAATTATGCGAGGTTTTCGCGACATTGTCATATCGAGCGAAGTCGCGACATTTCTCAAGTGATCAATGCTCTGGGCTGCGTTCACATCGCTCCACCGTCCAGAGAGTGGCCCCAGTCGTAGGCTCCATGCCCATCATCTTACTAGTGTCTAAAATAAGGACTTACTCTACAGGTAACTGAACTTATCTGACCGCTTCTCTTCTAAAAATACTGCCACCGTAACCGACGGCCGTTCCATTATTTGCGCCAGTGCAGGAAATTCTCGAAAGATCGTAGTCTGTGGGAGTCGTTTCAGAGACCCAGTTTTCTCCTCCGTCCGTTGTCCGCAGGATGATACCAAAAACGCCGCAAATCATGCCGTGGTTCGCATCGGTAAAGGAAACACCAGTCAGTAACTCGGGTGTTCCACTTTGTTGCGGCACCCAGTTATTACCGCCGTCTGTCGTTCTAAGTATTATTCCAAATTGACCGACCGTTGTCCCAGTATTCGTGTCGGTAAAAGAGACGCGTGTGAGATCGTACAGGGTCCCACTTGTCTGCTGGATCCAGGCGTTGCCACCGTCAGTTGTCCTTAGAATTACGCCGGCGCCGCCCACAATTGTTCCGGTAGTAGCATCAGTCCGCGAAACGCCTGTCAGAGGAACATACGGAGCGCCCGGCTGGCTTACCCAATTGTCTCCTCCATCGACTGTGGTAAGGATGGTACCGCCGTAACCAACTGCTGTCCCATGATTCGCGTCGGCAAAATCCACGGCCCAGAGATCGGCTCCTGTTCCGCTGTGCTGTGGAACCCAATTCTTCCCTCCATCGCTTGTCCGCAGTATTGTGCCGAATTCACCGACCGCCGTCCCGGTATTGGCATCGGAAAAGGAGACACCCAAGAGGGTGTTGGTCGTCGAGCTCGTTTGGCTAACCCACGTCCGGCCAGCGTCAGTTGTGTGGAGGATAGTTCCAGAGTCGCCAACAGCTGCTCCGTTGTTTGCATCGCTAAAGGAAACGTCCTCCAGCGAAAGCATCGTAACCGCGCTTGATTGATTAACCCAGCGGGTGCCTCCGTTGGTGGTATGAACGATCTCGCCCAGGGAACCAACTGCCACGCCAGCATTCGTGCCGATCAGGGAAGCGCCAACCAATCCGTTACTCGTTCCGCTTGCCTGGCTCACCCACGTTTGTCCTGCATCTGTTGTTCGAAGAATAGTGCCCGCTTCACCCACAGCTATACCGTTATTTGTATCGGAAAAGGAAACGCCCCAAAGAAAGTTGGTTGTCCCACTTGCCTGGTGAGACCATCTAGCTCCTCCATTTGTTGTTCTGAGAATCGTGCCATCTTCACCTACAGCTGTCCCGTTATTTGCATCGGTAAATGAAACACCGTAAAGAAACTCGCTGGTCCCACTTCTCTGACTAACCCAATGGGCGCCGCCATCAGTTGTCCTGATGATTAGTCCATACCAGCTGACAGCTGCTCCATTGTTAGCATCGCTAAACGAAACCGCATTCAGGTTGTTAGTCGTCCCACTCACCTGGCTCATCCAGTTAGCTCCGCCATCGGTTGTTGTGACGATCACCCCGTTCTCGCCTACCGCGGTTCCCGTATTGGCATCGATAAAAGACACCGCCAGGAGCGCGTCGGTTGTTCCACTGGTCTGACTGATCCAATGCCGGCCTCCATCGGTTGTCCTAAGGATGGTCCCATTCACACCGACCGCCGTTCCGATGTTTGCATCGACAAATGAAACTCCATAAAGCCAATTGGTTGTTCCGCTCGGCTGGACGATCCAGTGGCGACCTCCATCCGTTGTCCTAACGATGGTCCCATGGAGACCAACAGCCGATCCGTTGCTTGCATCCGTAAATGAGAGCCCAAAGAGGTCATTGCCCTGGGGCAATGGGTTTTGCCAAACCCACCGTACCCCGGCGTGAACCAAGGTTTGGTCACCGCTCGCGTGCTGTGCGAATATCGGCCGTGTCGGATAAGCGACGGCAAGAGCAACACCTAACAGAAAGGAACCCTGAAAGAGTTGCTTCTTAATAGTAGCTGTGGTGTGTCTGTTCATTTTGCTCCTTCTTGTTGGAATTTACAATTCTACATCTTTTTAGCTGTCTCACCCGTTATTGATGGCCCTTGCCGTCCATGACAACACGTTGCCGCGCTATGTCTTGATCAGTGGCGGAGGAATGTCTTCCGTCGGCCCGACGTCGATGCCACGCCGGAGTTTGCTGTGCCGCACGCTGTAAAGGAAATAAATCAGGAGCCCGATTCCGAGCCAGACCACAAAACGAATCCAGGTCATCACCGGCAAGCTCAACATCAGAGCCAGGCACATGAATATGCCGAGGATTGGAAAAACCGGAACGAACGGGACACGAAATGGACGCGGTCGTTCGGGATCGACGCGGCGCAGCACGTTCACACCGAGGCAAACCAAAATAAACGCGAAGAGCGTGCCGATGTTGGTGAGATCTGCGAGCTCGCCAATGTTTGTAACCATCGCCACGCCGGCGACTACAACTCCGGTCCAAATAGTCGTGATGTGCGGTGTCCGGAAGCGCGGATGAATTTTGGCAAAATATTGTGGCAGCAAACCGTCGCGCGCCATCGCCATGAAAATCCGCGGCTGCCCAAGCTGAAAGACGAGCAGCACTGAAGTCGTGCCTGCAAGCGCGCCCGCGCTCACCAGCGCCTGCGCCCATGGTTTGCTCGCAAAGGCGGTAGCAACAGCCGCCGCGTCGCCCATGTAGATCGTGTATTTCTTTATTCCTGTGAGTACGGCCGACATCAGCACGTACAGCACCGTGCAGATGACCAGACTGGCGATGATCCCGATTGGCATGTCACGCTTGGGGTTGCGCGTTTCTTCCGCGGTCGTCGAAACGGCGTCGAAGCCGATGAACGCGAAGAACACAATCGCGGCGCCACTCATCAAGCCAGGGAAACCATGCGGCATAAACGGATGCCAGTTCGTCGGATTCACCATGAATGCCCCAAACGCAATCACGAACACAACAACGGCAGTCTTGATGATCACAATCGTTGTGTTCGTGTACGCGCTTTCTCGAATCCCCTGAACAAGGACAACGGTGACAGCCGCGACAATTAGCACGGCCGGCAGATTAATCGCGATCGAGTGACCGGCGATCACGGGCAAGATCGTGGATGAAAATTTCGCTACGGTATCGCCGCTCTTAGCAATGGTCTCCAGCGCCGTTTGGTGATCGGAGACAAGCCAGAGTGGAAATTTTATGCTCAAACCGAAAGGCAAATTGCCGCACAAATCGACGAAATATCCCGACCAGCTCACAGCCACCGCCATGTTGCCCACTGCATATTCCAGGATCAGGTCCCAACCGATGATCCACGCCACGATCTCGCCGAGTGTCGCATAGGAATATGTATAGGCAGATCCCGAAACCGGAATCATCGACGCGAGTTCGGCGTAACAAAACGCCGCAAACGCGCAAGCGATGCCCGCCACGATGAACGACACGGCGATGGCGGGACCTGCGCCCGCGCGTCCAAGGAGGACGTCTGTACCCGAGAACCAGGCTTGAATAAAGTTGATGACTGGCGTTTCAAGACCCGACGCAAATGTCTGGCCGGCCGCGGCGGTTCCAGTGAGTGAGAAAATTCCCGCGCCAATGACTGCGCCGATGCCGATGCAGGTCAGTGCGAGCGGTCCGAGTGTGCGTTTCATTTGCCGCTCCGGCGCCTCTGCTTCGGCGATGAGATGCTCCGGGCTTTTCGTTCTGAACAGTTGAAGTGCCACCGCGGGAGATCGTGTCATCAAGCGGTTGCCTCGGTCAATCGAAAGCTTTGCACCAACGAGAATCGAGCGGGGACGCGTTGATGCTCATCGACGCCGAGAAAATGTTTTTGTAAGCTCGCGGTGATATGGCCGATGAGCCGGCAAAGATTATTCTCGGCGACACAGCGATTTCCGCCATCGAGGGAACTCCCGGCCGGCGATGGTTTCATCGAAAGAAAGACCGAGAGAAACCGCCGACGCGCTGCGAGAATTGCGGCGCTGAATTGCAGGGCCATTGGTGTGCACACTGCGGACAACCGGCGATCGACTACCGCCGGTCGTTCCGGCACGTTATCGCCGATTTACTCGACGAGTTCCTGAATTGGGATTCGAAATTTTTCGCGACCATTGCGCTTCTCATCTTTAAACCGTGGCGGTTGACCAACGAGTTTCTGGCCGGCAAACGAGTCCGCTATGCGAATCCACTCCGGCTTTATCTCCTCGCTAGTATCCTGTTTTTCTTTGCCGTTAATTACGGAACCAGAGGGATCAAGTTCGAGCCAGGAAAAATCGGTCCCAAAGATCGCGCAGAGCTGGAAGCCGACTTGAAGAACACAGATTTGCCACCAGAAGCGCGGGAGAAATTGCAAGCATTACTACAGGAATCTTCCCCTTCGCCTGCTCCCTCGCCTGTCACCAGCCCGTCCTCGCCTCCACCTTCGGCTCAAACCAGTCAACAGAAGAAGGAATATGGAAAAATCGGCGAGCGACCGTTCGTCGCTTTTGACGATGCGAAATCCACCACGCCATTCGAACGCTGGATCGAAGCGCGCGCGAAAGAGAAGATGGGGGAGCACGGAACAAAGATGGGCCTCTTCATCAGCACACTGTTCAGCAATCTGCCTTACATGATGCTCTGTTGCATTCCGCTCTTTGCGTTTGTTCTAAAGGTTCTTTACGTCCGCCGTCATATCTTCTACATCGACCATCTGATCTATGCGTTGCACATTCACACCTTCTTCTACACCGCGGTCATGCTGATCGTGCTGGCGACAATTGGGCTCAATCGTTTCGCGTCTGGTCCAATTGCGGGATGGATGATCGCGTTCCTATGGATCGGGTTTGTGACGCAAATTTTCCTGTCAATCCGATACGTTTACCGCCAAGGCTGGTTCATCAGCATTTTCAAATTCCTTTTTGGCGGATTTGTGTATCTCATCGTCCTCGTATCCGCACTCGCGGTGACTTTCTTCGCTACACTTGCATTGCCATGAGAAGAATCATCGCGCTGCTTTTTGCCTTGGCGGCGTCTCCCGCCTCAGTTTTTTGCGGTGATCGGCACGTCGCGTTCGAGCGCAACGATGCGATTTACATCGCCAACCTTGACGGTACCGGTGAGAAAAAGATCGCTGACGGAATTTTCCCAGCGATCTCGCCCGATGGAACTCGAGTTGCGTTTAACACCGTCGAAAAAACGAGCGCCACAAGCTTTGTGCGCCACATGGCAGTTGTCGATGTTGCCACAGGAAAAGTTGACGTATTCAAAGATGTTCCGAGCGATAATTCGTATTACCCGAGCTGGACATCTGACGGGAAACAAATCCTTTTCACCACGCGACCGCACGAAGTCTGGGATCTCGTGATGATGAATTCGGACGGCACGAATTTCCGCGTGCTCAAGCCGGGCGTGCAAAATGAAGTGACGCGTTACTCGCCGATTTTGGGGCGCGACGGCCAATCGTTCTTCTGCGAAGACATGACGAACATTTATCAGATTGGGCTGGATGGCGCGGTGCGCGCGCAATGGAAGATCAATAAGAGCGTGCCGAACGGCGATATGAGCGGCGACGGTCGGATCGATGTTTCACCGGATGGCAAGCGATTGCTTTTGAACATCGACATGGGCGAAGAATCCGGTCGAAAGGATTGGGACGGGCCGTTGCCGGCGCTCTGGGCGTTCGACCTCGAATCGCAAAAGGCCACGAGGCTGACACCAAAGAAATTGTTTGGCTGGGACGGCGTTTGGCTCGACAACAGCAACATTCTTTTTCTCAGCCGCGCCGCAGGTGAAAAGGAAGATTCGATTTATCGAATGTCCGTCGACGGAAAAAATCTAAAACGCCTGATCAAGAATGCGCGCTTTCCAAGCGTGAGCACGCTCTAGCTCAAAATGGAGCGAATTGCTCTTTGCCTGTTTGTTTGTGTTGCGTTGTGCGGGCTGATCAGCGCGGCAGAGCGTAAAATCGCCTATGAACACGATGAAAAGATTTTTGTCGCCAATGTTGACGGCACGCACGCGAAGAAAATTGCCGACGGCGCATTGCCTGAGGTTTCTCCAGACGGGACACGAATCGCGTTCAACACTGAAGGCGATGCGAAGAATCGTCCCGGTCCGGAGCGTCACATTGCAATTGCCGACATCGCCAGCGGCAAAGTGACAGTTTTACCAAATATCCCGAGCGACAATTGTTTCGGTCCGGTTTGGTCGCTGGATGGAAAACAGCTCGCTTTTTCAATTATGGCAGACAAGGCATGGCAACTCGGTTTGGTGAATGCAGATGGTTCCGGATTCCGGTTTGTGAAGAATGCAGAGCTAAGGCCCGAAGCGTTTGGTGCGCCAGAATGGGCGCGAGATGGCGAATCGATTTTCTGCCACGATCTCGACAATATTTATCAGATCGATCTGGATGGAAAGATTTTGAAGAAGTGGGAGCTCTCGAAAATCTTGACTGACGCGAGCATGAACGGCGGCGATCGGCTGAGTGTTTCGCCGGACGGCAAGTCGCTGCTGATGGATGTCGATTGTGGCTCGGAGCACGAGCGAAAAAACTGGGAAGTTCCGCAACCCGCGATTGAAAAGCTCGATCTCGACGGCGACAAGGCGGTCCGTGTCACTGGCAAAGACGATTTTGTTTGGGAACCGTTTTGGCTGAGTGCCAACGAATTCCTCTGCATCATTCAAAAGGAAAACGAAAAGGAGCCGTCGATTTATCGAATGCCGCTGGACGGCAAAAATCCGACGCAGCTCGTGAAACACGCGCGAACGCCGAGCGCGACCGCGCCGTAGCACTTACGTCCTAAACATCAACGTCGTGTTGAGCGCAGCGCTGCAACGAAATGCGAAGCATGAGGCCAGGCTTTCAACATCTTTGATCCGATGCTTTCGCAAGGATTACTAAATTAATCCGAGATTCTTCGTTTCGCTCAGAATGACCGTTGAGGTGGCTTTTGGATCTGAAATGCGATCTAGCTCAGAAGCTCTTTCGCTTTCGAAAGCGCGTCCGCTACTTTACTGGCGTCTTTCCCAGCTCCTTGCGCGCTTTCCGGCCGACCGCCGCCTTTTCCACCGACGATAGGCGCGATCTGTTGGATTAGCTTGTTCGCCTGAAATCTCGAGGTGAATTCGTTAGGCACATAAACGACCAACGCGACTGATGCGTCTCGTGAGCCAACAAGAAAAATCGGGCCTTTGAATTTGGACTTCAACGCATCTACGATTGCCTGCAGCAGTTTTCCATCCGCATCCGGTACTTCCGCCAGGCAGAAATTTTTTCCCGCATGCGATTGCGCCAGGCCGCCGGCGATTTGAGCAGCCCTGCTCTTCAGCTCTGCCTCCGCGGATTTCGCTGTTTTCTTTTCCCATTCGCGAACTTCGGCGTCGATCTTTTCGAGATGCGCCGCGCGCGCGTCGATTTGTTTCAGCATTTCGGCTGTCGGCGCATCATCTTGGAAAGCCGGCAGCGGGGCGATGTCTGGTTGCTTACGTGCGAGCGTCTGAAACTTGTCTTGCTGTTGCGCCGCTTCCTGCATGGCCCAGGCCCGAGCCGCGTCCCCCGCGACTGCTTTGATGCGCCGGGTTCCCGCGGCGATGGCTTCTTCTCTAATGATCCGAAACGGTCCAATCTCGCCGGTCGCTTTTACGTGGGTGCCGCCGCACAGTTCCATCGAGTAACCGTTGAGCTCGTGAGGCGCTCCGCCGATTTGCAGTACGCGAACCGTCTCGCCGTATTTCTCGCCAAAGAACTGAATAATCTCTTTTCGCTGCTTCGCTTCCGCATACGGAATCTCCGTCCAGGAAACCGATGAATTCTCTGTGATCTTTTGATTCACCAATCGCTCCACATCGCGTTTTTGTTCCGGCGTCAGCGGTGCGCTTGAAAAGTCGAATGTCAGTTTGTCGGGACCGACGTAGCTGCCTTTTTGTGAAGCATCGCGCGAGACGATTTCGTGTAACGCCCAATGCAATAAGTGCGTCACCGTGTGATGACCTTGAATCGCTCGACGTCGTGCAGCATCTACGCGAAGATGTAGTAGCGCTTCAGGCGTCCAGTCGAAACCTTCAACATCCCCGAGTTTCAAATAGAAAGTGTTGTTTTCCTTTAGAGTATTCGTAACGCGAACGATTTTTCCATCTTCGATGAATTTCAATTCACCGGTGTCTCCAACCTGCCCCCCGCTCTCAGCGTAAAGCGGAGATACATCAACAATCGCCCATTTGTCGCCACTACCGGTCCCTCCGGCTTTTTCGATAATCTTGAATAGCTTAGCGTCGGCCTCCAATCGATCGTAGCCGACGAACCTCGTGGGAAAATCAACGACATGATGAACAGTTATCGCGGATTTCTTTTGAGCCGCTCGCGCGCGCTCACGTTGCTTTTCCATTTCGACCTCAAATCCTTCGCTATCGATTGGAATGCCACGTTCACGTGCCAATAGCTCAGTTAGGTCGATGGGAAATCCGTACGTGTCGTAAAGAAAGAACAGAAACTCTCCATCGAGATAGAGCTTAACCCTACCTTCGGGACTCTTTTTAGGACGCACTGCGCGCATTCCGCGAATTCGCTGTTGTTCGTCAGGAGCTTCCATGTACCCCGAATCAGTCGCGCCGCGCTGCTCCATGTACGAATAGAAGGAAGCAGCTTCTTCGAAAATCGTCAGACCGGTATCGAGCGTTTTGTTAAACGATTCTTCTTCGCGCCGAATTGTTTCCTCAATTGGTTTTTGCTTGGCGCGGACTTCGGGGAAAACATCGCCCATGGTTTTCGCGACGACATCGACCAGTTTGAAGAAAAACGGTTCATGAAAGCCTAACGAACGCCCATAACGAATGGCGCGGCGCAAAATGCGCCGCAACACATAACCGCGACCTTCATTTGATGGAATGATTCCGTCGGCGATCGCAAAGCTGAGGGCGCGGATGTGATCGGCGATGACGCGAAAGGCGATGTCTATCTTCTGTTGCTCGCTTTGGTGTTGTAGGGCGGCTGTGTCAGCCGCCGGCGTCTCACAGAGACGCCCTACAATCGGCAGCAGGCTGGCGCATTTCTTGCCGCTCAGTTTTTCAATCTCATCGAAAATTGGGCGGAAGACATCGGTCTCGTAATTCGAAATTGTTCCGGAAAAATCGCTGAGATTCTTGGTGCCTTGAATGATTGCGACGGCGCGCTCGAAACCCATTCCGGTATCGACATGGCGCGCTGCCAGTGGCACATACTCGGTCTGGCCGGGGTAACCGCCCCCGGCTACAGGCTGTGCGTTGAACTGGATGAACACCAGATTCCAAATCTCGATGCAGCGCGGGTCGTTTTTGTTCACAAGTGCGCCGCGCGTATCGCCATCTGGCGTGAGATCGATATGCACCTCCGAGCACGGTCCGCACGGGCCGGTGTCGCCCATCATCCAGAAATTGTCGGCTTTCCCGCTGCTCAGAACATGAATAGTCGGATCAAGGTCGGCTTCGCGGAACAAACGCGCCCAGTGATCGTACGCCTCCTGGTCAAACTCGCTCGGCTCACCGGGCCCGGGCTGGTAAACGGTCGCGTAAAGCCGTTGCGCCGGAAATTTCCAGCGTTCGACCAGTAATTCCCACGCCCAGTCGATCGCTTCCTTTTTGAAATAATCACCGAAACTCCAGTTACCGAGCATCTCGAAAAACGTGTGGTGATACGTGTCGAGGCCGACGTCTTCGAGGTCGTTATGTTTTCCTCCGGCGCGAATGCATTTTTGCGTATCGACGGCGCGCGGCGGATTCCATGGCGGTTTCTGTTGCCCGAGAAAAATCGGCACGAATTGGTTCATGCCAGCATTTGTGAAAAGGAGATTCGGCGCGTCCGGCAACAGCGATGACGACGGCACGATGGTGTGCTTTTTGTCGCGAAAGAAATCGAGAAATGATTGCCGAATCTCAGCCGAAGTCATCGTAATCACGAATAAACACGAATTTCAGGGAACCTGAAACCGCAAGCTTTTGCCAGTGGGAGCGCGCTGCGCTGATCCCCGCCGCTGCAGCGTCCTACCGTATGCTACGAAGTTAGCTTTTGTCTTCGTCGAGCTTCGCTTTGACAGCCGACTCGATTTCTTCGTAAAGCGCCTTGTCGTTCTTCAAAACTTCCTTGGCAGCGTCGCGGCCCTGGGCAAGTTGCGTCCCCTTATAATTCAGCCAGGAACCACGTTTCTCGATCACTTGCTTCTCCAAAGCCACATCGAGCAGGGCGCCGGCTGACGAAATTCCCTCATTGTACATGATGTCGAACTCGGCTTCGGTAAATGGCGGCGCTACCTTGTTCTTCACCACTTTGACGCGCGTGCGGTTACCCGTGACGACGCCGTCGGTCTGTTTAATGGCCCCAATCCGACGGATATCGACCCGCATACTGGCGTAAAACTTTAAAGCTCTTCCGCCAGGAGTGGTCTCCGGGTTTCCAAACATCACGCCAATTTTTTCGCGGATTTGATTTGTGAAGATGCAGCAGGTCCGTGCTTTTGAAATCAGCGACGTGAGCTTGCGCAGTGCTGCGCTCATCAAGCGTGCCTGGGCGCCAACGGTCGTATCGCCGATTTCGCCTTCCAGTTCCGCTCTCGTCACCAGCGCCGCCACTGAGTCGAGTACGATCACGTCCAGCGCGTTGGAGCGCACTAGCGTCTCGCATATCCGCAGAGCTTCCTCACCGGAGCTAGGCTGCGAGACCAGTAAATCGTCAAGGTTGACGCCCAGTCTTTTTGCGTAGCTAGGATCCAGCGCGTGCTCGACATCGATAAACGCGGCAAGGCCGTCGCGCTTTTGCGCCTGAGCGATGACCGTAAGCGCAAGCGTTGTTTTGCCCGAAGATTCAGGGCCGAAAACTTCGACCACTCGTCCGCGCGGAAATCCACCCACTCCGAGGGCGCGGTCGATCAAGATGTTTCCAGTTGGAATGACATCGATATCAACGATCCTTTCGCCGCCCAAACGCATGATCGCACCTTCGCCGTAATCTTTGGCGATCTGCTGGATCGCCAGATCGAGGTTCTTATTTCGAGCAGCAGCCAGTTTATCAGCGGCTGTTTTGTCTTCGGTCTTTGTCGCCATATCAGGATGACCTAAGTACGACGTCGCTGGCGATTCGCCAAGCAGAAAAGCAGCGCCGCACCCTGGCAGCACCGAAAAGGGCGCGAGCTTCACGCTCACGCCCTTCCATTTCGATGATGCTGATTCTCAGGAAACAGTGATCTTACGCGGCTTCACATGTTCGGCCGTGGGCAGAGTCAACCTCACCAAGCCCTGGTCGATTTTTGCGCTGATTTTGTCGCCATCGATTGATGGATCGAGCTCGAACACGCGCCGGAAATTTTCCGGACGCGATTCGCGATGAACCAACGTTCCTTCCACCGTGGGAAGCGAACGCCGGCCAACGATCGTCAGCTCGTTGTTTTCGACCGAAATATCGAGGCCATCTTTTTTCACGCCAGGCATTTCGATCTCGAGCATGTAGCCATCCGCAATTTCTGTGACGCTGGCGGGCGGCGTAATGAACTGCTCCGCCTGGCCGCGATCTGCCTCGCGAGTTTCTCGGGTTAAACTGTTCATTGTTTGAATTCCTTTCAGTTTTCTCGGTTTAACTCACCTGAATTTGTTTCGGTTTTGCTTCCTCAGCCTTGGGCAATGTTACCTTGAGGATTCCCTCCTGGTAAGTGGCACTGACCTTAGTGGCATCGACACGGGTCGGAAGCGCAATGCTACGGCGGAATGTCCCGACGTAGCGCTCACTCCGCTGAGCTGTTTCACCGTTGGTGCTCTCGCGTTTACGCTCGCCGCTGATCGTCAGCGCCCCATCATGCAAAGAAATATCAATTTCTTCCTTACGCATGCCGGGCAACTCGACGACGGCGACCACATTGTCGCCGCTCTCATAGAGATCGAGTGCCGGTGACCACCCGGTAAAGAGTTGCCCCGTGCGGCCGAAACTCGACCAGAACGGCATGTCAAACAACGAGTTCAACTCGTCCCTGAGACTACTCCAGCGATCCAACGTCGACCACGGCGCCGAATCCGGAGCTTGATAACGAATTAGATTCATAATTTTGGAATCTCCTTTCTTGGAATTGAGAATTTAAAGTTCAGCAGTCCGACATAGCTGCCTGCGTGCCAGAAAGATTGTTGACGTCGCCGTGATTCTAAAGCGGCTAAAGTCAGTAGCTTACGTAGAAACGCAGCAACTCTTCATTCCCAACCGCTGGCCTAATCTGACACAGCGAAATTATCGATGCTCCAAACATTGAGACAAATTTTCACTACCCCCGCCAGCGTAGGCTGCCAGCGGCTTGACAATTTAATCGTGAAACGGTTACGAGTCGCATTGTGACCTCGCTGAACGAAAGCCGTTCCGAACTCGATGCGATCACTGCAGACATCGAGCTTACTCTTGTGAGTATCATTCAGGGTGTCGCGCTCACGGTGCTGATCGAAACGTCGCGCGAGGCGATTGCCAAACTAGACTGGCTGATGTGGCCATACGTGCTCTCGGGTCTGATCATTATCCTGATCTTCTGGTCGCGAGTGGTGTTGCACATTCTTATGGTGATTCGCTGGCCCTTAGAGTTCGGGCACAATTTTCTGTATATTGCCTGTGCGCTCGTGGAAGCGTTGTCATTCGCACAACTTGGCAGCCCTGGCCGCTGGTTCGCATTTGTAGCGGCCTTTCTCGCCGTCGGTTGGTTGCTGTTTGCGTATGATCTGCGCCTCATTCGCATGCGAGTGCGCGATCGCACTGGAGAGGTGAGCAACCGTTTGTACGCGCTCGTGACGCGCGACCAGTGGCTCAACCTCGGTTTGTTGTTGCCTGGTTTCTTTCTCGTGAATGTTGGCTGCGCGGTCGCAATTCATTTGCGACCGGAGTTTTTTCTCGCCCGAGATGGACACATTTGGCTGATCGCGCTGCAAGTGATGGCTTTCGGCGGATATTTGTCATACGTGGTGGCCTTCTATACCAAACTCGCGCCCTTGATCGCGTCGGTGCGCTCGGAATGGAGGAAAGGCCGCGCCAATGGAACGTCCAGTTAACTGACCGGATCCATGCGGAGTTGAGGATTCCATTCTGCTGCGCGCTGAGCCAAATTTTTCACGCGAGTGAGAGGTCGTCCACCAGCAGGCCCATCGGCTTTTGATGAATTTGGTCTGTGATCGGTTTTTGCCTTTTTGCCGCCTGTTCGAGTTGCTGGTTTCTCCGCGGCATTTCGACGCCTTTGCTCGACGCATTGATTCTTTCGCGATACTTCATGTTTACGGGCTAAGCCGCGTGCTGCAAAACGCGCGCCGTCTTCTGTTCGTAGCCGTTGGCGCGATCGCGATTACCATTACGATCTCGGACGTTCTAGCGAACCTTGCCGCCTTCACCAGCGCTTACAACTGGTTCCATATGTGAAGGCACTTGAAATTTGCTGTCGAGATAAAGGACCACAAACGCGATGCCTAACAACGGCTGTAGAATTTTTTCGACAACGCCCAGAGCGAAAGCGGAAACGTTGAAGCCGCTGGCTTGCTGCGCCTCCGTCATTTGTTGCAAAAGCGTCTGCGGGTCCTGTGTCGCCAGCAATTGATTGAAATAATGTTGAAGCGTACCCCATTGCGCTGTGAGAGTGATCGCGGCTACAAAAGCGAACCAGATCGATGCGATGAGGGTACCTCGCCATATTGGGCGTTGAAACCAAGGAAGGTCTCGTCCGCTCCGCGCGAGAGCGCGACTCTCGCGCAGTGCATCGGTAAATCCCGCGTTTTCCAACACGGCAAATTGCTGCCAAAACAAAACATTGATGAAAAAGCGACCGAACATCCAAACCTGCAGGATCAGCAGGGCCATAGCTAGCAGGATCAACAACACTGACGACGGCGCGGCAGCAGCCATGGCTCCAACGGCCAATCCGAAGATCATCAGCAGGAAGAACACGCCGTACACGAAAATGCACAGTCCAGCGATGCGCGGCCAAAACGTTACCGCTTCATTAAGCATCGCAACCAGACTGGGCCGCTGTCCATGCATGATTTCAGCCGTTAAAATTTGGATACCCGCGATGTAAACGGGCCACATGACGATAGAGAGGATGAACGTCAGAAAGCCAAAGCCCGCAGCCAGGACCGAGCGGAAGTCCACGTTGGAGCCTTGCGGAGGTTGCACGAAGGCAGTTGTTAACTGGCTGCATATGGAAGGTAGCAACACAATCAGGGTAAGGCCAAGAAATTGGAAAAAGCCTTTTCGATAAGTCCGAAATGTCTCCGCCAAAATCTGATTGAAACCGCGACGCGAGAATTGTACCGGAGGTTCTCTCAGTTCTACAGCGGCTTCCACGCTAAAGAGTCCTGGAATTTCCCCCGCTGTTGTCCAAAGATTCACATTGGCCCGGCGCGCCTCGTTGGCC
>Ga0209577_10001181_pt1 | contig 26101 bp, 23 predicted proteins | sample GraSoiAngelo_109_FD_185874 | JGI IMG/M metagenome (GOLD analysis project Ga0209577, IMG submission 185874) | Grasslands soil microbial communities from the Angelo Coastal Reserve, California, USA - 14_0903_12_20cm (SPAdes) (version 2) | ecosystem: Environmental > Terrestrial > Soil > Grasslands...
AGATCGTGGACACGCGGGGCCGCGTGCTCGGGGCCCACCGCGGCCAGCACCTTTTCACCGTTGGGCAGCGCAGGGGCCTTGGGATGTCCGCAGGCGAGCCCCTGTACGTCGTCCGGAAGGATCCCGAGCGCGGCCAGGTGGTGGTGGGTCCGCGCAGCGCTCTCGCACGCACGCGTGTGGAGGTCGGGGGCGCGACCCTCTACCGCCCGGGCTCCGAGGTGGACAGCGTGAAACTGCGCTACCGGTCCGTGCCGGTCCCGTCGCGCGTCGAGGGATCGCCGGGCGCCGGGCGGCACAAGCGGCTCGTGCTCCGCCTGGGCGAGCCGGTCCACGGCGTGGCGCCCGGCCAGGTCGCCTGCCTGATGCGCGGCGACACGGTTGTCGGCGTCGCGACCATTCGAGCTTCGGATCCGCCGCCCACGCCCACGCCCGACAAGGAGGAGCCAGTTGCCGTCTGACCGCATCGAGCTGATCGCCCCGACCGGGCAAGCGTGGGAGGCGGTGATCAGGATGGTGCTCGGCGGGATCGCCGACCGCCTCGACCTCGGCTTCGACCAGCTCGACGACCTGCAGTTGGCCGTTGAGCGCCTGCTCGCCGAGGGCGATCCGGAGAACCCGGTGACGCTCTCCTTCGAGATCCACGAGAAGGGCGTCCGAACCCGCATCGGCCCGCTCCGCGACGCCGCGCTGGCCGAGGCCCTCCAGGGCCCAGAGCCGCCGCCCGGCGAGCTCACCCTCCCGCGCATCCTGTCCACGGTCGTGGATTCGTACGGGGTCGAGGAGGCCAAGGACGGCAAGCTCGTGGTCAGGCTGGAGAAGCTGGTACAGACGCAGTGAGCTCGGTCAACCTGGCCACCGAGAACGACCGCGAGCTGCTGCGGCGCTATCACGAGCACGGCGACGCCGCCGCCCGGGAGGCGCTGGTCGAGCGCCACCTCCCGCTGGTCCGCTCGCTCGCCCGCCGCTACGCCGGCCGCGGCGAGTCGCTCGAGGACATCGAGCAGGTCGGCGCGATCGGGCTGATCAAGGCGATCGACCGGTACGAGCTGTCGCGCGAGGTCGCGCTCACCACGTACGCCACGCCGAACGTGGTGGGCGAGATCAAGCGCCACTTCCGCGACAAGGGCTGGGCGATCCGCGTTCCGCGCGCGCTCCAGGAGCTGAACGGCAAGATGGGGCCGACCATCGAGCGCCTGACCGCCAAGCTCGGCCGCTCGCCGAGCATCGCGGAGATAGCGGCGGAATTCGAGACCACGACCGAGCAGGTGCTCGAGGCGCTCGAGGCCGGTTCGGCGTATGCCCCGCTGTCGCTCTCAGCGCCGCCGGCCGGCGAGGACGAGCTCGACCCGATGGAGACCATCGGGACCGAGGACGTGGAGTACGAGCGCACCGACGACCGCACCTCGCTGGAGCCCGCGCTGGCGGCGCTCCCGGAGCGCGAGCGCGAGATCCTGCGCATGCGGTTCGAGGAGGGCCTCACACAGACGCAGATCGCGGAGCGCGTCGGCATCTCGCAGATGCACGTCTCGCGTCTGATCCGCCGCTCGCTGGAGCGGATGCGCAGCCAGCTCGGCTGACCCACGCCGAGGAGTAACTCCCCGGCCGTCGAAGCCCGTTCGGCACCGTGAGTCCGCGGAGGGTGTACTGACCGGAAGCGTCGACTTCGCCCGCGAGGCGCCAGGCGTCGGCGAGCGACCGGACCTGCTCGAGGTCCAGCCGGCGATCGCCGCCCGCTCGCCGCTCCAGCTGTTCTGGCGCCGCCTGAAGAGCGACCGGGTGGCTCTCGCCGCCGCGGCATTCATCGTCTTCCTCGTACTCACCGCGGTCTTCGCTCCGCTGGTCGTGAAGCTGGTCGGGGCGCGGCCCCCGAACGACCCGCAGTCGAAGTACCTGGACTCGTTCGGGGCGCCGACCGGCCCGAGCTCTCACAACCTCTTCGGAGTCGATCCCCTGGGTCGGGACGTCTTCAGCCGGGTGATCTACGGGGCGCGCGTGTCGCTGGAGGTGGCGATCATCGCGACGGCACTCTCGGTGGCGCTCGGCGTGCTGGTCGGGTTGGTCGCCGGCTACTACCGAGGCTGGGTCGACACCGTGCTGTCGCGCCTGATCGACGCGCTGCTCGCGTTCCCGATCCTCCTGCTGGCGCTCGGCATCGGCGCCTCGTGCTCGCTCGGCAACGGCTGCCTCGGCGGCCTCGTCCAGCCAGGCCTGAGCGTGGTCATCTTCGTGATCGCCTTCGTGAACTGGACCTACATCGCGCGCATCATCCGCGGGCAGGTGCTGTCGCTGAGGGAGAAGGAGTTCGTGGAGGCGGCCCGCGCTCTCGGGGCCTCGAACCGGAGAATCATCTTCCGCGAGATCCTCCCGAACCTCGTCGCGCCGATCATCGTCTACTCGACGCTGATCATCCCCACCAACGTCCTGTTCGAGGCGGCGCTCTCCTTCCTCGGCGTCGGTGTCCAGCCGCCGAACCCGAGCTGGGGCGCGATGATCGCGGACGCGACCGACATCTTCGACACGGCGTGGTGGTACATGGTCTTCCCAGGCGCGGCGCTGCTGCTCACCGTGCTCGCCTTCAACCTGCTGGGAGACGGGCTGCAGGACGCGCTCAACCCCAGAGCAGGGAAATCGTGAACGGTGGTGTATGAACGGTGGTGTACTGAGCACTGCCGACCGGCAGCAATCGAGGAGGAGCATCAGGATGCGACGGTCCCTCTGGTCGATAATCGCGGCGCTCGCCGTACTGGCGCTCGTGGTCGCCGGCTGCGGCGGCGGAGGTAAGGCCAAGAAGGGCGGGACCGTGACCATCCTCGACACCGAGGGCGGTGTCGACAGCCTCGATCCCGGCTACTGGTACTACCAGGACGACTACAAGTCGCTCGGGCAGCCGACCCAGCGCTGGCTCTACGGGTGGAAGCCGAACGAGACCACGCCCACGCCCGACCTGGCCACGGCGCTTCCCGCGGTCTCGAACGGCGGCAGGACGATCACCGTGAAGATCAGGTCCGGGATCAGGTACAGCGCGCCGCTGCAGACCCGCACGGTGAAGGCCGCCGACATCAAGTACGCGATGGAGCGCTGCTTCCTCCCGCAGGTCGGCAACGGCTACTACCACTCGTATTACGGCGACATCGCCGGCGCCGATGCGTTCACAAAGGGCAAGGCAAAGCAGATCTCGGGGATCCAGGTGCCCGACGCCACGACGCTCGTTATCAAGACCACCAAGCCGATCTTCGTCCTCACGAGCGGGCGGGCGCTCGGCATGCCGTGCACGGTGCCCATCCCGAAGGACTACGCGCAGAAGTACGACAAGGGCAAGACCTCGACGTACGGGGAGCACGCGGTCTTCACCGGCCCGTACATGGTCCAGAACGACGGCAAGGGCAACATCACCGGCTACGAGGCCGGGAAGACGCTGACGCTCGTCCGCAACCCGAAGTGGGACAAGTCGACGGACTTCAGGCCGGCCTACTTCGACAGGATCGAGTTCAAGGGCGGGTTCGACGCGACTGTCGCGGCCCGGAAGACGCTCACCGGTCCGCGCATGCTGAGCGGTGACTACGCGGCCCCACCGGTGGCGGTCCTGAAGTCCGGGCTGAGCTCCCGCAAGAGCCAGCTCGTGATCACCCCGAGCGGCGGCAACCGCTACATCGGGCTCAACACCAGGATCAAGCCGCTCGACAACGTCAACGTGCGGCGCGCCCTGAGCGCGGCGATCGACAGGACATCCCTGCGCCAGACGCGCGGCGGGCCCACGATCGGCACGATCGCGACCCACTTCTTCCCGCCCGGGATCGGTGGGTTCGAGGAGGGGGGCGGCGTCCAGGGCCCCGGGTTCGACTTCGCGTCGAGCCCCACGGCCAACGTCCCCCTCGCGCAGCAGTACATGAGGAAGGCCGGCTTTGCCAGCGGGAAGTACGCGGGCCCCGCGCTCCTCACGTTCGCGGACGACGCCCCGCCGGCGAAGGAGACCGCCGAGGCGTTCCAGAGCCAGGTCGGGAAGCTCGGCTTCAAGCTCAAGCTCCGCGAGGTGCCGCACGCGACGATGCTCTCGAAGTACTGCGAGGTCCCGAAGGCCGCGGTGGCGATCTGCCCGAACTTCGGATGGGGGGCGGACTTCTTCTCGCCCCAGAGCATGATCGACCCGCTCTTCAACGGGAAGAACATCGTCCCAACCGGGAACGTGAACACCGCACAGGTCAACGATCCGAAGCTGAACGCGCAGATCGAGAAGGCGAAGACGATCACCGACCCGGCGGCCTCGGCGAAGGCGTGGGCGGCGCTCGACAAGGTCGTGACGAACCAGTCCTACTTCCTCACCTGGATCTGGGACAACAACGTCGGCCTCGAGTCCAAGGACATGAACGGGGTGCCGAGCAAGTTCAACTCCGGTGAGTGGGATCTGACCTTCAGCTCGTTCAAGAAGTGATGACGCGTCGTGGAGGTCCCGTCGCGGGCGGGACCTCCACGCGCTGAGGCGCAGCCATGGGCCGCTACATCGTCCGCCGGCTTCTCTGGGTGGTCGTGCTGCTGTTCCTGGTCAGCCTGATCACCTTCATCGTCTTCTATGCCTTCCCCACCGCGGACCCGGCGCAGCTCCGTGCGGGCCGCCAGCCGAACCCGCAGCTAGTCGAGCAGATCAGGCATTCGCTCGGCCTCGACAAGCCCTGGTACGTGCAGTACTTCCGCTACATGAAGGCCCTAGTCCTGCACTTCGACTTCGGACGGAGCTACCACTACAACGTCCCCGTCAGGAAGCACATCCTGGACGCCGTCGCGCCGACCGCCTCCCTTGTGGTCGGCGCGGCGGTGCTATGGCTCGTCAGCGGAATCGCGGTCGGAACCATCTCCGCCGTGAGGCGCGGGAAGTTGATCGACCGGCTATCGATGGGCGGCGCGCTCGTGGCCATCTCGGCGCCCGTGTACTGGCTCGGCCTGGTGGCGCTCTACCTCTTCGCGAGCGACATCGGCAAGGTCCACATCTTTCCCGGGGCGGGCAGCTACACGCCGATCACGGACGATCCCGTGAAGTGGTTCACGTCGCTGATCCTGCCCTGGATCGTCCTGGCGGCCAGCTTCGCCGCGTTCTACGCGCGGCTCCTGCGCGGAAACCTCATCGAGACGATGTCCGAGGACTACATCAGGACCGCACGCGCCAAGGGCTTGAGGGAACGCCGGGTCGTTCTGCGCCACGGCGTGCGCAGCGCGATCACGCCGGTGGTCACGGCCGCGGGCCTCGACATCGGCATCCTGCTCGGCGGGGCCATCCTCACCGAGAAGGTCTTCAACATCCCCGGGGTCGGGATGGTCGCGTTCGACTCGATCCAGAATGCCGACCTCCCGATCATCCAGGGAACGGTCCTGCTGGGCGCGTTCTTCATAGTCATCGCGAACCTGGTCGTCGACGTGCTGTACGCGTTCCTCGATCCGCGCGTGCGCTACGCGTGATGGCAGCGGGCGCCCTCCTCGAGGTGCGCGACCTGCGGGTCGAGTTCGACACCGACGACGGCGTGGTCCACGCCGTCGACGGCGTCTCGTACAGCGTCGAGCGCGGCCGCGCGCTCGGCATCGTGGGTGAGTCGGGCTCCGGGAAGAGCGTCTCGAACCTCACCGTGATGGGGCTCACGCGCTTCCAGGGCGCGCGCATCTCCGGCGAGGTGCTCCTCGACGGCCGCAGCCTGCTCGACCTCCCCAAGGACGAGATGCGGCGGATCCGCGGGAACGAGATCGCGATGATCTTCCAGGACCCGCTGTCCTCGCTTCACCCGTACTACAGGGTCGGCTGGCAGCTCGCCGAGGCGGTGCTCGCGCACCGCGACGTGTCGCGGCAGGAGGCGGCAAACCGGGCGGTCGAGCTGCTCGACATGGTCGACATCCCGGAGCCCCGCAGGCGCGCGCAGGCGTACCCGCACGAGTTCTCCGGCGGGATGCGGCAGCGGGCGATGATCGCGATGGCGCTGGCCAACGACCCGAAGGTCCTGATCGCGGACGAGCCCACGACCGCACTGGACGTCACGGTCCAAGCACAGATCCTCGAGCTGATCAGGCGGCTGCAGCACGAGCTGGACACCGCCGTGGTGATGATCACCCACGACCTGGGCGTGATCGCCGAGACCGTGGACGACGTTGCGGTGATGTACGCGGGGCGGATCGTGGAGCGCGCCTCCACCGCAACGATCTTCCGGACCCCGGAGCATCCGTACACGTGGGGGCTGCTCAAGTCGATCCCGCGGCTGGACGTCCCCCGCGACGCGCCGCTGGTGCCAATCCCGGGGGCGCCGCCCAGCCTGATCAACAGGCCGAGCGGATGCCACTTCCATCCCCGCTGTCCCTATGTGCGCGAGGCGCACACGCGAACAGATCCGCGCCTCGAGCCGGTGCCGGGCGATCCCGGCCACTCCGTGGCGTGCCTGCTCGGCCCCGAGACGCGGCGCAGGATCTGGGCGGAGCTGCGAGCCGGGCTCGAGCCGGACAGAGCGCGTCGTGCCGCCGAGGCTCAGGAGACCTCGGCGTGAGCCAGGACCTCGTCGAGGTCCGCGACCTCGTCAAGCACTTCCCGATCACGCGGGGAATCGTGTTCCAGCGCCAGGTCGGCGCCGTGCAGGCGGTGGACGGCGTGTCCTTGTCGGTACGGCGCGGCGAGTCGCTGGGCCTGGTGGGCGAGACTGGCTGCGGCAAGAGCACGACCGCGCGGTTGATCGCCCGCCTGCTCGAGCCGACGTCGGGCACGATCGCGTTCGACGGCCACGACATCTCGCACCTGAAGGGCGCGGGCCTGAAGGGGCTTCGCCGCGAGGTGCAGATGATTTTCCAGGACCCGTACTCCTCGCTGAACCCGCGCAAGACGGTGGGGAGCATCGTGGGCGAGCCGTTCGCCATTCATGGCCTCCTGCCTGGGGCGGAGCGGAAGCGCGCGGTGCAGGACCTGATGGAGCAGGTCGGCCTGAACCCGGAGCACTACAACCGCTTCCCGCACGAGTTCTCGGGCGGCCAGCGTCAGCGGATCGGTGTGGCCCGCGCTCTGGCCCTGCGGCCCAAGCTCATCATCGCCGACGAGCCGGTCTCCGCGCTCGACGTCTCGATCCAGGCTCAGATCCTCAACCTGCTGCGCAACCTGCAGCGCGACTTCGACCTCACGCTGGTCTTCATCGCCCACGACCTGTCGGTGGTGCGGCACATGTGCGACCGGATCGCGGTCATGTACCTGGGCCGGATCGTTGAGCTCGCGGACGCGGACGCGCTGTTCGCGCACGCGCGGCACCCGTACACGGGGGCCCTCCTGTCGGCGGTGCCGGTACCCGAGCCCGGCGGCGCGGGCCGCAGCCGCCGCCAGATCCTGCACGGCGACGTGCCGAGCCCGACCGACCCACCTCCCGCCTGCCGCTTCCACACCCGCTGCCCGAAGTGCCAGCCGCTCTGCACGCAGGAGACTCCCGAGCTCGCACGCAAGGAGGGTGGAAACCTGGCCGCCTGCCACTTCCCGCTGACGGACGCCGAGGCGAGCGGCCAGACGCCCGACGTCCCCGAGACGCCACAAACAGCGAAGCAGGGCCGGCCATGAGTCCACGAGTCTGAGCCGGCGACCGCGACGGCGCTGCGGCGGGTGGCGGGCGGAGCCTCCCCCTCTGGCGACTATTGCCGTTCAGGAGCCGGAGGGGGAGGCGACGCCCGACGGGACCCGTCCGCCCCGGGCACGGGGGCCCGGACAGCGTCTGCACGAACTGTTTCATCCAAATCGGGGAATTGACAGCGCAAGCAACCCGCGCTTAGGGTGGATCTCGCATAGGAACGGCCCGGCAAATCCGTGCATTTCCTGGGATTTGTTGGGAATCGCAAGCTCGACGGGAGACCCCTAATGAGCATTGGTCGGCGCTAGCTGACGATGGGGCGGGAGGCGTCCGAAACGGCGGCTCCCGCCCCATGTCGCTTCGGGCGGCAGCGCTCTCCTCGCCGCGTGGCCACGACGTGAACGCCATCCTCGAGCTCATCAGGCGCGAACCCCGCGCCCGCACCTTCTTCGCGGCCTACGCCCAATCCGCGCTCGGTAACGGCGCCGGCTACGTCGCGCTCGTCGTGCTGGCGTACCAGCGGTGGCACTCGCCGTGGGCCATCACGCTGGTCCTGATGGCGGACTTCATCCCCGCGATGCTGCTCGGGCCGGTGTTCGGCGCGATGGCGGATCGCTGGTCCAGGCGCCGGATCGCCGTCCTGTCGGACCTGATCCGCGCGGCGGCGTTCATCGGCGTCGGGCTGGTGGGCGGGATCTGGGCGACGGTCGCGCTGGCGCTGCTCGCCGGGACCGGCGCCGGCCTGTTCACGCCGGCCATCCTGGCCGCGCTTCCGAGCCTGGTCGATTCGCGCCGCCTGCCGGCGGCCACCAGCCTCTATGGCGGGCTGACTGACGCCGGGCGCACTGTCGGCCCGGCGCTTGCGGCGCTGGCGATGACGGTGACGAGTGCGAAGGCGGTCGTCATCGCCAACGGGGCCACGTTCGCCGTCTCGGCGGCCGTCCTTTGCGCCGTTCGCTTCGGCGCCGCGGCGAACGCGGAGCCAGGGCGGGAGCGCGGACTGCTCCGCCAGGCACGGGAGGGCGTGAGCGCGATCGCGCGGATGCCCGGGATCCGGACGCTCGTGCTCGCCTCGAGCGGCGCGATCCTCTTCGCAGCGATGATGAACGTGGCCGAGCTCCTGCTCGCGAGGTCGCTCGGTGCGGGCGGCGCGGGGTACTCGGTCCTGGTCGCGATCTTCGGCGCCGGCTTCGTGGCCGGGTCGCTGTCCGGCGCCGGCGCGGTCGAGGTGCCCGAGCTGGGGCGCCGCTACCTCCTCGGGATCCTGCTGATCGGAGGCGGGCTCGTAGTCGCGATCGTGCCGTCGTTCCCGGTCGCGGCGCTCGGTCTCGCGATGGCCGGCGTGGGCAACGGCGTGACGCTCGTAAACGAGCGGCTCATCTGCCAGCGCGTGATTCCCGACGCCCTCCGAGCGCGGGCGTTCGCGGTGTTCGACACCGCGGGTTCCTGGGCGTTCGCGGTCGCTTTCGTGAGCGCGGGCGCGGTGCTCTCGCTGACCGGCGTCCGCGCCGTGCTCCTCATCGCGGGGCTGGGCAGCGTGGCGATCTGGGCGCTATCGAGGGTCGCCTTGCGGGGTCTGTGGGAGCAGGAGCCGGGGCCAGAGGCCGCGCGCCCGCTTCCACCGCCCGCTACAGCGGCGGGGCGAACGGCCTACGCCGACGCGGCCTCGAGGGCCTGAATCGAGCTGCCTGCGATGACGGCGCGCAGCGCGTCCGCGTACGGCTCGTCGGCGATCGCGTCGAACTCCCAGACCACGCGCTCCATGGCCTCCACGACCCGCGGCTCGAATTGCGTGCCGGCGTTGCGGCGCAGCTCCTCGAGCGCGGCGTCGCGGCTCATCGCGCGCCGGTAGGGCCGGTCGGTGGTCATCGCGCTGTAGGCATCGCAGCAGAAGACGATCCGCGCGGCCACCGGGATCTCGTCGCCGCGCAAGCCGTCCGGGTAGCCCTGCCCATCCCAGCGCTCGTGGCACGAGCGGACGATCTCGCCGACCCGCGCGAGCCGCCCGCCCACCCGGTCGAGCAGGGCCTGGCCCTCGAGCGTGTGCGTCTTCATCAGCTCGAACTCCTCGGCGGTGAGCTTCGAGGGCTTGTTCAGGATCTCGTTGGGGATGGCGATCTTGCCCACGTCGTGGAGCAGCGCGGCGATCTCGAGCTCCTGCCGGGTGCGGTGGCCCACGCCGAGCTCGTCGGCCACGGCCCCCGCCAGCTCGACCACCGAGCGGCAGTGGCTGGCGGTGTAGTTGTCCTCCGCCTCCACCACGTCGGACAGCACCATCACGGTGCCCCTGTATGCCTGGTTGAGCTCGAGCGCGGCCGCGTAGCGCTCACGGCGCTCGACCGAGAAGATGCGCAGCAGCCAGAGCACCGGCAGCACGCTGAGCACCGCGAGCGACTCGCTCTCGCCGACTGCCGCGACCATGTACGCGACCGGCGTGAGCACCACGTCGATTCGGCAGCCAAGGATCGCGAGCCAGAGGCCATCCAGTGGCGAGGTGCGGTGGATGAGGTGGTCGTTCACCACTGCGATGAGCGTCGCCACGACGACCTGGCCGAGCAGCGCGAGCGCGTAGACCCACGCGTGACGCCCGTCGAGCGGCCCCGGATGGAGCGCCGCGAGGACGGCGACCGCTCCGATCGAGTGCCACGCGTCGCCGAGCGGGTAGAGCCAGCGGTCGGGATGGACTCCGCCGCGGACCAGCTCCGGAAGTCGCGCCAGGACGAACGCGGCGGCGACGAGCAGCGGGACGAGCGGGAGCGGCGCCAGGATCAGCATCGGGATGAAGACGAGCTGGTCCGGGCAGGCCTCGTTGTTGCCGATCTCGAACATCACCCGGCGCGCGGCGACGGCCAGGAGCACGAGGAGGGCCAGCGTGAGCGGATCGGCGTGGCGGTTCACGGGCACGAGGACGGTGACCACACCGGCGGCCAGGAGGAACCCGAGGGCGATCGCTCCCGCAACGAGGCGCTCGCGGGGAGCCATCGGCTTGACCTGGCGCTCGCGCGCCTCCCCGACCAGATCCTCTAGCTCCATGGCACGGCCCTTTCTCGGCGCGCGCGCGCGTGGGCGGCCGAGCACGGCCGAAATGCACATCTTGGAGGGGCGGAACCTGTGCCCGGATTCCGCGTTTTAGAGCCCCTGGTGGCGGGATTGCGCGTGGTTACACTGGCCGCGTGAAGGCGGCAGAGATTCGCGAGCGCTACCTCTCGTTCTTCGAGGCGCGCGACCACCGCCGGATGCCGTCGGCCTCGCTCGTACCGCCGTCCTTCGACCCGTCGGTCCTCCTCACCACCGCCGGCATGCAGCCGTTCAAGCCCTACTTCCGCGGCGAGCAGGAGCCGCCGAACGTCCGGCTCACGTCCTGCCAGAAGTGCTTCCGAACCCCTGACATCGAGGAGGTCGGCAAGACGGCTCGACACCTGACCTTCTTCGAGATGTTGGGCAACTTCTCCTTTGGCGACTACTTCAAGAAGAAGGCGGTCGAGTACGCCTGGGAGCTGTCCACGAGCGACTTCGGGTTCGATCCCGAGCGGATCTGGGTGACGGTCTTCGGCGGCGACGAGGAGCTCGGACTCGGACCGGATGAGGAGGCCATCGAGTGCTGGCACTCGGTCGGCGTGCCGGACGAGCGGATCGTCCACCTCGGCCGCGCCGACAATTTCTGGCAGGCCGGGCCGAGCGGTCCGTGCGGTCCGTGCTCCGAGCTCTACTACGACCGGGGCCCCGACTTCGGCGGCGACGAGGATCGCCCGGGCGACGACACGGAGCGGATGCTCGAGTACTGGAATCTCGTCTTCATGCAATACGAGCTCGGCGACGACGGCTCGCTCACGCCGTTGCCGGACAAGAACATCGACACCGGCCTGGGCCTGGAGCGGACGGCGGCGCTCCTCCAGGGCGTCCCGTCGGTCTACGAGACCGAGAACTTCCGTCCGCTCGTGGAGCTGGGCGAGGAGCTCTCCGGCCGCCGCTACGGGCAGGACTTTCCCACCACCCGCGCGCTGCGCATCCTGGCGGACCACGGGCGGGGGATGACGTTCCTCCTGTCGGACGGCGTGGTGCCCTCGAACGAGCACCGGGGCTACGTGCTCCGGAGGATCATGCGGCGCGCGATCCAGCAGGGCCGGGTGCTGGGCATCGAGCGGAACTTCCTGCCCGACCTGTGCCGGCGGACGATCGAGATGATGGCCGGCGCGTACCCCGAGCTGCGGGCCAACGCCGAGACGATCGAGCGCTGGGCACGCGACGAGGAGGCGGGCTTCAGGCGCACGCTGGCCCAGGGCGAGCGACAGCTCGCCGACCTCGTGGAGAGGGCCCGGGAGCAGGGCACCTCCTGGATCGACGCGGAGGACGCCTTCCGCCTGCACGACACCTACGGCTTTCCCTACGAGCTGACCAAGGAGCTCCTCGCCGAGGAGGGCCTGGCGGTGGACGACCAGGGGTTCGAGGAGCTCATGGAGCGCGCCCGCGAGGTGGCTCGCGGCGGCGCGAGCGCCGTGTCGACTGCCCCCGGCGACCACGAGCGCGTCATGAGCTTCGCGCGCTCGGTCGGGTTCGAGACCCGCTTCGTGGGGTACGAGGCCACGGAATGGGAAACGGTCATCGGGGCGCTCGAGCCGCTCGACGGGCGGCTCCTCGCGAAGCTCGAGGAGAGCCCCTTCTACGCGGAGGGTGGCGGCCAGGTATCGGACACCGGGATCGTGGAGAGCGCGTCTGGCCGGGCCCAGGTGGACGGCGTCTACCGGCTGGGTGAGGACCAGGCGGTGTCGCTGCAGCCGGTCGATGGAGAGCTGGCGCCGGGCGAGACGGCGCGCGCCGCCGTCGACCGCGACCGGCGCCTGGCCACGATGGCCAACCACACGGCCACGCACCTGCTCCACGCCGCGCTGCGCGAGCGGCTCGGGACGCACGTCCGTCAGGCCGGCTCGTACGTCGGGCCGGACAAGCTGCGCTTCGACTTCACGCACGGGGAGAAGCTGTCGGCCGCCGACGTGAGCACGATCGAGGAGCGGGTGAACGAGTGGATCGTGGGCAACCACCCGGTGCGCGCGATCGAGACCACCCGCGAGCAGGCCGAGGCGATGGGCGCGATGGCCCTGTTCGGCGAGAAGTACGGCGACTGGGTCCGGATGGTCGAGGTGGAGGACGTCTCGCGCGAGCTGTGCGGCGGCACTCACGTCGCGCGGACCGCCGAGATTGGGCTGTTCCAGCTCACGGGCGAGGGCTCGAGCGCCGCCAACGTGAGGAGGATCGAGGCGCTCACCGGTCCCGCCGGGATCGAGTCGTTTCGCGCGCGCACGGAGGAGCTCCGCGAGCTCGCCCGCATGCTGCGGGTGCCGGAGCACGAGGTGGTCTCCGCGGTTGCCAGGCTCACCGAGCGGGTGAAGGAGCTCGAGCGGCGGCCCCGCGAGTCGGGGCGCGAGCGGGTCGCGTCGCTGGTGCAGAACGCGGTGGACGTTGCCGGCGCGCGCGTGGTGACCGAGATCGTGGACGTGCCGGACGCACGCGAGCTGCGCGAGCTCTCGAACGAGGTTCGCCAGGCGCTGGGCGACGCGGGTGTGGTCGTGCTCGGCAGCTCCGAGGAGGGCCGCGTGCACCTGGTGGCGAACGTGTCGCCGCCAATGGTGGAACGCGGCGTCAAGGCGGGCGAGGTCGTCGCAGCGGCGGCGACCGTGGTCGGCGGCGGCGGGGGCGGCCGCGACACGATGGCGCAGGCCGGAGGACGCTCTCCGGAGAAGCTCCCGGAAGCGATGGCGGCCGCGCGGCTCGCCATCGAGCGCGGGCTCGAGTGACCCGGGTCCTCGCCCTCGACCACGGCGCGGCGCGCTGCGGCGCCGCCGTGTCCGATCCAAGCGGGACCCTCGCCACCCCGCTCACGACCATCGCGCGTCCCGACTCGCCCGCCGGCCTGGAGGCGATCGCGGATCTGGTGCGCGAGACGGGCGCCGAGCTGGTCGTGGTCGGCCTCCCCCTTACCCTGCGGGGCGAGGAGGGCGAGCAGGCCGCGGCGGCACGCGCTTTCGCGGGTCGCGTGGCGAAGGCGGCGGGTGTTCGGGTGGAGCTCCACGACGAGCGGCTCACGACGAGCCACGCCAGACGGACAGGCGGCTCCGCCGGGGAGGACGAGCGCGCCGCGGCCCGCATCCTCGAGAGCTGGCTCGAGTTACGGAGGGTGAAGCGGTGACCGCGCAGCCGGCCGCCTACCCGACCCGGCGGCTTCCGTCCCGGCGACGGCGGCTGCTCCGGTTGATCCCACTCGGGCTCGCGGTGGCGCTGGTCTGGTTCCTTGTCTCCCTGTTCCAGCCGTTCGCGGGCAACGGCCACGGCTCCTTGGACGTGACCATCCCGAGGGGCGCCGGAGTGGGCAAGATTGGCGACATCCTCGCGAAGAAGGGCGTCGTGTCCAACGGCTTCCTGTTCGAGATCCGTGCCACGCTCGCCGGGCGGCGCGGCGACCTCAAGCCGGGCTCGTACGTGCTGAAGCGCGACATGAGCTACGGCGCGGCCATCGACGCGCTGGTCAAGGGCCCCGGCTCGACGCTCGTCAGCGTGACCATCCCGGAGGGGCTCTCGCGGCGGGAGGTCGCGGCGCGCCTGGCGCCGCTCGGCTTGCGCGGCAGCTACATCCGTGCGACCGAGCGCTCGCCGCTGCTCGACCCGCGCCGCTATGGCGCGAAGACCCCGCGCGACCTGGAGGGCTTCCTGTTCCCGTCGACCTACCAGATCCGGCGCGGGGGCCCGGTAAAGACGCTCGTCGCGAAGCAGCTCGCTGCGTTCAAGCTGGAGATCGGCAAGGTGAACATGCGCGCGGCGCGCCACGTGAACCTGACCACCTTCGACGTCGTCACGATTGCCTCACTCATCGAGCGCGAGGCCCAGGTGCCGAGCGAGCGCGTGCTGATCGCGTCCGTCATCTACAACCGGCTGCGGGCGCACATGCCGCTCCAGATCGACGCGACCGTGCGCTTCGCCATCGGGAACTGGACGAGTCCGCTCACCAAGGCGCAGCTGCGGACCCGCTCCGCCTATAACACCTACCTGCACAGAGCGCTCCCGCCGGGCCCGATCGACAGCCCTGGCCTCGCCTCGCTGCGGGCCGCGGCGCACGCCGCGCACACCCACTTCCTCTACTACGTGGTCAAGCCGGGGACCTGCGGGAGGCACGCCTTCTCGAGCAGCTACGCGCAGTTCCTGCGCGACAGCAAGCGGTACAACGCCGCCCGCGCCGCCAGCGGCGGTCGCTCCCCCGAGCACTGCTGATGGCGGACCAGCCAGGCGCGCTCTGCGGCGTGCTCGGATACCCGGTCGGCCACAGCCGCTCGCCGGCGATCCAGGCCGCGGCGTTCCGCTCGGCCGGACTCGACTGGCGCTACGTGAAATTGCCGGTGCGCCCCGAGCTCTTCGAGGAGACCGTGCGCGCGCTGCCGGCCTCCGGCTACCGCGGCGCGAACGTCACGATTCCGCACAAGCTCGCCGCGCTCGGCGTCGCCGATCGGGCCTCACCCGCGGCGGCCGCGATCGGGGCCGCGAACACCCTGTCTTTCGTGGACGGGCGGATCGAGGCCGACAACACCGACGCGTCGGGCCTGCTCGACGCGCTCGACCGCCCGGTCACCGGTCTCCGCGCGCTCGTGCTCGGCGCGGGCGGGGCGGGCCGGGCCGCGGCCTGGGCGCTCCGGGAGGCCGGCGCGGCCCGGGTGACGGTCTGGAACCGGACCCGCGAACGGGCCGAGGCCCTCGCGCGCGAGCTCGAGGTGGCGGCGGCCCCGCGCCTCGAGCCGGCGGACCTGCTCGTGAACGCCACCTCGGTGGGACTCGATCCGGCGGTGGGGGAGCAGGATGCGCTCGCCGCCCTGGGGCTCGACGGCACCGATCCGCCCGGGCTCGTGGTGGACCTCGTCTACACGCAGGACGGCTCCGAGACGCCGGTCGCGGCATGGGCCTCGCGCGGTGGGGCCGAGGTGATCGACGGCCTCGAGGTGCTCGTGCGCCAGGGAGCGCTCAGCTTTTCGCTCTGGACCGGGCTTCGGGCCCCGCTCGACGCCATGCGGAGCGCCGCCCGCTCCGAGCGGCCCGAAACCGCTCCGTAAAAACCCCCGAAGGGACCTAAACATGCGTACGAGGCCTGCCGATAGAGGCCGCAATGGCAGTTCCTCGCCCCGTACTGCTGGCGCTGCTCGGTCTGGGCCTGATCGCCTCGGTGTTTCTCGTCACCCGGAGTGGCTCGAACGAGTCCGTGAGCGCACCGTCCCACGCGCCCGCGAGGCCGATGCCCGCGCCTGCGCGGCCCGCGCCCGCGCAGCCGCACAAGCCGGCCACTGCGCCAAGCGCCGCCAAGGCCCATCCGGCGCCCGCGAAGCCTGCCCCGGCCCGGAGGCCTGACAAGCCGGCGGCGAAGCCCGCCCCCGTCGCGAAGGCGCCGGCTCCGACCGGCTTGCCGGCGCGGGTCCTTGCGGCCGCCCGCGCGCTCGCCGCGAACGACGTGGTCGTCTTCTTCTTCAGCAGCAATGGCCCCGCCGATGACGCCGGCGCACGCGCCGCGGTGGACTCGCTCCGCGGGGTGCCCCGGGTCCACGTCTTCGACGCCAGCCTCGACGAGGTGGCGGCCTTCCGTCCCATGCTCTCCGACATCGGGATCACGCAGGTCCCATCGACCGTGATCGTGCGGCCGGGGAGAAAGGCCGTTCTCATCCAGGGCTTCGTCGACGGCGGCACGCTCCGCCAGAACGTCGCGGACGCCCTTCGATGAACGATCCCCACGCTCCCACAAGCCTCGAGTCCGTCCAGCTCGCCGACCTCGCCGACCAGGTGATCGTCGAGAGCCCGCCCGCCGCCGCCGGTGGCGAGGCGGCCGAGGGCTTCGCGGGCATCACGCCGCCGCGCCGCCGCGGTGGCGCCGCCCGGTTCATCTCGGACGTCATCGTGGAGCTCGGCTTCCTGCCTCAGGCGCGCGTCGACGCGGCCGTCGAGGAGGGCAAGGCCACCGGGCGCTCCCCCGAGGAGGTCCTGCTCCAGTCGGGCGCGCTCAGCGCCGACGAGCTCGCCCGCGCCACGGGTGAGCGCTTCGGCCTCGACCACGTCGACCTGACCGTCTACAAGCCCGACCTCTCGGCGGTGAACCTGCTCACCCCGCCGGCGGCGCGTCGCTACAACGCGGTGCCGATCGGCTTCCACTCCAACGGCCACCTGCTGGTGGCCATGTCCGACCCGTCGAACGTGCTGGCGATCGACGACCTCAAGCTGATGACGGGGTACGAGATCCGCCCGGCGGTCGCCTCGGCCGAGGACATCGCCGGGCTGATCGCCAAGATGAACCGGCTCGACGACGCGGTGGCCGAGTCGCTCGAGGACGAGGACGAGGACGACCAGACCCTCGTCGCTGACATCCGCGAGTCCGCGACGGACGCGCCGGTCATCAAGCTGGTCAACTCGATCATCGCCCAGGCGGTCGAGGACGGCGCTTCGGACATCCACTTCGAGCCGCACGGCAAGGAGATGCGTGTGCGGTTCCGGGTTGACGGCGTGCTTCACGAGACCACAACGATCCCGCGGCGCATGGTGGCGGGCGTGGTGTCGCGCGTGAAGATCATGGCCGACCTCGACATCGCCGAGAGGCGGCTCCCCCAGGACGGCCGCGTGACGCTACAGGTGGAGGGACACCATGTGGACGTCCGCATCGTCACGCTTCCGTCGGGCGGTGGCGAGGGGATCGTCATGCGCCTCCTCGACAAGGAGGCCGTGCTGCTGTCGCTCGACGCGCTCGGCATCCGCGAAACGGCGCGCGAGCATTTCGAAGCCGGCTTCCACCAGTCATACGGAGCCGTGCTTGTCACGGGGCCGACCGGATCGGGCAAGTCCACGACGCTCTACGCGGCGCTCAACGCGGTCAACACCGTCGAGAAGAACATCCTCACCGTCGAGGACCCGGTCGAGTACCAGATCCCCGGGATCAACCAGATTCAGGTGAACCTCAAGGCGGGCCTCACCTTCGCCCAGGGCCTGCGGTCCATGCTCCGCGCCGACCCCGACATCATCATGGTCGGCGAGATCCGGGACGCCGAGACCGCGCGCATCGCGATCGAGGCCGCCCTCACGGGCCACCTCGTCCTGTCGACGCTGCACACCAACGACGCGCCGTCGGCGATCAACCGCCTGAGCGAGATGGGCATCCCGCCGTTCCTCACCGCGTCGGCCGTCGACGTGGTGGTCGCCCAGCGCCTGGCGCGCCGGCTCTGCAACTACTGCAAGAAGCGAACCGTCCTCACGACAGAGGTGCTGAAGGCCGCCAACTTCCACGAGGCCGCCTTCGACATCGAGGCCTACGAGCCGGTCGGGTGCGCCCGCTGCTCGAACACGGGCTACAAGGGCCGGGTCGGGATCTACGAGGTGATGACGGTCTCGGACGAGATCCGCGAGATGACCATCGAGCGGCAGTCCGCGGACGTGATCCGGCACAAGGCGGTGGAGCACGGAATGCGGCTCCTGCGCGACGACGGCCTCGACAAGGTCCGGCTTGGAATCACGTCAATCGCCGAGGTTGCGAGGGTCGCGGCCTAAAGGGCGCTGCCGATAACGAGCACTGGAGCCATGAACTTCGACTTCGCAGACATCCTGATCGAGGTGATCGAGGCCGGCGCCTCGGACCTCCACCTCACGGCGGGCTCGCCGCCCATGATCCGCGAGAAGGGGCGGCTCAGCGCGCTCGACTACCCGCAGCTCACGCCGCAGGACACGCGCGAGATCGTCTACTCGATCCTCAACAACGAGCAGCGCAAGCGGCTCGAGACCGACTGGCAGATCGACCTCTCGTACTCCGTCCCGAACAGGGCCCGCTTCCGCGTGAACGCGTTCTTCCAGCGCGCGTCCGTCGGCGCGGTCATGCGGACGATCCCGTCGGAGATCCCGAAGCTCGAGGACCTCGGGCTGCCGTCGGTGCTCGAGGACTTCACGCGCAAGCCGCGCGGCTTCGTGCTGGTCACCGGCCCGACGGGCTCGGGCAAGTCCACCACGCTCGCCGCGATGCTCGACATGATCAACCAGGAGCGGCACGAGCACATCCTCACGATCGAGGATCCGATCGAGTTCCTCCACCGCCACAAGAACTGCATCGTCAACCAGCGGGAGCTCGGGACCGACGCGACCAGCTTCGCCGAGGGCCTGAAGGCCGCACTGCGCCAGGACCCCGACGTGATCCTCGTGGGCGAGATGCGCGACCTCGAGACGATGTCGACCGCGCTGACCGCGGCCGAGACCGGCCACCTCGTGTTCGCGACGCTCCACACGCAGGACACCGCGCAGACCGTGGACCGGATCGTGGACGCGTTCCCGCCCACGCAGCAGCACCAGGTCCGCGTGCAGCTCTCGATCGCCCTCCAGGGCATCGTCACCCAGCAGCTGCTCAAGACCGCCGACGGCTCGACGCGGGTGTGCGCGTGCGAGGTGCTCGTCCCGACCCCCGGCGTGCGCAACCTGATCCGCGAGGGCAAGTCCCACCAGATCTACTCGGCGCTTCAGACCGGCGCGTCCCACGGGATGCAGACGATGGACGCGGCCCTGGTCGACCTGGTTCGCCGCGGCAAGATCTCGCAGCAGATGGCCGAGCGCCGCTCGTCCACCCCGGACGAGCTCAAGCGCCTCATCGGCCAGGGCGGAATGGCCATGCCCAGCAGCCAGGCCATGCCGGTCAACGGGTCGCCGCTCCCGTCGGGCGGCGTGAGGACGGCATAGGTCGTGGCCACGTTCGCCTTCAAGGCGGTCGACCTCGCGGGGGTCCCCACGCGCGGCGAGCTCGACGGCGAGGACAAGCAGACCGTTGCCTCGCAGCTCCGTGCCAAGGGCCTGATCGTCCTCGACATCGAGGAGCAGAAGACCACCGACCTCGGCGACTACGTCGGCCGCTGGAAGCGGGTCAAGCCGCAGGAGCTGACGATCGCCACGCGCCAGCTCGCCACGATGATCTCGTCGGGCATGTCGCTCCTCCGCGCCCTCTACGTGCTCGAGGAGCAGGCGCGCAGCGACAAGTTCCGCGGGGCCATCACGCAGGTGCGGATGGACGTGGAGGCGGGCCTCGCGCTCTCCGACGCGCTCGGCCGCCACCCCGACATCTTCAACGACCTCTACATCGCCATGGTCGGCGCCGGTGAGGTGGGAGGGATCCTGGAGGAGACGCTCGATCGCGTCGCCGACCAGCTCGAGAAGGACGACTCGCTGCGCCGTCAGGTGAAGGCGGCGATGCTCTACCCGATCCTGATCTCGAGCTTCGCGCTCATCGTCCTGCTCGCGCTGGTCACCTTCCTGGTCCCGGTCTTCGAGAAGGTGTTCAAGCAGTTCCACGGCACCATGCCGACGATCACGAAGTTCACCATCGCGTTCTCCCACCTGGTCACGCGCCAGTGGTACCTCCTGATTGTGTTCGCCGTCGGCGTCGTGTTCGGCTTCCGGAAGTGGAAGCGCAGCGAGCGCGGCCGCGAGCAGTGGGATCGCTTCAAGCTGAAGATCCCCTGGAAGATCGGCGACCTGGTGCAGAAGGTCTGCCTGGCGCGCTTCTCGCGCACCTACTCTGCGCTGATCGGCGCCGGTGTGCCGATGCTCCAGGCGATCGAGATCACAGGGAAGACGTCGGGCAACCGGGTGATCGAGAAGGCCATGTACGCTGTGAGCGAGTCCGTACGCGCCGGCGGGTCGCTCACCACGCCGATGCGCGCCGAGCCGGCCGCCTTCCCGATCATGGTCACCCAGATGATCGGGGTGGGCGAGGAGACGGGCGCGCTCGAGACCATGCTGGCGAAGATCGCCGACTTCTACGAGGACGAGGTGGCTGCGGGCCTCAAGGCCCTGACCTCGATCCTCGAGCCCGTGATGATCATCGTCGTGGGCATGATCGTGGGCTTCATCGTCGTGTCGATGTACATGCCGATGTTCAAGGTCTACGACTCGATCCGCTAGCCCGGACGCAGCTGACCTAGGGCCGCAGGTGCCGCACCCGCAGGCCGTGGTCGGCCGCGAGGCGCTCGGCGATGAGCGATCGGTGGCAGGCCTCCGGGTCGCGCTCGACGCAGAGGAGCGCCGCCAGGCCGCGCTCCGGTAGCTCGAGGACGATCCGCTCGAGGTCCGCCCGGTCGAGGACCTCGCGCTTGTAGCGGTCGGCGAACTCAGGCGCGAGCGCCGCGCGCGACCGCTGGCCGACGCCGAGCCGGGCGTCCTCGCGGTACTGCAGCCTGCGCATCTCGGTAGTGGGCGCGAGCTCCTTGTGGTGCCGGTACTCGATTCCCGCCTCCGCAAGGCTCGCCTGGAGCCGGCGCGCGTTGGCCCACGCGTACTCGCTGCCGCGCACCCCGCGGCGCTGACGGATGTCGAGCACGAGCGTGACGCCGGCCGCGCGAAGCGCTGCCACGAAGCGCTCCGCGGTAAAGCCGTAGACGCCGATGGTCGCGATCGCCGACATGGACGGATGTCCCCTGGATGGGGCCGATTGTCATTAAAGCGACGCTCCACGAGGGTCGATAACCCTCATCAAGAGCCAGTCCACGGTGTCAAAGGCAAAACCGCCGCAAGGCGGCGACGCAAAACCACGGGGGTGCTCAGGGGGCTCTTGAGCCTGAGCACCGAGCCGGGTTACCACCAAGGACCAGGAGTCCCGGGGGGCTTACCGCGGAGCTGGCAGTCCAAGAAACGAGACTCAAGGAGGACGAGTCAATGCTGCGGAAGCTCCGCGAGCGTATTCAGACCGAGGAGAGCGGCTTTACCCTGATCGAGCTCCTCGTCGTCATTCTGATCATCGGCATCCTTGCCGCGATCGCCCTGCCGGCCTTCCTCGGCCAGCAGGAGAAGGGCCAGGACGCGTCGGCCAAGTCCGACGCGCGCAACATGGTGTCGCAGGTGGAGTCGTGCTTCGCTACGGAGCAGACCTACGTGAACTGCGATACCTCGACCGCGCTCGGGTCCACCGGCCTCGCCTACGGCACCGGTGCCGGGCAGGTCTCGGTGGTCGCAGGCGCGACGGCGAACTCGTACACCGTGGAGGGGGTCTCCAAGGCCACCACCGGCGGCGCGCACAAGTTCGACATCGCCAAGACCTCGTCTGGCGTGACCCGTACCTGCACCCCGACTGGTCAGGGCGGCTGCCCTGCCAGCGGCAGCTGGTAGTCGCACCGTAATTCCGCTGTACGGGAGGCGGGCCTTCGGGCCCGCCTCTCGCGTTCTAGGGCCCTACTGAGACAGGCCCTTAGGCCCTCAAGTAGCGGGCCGCGCGAGCCGATCTGTTCCCTGGCGGCCGGCGCCACCGCGCGCGGGCCTAATTCCCTCCGAAAACCCTTCCAGAGCCAAGATGGAACTCGCCTTCGCCGCGCCGTTCGGACTCATGATCGGGTCCTTCCTGAACGTGGTCGCCTACCGCCTGCCGCGCGGAGAGTCCCTCGTCGCGCCCGCGTCGCACTGCCCCGGGTGCGAGACGCCGATCCGGCCCTGGGACAACATCCCGCTGCTCTCCTGGGTCTTCCTTCGCGGGCGCTGCCGCAGCTGCGGCGTGCGCATCTCGCCGCGCTACCCGCTGGTCGAGCTCCTCACTGGCGTCCTGTTCGCTGTGGTCGCCGCCGTGCACGGTCTGCACGCCGAGCTCGCGGTGGAGCTCCCGTTCGTGGCGATGCTGATCGCCGTGGCCGACATCGACCTCGAGCACCGGGTCGTTCCCAACAAGATCCTCCTGCCCGTGGCGGTGTGGGGAGTGGCTGCAAGCGCCGTGGTCCGCACCGGCGCGCTGCCGGAGCTCCTGATCGCCGGCGCCGGGGCCTTCACCTTCCTGCTCGTGGCGGCGCTCATCCACCCGGCCGGGATGGGCATGGGCGACGTGAAGCTCGCCGGGGTCATGGGGCTGTACCTCGGCGTGTCGGTCGTACCGGCGCTCCTGGTGGCGTTTCTGTCGGGCTCGATCGCCGGACTGGGGCTGATGCTGCATCACGGCTCGCGGGGGCGCAAGAAGGGCGTCCCGTTCGCTCCATTCCTGGCCCTCGGGGGCGTTGTCGGCCTTCTGGCCGGCCATCAGCTCGTGCACCTCTACATCCACCACTTCCTCTAGCCCGCTTCCGCTCTAAAGGACTCCCCCGAACGGTCGATACCGCCCTAGGAACCCAACATGGCCCTGGCTTTGAGCAAGAACTCCAACCGTGGGACGGTCGGACTGGACCTCGATGGCGCGTTCATCGCGGCGGTCCAGACCTCGTCCGACGGTGTAACGCGCGCGGCGAGCGTGGAGCTCGCCCCTGGCGTGATCAGCGACGGTGAGGTGACCGATGTCACCGCCCTCACCGAGGCGCTCCGAGACTTCTTCAAGGCGGAGGCGCTCCCCAGGCGCGTCCGCCTCGGGATCGGCAACCAGCAGATCGTGGTGCGCCAGATGGAGATCCCGAAGATCGACGACGACAAGGAGCGCGCGGCCGCCGTGCGCTTCCAGGCGTCCGAGGCGATCGCCATGCCGCTCGACGAGGTGGTCCTCGACCATCAGGTCGTCGGCGAGGGCGTGAGCCCGGAGGGCTCGGGGCGGCTTCGCGTGGTGGTCGTCGCCGCGCGCGAGTCGATGATCGCCCGGGTCGTGGAGGCGGTGCGGGGCGCCGGCCTTCGGCCCGAGGGCATCGACCTCAACGCCTTCGCGCTCGTGCGCACCCTGGCCGTCCCGTCGGACTCCACCGAGACCGCGCGCGTCTTCTGCCACCTCGGCGGCGTCACGAACCTCGCGATCGCCGTCGGCACGTCCTGCCTCTTTACCCGTCCCCTCTCCACCGAGTGGGACTCCGACGACGGGAACGTGGCGGCCGCGCTCGCCGAAGAGATCCGCATGTCGATCGACTTCTACATGGCGCAGCCCGAGGCCCGCTGGGTCGGCGAGATCGTTCTCTCCGGCCCCGGCTCGCGCCGCGCCGGACTCACCGAGGAGCTCGGCAGCCTCATCGAGGTGCCGGTGACCGTGGCCGAGCCGCTGGGCCGGCTCCACACGGACAAGTTCCCGCTTCACGAGGACCCTCACCGCTACACGGTGGCGGCCGGCCTCGCGCTTGGGAGCTCGGCATGAACGCCGTAAACCTTCTTCCCGCCAAGCACCGCCCGCGCAGGCCGACGGGCGGTCAGCAGGGCAGCGCCTACGTCGTGGTCGGGATCCTCGGCGGGCTGCTCGTGATGGTCGTGCTCTACGTCCTGACCGTCAACGCGATCAACTCGCGCAAGACCCAGGTGGCCACAGCCAACGCCGAGACCGCTGCGGCCCAGGCGCGCGCGAGCGCGCTCGCCCCGTACGGCGACTTCAGCAAGGTCAAGGAACAGCGCGTCCAGTCCGTGCGGGGACTCGCGACCGGCCGCATCGACTGGGAGCGGCTGACCCGCGGTCTCGCCCGGGTGCTCCCTAACGACGTCTGGCTCACCTCGGCGAGCGCTTCCGCCACCGGCACTCCGTCGGCGCCTGGATCCACCGGCTCCTCTTCCTCGAGCACGCCGGCCAGCCCGCAGGGGGCGGCCAACACCGGCACCCCTCAGGTCGAGCTGGTCGGCTGCGCGCCGTCACAGGCCGCCGTGGCCGTAACGCTGGTTCGCCTGCGCGAGCTGGCGGGCGCGCAGAACGTCCAGCTCAACGAGATCACCCGGCAGGACGCAGGCACCACCGGCTCGACCGGCGGAACGAGCACCTCCGACTGCGGGACGATCCACGGCAAGACGGCGTCCAGGTGGGACGCGACGGTCAGCTTCAACCCGACCGCGGGCACGTCCTCGACCGGCGTTCCCAAGTCGCTCGGAGGTGGGGCGTGATCACCGACCGCGATCGCCGCGTCATCTCGATAATCGTGCCGCTGCTCCTCGTGGCGGGCTACTGGTTCCTCCTGCTGGCGCCCAAGCGCGTCGAGTCTCAGAATGTGGGCCAGCAGCTCACGAAGGCGCAGTCCTCGCGCGACGAGGCCGAGCAGCAGGTCGCACAGCTGCAGGCCGCCAAGGCGAGCTTCGGGAGCGACTACGCGACCGTGCTCCGCCTCGGCAAGGCGGTGCCCACCACCGTCGACATGCCGAGCCTCCTGGTTCAGCTCGACAGCGCGGCCAACGGAACGGGCGTCGTGATCGGCGACTTCAAGCCGGGCCCTCTCTCGACCGGTAACGGCGCGGGGTCGGGCGGCCCGTCCGGCGGCAGCACGCCTGCGGGCGGCGGCAACAACCCGGCCGCGCCGGGCGCGCCGCCGGCCCAGGGCTTCCCCGCCAAGCAGGCCCAGCACGCCGGCCAGGCCGTCACGCAGGCCAACGGGACCAACCAGGCCCACGCGAACGCCGCGAACGGCCAGCAGGGCACGCCCTCGTCGAGCCCCAGCGTTCCGGGTCTCGAGTCGGTCCCACTCACCTTCACCATGACCGGCAGCTACTTCAACCTGGCCGACTTCTTCCACCGGCTGAAGCGCTTCGTCCAGGTGGTCAACAACCAGATCGTGGTCAACGGGCGCCTGATGACGATCGAGAGCTTCTCGTTCCAGCAGGGCGATGCGAAGAACACGTCGCAGCTCAAGGCGGACGTCAGCGCGACGATCTACCTGACGCCGCCCGACCAGGGCACCACCGCCGGGGCCACGGCCCAGGGCCCCTCCGGGACCCAGGCTGGAGCGGCCACGCCTCCGGCGTCCGGCACGCCGGCGACGCCGTCCACCCCGACCGCCACCGCCACGCCATGACCACCTTCCTCCTGGATCTGTGGCAGGACCTCCGCGCCAAGCGCCTCTGGCCCGTGGCGGTCGCCCTGGTGGTGGCCACGCTCGCCGTTCCGCTCGTGCTGTCCAAGTCGGCCTCGTCGCCGGTTCCCCCGACCGGCGGGGGCCAGGCCACGGGGGCGAGCAAGCTGCCCACGGTGGCCCTGGACGCCAGCTCGATCGACACCTCGCACCTCGATGTGTTTGGCCAGAAGAACCCGTTCGCCGCGAACAGCGACAAGGCCGTCACGATCGGTGCCCCGACCGGCCCGACCACGCCGGCGGGCGCCGCATCGAAGGCCAGTGGTACGAGCGGCACCACCGGGTCGACCACGTCGAGCGGGACGTCCACAAGCTCCTCGGGCTCGAGCTCCTCGGGCGGGGGCGGCGGCTCATCTGCGAGCGGCCCGGCCAGCCCCGGTGTGCACTACTTCACCTACACGGCGGACGTGCGCTTCGGCCGGCGCAAGCACATCAAGACGTACAAGGGCATCAGCGAGCTCGACGTGCTGCCCGACGGGAACAACCCGATCATCGCCTTCATGGGCGTGAAGAACGGCGATACGGCCATGTTCTTCATCGCCGACCCCGCCTTCCACGCCGACGGCGAGGGCCATTGCCAGCCCAGCCGGAGCAACTGCATGTTCGTGTACCTGAAGACCGACGGCGCGCAGAACGAGGAAACGCTCTCGGCTCAGAGCGGCCAGGTCGAGTACACGCTGATCCTCACCGGCCTGCACGTGAAGACGCTCAGCAAGAGCCAGGCCGTGGGCAGTACCACCCCCGACAACTCGGGGAGCAGCTCGAGCGCCAAGAAGAGCAGCG